>Ga0335071_10007398_pt1 | contig 11290 bp, 10 predicted proteins | sample Lox_Sample_15_FD_206724 | JGI IMG/M metagenome (GOLD analysis project Ga0335071, IMG submission 206724) | Soil microbial communities from Loxahatchee National Wildlife Refuge, Florida, United States - Lox_Sample_1.5 | ecosystem: Environmental > Terrestrial > Soil > Wetlands | place: USA...
GGCCCTGGCGATCCACGTTGATGCGGACGCGCTGTAGCACGGGACTGGGGTGGTCGGTGTTGCTGACGGGACGCGGCACCGAGGCGAGCGTCTGGCGGGACGGGCTGGCGGGGTGGCAAGAAGCTGGGCGGCCGGGGACGCTTTGGCGGGGCGGCCGGGGGCGGGTGAGCAGCCGCGCGGATCGGCCAATGCCAGAAAAGCGGTGGGGAACGTGCATAATGACCAACATGCGATTGTCAGCCCGCGCCGACTATGCGCTGCGTGCCGCGATCGAGCTCGCCGCGGCCAGCAGCGGCCATGTCACGGCCGATCAGCTTGCCCGCGCTCAGCAGATACCAGGCAAGTTCCTGGAGACGATCCTGACCCAGCTCAGGCGGGCCGGGCTCATCCGCAGCCAGCGCGGGCCCGACGGCGGCTTCTGGCTGGCGCGCCCGGCGGCGGAGATCTCGCTGGCCGACATCATCAGGGCCATCGACGGCCAGCTGCTGGGCGTCCGGGGCGAGCGCCCGGAGAACATCACCTACCCGGGTGTGGCCGAGCCGCTGCAGCAGGTGTGGATCGCGCTGCGCGCCAACGAGCGGGCCGTGCTCGAGCAAGTCACGCTGGCTGACATCGTGTCAGGGAACCTGCCGGAAATGGTCCGGAACCTGACCGAAAACCCGAGCGCCTGGGTCTGAGGGGCGCACCCGATAGGTCGCCGGAGCGGACCCGATAAGACCGACACCATGTCGGTGACATCGTGCACGTGCCCGGAGGATCCGCCGAAGCGGTCCTGACCGTCCGCGAACTCCTGGTCCGGGACCATGGTGCTGATCGGCACGAAACCGTGCTCCCCGTCGAGTCCCACGTTCGCCTCCGCGGGCACCCGCAGGCCGGGCTCCCTGGGGATGGCGAGGACCGGCTCGTTCTGCAGTTCGGCCAGGGCGAAGTTGTCGGACACCTCGCGGAACACCTGGGAAAGCGGAGTGTTCAGGGCGCCGCAGATGGCGGCGAGCAGCTCGGAGGAGGCTTCTTTCTGCCCGCGCTCGACCTCAGAGAGGTAGCCGAGGGAGACGCGCGCCGAGGCCGAGACCTCGCGCAGCGTGCGCCCCTGCCGCAGGCGCAGCCGACGCAGCACGTCACCTAGCAGCTGACGGAGCAGAACCATCGTCGTACTCCCTTCCCCGAGGCCGAAATCCCCGACACCTCCACGGTACTGGACTAACCGAATGTCCGCGAGATCATGGCAGTTCGTGTTCGCTGCCAACGTAACGCTGTAATCAGTAACTCTCTTCCCGAAGCCTGCCGAGCAATAGTCCCAGGGCATGCTCCACTGTCAGTCTACGTATCTCGTTCCTGTCCCCGGTCAGCGCGATCGTCCGGACCACCGTGTCGTCGGCGACGCTCACCGCGATGTGCGCGGTGCCCACCGGCTGGCCATCGGAGGGCTCGGGCCCGGCCACGCCGGTGGTGGCCACCCCGTAGGTGGCGCCGAGCCGGGCCCGGACGCCCTGGGCCATCGCCGCGGCGACCGGCGGGTAGACCGCGCCGTGCCGCCGGAGCATCACCGCGTCGACGCCGAGCAGATCGGCCTTGAGCTCGGTGGCGTAGGCGACCACCCCGCCGCGGAAGGCCGCGGACGAGCCCGGCACGTCGGTGAGGGCGGCCGCGACGAGGCCGCCGGTCAGCGACTCCGCCACGGCGACGGTCTGGCCGCCGGCCCGGAGCCGGTCCAGGACCTGGCTCGCAAGGTCACGCGCCGCCTCGCCCGCGGACGACCCCGCTGTCCCAGGTGACCCCGACCCCACGACCACGATCCTGCCTCCCCTAACCCGAACCCTCACTGGCCTGCGCCGGTTCTGAACGCCGGAGCCGCATCGCCTGAACCACGTAGTCGACGCCGGTCACCACGGTAACCACAACCGCCGCCGCCATGAAGAGCTCACGCACGATAGCCGGCGGGCTCAGCGAGGCGGGCAGCACGTACAGGGAGATCGCGATGACCTGGAGGAGGGTCTTGAGCTTGCCGCCGCGGCTGGCCGCGATCACGCCCCGGCGGATCACCCAGAACCGCAGCGCGGTCACCCCGATCTCGCGGAACATGATCACGCCGGTGACCCACCACGGCAGTTCGCCGAGGGCGGACAGGCAGACCAGAGCCGCGCCGGTCAGCGCCTTGTCGGCCACCGGGTCGGCGATCTTGCCGAAGTCGGTCACCAGGCCGCGGCTGCGGGCCAGCCGCCCGTCGATGAGGTCGGTCAGCGATGCCACGCAGAACGTGGCGAGCGCGGCGAGCCGCCCGGCCGTGCCGCCCGCCAGCAGGAAGCCGACGAAGACCGGGACGAGGACGATGCGAACCATCGTGAGGACGTTCGCAACGTTCCAGAGCCCGGCCTCGTCTGTCACCGCGGCTTAACGTCGGCGATCAGGTCGACTCCCTCGGAGCCGGTCACCACGGCACGGACCATGTCCCCGGCGGCCAGCGGCCCGGACGAGGTGACCGTGATCACCCCGTCCACCTCGGGGGCCTGATGGGCAGCCCGGCCCAGGTAGCGGCCGGTCACAGCGGCCGCGTCGTCGTCGGCCTCTTCCTCGATCAGCACGTCCAGGGTCTCGCCCAGCCTGCTCTCGGCCCGCTGGGTCATCAGCTCGTCGGCCAGGCCGGCGAACTCCTCGACGCGGCGGGCGATCTCCGCCTCGTCGAGCTGGCCGGGCAGCGAGGCGGCCTCGGTGCCGTCCTCGTCGGAGTAGCCGAAGATTCCGATCGCGTCGAGCCCGGCGTGGCTCAGGAACAGCTCGAGCTCGGTCAGGTCGGCCGTGGTCTCGCCGGGGAAGCCGACGATGAAGTTGGACCGCACCCCGGCCTGCGGGCTCTGCTCCCTGATCTGGTCGAGCAGGGCCAGGAAACGCTCCCGGTCGCCGAACCGCCGCATGGCCCGCAGCACCCGGCCGCTGGCGTGCTGGAACGAAAGGTCGAAGTAGGGCGCCACACCCGGGGTGGAGGCGATCACCTCGATCAGGCCCGGCCGCAGCTCGGCGGGCTGCAGGTAGCTGATCCTGACCCGCTCGATGCCCTCGGTCGCGGCCAGGTCGGGCAGCATCTCCTCGAGCAGCCGCAGGTTGCCCAGATCCTTGCCGTAGGAGGTGGAGTTCTCGCTGACCAGCACCAGCTCACGCACGCCGCTGGCGGCCAGCCAGCGCGCCTCGGCCAGGATCTCGGGCGGGCGGCGGGAGACGAACGCGCCGCGGAACGACGGGATCGCGCAGAAGGAGCAGCGGCGGTCGCAGCCGGACGCGATCTTCAGCGGGGCCACCACACCGCCGGACAGCCGCCGCCGGAACACGCCGCCGCCGGGTCCCGTCCAGGGCGCGGCGGGATCCGCGACCGGGGCCGGGCGCTGGGCAGGCTGGCGTTCGGCCGGGGTGATGGGCAGCAGGGTGCGGCGGTCCCTGGCCACGTGCGCCGGGCGCCGGCGGCCGGCCAGCACGTCGTCGAGCCTGGCGCCGATCTCGCCGTAGTCGTCAAAGCTGAGCACCTGGGCCTCGGGCAGCTCCTCGGCCAGCTCGGCGCCGTACCGCTCGGCCAGGCAGCCGACAGCGGCGACCCTGGCCCCCGACTCGGCGGCGGAGAGCAGCTCGGTGATCGACTCCTGCTTGGCCGCCTGGATGAAGCCGCAGGTGTTCACCAGCACGACGCTGGCGTCGCCGTCCTCGGTCAGCTCCCAGCCGGACGCGGTCAGCCGGGCCGCGAGCTCCTCAGAATCGACCTCATTGCGGGCGCAGCCCAGCGTGACCAGGTTGACCGTCCGGGACGCGGACTCAGAACGTGGAGACACACGCAGAGCCTACCCAGGAGACCGGGTAGTCGTTCTCTGCTAACTACTGTCTGCTAGCCACCCGGGGGGCTGAAGCTCAGCGTCTCCGGGTTGTTGACGTTCGTGGGCTGGCGCTTGCCGTCCACGGTGAGGACCACCCCGGGCGGGTTACCCAGCCGCATGTCCACCGCCTTCTTCACGGTCCAGGTGCGCGAGGAGCCCGCCGGGATGACGCCCATGAAAATCTGCGAACCGTCGCTGCTCCTGGTCAGCAGGACCCAGCAGTCCTCGTTGGCGGTGAGCTGGATCACCACATCCGACTTGGACGGCGTGGGCGAGGGCGAGGGATGCGCCGTGGGCTTCGCGCTGGCCGTGGCCCGGTGAGTTGCCGCCGCGGCCGCCTTGGGCGGATGGCTCCCGCCGCTATGGTGCGACACCAGCCGGTACACGCCGAACCCGATGATGGCCAGCAGCACCACGCCCACGATCATGCTCAGGCTGGGCGAGCGCGGATCGCGGATCTTGAGCGGCTTGACCGGCTCGAAGACCTCGGCCGCCCTGAGCGTCCCGGGCGGGCCGTGCTCGTTGTCGTACTCGCTGATCAGCGGGACCGGGTCGGCGCCGATCGCGCCGGCGATACTGCGAATGTGCCCGCGGGCATAGAAGTCGCCGCCACACGCGGAGAAGTCGTCTTGTTCGATGTCCCGGATGATCGATTCCCTGATCCGGGTCTGGTGGCTGACCTGGCCGATGGTGAGACCGGCCTGCTGGCGGGCTTCGGCCAGGCTCTCGCCGATGCTCACGCTGCGCCTCCAGGTATATTTGCAAAATTAATCCCCGCGTACGGACACAATTACCAATTGTAGAGAGGGCGAGGCGCGAGATCGGTAACGCTCCGGTTGCCAGTTGGCCAGTTATCCGCCACGCCCTGTCAGCCGCGTAGGGAGTCGAGCGTCGCTTCGAGATCCTCGGGCCTGACCAGCACGTCGCGTGCCTTGGAGCCCTCGCTCGGGCCGACGATATCCCGGCTCTCCAGCAGGTCCATCAGCCGCCCGGCCTTGGCGAAGCCGACCCGCAGCTTGCGCTGCAGCATCGACGTCGAGCCGAACTGGGTAGTGATGATCAGCTCCGCCGCCTGGATCAGCAACTCCAGGTCGTCGCCGATCTCGGAGTCGATCTCCCGGGACTTCTCCGGCGCGGCCGCGACGTCCTCGCGGTAGACCGGGTCGGCCTGCTTCTTGCAGTGCGCGACGATGTCGCGGATCTCCTTCTCCGACACGAACGCGTTCTGCAGCCGGACCGGCTTGGACGCCCCCATCGGCAGGAACAGCGCGTCGCCCTGGCCGACGAGCTTCTCCGCGCCCGGCTGGTCCAGGATGACCCGGGAGTCGGCCAGGGAGGAGGTGGCGAAGGCCAGCCGGGACGGCACGTTGGCCTTGATCAGCCCGGTCACCACGTCCACGCTCGGCCGCTGGGTGGCCAGCACCAGGTGGATGCCGGCCGCCCGGGCCAGCTGGGTGATGCGCACCACGGCGTCCTCGACGTCGCGCGGGGCGACCATCATCAGGTCGGACAGCTCGTCCACGATCACCAGCAGGTACGGGTACGGCAGGTACACGCGCTCGCTGCCCGGGGGCGGCTTGAGCTGGCCCGCCCGCACCGCCTTGTTGAAGTCGTCGATGTGCCGGAACCCGCAGGCGGACAGGTCGTCGTAGCGGCGCTCCATCTCGCCGACCACCCAGTCCAGCGCCTCGGCCGCCTTCTTCGGGCTGGTGATGATCGGCGTGATCAGGTGCGGGATGCCCTCGTAGATGGTCAGCTCGACCCGCTTGGGGTCGACCAGGATCATCCGCACCTCGTCCGGCGTGGCCCGGGTCAGGATCGAGGTGATCAGGCTGTTCAGGCAGACGCTCTTGCCCGATCCGGTGGCACCGGCGATCAGCACGTGCGGCATCTTGGCCAGGTTTGCCAGCTTCACCCGGCCCTCGACGTCCTTACCCAGGCCGACCACCATCGGGTGGTGGTCGCCGAGCGCGACCTGCGACTTGAGCACGTCGCCCAGGCTGACGACCTCCTTGTCCGCGTTCGGGATCTCCACCCCGATCGCGGACTTGCCCGGGATCGGCGAGATGATCCGCACGTCGGCGCTCTTGACCGCGTAGGAGATGTTCTTGCTCAGCGCGGTGACCCGCTCCACCTTGACCGCCGGGCCGAGCTCGATCTCGTACCTGGTCACGGTCGGGCCCCGGCTGAACCCGGTGACCTGCGCGTCCACCTGGAACTGCTCGAGCACCTCGGACAGCGCCGCCACCACGATGTCGTTCGCCCTGGTCCGCTGCTTCGGCGCGGTCCCGGGCCGGAGCAGCGCGGTCGGCGGCAGGGTGTAGGCGACGGCATCGCCTGAGGTCAGCGTGAGCTGCTCGGGGTTGCGCAGCGGCGCCGAGGGCTTCGGCACGGCGATCGCGGGCTCGGGCTCGGGCGGCGCGGGGGCGGGGTCAGGCTCGTCGTGGGTGCCGAAGCCGAGTGCTTCGGCCAGGCCGTCGCTGCCGTCCGGGCGGGGCTTGCCGCGCTTGTTCTGCTCCAGCAGCGGCGTGTCGTAAGGCTTGCGGTGATCGCCGGACTCGATGGCCGGGCGCAGCCTGATCTGCCGGGCGATCTGGCCGCGCGCCCGGCGGACCGTGCCGCCGGTGCCGGCCTCGTAATCCTCGTCGATCTCCAGGTCGTCATCGCCGGGCCCGGGCTGCGGCCGGCCGTGCCCGAACAGCACGCGCAGCTCGACCAGCCGCGCCGGTATCCGGTGCAGCGGGGTACCGGAGATGAGCAGGAGGCCGTAGAGGGCCAGCAGCGCGAGCAGCGCCACCGCCGCCCACGTGGTGATCGCGGAGGCCAGCGGACCGGACACGGCGTAGCCGAGGTAGCCGCCGGCCCGGTGCATCGCGCGCGCGCCGTCGGACGGGTGCGGCGTGCCCTTGGCGATGTGGATCAGGCCGAGCGCGCCGAGCAGCAGCGCGGTCCAGCCGATCGTGGCCCGGATCGTCTCGGTGTTGCGGTCCGGGTGGCGCAGGAACCGCCAGGCCAGCAGCAGCCCGAGCACCGGGATCACCCAGGCCAGCGAGCCGAACCCGCCGACGGCCACGGTCCGGATGGACCGGCCGGCCGCGTTGGGCATCCGGAACCACAGGCCGGCCGCGAGCACGATGGCCGCGCCCAGCGTGAGCAGCCCCACGCCGTCCCGCTTGTGGTGCGGCTCCAGGTCGCGCGCACCGCGGCCGATGGCCCGGGCGGCCCAGCCGACCGCACCGGCCACCGCGAGCCAGGCGGCCGCGATCATGCGGCCGGTCCACGTGACCAGGATCACTACGGGGTCACGGGGCTTGCGGGCCGGGGGGCGGTTATTCGTCGGACGGTGCCCGGCCGATCGACCCCGGGCGGCCGGCTTGCGGTTGCTCTTTTTCTTCGGGGCCGAACGGGCCTGGCTGCCTTGCCGCTGCTTACGGCTAGGGGCCGGACGGGCTGGCGATTTCACGGCCGTGGAGCGGGCCGACGGCGGCTCGGGAGCAGCCTCGTCCGGCCCGCCGCGCGGACGGGCAGATCCGTTACGGGCACGGGTCGCCATAATCACAAACGTAGCGAGAACCACGGTGGGCTAAAAGCACCGCGAGCGCGTGTCGGCTTAGGGCGCAATCACGTAGCGGTAGCGGTGCGAGTCGCGGAAGCCGCACCGGAAGTAGAGCGCGCGGGCCGGGGCGTTGCCCGTCTCGACCTGCAGCAGGATCCGGCGCGCGCCGTGACGGGCCGCCGCCGCGGCCAGCGCCGAGGTGATGGCCGCGCCCAGGCCCTGACGCCGGCAGGCCTCATCGACCTCGACCGCGGTCAGCACCCCCCACTGATCACCGGGGTCACCGGCCACCGAGACCCGGCCGCAGGCCACCGCGCGGCCGTCCCGTGAGATGGTCCCGAACGCCTGCCACGGGGCCGACATCATCAGCGTCCGCGCGATCGGCGGCAGGTCCTGGCCGCGGTAGCGGTACAGGCCGAGGAAGGCCGGGTCGGGTTCCGGGGCAAGATGGATAGTGGCCGTGCTCGCCGGGATATCGGCGATGTCCGCGGTCATGACGAAGGCGGGACCGGGGCGGGGAACCCAGGACCGTTCGGCCAATAGATCGGCCAGCGGCTCGGGCGCTGCCCCCTGGGGCAGGACGATCATCGGCGGCAGGTCCCGGCCGCGGTACCAGTTCTCGACCGCCGTGACCGCCTCGGCCAGCGGCAGGCCGGGGTCCCCGACCGGCAGGGCCGAGTTGGCCCGGCCGGTGAACCCGGCTGCCGCGCGGAGCCGCCACTCCCCCAGCGGTTCGGTCTCGGGCGCCTGCCAGTGCAGCGCGGCGGCACGCTCAAGGGCCTCGACCCGCGGGTCAGGCATTCGCGGGCAGTCCGGTGCCCGGGCCGCGGCGACGCACCCGGACCAGGTCCCGGCGGAGTTCCGGCAGGGTGCGCTCGGCCGCGCCCTCGACGGTGAACCCGGCGTCGGCGATCATCTCCAGGTCCCTGGCACCGGCCTGGCCCTCGCTGGTCAGGTAGTCGCCGAGGAAGATCGAGTTGACGATATGCAGCGCGAGCGGCTGCAGGCTGCGCAGGTGGATCTCGCGGCCGCCGGCCAGCCGGACCTCGGCGTCCGGGCAGATGAACCGGACCATGGCCAGGATGCGCAGGCAGCGATGCGGGGTGAGCGCCCACTGGCCGCCCAGCGGCGTGCCCTCGAACGGGATCAGGAAGTTGACCGGCACCGAGTCGGGGTCCAGTTTCCGCAGCGCGAACACGACGTCGACGAGTTCGTCGTCGGTCTCGCCCATCCCGGCGATCAGGCCCGAGCACGGGGACAGGCCGGCTTGCTTCGCTTTGCGCACCGTGTCGGCCCGGTCCTGGTACGAGTGGGTGGTGCAGATGTCGGCGTAGTTGGTTTCCGCGGTGTTGAGGTTGTGGTTGTAGGCAGTGGTGCCGGCCTGGTGCAGGCGCTCGGCCTGGCCGTCGGAGAGCAGCCCGAGACAGGCGCACACCTCGACGTCGGGGTGCTGCTGCTTGAACTGGGCGATCGCAGCGGAGACCCGGGTGATATCGGCGTCGGTCGGACCGCGGCCGCTGGCCACCAGGCAGACCCGCTTGGCGCCCCCGCTGACGCCCGCTTCGGAGCTTTTCAGGATCTCGTCCGGCTTGAGCCAGGTGTACTTGAGCACGTCCGCCGCCGAGCCGAGCCGCTGCGAGCAGTAGAAGCAGTCCTCGGGGCACAGGCCGCTCTTGATGTTGACCAGGTAGTTCAGCTTGACCCGGCGGCCGAAGTAGCGGAGCCGGACCTTGAAGGCCGCCCCCACCACGTCCATCAGCTCGTCGTCGCTGCTGTGCAGGACCTTGAGCGCCTCGGCGCGGGTGGGCAGATCCCGGGCCAGGGCCTTCTCCGTCAGCGTGTCCAGCCAGGTCATAGCGCCTCCTCCGCGGTGACGCTATCAGGAGCGCGCCGGCGCGGTAATGTCAGCCTCATGCGGGTCGCGATCCTCGATGATTACCAGCAGGTCTCCCTGGCCAGCGCGAACTGGTCCGCGGTACGCTCGCTCGGCCAGATCGACGTGTTCGCCGAGCACATATCACGGACGGAAGCGCTGGTCAGCGCCCTGGAACCGTATGACGTAGTGGTGGCGATGCGGGAGCGCACGCCGTTCGGCGCGGACCGGCTCGGTCAGCTGCCGCGGCTGCGGCTGCTGGTCACCACCGGCATGGGCAACGCGTCGATCGACCTGGAGGCGGCCGCGGCGCGCGGGGTCACGGTGTGCGGCACCGGCGGCATCGGCTCGTCCACGGCCGAGCTGACCTGGGGGCTGATCCTCGCGCTGCTCCGGCACATCCCGGAGGAGGACCAGCGGCTGAAGCGGGCCGCCCGGGCGGGAGGCGCGGCGCTCGGCTTCGGCGGCGGCTGGCAGCAGACCGTCGGCATCGGGCTGGACGGCAAGCGGCTCGGTGTCGTCGGCCTGGGCAAGCTCGGTCGGCGGGTCGCGGATGTCGGCCGGGCGTTCGGCATGAAGGTGGAGGCCTGGAGCCAGAACCTGGATCCGGACGCGGCCAAGAAGGCGCACGTCAAGGCGGTCACCAAGGAGGAGCTCTTCTCCTCCTCCGACGTGGTGACCCTGCATTACAAGCTGAGCCCGCGCAGCACAGGCCTGGTCGGCGCGGCCGAGCTGGCCCTGATGAAGCCGTCCGCGTACCTGGTCAACACCTCGCGCGGGCCGCTGGTGGACAGCGCGGCCCTGCTGGCGGCGCTGCGGTCGGGGGCGATCGCGGGGGCGGCGCTGGACGTGTACGACGTCGAGCCGCTGCCGCTGTCCGACCCGCTGCGGTCCGCGCCGAACGTGGTGCTGACCCCGCACCTCGGCTACGTCACCGAGGAGACCTACCAGGTCTTCTACGGCGACGCGGCCGAGGACATCGTGGCGTTCGCCCAGGGCGCGCCGGTGCGGGTGCTGACCGCGTCGTTATGGTGCTGGTTTCCAGCTAGGGTCACGGCCGGACAGGGTCAGGGCGCGCGCGAAGGCCGTCGCGTCCGGCGGCGGCTCGATGGCGTCGGCGAAGCCGTGGTACTTGCGGAAGAGTTCGGCCTGCGCCTGCACGATGTGCAGGAGGGCTGCGGCCGTTGGATCGTCGGCGCTGAATTCCTGGCCGGTGGCCCGGGCCACGTCCCAGCCGTGCAAGGCCGTCTCCATGAGCAGCATCGCGCCCACGTCGGCAGCCGGGGTGGCGGCGCCCATGACGTTCCGGGTACCGGCCCAGGCTTGCGGGTCTGACCAGGCTTGGACTGCCTTGTCTATCTGCTGCGCGTAGTCCTCGCGGAAGCCGGGATCGGCGGTGAAGTCCTTGTTCATCAGGTCCTCGCCGACGCTCTCGCCGTGCGCCCGGCGCTCGGCCGAGTACGAGGTCCACAGGATCGTGTGGTTGAGCAGGGTGCGCAGGTCCCAGTCGCCGCACGGGGTGCGCTGGTTTAGCGTCCCCTGCGGTACGCGGCTCACCACCCGGGCCGCCTCGGCCGCCGCGGCGGCCATCTCCGCGCTCAGGTTCTTGGTTTCCATGCTTGCCGAACGTACCTCGGGCGGGTCGTGGCGGTCTTGAAGAAACACGACAGATTAGGCTGATCAGGTGCCAGACGCCGTCGTCGGGAGCATGGGCCGTGGGGTGCTCCGCCCGGATCTCGCCGCTATGCATCTCCGGCTGACCCGGCACAAGCCGTCGGAGGCGCTGGCACCGTTCGTGGACTACTACTGGATCCCCCGCTGGGACCTGCGCGAGCAGCCGCCGTACGAGCAGGCCATCCTGCCGCACCCCAACGTGCACCTGGTCTTCGAGACGAGCGGGGCCGGGATATTCGGCGTGGACCGGCGTTTGTACACCCGGACGCTGTCCGGGCTCGGCCTGGCGTTCGGGGTGCGGTTCACGGCCGGCGGCTTCCGGCCGTTCTG
>Ga0335071_10007400_pt1 | contig 11288 bp, 8 predicted proteins | sample Lox_Sample_15_FD_206724 | JGI IMG/M metagenome (GOLD analysis project Ga0335071, IMG submission 206724) | Soil microbial communities from Loxahatchee National Wildlife Refuge, Florida, United States - Lox_Sample_1.5 | ecosystem: Environmental > Terrestrial > Soil > Wetlands | place: USA: Florida...
CAGGCAAGTTCGAGCTTTGCAACAAGGGGACGATCCTGCTGGATGAGATCGGCGAAATGTCACCCGCGTTGCAGGCGAAGCTCTTGCAGGTGTTGCAGGATGGGCAGTTCTCCCGGCTCGGGGGCCGCCATCCTGTGAAGGTTGACGTGCGCGTGCTCGCGGCCACCAACGTCAACATTCGGGAGGCGATTTCGAACAAGACGTTTCGCGAGGACCTGTATTACAGGCTCAGCAGTTTCGTGATGCATATGCCGGCGCTACGTCACAGGAAGGAGGAGATTCCACTAATGCTGCGGCATTTCATGATCCAGGTTGCGGAAAAATACGCCTGTCCTCTGCTGCCCATTTCTCCTCGCCTTGTAAAGGCATGCGAGGCGTATCCGTGGCCGGGTAATATTCGCGAGATGGAGAACTTCGTGAAACGCTACCTTGTGCTAGGTGACGAGGATGCAGCGATTGCAGAACTGGAACACGGGACGCCCGCAGTGGAAGAAGACCTCGCGTCAACTCAGCTGGAGGCTGCGGCCCCTGACCTCAAGCAGATGGTAAAGAGCCTCAAAAATGGTGCGGAAATGGAGGCGATTGCCAATGCCCTCGAGGAAAACGGCTGGAACCGCAAGCGCGCCGCAGCGGTCCTCAATATCAGCTACAAGGCGCTACTCTACAAGATCCGGCAGTATGACATTCGCCCACGCCGCACCAAATGATGGGGAAAATCGTGCTTCATATGTGCAATAGTTTGCACAGTACTCTTTGATCATGTTTGCGGTCTGGGTCTGCGGGACTGAGTCTCGGCAGCATAACATATCGAAATCTATCAGTTACAGAGTCTTCCATTTTGCTTGAGGATCAGGAAATTGGCAGTGTGCGTGCATTCAGTGGCAGCGATGGCTACTGCATCACTATCCGCTGCCAGTGCGGGTGTGCATGTGGGCGCAACTGAACGCCGCAAGAACACCCGTTTTGCAATGCGTTTTTCGGTGTTTCTGCGGGCGCTCGGGGACCCTTGGACGCTAAGCGAAACCTCCGACATTAGCGCTGCCGGAGCGATGTTTATCACCGACCGGCCATTTCTCCTCAACACTCCGATCGAGTATGTTCTGACGTTTCCTCCCGAACTGACCAAGGCAGCCCGCCCGATTCGCGTTCGATTTCATGGCACCGTCTTGCGTTGCGAGAGGCTTCTTAGCGGAGACGGCGTGTTCGGCGTAGCGGTTCGCAACACCGCGCACCGGTACCTCGCTGGAGAAGAGGCGGCCACCTTCGACGCGTTGGACCAGAAGTGGAATGTCGCTGCGTCCCGATCAGACCGCTCTCACAGCCGTCCGATACAGAGCTAATTTCACCGGCAGATTTCATCGCACCGCCGCGGAACGAGGGAGACGCGCGCGGGTCGGTTCGGCTTTTGCGCCCGGCGTCACTGGCGAACCGCTGATTTTCAGCCAAATGAGCAAGGCGGGCCCCACGGGCCTGCCTTGCGGTTTCGGTTAATTGCTGCTCTAAAATCCCAGGAGTCGACGACCGTAACCTGCGGCACCCAGCAGTCCGCTGCCCAACAGCAGGAATGTTCCAGGTTCTGGAACGCCGCCACCGACAGTCAGGTCGGTAATCCCGACATAGTTGTCCGACAGCGTGAAATAGCTGATGACCGGACTCGACTCGAGAAATCCGTAGAAGGCACCCGTGTCGTCAGCCGCTGACGTAGTAAACGTCAGGTCGTACGCTTCGATGAGATTGCCGCCGGAATCGTACACGGCGATCGTTGTAGGATTCAAGCTGCCCGGATAGTAATTCAAGAAGCCACCTACTGCCTGAACCGGCCTGGCGAAGGCGAAAGTCATCGTATCGGTTACGCCGTAGAAATCATTCGAGTCGTTCAGTCCCGCCATTGGACCACGCGCACCCGTCCACGCGCCGTTGGCGCCAAAACCATATCCGCCCGTGTAGCCGAACACCGACCCGCCCTGATTCTTGGTGTTTGTCGAACCCCACTTCACCAGGTTGCTGGGACCAAACGAAATTGGCCCACCGCCAAAGTAATCCATTGCGGGCATCGGAATAACCGTTCCGCCCGGTATCGACGTTACCACCGAGGCTCCAGCCGAAGCCGCCAGCGCAAGTACTACAAGACACAATGTTCCCAGCATCTTACTCATCCTGAAATTCCGCCTCCTACGGTTGAGCGTAATCCTGTCGGGCAATCAAACTCCACCACCTACCACACAACGGGGTGCAATCCAAGTGCCAACGCAGCCAAATATAACTCGCTGAAAATAGGGAGCGTAAACGGTCGCCAAGTTCAGGAGTGTGCAATATTTTGCACTTCCTGAGAACACTGCTGCTTTAATTGCGTGAATTGATGCCTAAATGAGTCTGGCGGCATCTTTGGCGAAATACGTCAAAACGATTGAGGCCCCGGCCCGTTGGATGCAGGTTAGGGACTCAAGCATGACCCTCTCATAATCGATCCATCCGTTGATGGCGGCCGCTTTTATCATGGCATATTCGCCGCTGACCTGGTATGCGGCCAGCGGTACGTCGAACTTGTGGCGGGCTTCGCGAATGACGTCCAGGTATGGAAGGGCCGGCTTTACCATGATCATGTCGGCGCCTTCCTCGAGGTCCAATTCAATTTCGCGCATGGCTTCCCGCAAATTGGCTGGATCCATCTGGTAGGAACGGCGGTCGCCGAAGTGCGGGGCCGAGTCGGCTGCCTCGCGGAACGGCCCATAGAATCCGCTGGCAAATTTCGCCGCATACGACAGGATAGGAACATTCTCGTAGCCCGCGCCGTCCAGGGCTGTGCGAATCGCAGCAACACGGCCGTCCATCATATCGGAGGGAGCAATGATGTCCATGCCCGCTTTTGCCTGAGACACTGCTGTCTTCGCCAGCAGGTCGAGTGACGCGTCGTTGAGAATTTCGTATTCCTCCGCGGCCATTGCACTCACGACGGCGGCTGCAGGCTCCGCACCCGTCTTCACCGCTACTGCCTTCTTGCCCTGCAATTCCAGTTCGTGAAGAGTAGCCGCAACTTCCCGCCGCACAGTGCCGGTTTCGACGATGCCGCAGTGACCGTGCGACATGTACTCGCACAGGCACACGTCACCCATCAGCAACAGGCCAGGCACTTCGCGCTTGATCGCCCGCGCGGCCCTCTGCACGATGCCGTCATCCGCCCAGGCGCCGGTTGCGATTTCATTCTTTGATTCCGGCAGGCCGAAGAGAATCACACTCGGAATGCCCAGCGACTTTGCCTCCGCGCATTCCTTGACAGCCTCGTCCACCGAAAGGTTGAAGACGCCTGGCATGGACCGTACTTCCTTGCGGACTCCTTCTCCGGGGCACACGAAGAGCGGGTACACCAACCCCGCAGGAGTCAGGCGGGTTTCACGTACAAACGAACGCATCGATTCGTTGCGGCGGAGGCGGCGGGGGCGATCGATCGGGAATGCCATGACTGAAAATTCTAGCACCCTCGGGAACGATAAACAGCCGCTAAAACTGCGGGTGCAAGCCAGTCTGCGATCATGACGCGAATCGCTGTCGTCCAATGCGCGAGCGCGCTGACAACGACTGGCTGCGAGTTGGAGGCCAACTTTCGAGTGCGGGTAGCGGGAAACAGCCTCTAGTCGGACCTGACGTCCTGTATTCTCCGCAACAGCGCAACACTGGCTTCGTCTGCAGAGCGTTGCTTGAAATCGGGATCGAGCACCACCGTCTTAGCTGTCGGCGCCAATTTGTGCAGCATCGCCGTCGAGGCGGGCGTCGCATTCGCTCCGCACTCGGGACCAAGAACGATGATGTCGACCGTGGACGCGCTCAGAAGAATCTTTGCGTCACCCATCAGGCCAGTGGACAACACGCGGTAACCGTGCCGGGAGAGGAGTGCACGTACGAACGCGCAAGTGTCGGGTGATGGATCGAGGAAGAGCACTCGCGGGCCCGTGTTGTCGGAGTCGGAGATAAAGCCGCCGCCTTCTTTGAGGAACGAGATGATCGCCGCGTCTTCGTCCGGATAAATTCGAAAGACCTCGGAAAGCCTGGTCATGGAGAGCAGATTGGCAACGAACTGACTGGGAGCGGCCAAACGAAGGTCTCCGCGGCGGTTACGCGAGTGCCAGAGGAAGCGCACCAGCAGGCCCATGCCGGCACTATCCACGCGCGTGACATCCGACAAGTTCAGAACAACCTGGATAAATTCGCGAAGCCCACGCTGCAGCGCCGAGTCCAGCAGGCTGGACTCTTGGCCCGAGACGATGCTGCCGCTGCAACGAACCACATAGACGGTCCCGACAAAGCGCGAGTCCGTACCCAGTGACATTGCTCGTTTGCCTCCGTTCAAGCTTGACTCGCCGTAATCTTACAGCACGAACGCAACCCCACGAGTTCGTTAGTACGGGCAGGTTCTCCACGATGATAGGATTAGTAATTCTGAAACATCCGCGTCCATCCCACAAGGCGGGCGCGACTTCATGGTGGGAGCAGTCTCATGAAACGCCGTACTGTCGCGACACTCGCACTCATCTTTCTGGCTGCGGGCAGCATGCTCGCTCAGAAGGTCAATGTGGATTGGGACCGCAGCGCCAACTTTTCGCAGTTCCACACCTACGCCTGGCAGCCGAGTCCCGATCCGGCACAAGGCTTGTGGGATCAGCGTGTCATTGATGGCGTGAACCAGCAGCTTCAGAAGAAGGGCTTCCAGTTGGTGACGTCGAACCCTCAACTCTGGGTCGTCTATACGTCACATGTGAAAAAGGAACAGCAGGTGGTTGGAACTGGCTACAACATGGGTCCGTACTGGGGCTGGGGATATTGGGGTGGGCCCACCACGACCACATACAACACCTACACCTACCGCGAGGGCACTCTTGTTGTGGAACTTGCCGACGCCAATGGTCACACGCTTCTGTGGCGTGGCACGGCCACCGACACCTTGCCGGCTAATGCCGACAAGGGAATCAAAATCTTAAACAACGCCTTGAATAAGATGTTCAAGAACTTCCCACCTAAGCCTGGTAACGCGAAGTAGCGCTCTGATGCGCAGGTATTCATGGAATGACGCCTCACCGGTCCGTAGCTGCTGTTTCCATTGCTAGAATTGAGATTACGGTCGGGAATATCAGTTTCTGATCGTGTCTCGTATTCATGGCTAGGGTCAGCAATCCGTTTTCTACCGCTTTAAGGGAACCAAGTCGTCTGCCAGGCACCTCGGCTCTGCCCGTGTTCTCGCCAGATCGCCACGAACCTCACCCCCTGCAAAGCAATTTTGTCGTTGCCTTGCTGATCGCCGCGCTGGTTGTCATGTTCGCCTTTACCCAGTACCTGACCGCGCTCCATCGGCAAACGACCCGAGACCTGGCGAATGAGTGGTTCGCACGGGGCGAAGCTGCCATGTCCGCCAGCCAGGCGTCGTCTGCTACCGACGCCTACCGCAATGCCTTGAGTTACGATCCCGATAACGAGGACTACCGCTTACGCCTGGCCCAAGCCCTTCTGGCGGACGGGCATTACCAGGAGGCCCGTTCGCATCTGATGAGCTTGTGGGAAACGAATCCCGCCAGCGGTGAGATCAACTTCAGCCTTGCCCGTCTTCAGGCCAGGACCGGAGATAAGCGAGAGGCGATTCGCTATTACCGCAGCGCGATCAATGGTGTTTGGGATAACTCTCCCCACGAACAGCGCATTGCTGCTCGCTTCGAACTGGCACGCTACCTCATGCAGCAGCAGGATAACAAGCAGGCAGCGGTTGAATTGATTGCGCTGCAGGCCGATCCGCCGCAGGATGAATCGGGCGAGCTGGAGCTGGCCCAGATGCTCGCGGATGTCGGTGAGACAGCTCGTGCCGAAAGTGTGTATGAAGGAGCCATCAAGATCCATCCCAACAGCGCCGTGGCGCACTTGGGCGCCGGGAATGCCTCCTTCGCCATGGGAGACTACAAGGTCGCAGAGCGGCAGTTGGCCACCGCGGTCAGGCTTGATCCCGATCTGAGCGGAGCTGCTGGGCAACTCGATTTGGTAAGGGAAGTCTTGGACATGTCTCCAAACCTGTTCGGACTGTCAGAAGCGGAACGGCAGCGGCGGGCTGCGACGGTATTCGACGCTGCCCTTTCGCAGTTGACCGCCTGCGCGGCAGCGAATGGATTTGCGTTGGAGACAACGGTCAATACGCCGAACCGTGCTTCTACGCCGGCAACTGCCTCTGTATCGCCGCAAGCGGCGCCCATTGCCACTTCTGCGCCCGGCAATCTAGAGCAACTCTATGAGGAAGCTGTTCGCGCCAAGCCGGATTCGACAGTCGTGGCCTTGCGCAGGCATCCCGACTCCCTGCAATCAACCTTGGACCTTGCCTACGAAATGACGAAGGAAGTTCATGATGTATGTCCAGCCAACACTTTGGCTGACAGAGCACTGTTGACGCTGGCACAGCATCAAGGTCAGGGTGTTCAATGAGCCACGAGCTAGACCGGGGTGAGGGACGCCAAGAGTCCGCAGCCGTCGCAGAAGGCGCTCGTCTGAAAGAACCTTCGACCGTCTCAACGCCGATTCGCCGCAAGTTTTGGGCCGGCCTGCGTAGCATGCTCTCTCCCGGGGCATTCAGCCTGCAGGAAGAGCAGTTCTTCATGCTGTTGTCGGTGCTGATCGGAATCGGCGCCGGATTGCTGGTGGTCTGCTTTCGGATTTGCATCGAGTCATTGCACCTCAGGCTGCTGGGCAGCGCGTTGAAGCCGCCGGTGCCCCGCGTATTCGTAGCACCAATGCTGGTCGGCCTGGTTATCGCCTTCCTCGTCATTCGCTTTTTTCCCAAGGCACGCGGCAGCGGCGTCAATCAAACAAAGTCCGCTCTGTATATCTATGATGGCTACATTCCATTTTCCACGGTGGCGGGTAAATTCATCACCAGCGCGCTGGCGATCGGAAGTGGCCAGCCGCTGGGGCCGGAAGATCCGTCGCTGCAGATCGGCGCCGGACTGGCCTCCGCCCTTGGCCGCCGTCTGAATCTGAGCCGTGAGAAGTTGCGGTTGATTGCACCCGTCGGCGCCGCCGCGGGTCTGGCTGCTGCTTTCAACTCACCGATCACCGCCGTGCTGTTCGTCATCGAAGAAGTTATTGGACGTTGGACTGCCGGCATTCTCGGTGCCGTCGTGCTCGCGGCAATTTCCAGCACTGTCGTGGAGCGCTGGTTCCTGGGCGATGAGCCCCTTTTTCGGGTTCCGCCGTATCACTTGGCCCACGTTGGTGAGTTGGGCGCCTATGCCAGCCTGGGCGTCATCGGGGGATTCGCCTCGCTCGCGTTCGTCAAGTACATCGCATATCTGCGGCCCCGCTTGCGCCAACTGCCCGACTGGACACAGTACTTCCAGCCGGCCGCTGCCGGTTTTCTGATTGGATTGATCGGCATTCGCTTTCCGGAAGTCATGGGCGCGGGCTACACCTTCATCGATCAGGCCATGCATGAGCAGTACACGTGGCAGATTCTCGCCGTGCTTGGCGGACTGAAGATTGTCGCTACCGGACTGTCGTTCAGCAGCGGCACGCCGGGTGGACTGTTTGCGCCTGTACTGTTCATGGGCGCGATGATTGGTGGCGCGGTCGGCATGGCCGAACGGAGCCTCTTGCCGAACCTCGCGATTCCTGTAGGCGCCTATGCCCTGGTGGGCATGGGCACGCTGTTTGCGGGGATTTTGCGCGCGCCGATGACTTCTGTGTTCATGATGTTGGAAGTCAGCGGCAACTACAGTATCGTCGTGCCCGTGATCCTGTCGAACGCGATTGCGTATTTCATCTCGCGTCGTTTCCAGCCGACGCCAATATTCGATTTACTGTCGCGCATGGACGGGCTCGACTTGCCTTCACTGGAAGAAGAGCGCGAAGTGCCACTTCTGCATGTCGAAGATGCCATGCGTCCTGTCGACGGACAGGCGCTGACCCCCAGTATGACCATCAAGGACGCGCAGGAGTTCGTGCGAGGCTCATCCCACGACTTCTTCGTAGTGGGTCTCGGCGGCGAGCGCTGGTCGGGCATTAAACGAACCAAACTGATGTCCTTGAAGCCAACCGATGCGCCGCTCTCCCAGGCTCTTAACCGCCGCCTGCCTTTCTTCTATCCCGACCAGGCACTCGATACCGCTCTTCGGATGATGGGTGAGGCCCCGCTGCTGCCCGTCGTTCATCGAGCAAACCTGGAGGTGCTTCTCGGCGTGGTTTCTGTCGATGACATCATGCTCGCTTACCGCGCCGTGGGGGCGTCGGCCAACGGTGAGACCGTCGAGAAAGAAGCTGCGGATTAACCTTCGCAGCCCACTCCATCAACCGCAGAGATTCAACGTCAATTCGAGTTACCGGAAGTTCTTTACCAGCATGAGGTCGGCTGCGCGGTCGTCGATCTGTGTCCAGATCACCTCACGGCCATCGGGCGACACCGCCATCGACCAGTCGGTCAGCATTCGCTGGTCATGCAGCACTACGCTGACTGTGCCTTTGTGCAGCTGGTAGAACTCGAGATCGCCGTTTCCGTTCACGAGATAGATGCCAGTGTTTGTGAGGGCCCAGTGTGAGCAGTCAACAGGCTTGGGCATGCCGGGAATCGTCTCTTCCGCTCCTCCGGCGACCGGCATCCGCCAGACTGTGGAATCGTGCGAACTGCGTGAGAAGTAAAGGTACTTGCCATCTTCCGATTCAACCGGATAGACCCCTCCGTCGCTCGTAACCGGTTGCGGTGCTCCGCCGGCTGCTGGCAATTTCATGATTTCCGCCTCACCGTTCCGGATGGTCGAGTAATAAATCCAGTTCCCATCGCGTGACCATGTCGGCACATGGCCGCCGGCTTGGTCATCGGTCAGTCTTCGAGGTTCTCCACCGTCAGCGGAAATCTTGTAAATCTGCGACATTCCCGTAGCGACCGCATCGAACGCGAGGTACTTCCCGTCCGGAGACCAACGCGGCGTCCCCGCCAACGGTCCCCCAAAGTGCGTCAGTTGCACCGGGTCCGAACCATTGCGATTGCAGACCCATATCTCCCATGCGCCGCTGCGATCGGATTGGAATGCGATTCGTGAACCGTCGGGTGAAAACGAGGCTGCTGCCTGTTGCCGCGTACTGGAAATCAGTTTTACGGGCTCGCCCGCGGCATGGGTTGGAGTCCGCAAGTCGATCTTCCAAATGTTGGCGTTCACCGTGGCCTCGACGTACGCCAGCTCCCCGCCAACCAGTGCCGGAAAAGTCGCTGCACCCACAACCGACTGCACATTGGCGAGGTTACCAGCTCCGGTGGCCGAAACGCGCCGCAGTCGCGAACCACCCAGCAATAATTCGTTGTCATCGGCCGTCCATGCGATTCCGTCGACAAAGTCGGTCACGCCGCTCGGAATCAGTATCCGAGCTGTGCCGCCCTGCGACGGCACAACGTAGGTCAACTGACCGTCGAGAATGTCGCGTTGGAACGCAATCGATTTGCCGTCATGCGAGAAGGCGGGGTCGCCGTCTCCCTCCGAGTTCGCAGGAGGATTCGTAATCTGTCGCAGCTGACCCTTTTTGAGATCGAACAAAAATAACCCCGACGTGTTTTGACCAGCGACAGCATCGGGATACGCGAGGAACTGGCCGTCCGGCGAAACGTCAAATCGCGCCCGACGCATTCGACGGCCTCCCAGTGATGTCCCGACTACAAGGTGCTCTACGCCCCCCTCAGTAGACTTCACGTAGATACCGGACTGTTCGCCGTTGCGCCGGAAAAAATAGATGGTCTTCCCATCGGGCGCCCACACGGGATCACCGTCAGCGGCGTCGACCGGCGTATCGGTCAGGCGAATCGGGCGCTCGTCACCGATTCGCTTGAAGTACACGCTGTACGGACCCGTTGCATTCGGGCCAGTCCACTGAAACGCAACATACTTTCCGTCGCGCGAAATCGACGGCATATATTCCAAACCGGAATACGTAGTGAGGGGCAAGAGTTGCGGCTCTGCCACGTCCGGATTCGTGTGCATCCACCGGCTGATTCCGTACATTGCCGCCAACAGAACCAGAGCCACCACCACGCCCCGAATCCGGCCCCCAGGGTGCCTCTTCGCACCGCCAGAATCGATTGTCAGCACACGGGATAGCGATTTATCGTGCTCCAGGGACTCCGTCGGTTGGGGGTCGATGGCGGTAGGCGGACTGTCGCAAACAGTAACCGGACACAGCCAGCGATAACCGCGGCGTGTCAGCGTTTCAATGTATCGCGGGTTGTCGGGATCATCGCCAAGCGCCTGTCGCAGCTTGTTGATCGCCACCCGCATACTGTTGTCAACGTCTTGGACCGAGTCGCCGGGCCAAACCCTTTCCCCGAGCTCGCTGCGAGTAATGACTTCTCCCTGATACTCAAGCAACGCGAGCAGCACGCGAAGCGGCTGTTGCTGCAAACGGACAATTGAGCCGTTCCTTCGCAACTCCCCAGCGCGCACGGAAAATTCAAATTCGTTGAATCGAAAGATGCGGTTGATCTGCGAAGACGAAAGGGCGACGGGCAACGCGCACCTCGAGGGTAAGGGGGTGGGTCAATGATACCCACCTATGGCTACCTCAGCAAGACACAGTACGATGCCACGAAAGTTGTAAGAACTGAACTGCAGCCGCCTTAATTTACGCGCAATTAACGATTCCAACCTACTTCAATTCAATTTTCCCCAGAATTGGAAGCTCGCTCGGCGATCCTCCCACCATAAACGTGTAATGACCGGGCACGATCTTCCACTGGCTGGTCTGGTCATCGTAGATAGAGAGATATTTCTCCGGTACGGTAACTTTTACATCCTTGCTCTCTCCCGGATCCAGCGGAACCTTGCTCCAGCCTACCAGGCGCTTAGGAGGTTCGTTCGCCTCAACCGGAAGCGCTACATACACTTGAGCGATCTCCTCACCAGTCCTCATACCCACGTTCTTCAGGTTAAACGTGACCACGGTTTCCTTTCCCGGAGTGACAGTCAAGTTCGAATACTGATATGTGGTGTATGACAGACCGAAGCCAAAGGGGAATAGAACGGGCTTTTTCTCCGCGTCATACCACTTGTAGCCGACTTCTAAGCCTTCGTCGTAGTGAACGTCGAAGGTCGGTTTCTCCAGCACATAGCCATTCTCTGGCCCGTGGTCCTTCTTCTGAGGCTGCGTCACGGTCACATGCGGCAGATCGTTGATGCTAAGTGGAAACGTCATCGGCAACTTCGCGCTGGGATTCACGTCCCCGAACAGGACATTCGCGACAGCGTCGGCGCCTTTACTGCCGCCGTACCAGGCTTCCAGGATTC
>Ga0335071_10007401_pt1 | contig 11287 bp, 10 predicted proteins | sample Lox_Sample_15_FD_206724 | JGI IMG/M metagenome (GOLD analysis project Ga0335071, IMG submission 206724) | Soil microbial communities from Loxahatchee National Wildlife Refuge, Florida, United States - Lox_Sample_1.5 | ecosystem: Environmental > Terrestrial > Soil > Wetlands | place: USA...
CTCCCATGGAGGAGCTGGAGAAGATGACCCCCGAACAGGTCAAGGATATGCTCCTCGAGCTCCCCGGCATCGGCGACTACTCGGCCGACATCATCAATCCGCACGGAGGCTTCCCGATCGACGTGTGGTCGGGGGACATCTTCGGCATGCTTTTCTTCGGCAAGGAGCCAGAGCACGTGAAGAAGGAGCTTGACCGGGTGAAGCAAGAAGGAATTCGACGCTGGGGCAAGTGGTCGTGGCATGCGTTCTTCTACGTGGTGCAGGACCTCGAGTCGCTGTCGAAGAAGCTCGGGATGCAGCTCAGGCTGCAATGATCATTTCTTGCGAACGAGGGTGACGCCGTCCCTCACCGTCAGCAGCACCGCCTCGACACGTTTGTCCTTCGCGATCTTCTTGTTAATCGTGTCAATCGACCTGGAGGCGTGGTCCTTTGGGTCGAGGACCTCGCCGCTCCACAATGTGTTGTCGAGCGCCATCATGCCGCCGGAAGGGAGAAGCTTCAATGCCGCTTCATAGTAGATGTCGTAGGACTCCTTGTCCGCGTCGATGAAGGCGAATTCGATCGGCGCTTCGATGGTCCTTATCTTCTCTCTGGCATCGCCCACTATCGTCGTGATCTTGGAGCCGAAGGGGACGCGCTCGAAGTACTTCTTGGCAATCGCGTTCGTGAACTTGTCGCGGTCGAGCGTGAACAGGACACCGTCGTCGGGCAGTGCCGAGGCCATCATCAGCGCGGAGTAGCCCGTGAACGTGCCGACCTCCAGAACGCGCCTCGCGCCGGTCATCAGGACCAGCAGCCTCAGGAATCGCCCCTCAACCGCTCCCACCTGCATCCCTGGGTTCGAGGTCTTCTCGTACGTTTCCCTCCGCAGGTCCTCGAAGACCTTCTCGACCTTGGTGGACATCTTGCACGAATAGGAATCGAGCTCTTCGACGACGATCTGCAAACGCTCAGCCTCGCGAGGATTTGCGAGCCGCCGGATGATATCCTTTTGCCCTCTTCGATTCGACCTTCAAATCGAGTATCGAGGCGACGACCAGATAGTAGGCCGCCAGTCCGGCCCACGGTCCCCATCCCTTGGCGATCGTCCGAGCTTGCTCCGAGGTGACGCCCTTACCCCGCACGTAGTATTCGGAGATGATCCGACGCAGTCCGAGGTCGTCTGCGGGCAACGCATCGAACTTGCTCACCCCGCGCAGTGCGCTCATCTCCGCGGTCCACAGGCCGACGCCTCTCACCGCCCTCAGGCGTTCAACGACTTCCTCGGTCGTATGGAACTCGAGGGCCTCCAGGTCCAGGCGCCCCTCGTCCACCTCCTTCGATACGCCTAGGATGTACTCGGCCTTGCGCGTGCTCAAGCCGCAGGCCTTCAAGCTCTCGACATCGCCTTGAGCGAGCTGCTTTGGCGTCGGGAAGACGTGGACGACGCGGCCCTTGAGCTCGAGCTTGGTCCCGTACCGCTCCACCATCCGCTGGGTGATGGCATGCGCGGCCACGAGCGATATCTGCTGCTCGGTGATCGACGCGACGAGGGCTTGGAATGGTGTGGGGGTGCGCGAAGGCTTGAGGCCCCTGAGGCGCGGGATGAGCGGTCCGAGCACTGGGTCGTCCGCGACCTGGGCGTAGAAGTGAAGAAGGTTCAGGCGCAGGTTCATCATGCGCTCGATCTGGTCGCGCAATTCCTCCGCTCGGATTTCATCCCCTTCGCGTGCGACAGTCGTCGCGGTCAGCTCCGGATGGTCCGCATCGCCCCTCTGCTCGAGGTCGATCAGCTCGCATTCCTCGCCCACCTGAACTAGAAGTTCCAGCCGGTCACCGATGACCGTCGGCAAGTCCCGGTCCGAGCGGAAGATCTCGATGCTGAGCTTGAGGTCGTAGGGAGCGATTGGTTCGATGCGGATCGTTCTCCGACGAGCGCTCATCGTTCCGTCAACGCACCACGCCGCATATCACCCTTTCTCGGGCACGAGCTTGCTCGGATCAGGTGCGGTGTAGCTGACGTGGAACCGTTGCTGGAAGCGGCGGAACAGCGCGAGGACCGGCTTCCCGAGGATGGCGGCGAAGATCACGTTCCCGGCGATGTGCAGCGCCCCGAAGGGCAGGCCCAAAGCGAGCGTGGGCAGAAGCTGGCTGAGCTCGGCGCGGAACATCGTGATCCAGCTGTAGAAGTCCATGATCGTGTTGTAGGTCATGCCCAGTACGATCCCCAGCAGGATTACGTCCCGGACCCCGGCGTTCGGATACCTCTTGCCGACCCAGCCGGAAATGACGCCCACCGTCGCCCAGGCGAACATCTCCCAGGGGGTCCATGGTCCTTGCCCGAAGAACATGTTGCTGACCGCGGCGGTCAAGGAGCCGACCATGGCCCCCGCGAGCGACCCGAACACCAGCCCGGTGACGATGATCAGGAAAGTGCACGGCTTGATGTTCGGCAGGGCCGCGAACGGGATGCGCGAGGCGGCGGTGATCGCCGCCAGTATCCCGATTAGCGCCACCTCTTTGGAGGTGATGTTGGACTCCTCGAAGAGCGCGTACATCACCCCGAGCACGAGGAGCAGGAGGACGAACGAGAGCAGCGCGGCGTACTGAGCGAGGAGGCTCGGCGACGCGTACGCGATCGCCACGATGATCAACCCCATCGCGGCCGCGGCGATCGAGGCGAGGACGCTGAGCTTGATCCTCATCATCAGGCCTCCGCGCAAATCGCGACCTTGGCGAGGTTGATCACTTCTTCCATCGGCAGCTGCGTGAGCCTCCCCTCCCGAAGCGCCAACACCCGGGTCGCGTGCTCCGCCACGAACCGGTAGTCGTGGGTGACGAGGACGGTGGTCATGCCGTGCGCGCGCAGCGATTCGATGATGCCCGCCAGCTTCGTCTTGTTAAAATAGTCGAGGCCACGGGTCGGCTCGTCTAGCACGAGCACCTTCGGACGTCCGACGAGGATCGAGGCAAGCGCCGCGCGCTCCCTCTCTCCGCAGCTGAGATCGCGAGGGAACTTATGCCGGTAGCGCTCGAGGTCCAGAACCCCCAGGACCCAGTTCATGCGCTCATCCCACTCCTCCCGCGGGATCTTCAGGTTCTTAAGCGTGAACTGCAGCTCCTTCTCAAGAGACTCCTCGAAAAGATAGTTGTTCGGGTTCTGTCCAAGATACCCGATCTCCCGCGCCAGCGATGCGGTGGTCGCATCCTTGATATCGCGACCGTGCAGCTCCACGTTGCCCTCCTTCGGGCGCAGGATCCCGTTGAGGTGCTTCAGGAGCGTCGACTTGCCGCTTCCATTCGCCCCGATCACCGCGAGCACCTCCTGTCGCTTGATGTCGAGGTCGAGGTCGTCCAGGATCGGTGCCTGGTCGTAGGCGAAGTGCAGGCCCCGGGCGGATAGCACCACGTCCCCGTGCCCGTCGTTGTCCTCGACCCGCCTGAATCCCGCGATGATGCCCTCCTCCACGAGACGCGGCACGACTGTGGAAGGAGCGCCGTCCAGCATCACTCGCCCTTCCTCCATGAAGACGATCCTCCGAGCGTACTTCAGGCATCGTTCCAAACGGTGCTCGACCAGGACGATCGCGACCCCCTGTTCCCGATTGAGCTTCTCGAGGAAGTCGAGGAAGAGCGCCGCGGTCTCCTCGTCTAGTTGCGAGGTCGGCTCATCGAGCACGATGTATTTCGGGCGCATCGCGATCACCGAGGCGAGCGCGACCTTCTGCTTCTCTCCGCCGGAGAGCTCGGGTATGAACCTGCGGAAGAAGCGCTCTAGGTCGAAGTACCGCGCGTAATAGGATACCCTCTCCTCCATCTCTTGCTTGGGAAGTGCTAGATTCTCCATCCCGAAGGCCATCTCGTTCTGCACGTTCGTCATCACGAGCTGGTTCTCGGGGTCCTGGAAAACCATGCCGATCGTGCCAGCGAGCTTGGCGGGCGGGGTCGTGATCGTGTCCTGCCCGTCGACAGTGACGCGCCCCGAGACCTTGCCCCCATAGAAGTGGGGGATGAGCCCGTTCAACGAGCGGCAGAGCGTGGACTTGCCGCAGCCGGAAAGGCCCACGAGGATCACGAACTCACCCTCCTTGATCTCGAGGTCGACGTCCTTGATCACCGCGACGTTCGTTCCACCGTAGGTGAACGAGAACCGCTCCATCTTGATCATCGCGGCCCTCCCGCTAGGACGGGCGCGAAGAGTGCGATCTCGACCGCGACCACTATCGCATCCACCAGGCCGAACGAGAGCATGCCGCCGTGAAGGTAATCGGTGCTGCCGTGCCCGAGGACGAACATGACGATGCCGAATGGTATCGCCGCGAGGCAGCAGCCCATCATTAGCTTGTGCCGCAGGGTCAGAGGAGGATCGAAGAAGTGCGTTCGGGTGCCGGCGCCGAATCCCCTCGCCTCCATCGCCTCCGCGATGTCCATCGACCGGTCGAGCGAGTTGAGAAGCAGCGGCATCATCACCGGCGCCTTCGCGCGCGCCTTCTGCACGACGTTCCCCTGATCGAACTCCACCCCCCGAGCGCGCATCGCGTCCTCGATGTTCGCCGAGTCGGCGGCGATGGTCGGGTACATGCGCGTCGCGACCGAGAGCCCGGTCATGGTGCGGAAGCCATACTTCGACATCGCCTGCAGCAGTTGATCTGGGTGTATCGTGAAGGTGAGAACCGAGAACGCCGATATCGCCAGGAACAATCGCAATATCATGCTCGCGGCGAAGAGCAGCGATTCCCTCCAGACCGTCAGCGGCCCGATCACGAAGGCGACCGTGCTCCCGCTCGAGAAGAGCACGCTGAACAGCAGCAGGAACGCCGCCACGTACACCGTGTACTTGAGGAGGTTGAGGGTGGAGCGCACTACCTTGCCCGCCACCACGACGCACATCACGAAAGCGAGCAGGACCGCGAGGTAGAATATGTCCGATATCAGGATGGACAGCAGGAAGATCGAGAGCACGAAGACTATCTTCGGCCTGGCGTCAAGGCGATGCAGCCTTGAGTCCTTCTCCTGATAGGGGAATATCAGCGGCATCCTCTCAGCCCGCCAGCGGCTTGTACATCCAGGTGACCTCATCCCCATTCGAGAGGTAGAAGAGGCTGCTGCTCCGGTTCGCGTACACGCCGTCCACCCAATACTGCCAGCCTGGCCCCCCTCCGTTCTGGTTCTCCAGACCTGCGAGTGATTCGATCTTCACCCCTCCGATCAGAGAATAGGTGCTGTTCGTGTCGCTGAACCCGCCAATCGACTCGGCCGCCTGCAACTGTGCGAAGCATGTCGGCTTGGAGGTCAGGTTCTCAAAGACCCAGACGGAGTGCCCTCCGTTGGCCACGGAGGTCTTCGTCCACACGCCCCCGACCTTCTTCCAGGTGGTCAGATTGCCGGGGTCGGTGGGCGAGGCGGCGTTCACGAAGTCGATCGTGAGGGTGGCCGTGACGGTGTCGCCCCGGAAGCATTTCGCGTCCGCGCTCATGCTCTCTAGCGTCCAGATCGAGTGCCCGCCGTTCGCGTTGGTCGCGCTCGTCCAAGTCGCGCCCGCTCGCGACCAGGTGGTGGAATTGCCCGGGGTAATCGGGGAGGAAAGCGTAGCGAAGTCGATCGTGACCATCGCCCCGTTCTTCGCGCAGGCGAAATCCGCGCTCACGTTCGCGAACATCCAGACCGAGCGGTTGCCGTTCCTGATCGAGCTCACGTCCCACGCGCCGTCGTGATAGGTCCAGGTGGTGACGTTGCCGGGGGAAATGGGGCTGGGGACGTCGGCGAAGTCGACCGTCCAGGTGGAGGTGGTGGTGTTGCTCGAGCCCGGGCTGGGAAACCCGAACAGGGCGATCACCACGATGATCACCGCCGCCAGTGCGACCAGCACGACGTCCTTGCCGCTTATCTTCATGTTCTACTTCTTCCTCCCGCGCATCACGAATATCGCTGCGGCGCCCAGGATTGCCAGTACGACGATCACGATGCCGACGTAGAGCACGGTGTTGTCCACGGGTGCCGCCTGCGGCGTCGCCGTCTGCGCCGCCGATGCCGGACCGGCGCCCTGCCCGTTCACCGCGACCACGTAGTAGCTGTACGTCGTGCCCGCGACCCCAGTGGTGTCCACGTAAGTCAAGTTCGATGCCAGCACGGTCGCGAGCAGGCTCGCTTCGCCGCCCTGCACCGCGCGGTAGATCTTGTAGCTCACGATGCTCACTCCGCCGTTATCGGACGGCGCAGTCCAGTTCAGCGTGACCTCACCCTGACCCGCGAGAGCAACGAGGCCCCTCGGAGCGGTGAAGTCATGCACGGTCACTGACTGTGCTAGCCTGAGTGTCTGCCCTGCCGGGTTCGAGATTGTAAGATTGACTGCATATGTGCCCGGGGCGGAATAGGTGTGCGACGCTGTCCTCCCAGAGGCGCTCGCGCTGTCGCCGAAGTCCCAGGAGTACTGGAACAGGTTTCCCGTCGAGACCGGGGTCTCGAAGCTCGCCATTAGGTTGTGCATGGAGATCGTGAATCCCGTGGACGGTGAGGGTGCCACGTCGTTCAGGTTGAAGGCGTAAACCCATCCGTTGTCGGAGGTCGCATAGAGAACCCCGTCACTGATCGTCGGCGAACCGAGCGCGTAATTCACTGGAGCCAACACTTTCTGGGTGTATATGGCGCCGGTCTTCGCTCCAAGGGCGATTAGGTGTCCAGAACCATCGTTCCTCAAGATGAAGATAGACCCTGAAATCGCGGTCGGTGGCCCGTTGCTGAAATCCCCTCCGATTGCAGTAGTCCATGCAACGCCACCACCAAGCCCTATCATCGTGGCCGCAGTGTAATTGACCGAGACGAACCCGTTGGCGGTCAACGTCGCAGACCCAGGCGTCTGGCCGGTAACGGTCCTCCACATCAGAGTTCCGTTGTACGCAACCTTTGCAACACCACCATTGGTGGGCGAGGTACCAGTGTAGTTGAGGTACGACACCACGATGCCGTCCGTCACGAGAGTCGGGGACCCACGCACCTTGCTGCCCAAAGAAGCGGACCATGCGATCGTGCCATTGGTGAAGATGGCTTTGAGCTGACCATCTTCATTGCCTATGTAGAACGTTCCATTCTTGGCTGCAGGCGAGGACGAGTATATCCCCGACCCGAGTGAAACGTTCCAATCTTGGGTTCCGTTCTCGAACAGCGAATACAGCTTTCCGTTGTTAGCGGCGAGGACGATGTGGTTACGATAGGCGATGGGCGAGGATGAGATCCCTGGGAATCCCCTCGACCCGGTGTCAAAGGTCCAGACTCGAGCCCCTGTCTCGGCATCAAATGCGTAGACGACGCCATTGCCGCAGGGCGCAATTAACATGCCCGCGTACAACAAGGGCGACGCGACCTGATATCCTCTACCCATTTCCGAAGTCCACTGGATGTCTCCAGAGGCGTTCAGGCAGATCAGGGAGGCGTTGGTATCGAGACTCGGGTTTGCGAAGTCCATTATGCCGCCAGTGACGACGTACTCGCGCCCCCCGCCCACGACGATCTGAGTGTCTATGGCCCCATTCGAGAGGTTCGCGCTCCACTTCGCAGTCATGTTGTTCGTGGCGAAGCTGGGCTGGAGTCCGGTGTTGAACGAATCATGGCGGTAGCTCTGCCACGGGTAACGGTTGTCCGGGGTAGCAATGGGCGCGTGCGGTCCAATGAACATGTTCGGATCGATGTAGGCCGCGTAGCTCCAGGCGATGGCCTCAACGCTAGCTGCGTTGATGCCTGTGGCTCCAGTCATCGAAGCCTCCCAAGACCCGGAGACGTTATTCCAGACCCAGAGGTTCCAGGTCTCGTTTGGCCAGGCATCTGCAAACCCGCCGATGCTATGGACAAACGTACCAAAGGCAGGGACGAGCTGCAATCCGAGCATCTCTGTCGCGTTGGTAGTGGCGTTCCATCCGTTCATACCCGAAGTCACGGGCACATCTGCCCATGATACTTGGCCATTCCCGAAATCAATCAATACCGCGATACTTTGCGGGGAAGCAGGTGCTGCCTGCGCTCCCGGCAAAGCGAATAGTGCCAGCAGCATGATCGACATCGATACTACGGCCTTGAGTCTCATCATGATTTGTCCTCCCCTTGTTAGTTGGATGTATCATCCAACCACTAGGGTATGGCGGGAGGGGATAAAAGCCTTTTTCTGCGGGAAGGAGTGGCGAGAATCGAACGTCCCGGATTGGTAGAGCGGGCTGGGAACTTGGAAATGAAAAAGGAGCCGCACAATTCGCTCGAATGCGCTGATGCTAAATCGTCGGAAGAGCATCGGAGCGTCGAGATGAGCGCGAAGAGGATCGGCTGGTTCACCACCGCCCGTGGACCTGGTTCCTACAACCTGTTCAGGACGATGACGGAGAGCATCGCCAGCGGAAGCATCGAGGCGAAGCTCGCATTCGTATTCATCAACCGCGACGTCAAGGGGAACAAGTACCGCGCGGACCTTATCAAGTTGGCCGAGAGAGCGGGGGTGCCGGTCGTCATCCTCCCCTCGGACACATTCAGGCAGGACCTTAAGTCGAACGACCTCAACGCCTGGCGCGACGCGTACGGCGAGGCCATGAGGGACGAGATCTCGCGATTCGAATTCGATCTGGGCGTGTTGGCTGGGTACATGCTCATCCTTGACCCGGAGACCTGCCGCAGGAAAACGATCATCAACCTGCACCCGGCGCTTCCAGGCACGTACAAGGGTACTTGGGAGGAGATAATCGGACAGGTGGTCGACAACGGTGACAAGGAGTATGGAGCGATGGTGCACGTCTGCACTCCAGACCTGGACCGGGGCCCGGTGGTCGCCTACGATTCCTTCAACACCGAATCGCTGCGAAGAACGATCGAATCACGGGACGAGCTCGTCAAGGCGATCAGAGGGGTGGAGGTCAAGAGAGAGGCACCATTGCTGATGGAGACGATCAGGATGCTGGTGTGCGGAGAGGTCTCGATCAAGAATGGAAGGCTCTACGATGCCAAGGGGAAGGTTCTCTCGTCGTACCCGAACTTGGCAGATAGGATAGATGCATTTGTCCGTGAACTCGGGCGCGACGCTTGGGAGACTGTGCGCCCGCTGCTATGATTGCCACGTCTTCTCCTTCGCTGTCCCCTAAGCCTTGGCACCCAGCAGAATCAACTCGAACGACTAGGACTTGACCGACTTTGGGATGGAAAAAGAGAACGTCGCTCCCTCTCCCGGCCTCGATTCCACCCATATCCTGCCGCCGTGCTGCTCCACGATCTTCTTTGAGATCGCGAGCCCGATCCCGGTGCCAGGATACTCCTCTTTCGTATGCAGTCTCTGGAACATCTGGAAAAGGCGGTCGTAGTACTTCGGGTCGATTCCGATGCCGTTGTCGGTGACCGAGAAGACGAACGAATCCGGTCTGTCGCCCCAGGAAACGTATATCCTCGGCCTCTCGCCGTGGTTGAACTTGATCCCGTTGCTGACAAGGTTCTGCAGCACCTGCACCATCTGGCCCGAATCCGCGGTCACGGTCGGAAGGCTATCGACCACAACCTCCGCCTTCCTTTCCTTGATGTTGTTCTCCAGGTTGGCGAGGACCATGCTCACGACCGCGTTCATGTCCACTCGACTGAGCTTGTGCGGCGCTCTATCGACCCGCGAATAGGCTAGGAGATCATCGATCGTCTCGCGCATCCTTTCCCCACCCTCGACGGCGATGTCGACGTACTCCCTTCCTTTCTCGTCCAGACGATCCCTGTACTTGCCGTTGATGAGCGACAGGTAGCTGATCATCATTCGCAGGGGTTCCTGAAGGTCGTGCGAGGCGACGTACGCGAACTGCTGCAGCTCGGAGTTCGAACGCTTCAGCTCGTCCTCGGTCTGTTGCAGCTTCGTGACATCCTGCGCCAGCGTAATGGCGCCGATGATCTTCCCAGTGCCGTCGACTATCGGCGCCGACGTGAACGTCGCCGCACCTCGGCTCCCGTCCATGCGTTCAATCTGGAACAGCTCGCTGCACTTCTCCCCTCTGAGCGCGCGCGACCCAGGCCATTCCGACTGCTCGACGAGCTTGCCGGTCTCAGGCCACCACGCGCGGTATATGGGCGAGTCCTTGTTCGCCGAAGGGTCGATACCCCCTGCCCAGATCCGTCGGACCTCGTCGTTTATCTCGAGCACGCTGCCTCCCGCATCCGCGATCCCGACGCCTATCGGGATGTTGTCGAGAATCGCCCTCAGCCTCGACCGCTCGGTGTCTGTCTGGCTCTTTAGCCGCCTCTCCTCATCCAACCATCGGTCCAACGAGACCGCGTTCGTATGCACAAGGATCACGACTGTCCAAAGCACGAGGGTCGAGACAGGGCGATTGAACCAAGGCAACGCCATGTCGCCTGGTCCCTTGAAGGGGAGCGCGATGTAGATCAGGGCCGTTTCCACCAATGCGACGATGAAGATCGTGCGTCTCCTTGGAGAAAAAACGCAAATGGCGGCCGGGACGACGTAGAGCATGCTGACCGCATATCCGATCTTCATCGAAGTGTCGAAGGCGAATATGGCAGCGGTGAGGAGTCCGCACACTAGAAGTATCCAGCCTTCGCCGAATCGAGCCCGCGGACCGGGACTGGTCTCCTCCGTCAACGGCTATGCAAATGAGCGCTTTCGTGATAAGATTGTCGCTGACCGCTTGAATTCCCCGATAGGAGCCAACCCAGGACTGGGACCGCGTGGCGACGAGCAGGCGAAGTAATGACGACGCGTCCGCTCCCCTGACCGCCAAGGTCTAAATACATCGCGCTCGGGAAAGGGCTAAGGGATTCCCATGGTGAAGGGCAAAGTCACACACTTCGAGATACCAGTGGACAAGATGGACCGTGCGAAGAAGTTCTATGCCGAGGCCTTCGGCTGGAACCTGATGACCACCCCTGGGGCCGCTCCCGGGCAGGAATACGTCATGGCGATCGGCACCAAGGTCGACGCGAAGGGAATGAACACCGAGGTCGGGGCGATCAACGGCGGGATCATCGCCCGCGGAAAGCCAGTCAAGAATCCGGTGATCACGATCGAGGTCGATGACATGGACGCGGCCATCGAGAAGATCAAGAAGCTCGGCGGGAAGATCCTGATGCCCAAGACGTCGATGGCGGAGATGGGCTTCTTCGGGTACTTCGAGGACTCGGAGGGCAACACTATGGGTCTCTGGCAATCCTCGAGAAGAATGTAGACCGGCCTACGATGGTCGAGAGAAGAGCTACCGGGGCGCTGATGGGCCACTCATTAGATCTGCGCTTTTCTGGCAAGGCCCCAGAACCATGCACTTCCCTAAACCCGAAAGATTATCA
>Ga0335071_10007402_pt1 | contig 11286 bp, 4 predicted proteins | sample Lox_Sample_15_FD_206724 | JGI IMG/M metagenome (GOLD analysis project Ga0335071, IMG submission 206724) | Soil microbial communities from Loxahatchee National Wildlife Refuge, Florida, United States - Lox_Sample_1.5 | ecosystem: Environmental > Terrestrial > Soil > Wetlands | place: USA: Florida...
CACCGAACTTCTTCGACAGCACCGTCGTGATCGCCGCCGTCAATGTCGTCTTGCCGTGGTCGACGTGACCGATCGTGCCCACGTTCACGTGGGGCTTCGTACGCTCGAATTTTCCCTTAGCCATGATGATTCCTCGCGAGTATCAGGCTGCTGCTTTTTGGTTGACGATCGCCTCGGCGACGTTCTTCGGCGCCTCGGTGTAGTGCTTGAATTCCATCGTGTAGGTCGCGCGGCCCTGCGACATGGAGCGCAGCGTCGTCGAGTAGCCGAACATTTCCGACAGCGGCACCTCGGCCTTGATCACGATCGTGCCGGCGACGTCCTCCTGGCCCTGAACGATGCCGCGGCGCGACGAGAGGTCGCCGATCACGTTGCCCACGTAGTCCGCGGGCGTCTCGACTTCCACGGCCATCATCGGCTCGAGGAGCACGGGGCTCGCGCGGCGCATGCCTTCCTTGAAGCCGATCGACGCGGCCATCTTGAACGCGTTCTCGTTCGAGTCGACCTCGTGGTACGAGCCGTAGAAGAGCGTCACCTTCACGTCCACGACCGGGTAACCCGCGAACACGCCGTTGGGCAGCGTCTCCACCAGGCCCTTCTCGACCGCGGGGATGAATTCGCGCGGCACCGCGCCGCCCTTGATCGCGTCGACGAACTCGAAGCCCTTGCCCGGGTTCGGCTCGACCTTGAGCACGACGTGGCCGTACTGGCCGCGGCCGCCGGACTGCTTGACGAACTTGCCCTCGACTTCGGCCACGGGCTTGCGGATCGTCTCGCGGTAGGCGACCTGCGGCTTGCCCACGGAGGCTTCGACGCCGAACTCGCGCTTCATGCGGTCGACGAGGATCTCCAGGTGCAGCTCACCCATGCCCGAGATGATGGTCTGGCCGCTCTCCTCGTCCGTATGGACGCGGAACGACGGGTCTTCCTGCGCCAGGCGATTGAGCGCGATGCCCATCTTCTCCTGGTCGGCCTTGGTCTTGGGCTCCACCGCCTGCGAGATCACGGGCTCCGGGAACACCATGCGCTCGAGGACAATCACCTTGTCCAGGTCGCAAATGGTGTCGCCCGTGGTGGCCTCCTTGAGGCCCACGGCCGCCGCGATGTCGCCCGCGCGGACTTCCTTGATCTCCTCGCGCTGATTCGCGTGCATCTGCAGGAGCCGCCCGATGCGCTCCTTCTTTCCCTTGACCGGGTTGTAGATCGTGTCGCCGGAATTGACCACGCCCGAGTACACGCGGAAGAAGATGAGCTGGCCCACGTACGGGTCGGTCATGATCTTGAACGCGAGGCCCGCGAAGGGCTCGTCGTCCGAGGCCCTGCGCTCGCCCGGCTTGCCGTTCTCGAGCTCGCCCGTCACGGGCGGAATGTCCGTGGGCGCCGGCAGGTACTCGATCACGGCATCCAGCATCGCCTGCACGCCCTTGTTCTTGAAGGCGCTCCCGCACAGCATCGGCACGATCTCGTTGGCGATCGTGCGCTTGCGCAGCGCTTTCTTGATGTCCTCGTTGGAGAGGTCGCCCTCCTCGAGGTACTTGTGCATGATCTCCTCGTCGGCCTCGGCGGCGCTCTCGACCATCTTCTCGCGCCACTCCTTGCACTGCTCGGCGAGCTCCGCGGGGATGTCCTTGAACTCGAACTTCATGCCCTGGGACGCCTCGTCCCAGTAGATCGCCTTCATGCGGACGAGGTCCACCACGCCCTTGAAGTGGTCCTCGGCGCCGATCGGCACCTGGATGGGCACGGGGTTGGCGCGCAGGCGCTCCTTCATCTGGCGGTAGACCTTGAAGAAGTCGGCGCCGACGCGATCCATCTTGTTCACGAACGCGAGGCGCGGGACCTTGTACTTGTTGGCCTGGCGCCACACGGTCTCCGACTGCGGCTGAACGCCGCCCACGGAGTCGTACACCATGCACGCGCCGTCGAGCACGCGCATGGAGCGCTCGACCTCGATCGTGAAGTCCACGTGGCCGGGCGTGTCGATGATGTTGATGCGATGCTCGGGGAACGAGTTGTCCATTCCCTTCCAGAAAGCCGTCGTCGCGGCCGAGGTGATCGTGATGCCGCGCTCGCGTTCCTGCTCCATCCAGTCCATGACGGTCGCGCCGTCATGCACCTCGCCCATCTTGTGGGACACCCCGGTGTAGAAAAGGATGCGCTCCGTGGTCGTGGTCTTGCCGGCGTCGATGTGCGCCGAGATCCCGATGTTGCGGTAGCGTTCGATAGGTGTCTTGCGGGCCACGATGACTCTCTCTTCCCCGGTGCCGCCTGCCTGTAAGCGGCACGCGAGCGGTTTAGGTCCTTTAGAAGCGGTAGTGGGCGAAGGCCTTGTTGGCCTCGGCCATGCGGTGCACTTCTTCCTTCTTCTTCACGGCGCCGCCGCGGCCTTCCGCGGCCTCCATCAGCTCGTTGGCGAGGCGCTGCGCCATGCTCTTCTCGCCGCGCTTGCGGGCCGCCTCGCGGATCCAGCGCATCGACAGGGCCGTGCGGCGCACGGGGCGCACTTCCACCGGCACCTGGTAGTTGGCTCCGCCCACGCGGCGGCTCTTCACTTCCACCATCGGCTTCACGTTGTTGATGGCGGCGTTGAAGACGTCGAAGGCGTCCTTGCCCGACTTCTTCGCGATTGTCTCGAGCGCCCCGTACATGATCCGTTCGGCGACCGACTTCTTGCCGCGGGTCATGAGCACGTTCATGAACTTGGCGACTTCCTCGCTCTTGAACTTCGGATCCGGGAGGATCTCGCGTTTGGGAACTTCTCTGCGACGCGGCATAGGTCTATCCGTGGATGGTTACGTGGTGATTACGCGGCTGTGGTCGTTACGCAGCCTTGGGTTTCTTCGCGCCGTACTTCGAGCGCGACTGCTTGCGGTCCTTCACGCCGGCGGTGTCGAGGCTGCCGCGCACCATGTGGTAGCGCACGCCCGGCAGGTCCTTCACGCGGCCGCCGCGGATGAGCACAACCGAGTGCTCCTGCAGGTTGTGGCCTTCGCCGCCGATGTAGCTGATGACCTCGTAGCCGTTGGTGAGGCGCACCTTGGCGACCTTGCGAAGCGCCGAGTTGGGCTTCTTCGGGGTCGTGGTGTAGACGCGCGTGCACACGCCGCGCTTCTGCGGGCTGCCACCCAGCGCCGGCACCTTGCTCTTCGTCTGCACCTTCCTGCGAGGTTTCCGCAGCAACTGATTGATCGTCGGCATGTTTTCTCGTGACTTCGTTTGGGAGCAAATCCGCCCGAGGTTGCCGGGTCCCTGGCCTGCAGGACATTGGCCCCCTCGGGCGGGGAAAAAGCTCTCTATTTTAGGGGGTTACGCTCATTTTCGTCAAGCGACCTGCTCGCTGCCAACATCGGCGTCGTCGATCGCGAAACCGAAGGACGTGCTCGAGCCCGGCTCCACTTCCTTCTTCTTGCGCGTGGAGTGGTAGGCGAGGCCCGTGCCCGCCGGGATGAGGCGCCCGACGATGACGTTCTCCTTGAGGCCGCGCAGGTCGTCCTTCTTGCCCATGATCGCCGCCTCCGTGAGCACCCTCGTGGTCTCCTGGAAGGAGGCCGCCGAGATGAACGAGTCGGTCGACAGCGACGCCTTGGTGATGCCGAGCAGGACGTACTCGTAAGTCGCCGGCTTCTTGCCTTCGGGCTTGATGCGGTCGTTCTCCTCGAGGACTTCCGCGCGCTCGACCTGCTCGCCGGTGATGAAGCGCGACTCGCCCGGATCGACGATGGACACGCGGCGAAGCATCTGCCGCACGATCACCTCGATGTGCTTGTCGTTGATCTTCACGCCCTGCAGGCGATAGACGTCCTGCACCTCATCGATGATGTAGCGCGCGAGCGCCTCCATCCCCTGCAGGCGCAGGATGTCGTGCGGGTCGGCCGGGCCGTCGACGATCATCTCGCCCTTGTTGACCACCTGCCCGTCGTGCACGGTGATGTGCTTGTCCTTCGGGATCAGGTACTCGTGGGCGGCGCCGTCGAAGTCCGTGATGATGAGGCGCTGCTTGCCCTTGGTGTCCTTGCCGAACGACACCGTGCCGGTGATCTCCGCGAGCAGGCCCGCGTCCTTCGGCGAGCGCGCCTCGAACAGCTCCGCCACGCGCGGCAGGCCGCCCGTGATGTCGCGGGTCTTCGACGACTCCTGCGGGATGCGCGCGAGCACGTCGCCCACGGCGACCTGCTGGCCGTTCTTCACGGTGATGATCGCGCCGATCTGGAACGTGTAGTTCACGTTCTGCTCGGACGCGGCGAGCTTCACTTCCTTGCCGCTGGGCCCGATCAGCTTCACCGCAGGGCGAAGGCCCTTGGTGGACGACGTTCCGCGGCGCTTCGGATCGATCACGACCAGGCTCGACAGGCCCGTGGTCTCGTCGATCTGCTTGGCCACGGTCACGCCTTCCTCGACGTTCTCGAAGCGGATCTCGCCCGCGTACTCCGTGATGATGGGTCGCGTGAGCGGATCCCAGCTCGCGAGCGGCTGGCCGGCCTTCACCCGGGCGCCCTCGGTGACCGAGAGCGTGGCGCCGTACGGCACCTTGTGGCGCTCGCGCTCGCGGCCGCTGTCGTCGGAGATCACGATCTCGCCGTTGCGCGAGATGGCGATCGCCTCGCCGCGGGCGTTGGTCACGTGGCGCATGGCCGCGAAGGCCGCGATGCCGTTGGACTTGGCCTCGACCGCGCTCGCCACCGCGGTGCGCGAAGCCGCGCCGCCGATGTGGAACGTGCGCATCGTGAGCTGCGTGCCCGGCTCGCCGATCGACTGCGCGGCGATGACGCCGACCGCCTCGCCCACGTTCACGCGGGTGCCGCGGCCCAGGTCGCGTCCGTAGCAGGACGCGCAGATGCCGTAGCGCGTGTCGCAGGTGAGCGGCGTGCGCACCTTCACCTCGTCGATGCCGTGCTTCTCGATCCTCGAGACCGCGTCCTCGTCGAGGAGCGACCCGGCGGCGACCAGCACCTCCTGGGTCTCGGTGTTGAAGACGTCCGAGGCGGTCACGCGGCCGAGGATGCGCTCGCGCAGCGCCTCGACCACCTCGCCACCCTCCACCAGCGCCTTCATCGCCATGCCGGTCGTCGTGCCGCAGTCCTCCTCGATCACCACGAGGTCCTGGGTGACGTCGACGAGGCGGCGCGTGAGGTAGCCCGAGTTCGCGGTCTTCAGCGCCGTGTCCGCCAGGCCCTTGCGGGCGCCGTGCGTCGAGATGAAGTACTGCAGGACGTTCAGGCCCTCGCGGAAGTTCGCCGTGATGGGCGTCTCGATGATCGAGCCGTCGGGCTTGGCCATGAGGCCGCGCATGCCCGCGAGCTGGCGGATCTGCGCCGCCGAGCCGCGCGCCCCGGAATCGGCCATCATGTAGATGGCGTTGAACGACTCCTGGTTCACTTCCTTGCCCTTGGAGTCGGTGACCCTCGTGTTGCCCAGCTGGTCCATCATCGCCTTGGCGATCTGGTCGCCGGCGCGGCCCCAGATGTCCACGACCTTGTTGTAGCGCTCGCCCTGGGTCACGAGGCCGGAGGTGTACTGGCGCTCGATCTCCTTCACTTCCTTCTCGCTCTCGTCGATGATGCCGGCCTTCTCGCCCGGGATGAGCAGGTCGTCCACGCAGATCGAAAGGCCCGCGCGGGTGGCGAACGAGAAGCCCGTGTACATGAGCTTGTCGGCGAAGATCACCGTCTCGCGGATGCCCACCTTGCGGAACGCCTCGTTGATGAGCTTGGAGATCTCCTTCTTCTTGAGCGGCTTGTTGATGATCGAGAAGGACAGGCCCGCCGGGAGGATCTCCGACATGAGCGCACGGCCCACCGTGGTCTCGTAGCGGTTGATGACCTCGGTGAGGCTGCCGTCGTCGTTGCGCCGGAACTCCTTGATGCGCACCGTGATCCTGGCGTGCAGCTCCACTCCGCCCGACTCGTAGGCGCGGCTCACTTCCGAGATGTTGGTGAACATCGAGCCTTCGCCCCTCGCGTTCACGCGCTCGCGCGTGGCGTAGTACAGGCCCAGCACGATGTCCTGCGAGGGCACGATGACCGGCTCGCCGTGCGCGGTGTGCAGCACGTTGTTGGACGACAGCATGAGCGTGCGCGCCTCCATCTGCGCCTCGAGCGAGATCGGCACGTGCACGGCCATCTGGTCGCCGTCGAAGTCCGCGTTGAACGCGGCGCAGACGAGCGGATGCAGCTGGATCGCCTTGCCTTCGATGAGGACCGGCTCGAACGCCTGGATGCCGAGGCGGTGCAGCGTCGGCGCGCGGTTGAGCAGCACCGGGTGCTCGCGGATCACGTCCTCGAGGATGTCCCACACCACCGGCTCCTGGCTTTCCACCATGCGCTTGGCCGCCTTGATCGTCGTGGCGAGCCCCATGATCTCCAGCTTGTGGAAGATGAAGGGCTTGAAGAGCTCGAGCGCCATGAGCTTGGGCAGGCCGCACTGGTGGAGCTTCAACGTCGGGCCGACCACGATCACGGAACGTCCCGAGTAGTCGACGCGCTTGCCCAGCAGGTTCTGCCGGAAGCGGCCGCTCTTGCCCTTGATCATGTCGGCGAGCGACTTCAACGCGCGCTTGTTCGCGCCCGTCATCGCCTTGCCGCGGCGGCCGTTGTCGAGCAGCGAGTCCACGGCCTCCTGGAGCATGCGCTTCTCGTTGCGCACGATGATCTCGGGCGCCTTCAGCTCGAGCAGCCGCTTCAGGCGGTTGTTGCGGTTGATGACGCGGCGGTAGAGGTCGTTCAGGTCCGAGGTCGCGAAGCGGCCGCCGTCGAGCGGCACGAGCGGACGCAGGTCCGGCGGCAGCACGGGCAGCACTTCCATGATCATCCAGTCGGGCTTGATGCCGGACTTGTTGAACGCCTCGAGCACCTTCAGGCGCTTGGCGATCTTCTTGATCTTGGTCTCGGAGCCGGTGGCGGCGAGCTCGGTGCGCAGCGTGTCGATCTCGTGGCCCACGTCGAGCTTGCGCAGCAGGTCGCGGATGCCCTCGGCGCCCATGGCCGCCGAGAAGTCGTCGCCGTACTCCTCGACCTTCGCGAGGTAGTCGTCCTCCGAGAGGAGCTGGCAGCGATTGAGCGGCGTCATGCCCGGGTCGGTCACGACGTAGGCCTCGAAGTAGAGCACGCGCTCGATGTCGCGAAGCGTCATGTCGAGCACCATGCCCAGGCGCGAGGGCAGGCTCTTCAGGAACCAGATGTGCGCCACGGGCGAGGCAAGCTCGATGTGGCCCATGCGCTCGCGGCGCACCTTGGTGAGCGTCACTTCCACGCCGCACTTCTCGCAGATCACGCCGCGGTGCTTGAGGCGCTTGTACTTGCCGCACAGGCACTCGTAGTCCTTGATGGGACCGAAGATCTTCGCGCAGAAGAGGCCGTCCCTCTCCGGCTTGAAGGTGCGGTAGTTGATCGTCTCCGGCTTCTTCACCTCGCCGTAGGACCACGAGCGGATCTTCTCGGGAGAGGCGAGCCCGATGCGGATGGCGTCGAACTCTTCTTCCTGGGTGACCTGCTTGAACAGATCGAGCAATGCTTTCATTCGCTTAGTCTCCTGTCCTGCCTGATCAATAACGCTCGAGGTCGATGTCGATCGCGAGCGAGCGGATCTCCTTCACCAGCACGTTGAACGACTCGGGCATGCCCGCCTCGATCTTGTGCTCGCCCTTCACGATGTTCTCGTACACCTTCGTGCGCCCCTGCGTGTCGTCGCTCTTGACGGTGAGCATCTCCTGCAGCGTGTAGGCCGCGCCGTAGGCTTCCAGCGCCCAGACCTCCATCTCGCCGAAGCGCTGGCCGCCGAACTGCGCCTTGCCGCCCAGCGGCTGCTGGGTGACGAGCGAGTACGGTCCCGTCGAGCGCGCGTGCATCTTGTCGTCGACGAGGTGGTGGAGCTTGAGGATGTGCATGTAGCCCACGGTGACCGGGCGGTCGAACGCGTCGCCCGTGCGGCCGTCGAAGAGCGTGATCTGGCCGCTGCGCGGAAGGCCCGCGAGCTCCAGCATGTCCTTGATCTCCACCTCGGTCGCGCCGTCGAACACGGGCGTGGCAAAGGGAAGCCCCGACTGCAGGTTCCTCGCGAGCTCGAGCACCTCCTCGTCGGAGAAGGCGGCGATCTCTTCCTTCTTGCCGGTCGAGTTGTAGATCTTGTCGAGGAACTTGCGGACCTTCGCCGCGCCTTCATTCGCGCGCAGCATCTCCTGGATGCGCAGGCCCACGCCCTTGGCGGCCCACCCGAGGTGGGTCTCCAGGATCTGGCCCACGTTCATCCGTGAGGGCACGCCCAGGGGATTGAGCACGATGTCCACCGGCGTGCCGTCGGCCATGAACGGCATGTCTTCCACCGGCACGATCTTGGAGATCACGCCCTTGTTGCCGTGACGGCCGGCCATCTTGTCGCCCGGCTGCAGGCGGCGCTTCACCGCGACGTAGACCTTCACCATCTTCTGCACGCCCGGGGGAAGCTCGTCGCCCTGCGTGAGCTTCTTCTTCTTCTCCTCGAACGCGCGGTCGAACTCCTTGCGCGTGAGATCGAGCGACTCGCGCAACTGCTCGAGCTGCGCCGCGGCATCCTCGTCCTGCAGGCGGATGTCGAACCAGTCGTGGCGATCGGTCTCCTGCAGGTACTGCTTGGTGACCTTCGCGCCCTTGGCGAGCTTCTTGCCGCCCTTGGCGGTCTTGTTGACGATGACCTTCTCGATGCGCGTGAACGCGTCGTCCTCGACGATGCGCAGCTGGTCCTGCAGGTCCTTGCGGTAGTCCTTGAGCTGCTCGTCGATGATCTGCTGGGCGCGCTTGTCGCGCTGGATGCCCTCTCGCGTGAACACCTGCACGTCGATCACGGTGCCGGAGATGCCCGACGGCACGCGAAGCGAAGTGTCCTTCACGTCGGAGGCCTTCTCGCCGAAGATCGCGCGCAGCAGCTTCTCCTCCGGCGTGAGCTGCGTCTCGCCCTTGGGCGTGACCTTGCCCACGAGCACGTCGGCGGCCTCGACTTCCGCGCCGATGTACACGATGCCGGACTCGTCCAGGCGCGAGAGCATGCGCTCGGAGAGGTTCGAGATGTCGCGCGTGATCTCCTCGGGCCCCAGCTTCGTGTCGCGCGCCACGACCACCAGCTCCTCGATGTGGATCGAGGTGTAGCGGTCCTCGGCGACGATGCGCTCGGAGATGAGGATCGAGTCCTCGAAGTTGTAGCCGTTCCACGGCATGAACGCCACGAGCAGGTTCTGGCCGAGCGCGAGCTCGCCCATGTCCGTCGAGGCGCCGTCGGCCACCACGTCGCCGGCGGCGATCACGTCGCCCACCTTCACCAGCGGGCGCTGGTTGATGTTGGTGTTCTGGTTGGAGCGCGTGTATTTGGTGAGGTTGTAGATGTCCACCCCGGCTTCGCCCGGGCGGGTTTCGGCGTCGTTCACGCGGACCACGAGACGCCCCGCGTCCACGTAGTCGACGCGGCCGCCGCGGCGTGCCTGCACCGCGGTGCCCGAATCGATCGCCACCGTGCGCTCGATGCCCGTGCCCACGAGGGGCTTCTCGGCGCGAAGGCACGGAACCGCCTGGCGCTGCATGTTCGAGCCCATGAGCGCGCGGTTGGCGTCGTCGTGCTCGAGGAACGGGATGAGCGATGCGGCCACCGACACGATCTGCGAGGGCGCCACGTCGATGTACTCGATCTTGTCCGAGGTCGAGAGCGTGAACTCGTTGCGGTGGCGGCAGGAGACCAGCTCGTCGACGAACTTGCCGGCCTTGTCGAGCTCGGCGTTCGCCTGCGCGATCACGTACTTGCCTTCCTCGATCGCCGACAGGTACTCGATCTCCTTGGAGACCTTGCCGTCCTTCACGCGGCGGTACGGCGTCTCGATGAAGCCGAAGTCGTTGGTGCGCGCATACAGGGCGAGCGAGTTGATGAGGCCGATGTTCGGGCCTTCCGGCGTCTCGATCGGGCAGACGCGGCCGTAGTGGGTCGGGTGCACGTCGCGCACCTCGAAGCCGGCGCGCTCGCGCGTGAGGCCTCCGGGTCCCAGCGCGGAGATGCGGCGCTTGTGGGTGATCTCCGAGAGCGGGTTGGTCTGGTCCATGAACTGCGACAGCTGGGACGAGCCGAAGAATTCCTTGATCGCCGCCGAGACCGGCTTCGCGTTGATGAGGTCGTGCGGCATCAGGTTCTCGCTCTCGGCCTGCGAGAGGCGCTCGCGCACCGCGCGCTCGACGCGCACGAGGCCCGAGCGGAACTGGTTCTCCGCCAGCTCGCCCACGGAACGCACGCGGCGGTTGCCGAGGTGGTCGATGTCGTCGATCTCGCCGCGGCCGTTGCGAAGCTCCACGAGGATCTTGATCACGGCGACGATGTCGTCGTTGGACAGCGTCATCGGGCCCACGAGCTCGTCGCGGCCCACGCGCCGGTTGAACTTCATGCGGCCCACGGCCGACAGGTCGTAGCGGTCCTCGCTGAAGAAGAGGCCGTTGAACAGCGTCTTCACGGCGTCTTCCGTCGGCGGCTCGCCGGGGCGCATCATGCGGTAGATCGCGACCTGGGCGTTCAGCGCGTCCGTGGTCTCGTCCACGCGCAGCGTCTGGGAGATGTACGGCCCCTGGTCGAGGTCGTTGGTGTAGAGCGTCTTCACTTCCTCGATGCCGGCCTCGAGGATCTTCTTGAGGGCGGCTTCCGTGACCTCGTCGTTCGCGTTCGCGACGACCTCGCCGGTCTCCTTGTTGACGAGGCCCTTGGCGAGCGTGCGGCCGAGCAGGAAATCGGGCTCGACGGTGAGCTTCTTCATGCCCGCGGCTTCCATCTCGCGGATGTGCTTCACCGTGATGCGCTTGTCCTTCTGGACGATCGCCTTGCCGGCCTTGGTGACGATGTCGAACTTGGCGATCTCGCCGCGCATGCGCTCGGGCACCACCTCGAACTCGATGCCCTTCTTGGTGATGTGGAACGTGTCGAAGGAGAAGAACTGCTCGAGGATCTTCTCGGCGTTGTAGCCGAGCGCCTTCAGCAGGATGGTGACCGGCATCTTGCGGCGCCGGTCGACGCGGAAATAGAGGTAGTCCTTCGGGTCGAACTCGAAGTCGAGCCACGAGCCGCGGTAGGGGATCACGCGCGCCGAGAAGAGGAGCTTGCCCGAGGAGTGCGTCTTGCCGCGGTCGTGCTCGAAGAACACGCCCGGCGAGCGGTGCAGCTGCGACACGATGACGCGCTCGGTGCCGTTGATGATGAAGGAGCCGTTGCGGGTCATGAGCGGGATCTCGCCCATGTACACCTCCTGCTCCTTCACTTCCTTCACCGTGGGCTTGGAGGCCTCGCGGTCCA
>Ga0335071_10007403_pt1 | contig 11286 bp, 6 predicted proteins | sample Lox_Sample_15_FD_206724 | JGI IMG/M metagenome (GOLD analysis project Ga0335071, IMG submission 206724) | Soil microbial communities from Loxahatchee National Wildlife Refuge, Florida, United States - Lox_Sample_1.5 | ecosystem: Environmental > Terrestrial > Soil > Wetlands | place: USA: Florida...
CCTGGAAGCACTTCGAATTGTACGAGTCGGAGTGTAAGGGGCTGATTGAAAGGTACGCGGAGCTGAGTCAGAAGAAAGCGTCGGCACATGAGAAAGCGCGGTTTCCGCTGCTGGGCGCCTACGACTTGTGCCTGAAGTGTTCGCATCTGTTTAACATCCTGGACGCACGCGGGGCGATTTCAGTGACGGAACGCGTGGGCGTGATCGCGCGGGTTCGAGCGTTGGCCGTCGGCATCGCCAAAGCGTGGATTGACCAGCAGAAACCGGAAGAGACAGCCCAGAAGGCCGATGAACCGGGGACCGTTCGACAAAGAACCGCGCTAGAGAAGAAGGAGAAGATGGCTCCAGTTACAGGTTAGGAAGTAGGGCTCCTTCGATTCGGCGGCAAATTCGCGTTGCGATCCAGTTGTTCAACTCAGAGGACATCAGATGCGCCTGGTGTGATGCGCATCACATGCAGGTCCCAGCGATTTTGAGATACTTGGTGGTTTGAAGCATGCCAGATTTCCTGCTAGAGATTGGGTGCGAAGAGATTCCGGCGCGCATGATTGATGCGGCTTCCCGGGAGCTACGAGACCGGGTGAGCGGGTTGCTGACTCGTGAACGGCTGGGCGCTGCCGAGATTACAAGTTTCGACAGCCCGCGACGATTGGCACTGATGGCGTCCGGAATTGCTGCAGCTCAGGCGGACGTCGCCGAGCAGCTGACCGGCCCTTCTGTCAACATCGCTTTCAAAGACGGGCAGCCTACTCCCGCAGCCCAAGCCTTCGCCAAGAAGGCTGGCGTGGACGTTTCGAGCCTCGAGCGATCGGTCACATCAAAAGGCGAGTACATCAGCGCAAGGGTGACGAAAAAGGGCCGAAGTGCGTCCGATGTTCTGGCCGAACTTCTTCCTAAAGAACTGGCGGGAATCTATTGGCCTAAAAATATGTACTGGCGCAAGCCGGTAGAGCGCTTTGTGCGTCCAGTGCGTTGGATCGTGGCGATGTTGGATGGCGCGACGGTCCCGCTCGAATTTGATGGAGTTCTCGCGGGACAACAGTCTCGCGGTCACCGAGTTTTAACCGATGCACCGGTGACGATCTCGCATGCCGGCTCTTCTTACGTCGAATCGCTTCGCGCAGCCAAAGTGCTCGGCAGGGCAGAACGCGAGCACCAGATTCGCAAAGCCCTCGACGCGGCGACGCGCACAATTCCTGGCGCTCGCTGGCGCGAAGACAAGCCGCTACTCGATACGGTCGTTAACCTCACGGAATATCCGTCGGTAATCCTGGGCGCCTTCGATCCGCAATTTCTCGTTTTGCCTGAAGAAGTGCTGGTCACGGTGATGCGCGATCATCAGAAGTACTTCGCGCTGGAAGATGCCGAAGGCAAGTTGCTTCCTCATTTTCTCGCTGTGTTGAATACAGACAGTGATCCGTTGGGCTTGATCCGCCAGGGTAATGAGCGCGTGCTGCGGGCTCGATTCAACGATGCCCGCTTTTTCTGGGAGACCGATCAAAAAAGATCGCTGCTGGAGCGCTTGGACTCACTTCGAAATGTAACCTTCCAGAAAGATCTTGGAAGCTATTACGAGAAGACGCAGCGTGTGCAGCGTCTTTGCAGTTGGGTCAACGAAATTCTGAAGCAGAACAACGTGGTCGTCCGTCCGGGCGTTGTACACAAAGCCGCATGCCTAGCAAAGACTGATCTCACCACGGAGCTAGTGAAAGAGTTCACCGAACTCCAAGGAATTGTTGGTGGGTTGTACGCCCGGGTGCAGCAGCTTGATGCTGGCCTGCCGGCTGCGACGCGGCTCGCGATCGCTGAGGCGATTTACGATCAGTACAAGCCAGAGTCCGCAGATGACGAAACGCCGCGGTCGATTGAAGGAGCGGTGCTCTCTTTGGGCGACAAAGCTGACACGATTGCGGGCATGTTTGCCTTAGGTGTGATTCCAAGCGGGTCGAAAGATCCGTTTGCTCTTCGGCGTCAGGCGAACGGGATCGTGCGGATCATTGTCGAGAAGAAATTGCCGCTTCGGATCAGCGTATTGATGCAGGATGCGCGAACGGGCTATCAGAAGTCCGAGGCCGAGAAGAAGTTCGTCGATGACGCGAAGTATTCCGAATCGGTGGCACAGTTCTTTCGCGAGCGGCTTGAATTCTATTTGCGCGACATCCATGGCTATTCGTACGACGTGGTCAAGGCGGTGCTCGCGGCTGATGCCGATGATGTTGTGGACGCAGTTGCGCGTGCGGAAGCGGTCAAAAAGGTTCTGCATATGCCAGAGTTCCAGGCCATCGGGGCGGCGTGCAAGCGCATGCGGAACATACTTCGGCAGGCGGAAGAAAAGGGAATCCAGGCTGCACAAAGTTTTGAGTACTTACCGCAGGCGGCGGATGAAGAAAAGACGCTCAGAGCGTATATGGAACAGCAGGGATCTCGCGTTGATATGCATCGCAGTAAGAAGGAGTACTTCGAGGCGTTGATGCTGTTATCCACCGCTCGCGAGAAAGTGGACGCATTCTTCGACAAGGTCATGGTAATGGTCGAGGACGCCCGGGTACGCGCGAATCGTTTGGCGTTGCTGCAAATGTTACTCAAAGAGTTCTCCACGATTGCCGACTTCTCCGAGATCGTGACGGAAGGTAAATAAACACGACTGTGCAATTGGGTAATTCAGTAATTCGCGGCTTCAGCCGCATTCAATCACCCGATTACCCAATTTCGCAATTTACAAAATCTCTGAACCACAAAGGACTCATATGGCGACAATGACTCTCCCTGAAACAGAAGCGAAGGAATCCAAGAAATCGACAACCAAGTATGTGTACTCGTTTGGCGGCGGCAAGGCCGATGGCAACGGCAAAATGAAAGATGTGCTGGGAGGCAAGGGCGCTGGCCTAGCCGAGATGACCAACGCCGGATTGCCGGTGCCTCCGGGATTCACCATTCAGACTGAAGCTTGCCGCGAATACATGCGCGGCGGGCTGTCTCCGGACATCGATAGACAGATGGATGAGGCGTTGGCAAGACTGGAAACTCTGCAAGGGCAGAAACTCGGCCAAGGGGATAATCCGCTGCTGGTCAGCGTTCGCTCCGGCGCGAAGTTCTCCATGCCCGGTATGATGGACACCATCCTGAACCTCGGCTTGAACGACAAGAGTGTAGAGGCTCTCGCAAAGCGAAGCAACAACCCACGCTTTGCCGCCGACTCCTACCGGCGTCTGATCCAGATGTTTGGCAACGTCGTGCTCGACATCGAGAAAGCCGCGTTCGACGAAGTGTTCGATGCCAAGAAGAAACAGCGCAAGACCAAGTTCGACACCGATCTGACCGCCAAAGATCTGCAGGAAGTGATCGTCGAGTACAAGAAGGTGGTCAAGAAGCACGCGAAGCGCGACTTCCCGCAGGATCCGCGCGAACAGCTCGTGATGGCTCGCGACGCGGTGTTTCGCTCATGGCAAAACGATCGTGCGAAGCACTATCGCCGCATCAACAATATCGACGACATGCTGGGAACGGCGGTCAACGTTCAGGCAATGGTATACGGAAACCTGGGTGACACCAGTGGAACAGGTGTGGGCTTTACGCGCAATCCGGCAACCGGCACCAACGAGTTCTACGGCGAGTTTCTGATGAACGCACAGGGAGAGGACGTTGTATCGGGTGTGCGCACGCCGGTGCCGATTCTCGAACTGAAGAAGATCATGCCGGATGTCTATAACCAGCTCCGCGAGATCACCACGCGCCTCGAGAAGCACTACAAAGACATGCAGGACTTCGAGTTCACCATTCAGGATGGCAAGCTCTACATGCTGCAGACCCGCAACGGAAAGCGTACGGGTCTGGCGGCTGTCCGCGTGGCCCTGCAGATGGTTGATGAGGGCTTGATCACGAAGGAAGAAGCCATCTTCCGCGTCGAGCCAAATCAGCTTTATGACTTCCTCGTTCCTCGCCTCGATGAGAAGAGCACGAAAGTGGAAGTTCTCGCTACCGGACTGCCGGCTTCGCCCGGTGCGGCCGTAGGCCAGATCGTCTTTACAGCGGATGCAGCCGTTGCAGCTGTCCAGAAGAATTCGGCCGCCGCCGTCATTCTGGTTCGCGCTGAAACCACGCCGGAAGACATTCACGGTATGGAAGTTGCGAAGGGCATTTTGACTTCTCGTGGTGGCATGACAAGCCACGCGGCCGTTGTCACCCGCGGCATGGGCAAGTGCTGCGTCGCCGGCGCTGGCGATGTCGACGTAAACGAAAAAGCCCGCGAGATGAAAGTAAAAGGTCAGACGTTCAAGGAGTTCGACTGGATTTCTCTCGATGGCACGACGGGACGGGTGATTAAGGGGCAACTGAAGACGATTCCGCCGAATGCCGACGATCCCGAACTGCAGAAGTTCATGCAGTGGGCCGATCCGCATCGCACCATGAAGGTCCGCGCCAATGCCGACATTCCACGCGATGCGATCCAGGCACGCGCTTTCGGGGCGGAAGGTATTGGACTGTGCCGCACCGAGCACATGTTCTTCGGTGAGAAAAAGATCGGCCCTATGCGAGAGATGATCCTCGCAAATGACGAGAAAGGCCGCCGCACCGCACTCAAGAAGCTGCTGCCTTTGCAACGCGCTGACTTCGCCGGAGTCTTCAAGGCGATGGATGGCCTGCCGGTCACGATCCGAACCCTGGATCCACCGCTGCACGAGTTCCTGCCGCGCCGCGAAGAGTTGATGGTCGACATTGCTCTTCTGTCCTCGTATAGCGCGAAGCAGAAGAAACAACTCGTTACGAAATATAAGGACTACGGCATCAAAGGCGTCGGCGATCTGAAGGGCGCTCTGCCCAAGCTCCTCGCTCGCGTTGAACAACTGCACGAATTCAACCCGATGCTGGGACACCGCGGTTGCCGCCTCGGTATTACCTATCCCGAGATCACCGAGATGCAGGCTCGGGCAATCTTCGAGGCTGCTGTCGAATGCACCAAGAAGGGAATCAAGGTTCATCCCGAAGTCATGATTCCTCTGGTTGCAACTTTGAAAGAGATGGCAAACCAGGGAGCGATCGTACGCCGAGTCGCCGAGGAAGTCTTCAAGGAGAAGGGAACGAAGATCGACTACATGGTCGGCACCATGATCGAATTGCCGCGTGCTGCTCTCGTAGCCGATGAGATCGCGAAAGAAGCAGAGTTCTTCTCCTTCGGCACAAACGATCTGACGCAGACCACGTTCGGCTTCTCGCGCGACGACGTCAACAAGGTCCTTCCGACATATTTGGCCGAGGGTATCCTGAAGCAGGACCCGTTTGCTGCTCTCGATCAGGAGGGTGTCGGACAACTCGTCAAGATCGCGACAGAACGCGGACGCAAGACGCGTTCGAACCTTAAGGTCGGCATCTGCGGCGAGCACGGCGGCGAGCCTTCGTCAGTGGAGTTCTGTTACAAGACTGGACTCAACTACGTTTCTTGCTCACCATTTCGAGTGCTGACTGCGCGTCTTGCGGCAGCGCAGGCGGCAGCCGCTGAAAAGTTGAAAGTGGAAGGCGGCCGAACGAAGTAAACAGTCCGCACGCCGAGTTGTAGGGCACGGCTTATGGCCGTGCCCTTTTCTATTGAACTCTTTGCAGTCCCGCTATGAGTTTCTGAGCGAGGGTCTCGTCCGATTCGGACCACAGGCGCCGCGAAGTGGCTCGCGTATTCAGTTGGAGCTTGCCCGTGAATTCAATCAGCTTTTTCACATTATCTCTTACCTTCGCTTGATTCTCGTCGCTCAGACCTACATCGTCCGGAACGAACAGCGAATCAAGTCCAAGGTCAATCTCGATATGCCCAGTCTCTTTCGAGGTGCCTTCCTCGAATTCTTCGCCTTGCACCATGATTCTGACTAGGCTGGGCTCTAAATGCCATTCGGGAGTAGATTCGCTCCTCACCCAAAGATCCCAATAAACTTCAAAGACATAAGCGTAATCGTCATGGATCAGGTCTGCCGCAATCACAAGTGCTTCTTGTGGTGGAATACCTGGTGAGAAGCGGCGCTCCAGCACACTTGCCTCGTCCCAGGAAACAGGCTGCACCGCCACGTAACAAATCCCGCCCCGTCTTTCAGAAAAAGGGAACTGCTGCAAAACGGCGAGCATATGCGGCAGCATCGCCGGACCTTCGAAGTCGGAAAACCAAAGGCTCAGATGTAATGGATCTGACATAAACGAGTGTGAATGCGCTCCCTAGTCACATTGTAAGGCTTGGTCCTGGCGAATTTTGACTGAAGCGGCGGTCAATCGGCGGGAATTGCAGATCGGTATCCACGGGGAAGGGAAGCATTGTTCTGCTCGGGGGATCGAATTCCATCAGATTGCATCAACGGAATTGTTGCTCGCAACAGTGTGCCATCGAGATTCGATTCAATCTCAAGCACGCCTCCCAGCTCCTTCAGCCGTTCACGAATGCCAGCAAGACCAACGCCAACGTTCCCAGTCTTCCAAAAACGATCCAAAACTTCGCGAGGAACTCCCATTCCGAAGTCACGAACGGTGAGGATCACATTATTCTTCTCCATGGCAACCCTGACCTGCACCGCGCGGCTTCCAGAGTGACGATGAACATTGGTTAAAGCCTCTTGCAAGATGCGGAAGAGGGCTGTTTCCATTTGGATTGGCAGCCGATAGATGTGCTCCGGCAGTTCGAGCTGAGTGCGTATACCGCTTCGCTGTCCAAATCCCTCAACATACCACTTCGCAGCTGAAGCGAATCCGGCTTCGTCGAGTAAGGGTGGATGCAGCAAGTGCGACAGGGTGCGGGTATCGGCGATGCAGCGGTCCACCAGGCTGCGGGCATCGCGAAGATGCGCCGACTCCATTTTCTTCTCCTGCGAAAGCATGTCGATACATATCTTGGCCGCGGTTAAATCTTGTCCCAGACTGTCGTGAAGTTCCCGGGCGATCCTGCGGCGCTCCTCGTCCTGCACGCGAAGGAGCTTGACGGAAAGGCGGCGTAGTGCGAGAGTCCGCTCTTCAACCAAAGATTCGAGGGCATCATGTGCCCGCCGGAGGGCGTCTTCGGCAGCCGCACGCTCGCGAAGATGATCCCTTACTTCGTACTGGCGTCGCCTTGCCAATAAAGCGCTGCGTACCGCGCTGACAAGGGTTACCGGGCGCAAAGGACGCTCCAACAAAGTTACGTTGCCCAAAGGGGCGCGCGATCTCACAGCCGATTCAGTTGATTCCGTGCTGAGGCCACTCCCGGTTAGAACGATTATCGGAAAATCGGACCAGGGGGGCTGCGACGATATCTTTTGCGCGAGCGCGCCGATCGTTTTATTTTGTAACACTTCTTCCGTGATAACCGCGGCGCCTGCATCATCGCAAATTGATTTGCCGAACTCGTCGATGGTCGAGAACGATCGCACATCAATTGACGAATGGCGCAACACTCGTTCAACGAGAGCGGCGTCTTTACCGAAAGGTGCAAAGACCAGCACCGGCAGGTTGGCGCTGTACACCTCAGTCATTCAATTGCCCTTTCCCCATCCAGGGTACAAGCGATATTGGGGTGCCAGAGAGAATTCCTTGGAAATCCGATAGAGGTGCTCCCACCCGAATGGCATCAGGCCCCAGGCGGAGTTCACGGATCGATCGCTCGTGCCCGCCGCTGCGCTTCTTCATCATCGATATGGCTTGCCGAACTTCACCGCCGGCTTCGAAATAGCGAAGCACCAGGATGTTGTCTGCGAGATAGCTCACATCGATGGGCGTTTGCATCCCCGTGCCCAACAATCCCATTTGTGCGAGCACCATCAGCGTGACTACCCCGCGATTGTTCAGGTACGTAAGCAACTCGTGTAAGTGCAGAGCAAGGAACTGCTCTCCCGGCATTGCCTGAAGAAACCCATTGAGACTGTCGACCAAAACTACCCGAATTTCCTGGTCTTCGACAGAATCCCGAACCATATCGACGAACTCACCAGGAGAAACTTCTGCAGGGTCAAGGTGCGCGATTCTGATGCAGCCCGATTTGATGTGAGGAGTAAGATCCATTCCCAGTCCTGCGGCCCTCTTCATCAATGTGCTAATGGTTTCCTCAAAGACAAAAGCTGCCGACTTCTCGCCGCGTTCCGCGGCTGTGGTTAGCCAGCGCAACGCCAAGGTTGTTTTTCCACAGCCGGCCGGTCCAATGAGTAATGTGCTTGTGCCGCGCCCAAGACCACCGCCTACCAGTGTGTCGAGTTCAGGCACGCCGCTCGTTACAAGGCTGGAATCATCATGCCCGTCACTATATTCAGATGCCACCAGTCTGGGAAACACGACGACGCCCCCACGGCGAATGAGATAGTCATGAAACCCCTCGCGGAAGGCGCAGCCGCGCAACTTCGTTACCTCCAGACGACGCATGGTTTTGCCGTAGTTTCGCGCAACTCTGTCCATGGAAACTACGCCGTGCACGATACTATGCAGTTCGAGATCGGCATAACGGCTGCTGCGATCGTCTAACAAAATCACCGTACAATTTTCGGGAGCATATTCTTTGAGTGACAAGATCTGTCGGCGATAACGCAGAGGATCTTTTGCAAGCATGCGTACTTCGGAAAGCGCATCAATGACGAGGCGGCTTGGCTTGCGCCGGTTCACTTCAGCCATAATTGTCTGGACACGATCATTCAGCTCCACTTCCGCCGGATGGAAAACGGTGTACTGCCCTTCGGGTTTAAGATCCTGTTCACTCGGCCGCACTTCAAGAATCGCGTCAGGGGCCAAATTGAGGCCGTGGCCCTCCGCAACTGCGGAGAGTTCATCGCGTGATTCGGACAGGGTTGCGTAGAGCACCGTCTCCCGCCGCTTTATTCCTTCGGCAATAAACTGCAAGGCGAGCGTTGTCTTGCCAGTTCCCGGTTCTCCTTCAATCAGGTAGAAGTGACCGACCGGAAGTCCTCCTCCCAAAACGTCATCCAACCCGGGACATCCGGAGCTACAACGCTGAATCGCGGACACGGCTTGTTCTTCAAGCATGCGGTGGTTCGTTAATCCTTTCTAGGATCAAATACCTGCACAAATACACCACGCCCTCCGAATCGAGGGGTAACCTTACTCATTTTTTTGGGGAACACGACTTGCGGTAAATACACTGATTTCTGTAGGACACGACTGAAGGGACTTGATGCTGGAACAAGGTGTTGGCCTGCCTATCGAGCGGACAGCTTGGCGGCCGTCCGTGAGGAGCTTTGACACGGTGGGACGCGACTGGTAGCATTACGGTTTGCGAGTGTGTGCCTGCCTCGAGTGGTCCCCGTCGTCTAGCCCGGCCTAGGACATCGCCCTTTCACGGCGGTAACACGGGTTCAAATCCCGTCGGGGACGCCAACGTAAATTCCATCGGCTCAACTTTTGGCATGTCGGTATTCTCCAGCCTCCAACTTTCAGGAATGAGTGGCCAAGTAGTCCGAGAAGCAAGTGTGCAATTCCGGTTCGTCGATTCATGGCCAGCATGAGTACACCTTTTCTGATATCGACATGATGAGTGCTGGATCAAATTACAGCCTGATGCCGCTGGAACATATCTGGCGCGCGGGGTTCGTTACGTACAGCTTGCGGACTACGATCACGCTGAAGGGGATTTCGAGAGAGCCGAGGAGCTTGATCCACAACTTTCCATCAGCGACGCTGCCCGTGGAATGATCGCGCAGCAAAAAGACGATCTGGATCGTGCGCTGGCAGTGGTCCGCGCACGGCTGCTTAAGAAACCAGATGACGCTTTTTTGCTATATGTGCAGGCAGACATCGTGGTCCAGAAGAATCCTGATGTGGGCAGCCCCGAGTTCGACCAGGCAATTTCGTTTGCGACAAAGGCCGTGAAAGCGTAGCCCGAACTGGTGGCTGCGCGATAATTTATCGAAGTTGTGATCTGCAGGCGGAAAAGATCAGCTTGCCCTAGAACAGTCGCGGGAGTGATTGCGCCATGACCCTAACGATCAGAATTTGCGATCTTCACCTGATCGTGGGATTGAGGCGGACCGGGCAAAAACAAGAACTTCGGGGGCTATCGCGGGAGCTACCGAATTGCGTCAGAAAGCGACTCGGGAAGAACGAGAGCACAATCGTTACAAGTTGATCGAACAAGCAGATGGGAGCATGCCTCGAAATAGCAGAGTTGGTAATGCGTAGTTTGCACTGAAACGGAAACAGGCTATGGATTCAAGTCACTCTTATCTGAAGAAAATCACACGGCGTCGCTTCGTCACGACCAGTTTAGGTGCATTGACGGCCGGACGTGGCATTTTAACTTTCGCGCAGCAATCTGGGATTGCTTCGCGAGAAATAAAACCGCAGGCACGTCCAGCGAGTTCGGGACGGCCATTTCACGCCCATTTCATCGATGTCGCGAAATCGGCTGGCCTGCGCCAGCCGACTATCTATGGAGGTGTCGAATCGAAAAAGTACATCCTTGAGGCGAACGGTTGTGGCTGCGCCTTTCTCGACTACGACAACGATGGATGGATGGACATTTTTCTGCTATGTGGGACCCGACTCGAAGGCGCTCCCCCGGAAGCGACGAACCGGCTCTACAAGAACAATCGTGACGGTACTTTCACCGATGTGACCGAACGTGCGGGATTGCATGCGACCGGATGGGCGAACGGCGTGTGCATAGGAGACTATAACAATGATGGCTTTGAAGACATCTTTTGCACTTATTTTGGGCAGAATCGGCTTTATCGGAACAACGGAGATGGGACCTTTACCGAGGTGACAAAGGATGCGGGATTGCTGAGCCACGATACTCGATGGGGGGCCGGATGCAGCTTCATCGATTACAACCGCGACGGGCATTTGGATCTCTTCGTCTCGAACTACATCCGATTTGATCTCGAGAAGGCGCCTGTACCTGGCGACTCATCGACCTGCAATTGGAAAGGTATCCCGGTGAACTGTGGTCCACGAGGGTTGCCAACGGGACGTCATTCGCTGTATCGAAACAATGGTGATGGCACATTTACGGATGTGAGCAAAGAAGCCGGAATTGGCAGCGCTAACGAAAGCTACGGGATGACCGTAGTCGCTGCGGATTTCGACGAGGATGGATGGCAGGACATATTCGTAGCATGTGACTCGACACCGAGCTTGCTTTTCATGAACAACCACGACGGTACTTTTCGCGAAGAGGGCGTGGTGCGTGGTATCGCGCTGAGCGACGACGGTATGGAACAGGCTGGAATGGGCGTCGGCATTGGCGACTACGATCTGGACGGGCATCTGGATCTGTTCAAAACCCACTTCATGGGGGATACCTGCGGAATCTACCGCAATGACGGCAAGGGCAACTTC
>Ga0335071_10007404_pt1 | contig 11285 bp, 7 predicted proteins | sample Lox_Sample_15_FD_206724 | JGI IMG/M metagenome (GOLD analysis project Ga0335071, IMG submission 206724) | Soil microbial communities from Loxahatchee National Wildlife Refuge, Florida, United States - Lox_Sample_1.5 | ecosystem: Environmental > Terrestrial > Soil > Wetlands | place: USA: Florida...
CTGTGGGGGAGTTAAGAGCCAGGAGTGGATTTTGGGCGTCCCTGAATTTGAAGAGGCCCCATCAAACCAGAACTCCTCCGCTTTATTCATGTCGAGTGTTTTCAGCAAAAGATCGTTGTGATGTGTCCGGGCGTACACGCCGGACCCGTTTACTGCGGCCGTGTAGATTTCTGCCGGCTGGTGCATCGAAGATCGCGTGAAAACGAGCGTACGTCCATCGGGCGTGACGTCAAGGTCGCCGGCAGACCCATCTGCCGCCAGCGTATGCACCTCTTTGCTCCCCACGGAAATCTCGAAAATATTGTTGCGCCCGCGGTCTTCGGCAAGGAAATAAAGCTTTCGCGCATCCGGGGCCCATGCGAACGAGTCAACCCAGCGGTCGAAATCGTCGCTCAGGCTCCGATGTTGCCCGGTGGCCCGATCATACAGCATCAGCCGGAAGCGGTCGCTTTCGTATCCGGCGCGGAATTGGGCGCGGTAAGCAATGAACTTCCCGTCCGGAGAATATCTCGGCGACCCGTCATATGCAGGGTTCGTCGTGATCTTCCTGACCTCGCCGGTGAGAAGACTGACGGTGAACAAATCCGTGTTCGTGGACCGTTCCGGATGCGCATCTCTGTTTGACGCAAAACAGATTTCCTTGCCGTCGGGAGAGAACGCGTAGTTATCCTGTCCTCCGAGGGAGAAGGGAGGCGTGTCGTAATCGCCCGGCGTGAGATCGCGAGGAGGCTGCGAAGCATTCACCGGCACGACAAAAAGATGGGAACGCTTGCCGTCCTTCCACTCATTCCAGTGCCGGTACAGGAGCCGCGTCGCAATGTGGGCCTTCACCATGGATTCAGCTGCCGACCTTTTCCTGGCGGCGTTGCAGTTCAGCGCTTTCTGCGTATCGGCGGAATCGCATTCCGGATAGACCTCCGAGACAAACAGAAGATTGGTGCCGTCCGGGCTGAAAAGAACTCCGTCGGCTTCTGTCTCTATGCTGGTAATTCTTCTGGCTTCATTTCCGTCCAGGGCTTGGAGAAATATCTGGGAAGTGCCACCGCGCGTTGAAACAAAGGCGATCCGGCTGCTGTCTGGGGACCAGCGGGGACGCATATCGCTCTTGGGGGAGTGCGTCAGCTGGCGCGGTTCGCCTCCGGCGACCGGAAGGATCCAGATGCTTGATTTTCTGCTGTTCTTATCTTTGTCCACCGTCGCAACGGTGTAGGCTATCCACTTCCCGTCCGGTGAAACTTGGGGGTCGGCAACACGTTGCACACGCATCAGCGCATCGAAGGTCAGGGGGGTCTTATCGGCTGCCTTCGACGGCAAAACCCGAGTGAACAATCCGAGAGCAATCAGCAGAAGAAAAATAAATCGGCGCATAATACCTCCGCTTGCCGGGATAGCACTTGCCTTCAGGCGACAGGCTTCCCGCGCTTCTTGACAGAATCCATGCGATAGACGCAAAATCACATGATTTCGGGCAACAGATAAAAATAGGTCACCGGGTTACATAAACTCAAGAGAATCCATTCGCTATGCACCTGAAAAAGAGAAATCTTACATCGAAAGATAAATTGCTTAAAGCTGCGGAAACCCTTTTTGCCACCAAGGGATTCAAGGAAGTTTCGGTCCGTGAAATTGCCGCTTGTGCCAATGTCAATTCCGCACTGGTAGGGTATTATTTCGGCGGCAAGCAATCTCTCTTCAACGAAGTGTATCAGGCGCATGCAATCCCGCTCTCAACCGAACGAATGAAGCAGTTGTCGGCGATTACCCAATATGGCCGCAATCCCTCCGTTGAGGAAGTATTGAAGGCTTGGCTTCTTCCATGGTTGCGTTCCGGGAACGAGTGGGGCGAAAGCGCGTTGAATCTGCGCCTGACTGCAAACATTTCCATGGAACGGTGGAAGCACGCAAAAAAAGCGCTGCCTGCAATGGAACGAACGCACACCGCCTTTATAAAGGCCTTTCAGGGCTGCCTCCCGCAACTGTCGAAGGAAGTTTTGATGTGGCGTATGCATTTTCTGATGGGCGCATTTAGCTTTGGTGTGCGAGTTCCCGGCCCATTGCTTGCATTTTCAAAAGGGCGCTGTGATCCGGGTGACCTGGAAGCCGTGCTGGACCAGATGATGCCCTATGCGATTGCCGGATTCAGCGCACCCGCCCCGACATCCAACCATCGAAATTCCCGGTAGCCCGATCTTCTCGCCTGATGATGCACTGTTTTTATGATGGGATTGCCGGCGTTCTCGCCGGCTTCCTTCGGCTGAATTGAAAAAACCCAATGAACAAACGCTATTCCAGGGATGAATTTGGAAAAATTTTGCTCCACAGAGCATCGACCCGATCGATGGTTTCCTTCGAAGGCTCAACCGGGGGCGGGAACCAGGGTTTCAAGCGGCAATCAATCACGATTGGTGCCGAGAGCTGGACATGGAACCGTTCCGTCTTGCAGCTCTGCGCATGAATATCCGCAGCTGGTTCGAAGCGGGTGAACACCGTCCATAAAAACGATTCGTCGTTCCGGGTGCACTCGGTCGCATCATCGACAAGGCACACGATTCTGAAGGGCTGTATCGCTTCTTCGGTCAGCAATTGCCTGATGGCAGTATCCTGTTCCCGCCACGGCGGCCCTTCTATCACGAGTACTCCGGGGAAGTGCACCTGCTGACGGCGAAATGCCGGATCTTTCAGCTCAGCGGCAGGTGTTTCGCGAAGAGCAAAACGCTTTTCTCCCAAACCGATCAGCATTGCTTTGCTGCCGCAATTCAATTTCCCGCTTGTGTAATCGAGCGTGTCTTGAGAGACGGGCGAAAAGACGAAAAGATCCGATGTGAAATCCGCCCGCTCCAGGATGTGTGTGAACAAAGGGCGGAATTCCTTCAAAGGAATCGGGGCGTCGGTGATCATCAAGAACTTGGTCAGGGATAACTGTCCTTCGCCCAGGATTCGCATGCCGGCGAGAAACGCCTCGCGAGGATAGCGTTCTTTCACTACGGCTGCCGCCAGAGGGTGGACGCCGGCGTCGTCGTAGGCCCATACCGCCTGGACACCGTTCATGACCAGGGGATAGAGAGGAGCAAACAGGTCCTGGAGGTATTCGCCGATGTAATGATCCTCCTGTCGCGGCCGCCCGACAACTGTGGCAGGAAAAATCGCATTATTTCGGTGATACATCCGATCGACGTGAAAAACTGGAAATGGGTGGGCGAGGGAATAGTAGCCGTAATGGTCGCCGAAAGGACCTTCCGTACGCCGATCGTGCGGCGGCACATGCCCGATCAGCGCGAACTCGGCCTCGGCGGCGATGGGAAGCGCACTGATGGCATCGGCTTTGATCAGCGCAAGTTTTTTGCCGAGCAGCAGCGAAGCCAGTACGGCTTCCGGGATGTTTTCCGGAAGCGGCGCGATGGCCGACATGATGAGGGCCGGCGGACCGCCAAGAAAGATGTTGGCCGGAAGAGGCGTCCCCTGCTTTTCGGCCACGTGGTAATGGAAGCCCATGCCACGGTGTATTTGAAAATGCATGCCTGCGGTCGCATCGTCATACATCTGGTTCCGATACATGCCGAGGTTAGGTTTGCCGGATACGGGGTGTTCCGTATAAACCAGCGGGAGCGTTAAAAAAGGCCCGCCGTCCATTGGCCAGCTCCAGATCTGAGGGAGCGCCTTCAATCTCGGCGGGTTCAGCCGATTCTCGAGGACAGGCCCGGTCTTGCAGTTCTTTATGCCGAGCTTTAGGCCCCCCGCTATAAGATCGCGATAATCCCACAGCGCTCCTAGCGATGGCGTCGCCAGCCTCTCTGCTGCCTCCGCCGCTCTCCGGACGAAACGGGCGGGATCCTCGCCGAATGCAAGCTCAATTCGCCGGCGGGTGCCGAACATATTGGTGACGACAGGGAAAGTTGTGCCTTTCACCTTTGTGAACAGCAACGCGGGCCCCTGTCGCGTAACCACGCGTCGCTGAATTTCCGCCAGTTCGAGGTAAGGATTCACCTCCAGGTCGACGACGCAGATCTCCTTTTCGTGCCGGAGGATCTCGATGTAGCTGCGGATATTGTCTGGTCGCATAAGGTGCCGGAGGCCAGTATACATAATCTTTGGATTTTCGCGTAAGGCAAGTATGCCGTGAATGAATAGCGAGGCTGTGGCAAACGAATTGATATATCTTCTTTTTTCGCCGGAATACGGCATAATTTCGATGGTGTGGTAAAGCCCTGCTTTGTGGCACTTGTGGGAAAACCAATGATGGCATCGAATAAGCCGCCGGCTCTCGGCAAATTCGAATGTCGGAGTTATCAGACGCTATGATTGAAGTAAAATTCAGAGGCCGCGGAGGACAGGGCGCCGTTGTCGCTTCCGAAATCCTGGGCAAAACATTTTTTCTGGAAGGGAAGTGGCCCCAGGCTTTTTCACTTTTTGGCAGTGAGCGGCGCGGTGCCCCGGTTTTCGGATTTTTGCGCGTGGATGACAAGCCAATTCTGCTCAAATGCCAGATCAAAAATCCCGATCAGGTGCTTGTCTTCGATCTGTCGCTGACAGATGCGGAAGAAGTGTTCCGCGAGGTAAAACCGGGAGGGATTGTATTGATAAACACCGGTTACGACATTGACCACTTTCAAAAATGGAGGTCGTTCAAAATCGGCCTGGTTAACGCCGGTGCCATTGCCAGAGATGCCGGACTGCGCGATACCTTCAATACGGCCATCCTGGGAGCGTACGCGCGGCTGACCGGCCTGGTAAAAATAGAAACGCTGCTTTCTACGGTGCGCGGAATGGTCCCGTCCAAAATCGAGGCGAATGTTCAAGCCGTGCGGCGTTCTTATGAAGAGGTTAGGATTTATCTGCCGGAGGAAAAGATTTAATGGGAAAAGCTGATCCAGCCGTGCCGGTGATCCCGATCTCCTACGGCAGAACGCAGGTCATCGAAACAGGGAAGTGGAGTTCTCTTAAGCCTCAGCCTTTGACGATGATTGCGCCCTGCCGGGAGGCTTGTCCCATTGGCACCGACATTCCGTTGTTTCTGCATTTTATCGAGCGGGGACGGTATGCGGAGGCGCTTTCAGCGGTTTTGAAAGAGAATCCGTTTCCGGGAGTTTGCGGGAGAGTCTGGTTTCATCCCTGCGAGGCGTCCTGCAATCGCGCCCAATATGATGAGCCCGTCTCGATTCAAATGCTCGAACGCTTCGTCTCGAGCATCAAACCGGAGCCAGTTTCCCTCATCCCAGCCCCCAACCAGGCTCCCCAAAGGATCGCCGTCATAGGCGCCGGCCCCGCAGGCCTTTCCTGCGCTTACTTTCTCGCATTGCTTGGCCACTACGCGACAGTTTTTGAGGCCAAAAAGGAACCTGGCGGCGTAATGCGTTGGGGGATTCCGCGGTTCCGTCTTCCCAAGCCGGTGCTCAAAAAGGAAATTGGAAGAATCCTTTCGCTAGGGGTCCAACTGCGCACGAATTGCCGTGTGGGGAAAGACATTACCTTCGAGGAACTGGATAAGTTCGACGCAGTTTTTCTTTCTCCTGGCGCCGGGATCAACTCGCTCCTTTCCATCGAGGGAGAAAACCTGGAAGGCGTCTGGAACGGCGGAGAATTTTTGGAACGCATCAACGCCTTGGAAAAAGTCCGCTTGGGGAAAACAACCGTCGTCATCGGCGGGGGCAACACGGCAATGGATGTGGCGCGGGCCGCGCTGCGCCTGGGATCCAAGGTGACGATTGCCTACCGGCGGACGCGGGAAGCCATGCCGGCGATCCCCGATGAAATCCATGAAGCCGAAGAGGAAGGCGTCGCATTTCAGTATCTGCTCCAGCCCGTCAAAATACGGCGGATCCGAGGCAAAAAATTAAGGGTCACGTTTCAATGCATGAAAAGCGGCGCACCGGACAAAAGCAATCGGCCGCGCGTCCTTCCGGTGAAGGGCAAATATGTGACGTTGGAAGCCGACAGTGTGATCAGCGCCGTGGGCGAAATCGTGGATCTCTCATGGATTCCTGAAAAGCTTGTGAAAAACGGCCTCGTTGAGACGGGCGGCGATCCGCGGATCTTTGCCGGCGGCGACGCGGTCGCGCAACCGAGGACGATTGCCGATGCGATTGCCGCCGCGAAGAGGGCTGCTATTTCCATGGACCTCCTTTTCCGAGGCAACCAGGGTCGTGAAGCGCTCGCCGGATTTCGAGCCGGCACCAAGGGCTCTGTGTCCCTGGATGCGTATCTTCGGTTTCGCGAAGAAGGGAAATGGCCTGAGGCGAAAGAGGTTGTTTCGGACGGCAGGATCAATACGCTTTACTTCGAAAAATCCAGGCGAGTGGTTGCCGGCAAACTGCAGCGCGACAAAAGACGGAAAACCTATCGGGAAGTCAACCTGGCGCCGGATGAAGCCAGGGCCGTATACTCTGCTTCCCGGTGCTATTCCTGCGGACAGTGCAACGCCTGTTACAATTGCTTTTATTTCTGCCCGGAGGGGGCGATTGCCATCAATCGCGACGAGAGAACCAGAACGGTGGACCTGGCCCACTGCAAGGGATGCGGAACCTGCGCGCGGGCCTGCCCAAGAAATGCCGTGATCATGAAGGATATGGTATGAAAGAGTTTCTGTCGGGCAACGATGCTGTCGCGCATGCCGTTAAACTATGCCGCACTCCGCTCATCGCCGCGTACCCGATTACTCCTCAGACTTCGATCTATGAAAGGCTCTCGGGATGGGAGGCGTCGGGCCAGCTGAAGGGTATCATGATGCGGACGGAGTCGGAACATTCTGCTATGGCATCCTGCATCGCCGCGTCTCTGACGGGCGTGCGCACCTTTACGGCGACTTCTTCGCAGGGCTTGGCTTTGATGCATGAGATGCTTCACTTTGCGGCGGGTTGCCGGACGCCGATCGTGATGGTGAACGTGAACAGGATTATTTCCGCTCCCTGGGGATTCTGGGCCGACCATCTCGACAGCCTCTCCCAGCGGGATACGGGGTGGATGCAATTCTATTGCGAAAACGGCCAGGAGGCACTGGATACGGTCATCCAGGCGTATAAAATAGCGGAGCAGGTTTACCTTCCCGCGATGATCGCTACCGACGCGTTTTTTGTTTCCCACTTCGTGGAACCGGTGGATGTCCCCGATCAGGAGCAGGTGGATGCGTTTCTTCCGCCGCTCGATCTTCCGCACAGGTTCGATGTGGACAAACCGGGATTCCTCATGCCCGTGGTCACGTCCGAGTTCTATCGCCACTATAAGAATGCCGCTTCCACCGCAATGGATTCCGTTCAGGAACTGGCGGAACAGGTGGACGAGGAGTTCCGGAGGAAATTTGGAAGAGGATATGGTGTCGTCGAATCGCTGCTGACCGACGATGCGGAGGTTGTGGTCGTAACAGAGGGATCGATGACGAGCACGGCAAGGGTGGCGATCGGGGACCTTCGTCAGGAAGGAATTAAGGTCGGCTTGCTCAAACTGCGGCTTTTCAGGCCGTTTCCCGTAAGAGCCGTGCACAAGGCTTTGTGCGGGAAAAAAAAGATTGCCGTCATTGACCGGAATTGTTCCGTGGGGGGCGGCGGAATTTTCTGCCAGGAGTTGAAGGCAGCCTTATTTCACTCAAAGGATCATCCCGGCATTTACAGCTATATTGCGGGAGTGGGTGGAACGGATATTACTCCCGATGTGATTCGCAGAATCGCTCTGAAAACCCTGGAATCCTCGATCCCGGCGGATGCGCCGGAATGGATCATGAATGATGAAGCATAGCATCGCTTTAGAGAACATTCGCATGGGCGTGCCCGAACCGGCACAGGATTACCTGAGTGTCGGACATGCGGCCTGTCCCGGATGCGGGCTTGCAACCGGGATGAAGCTCGTGTTCCAAGCCATGGGGCCAAGAACTATCGCGGTGATCGTTCCTTCGTGCGAAGGATCGATCGGCGGCGTATATCCGATCACGGCGTATGGCGTGTCGACATTCCACTCCGCGTTTGAGATCGCGGCCCCGACGGCCGCCGGAATTGCGAATGCCCTGAAAATTCAGGGGAAGGACGACATCCAGGTCGTGGCCTTTGCGGGCGACGGCGGCACTTTTGACATCGGGCTGCAGTCTCTCTCTGGTGTCGCCAAGAACAACGACGACATCATTTATGTGTGCCTCGATAACGAAGCTTACATGAATACAGGAATTCAGGTGAGCTCGGCGACGCCTTCATTCGCATGGACGGGGACGACGCCCAAGGGGAATCCGCGTCGCAAGAAAAACATCATGGAAATCATGGCGGCCCACTACAACCCGTATTCGGCTACGGCCAGCATTGGCTTTCCTTCGGATCTTCTGCGCAAGATCACCAAAGCCAAAACCATTCGCGGCACAAAATTTATCCACATGCTGACGCCCTGCCCGACAGGCTGGAGGACCGCCTCAGACCTGTCTCCAGAATTATCCATTCTCGCAGTGGAAACCAACGTCTTCCCGCTGTACGAGATTGAAAACGGCAGAAAATACACCATCAATCATCGGCCGCGCCGCCTTCCGGTTCGGGAGTATCTTTCGAAGCAGGGAAGGTTCAAGCATCTCAGTGAAGAGCAGGTCCGCGCCATTCAAGCGGAAGTGGATGAGGAGTGGGAGCGGTTGATTCGAAACGCGAAATAGGGAAGAGGACGTCCCACTCGTCCACCTTTGCTTTTCATTCGCAAAGAGAGCCAGCGATGCCAGGACGGCGTCGAGATGTGATTCCGGGTTTGCCGCCTCCGAATACACGGAGAGGAATCCGAAGCATCCGAATCTTAGAATACATGAGAATCATCTGCTGCCATTTGCCTGCAAAAAGGAGCAAATCGCCACCGTTGAAGCACGCACGAGAGCAGGTGGACGAGTGGGACGTCCCCCCTTCCACTCACGTGTTATCCACCGGCGGGTGACGATAGCTGCGATAGCAGGCATGAACGCTCCCGGCAGCACCATGACCTGAAAAGGAGGATTCGACGCCGAAATCTGAAACAGGCGAGATGCCACAATCCATCCAGCCAGCCAAAAGCTCGTAACTTTTCGTTTAATATTGCAGCCTTTCCCGATGATCTGGAGCGACTGGCTTCGATCTCATCAATAATATTCCCAATAATTTGGTTTTGTGTAAAATGAAGATCGAGATAGGGCCTTCTTATTTGAAACTGTAACTGTTGGATTCGAATGGGTCTCAGGGACAAGGCAGCTTTGGGGGTCTATCCGATTCGTTTGCACCATCCAAAAGCTGGACCAACAAGGTGAAGCATGAGAAAGCTCCCAAGCAAGGTTGCATGGGCTTTGCTGATTATATTGCTTTTACTTGAGGGTGGGATTTTAGGCTTTATGTCTACAACAGAAGGCATACAGCTGGGATACGCTTACGGCCAATATCGACAACAACAGAATGAGGAAATCACCCAGCCGGACTTCAAGATTAAGGTGAATGTAGCTCTCGTCACGACAGATGTAACAGTCATTGGCACAGCTGTCTCCAATTTGCAGATGGACGATTTTATCGTTTACGATAACGGCGTCCGCCAGGAAGTGAGCCACTTTTCGCGTGACCCATTCCCTCTTGCTGTTGCCTTTTTGATTGACGGCAGTGACAGCATAAGGCCGTACTTGCCCGAGACCCAAATTGCTGCGTTATCGGCACTCCGACGTTTGCAGCCGGAGGATCAAGTTGCGTTGTTTTCCTTTGATGGCAATCCTACGAAGCTCAGCGATCTCACAATGGATCGCTTCATGATAGGCAAAAAGATAAACAGACTCACGGCCGGAGGAAGTACCACGAACATATTCGATTCAATCTACCATGTCGCGCGTTATCTTGCTAAGAACGCTCGCAACCGCCGCCGTGCCATAATCCTTGTTTCGGATAATTGCCAAACTATATCCGCCGGACACGGCGCGAATGCCGCGCGAGCTGAGATGTTGAAAGCCTCAGCTACTCTTTATGGGATTAAAACTCCTGGGATTAATTTGGTCGAGCCAAGTGACCAAGTGAAATGGATAGCGTCCGAGACTGGCGGAGAGATATTGGATGTAAGCAACCCGACATCGCTTCCCATCGCACTGGAAGCGGCTATGTCGAATCTCCGGAATCAATACACCCTGGGTTTTTACCCATCGAATCCGGGCGAAAACAGAAGTTTCCATAAATTGACCGTAAGAATCGCGGCGGATGATCGTTGCTCCGGATGCCGCTTATTGGCGCGCAGTGGCTATTATTACGCTGGAGTTACTGCGCCTTTGCTTCCGCGTAATGACCAACCAATCACATCGCGGGACTCGACAGAGATGACGGATCAAACGCTGGTCCAGCGACGCATTTTTATCGCCGGAACCACTGACCTGGATCTGACCGATATCCCATTCACTGTCAAGACTTCTGAGCAAACGGACTCCAAAGGAAATCCGCAGCTTAAAGTGGATCTTCAAATTAATCTCGCAGGGACAAGATTAAGAGCCGTTGGAGATAAACGTGTATGCAAACTGCACATTGCAGTGTTCTATTCTAGCGCGAAAGGAGGGATTCTTGGTTCCGACTGGAGGATGATTGATGGGCTGTTGAGCGATGAAAAATACAAACGGATCATGAAGACAGGAATCTTGTTTTCAACAACGATTCCTATAAAGGAAAGAAAGCAGATTCTAAAAGTCGTCGTCTATGATGAGGAAAATGACAAAGTGGGTAGCAGGCTCGTCAGCGTTCCTTAGCACAGAGGCATTACGGCCGGGAATATATGCCCGCTTCGAGCGGTTTTCGGGCTGTGTTTATCTTCAACCGAAACCTGCCTGATGGTACACCATTTATTTCCACTGGCGATAAGGAACTGCGGTTTGAAACGCGGTTGAAGGATCGCAAGATCAGTATAAAAGTTGAGCTAAGAAAACCGTTGCCTATACCTGTGATGAGATTGCCATGAACTGAAACTCCCTTAATTCTCGTCAGAGACTAGCAGGGATTGCACATGGCATCTATCTCATGTAATCCCAATATTTTACTACGAAAGCAGCGTGTCATTGTCCCGAAAGGGGAAGTTATGGAAAGGCCGGAGGCTGCTCTCCGGAAGCTGGCTTTTGAGGTGTTGTCAGTGCGCTAGTGCCGGATCTTCTATGATAGAGCCCGCTATCGACATCAACCCGGGCGCGGCGGCTTTCAGACGATCAACGCCATGCTACTGCTACTCTGCGGATCACGAACCGGAAGATGATTATCGGACGCTTACCATTTCATAGCGGAATGGGGGTTGGGCCGGGATAAATTCCGGTGGCTTGACGATTTCATATGTCAGTGCCTGTTGTTTGCAGCCGA
>Ga0335071_10007405_pt1 | contig 11285 bp, 10 predicted proteins | sample Lox_Sample_15_FD_206724 | JGI IMG/M metagenome (GOLD analysis project Ga0335071, IMG submission 206724) | Soil microbial communities from Loxahatchee National Wildlife Refuge, Florida, United States - Lox_Sample_1.5 | ecosystem: Environmental > Terrestrial > Soil > Wetlands | place: USA...
TACGTCACCCCGGCTATGTGGGGATGCTTGCGTTTACAATTGGTACCCCGTTAGCGCTCGGCAGCCGGTGGGCGCTCCTGCCCGCGGCGCTGGGCGTGGTAGTTTTGGTGGTCCGAACCGCCCTGGAGGATGGCACCTTACAGGCGGAACTGCCTGGCTACGCCGACTACACCCGCCGAGTACGATCCAGACTCGTTCCGCATGTGTGGTAACTGAGGCCGGCAGAATTACGCCTGGACGATGCGCCGGACCAAGATCAGGTCTATCCCCCGAAAGAGTTACTGATTGATAACACTTGTCTGGCGCAGGAAAAGTACCTCATTTAGTGACGCTTTTGCTCGTTACAGCGTGCGAAAGTTTCTATGATGGTCGCTTTTGGCTAGTGATTGGCTTTCAGCCCCAGCGCCGTCTAAATGAACCTATAATGGCGGGACTTGTACCCAGCCCGGTACCATCGATGCAGACATGCCCGCCGGCGCTGCGAAGTACATCATCGCAGGAGTGGACGATGACCTGCAGGTTCGTGAGTCTATAGAGGGGCTGATCGAATCTTATGGTTTCGTGCCGCGCTTATTCTCATCCGCTGAGGGCTTCTTACAATCCCCTACGCTTATGGAGGCCAACTGCCTGATCACCGACGTCCGAATGCGTGGGATGGACGGCCTTGAGCTGCAGCGCCGCGTGCGCCGCGTGCGCCCGGAGCTGCCGGTAATCTTTATATCCGCCCACGTGGATGAAGAAGTGAGGCGCCGCGCGATCAGCGGTGGCGCGCTGGAGTTTATGTACAAGCCTTTTGACGCAGCAGTCCTGTTACGTGTCATCGAACGTGCATTGAACGACTGTCCGGATTATTGATCGGAGCGACTGCGATGTCCTCACGTCCGTCGAGTAGGGAAGCAGGCCGGCGCGGGGGGGATCTCGCGACGACGCCAGGCCATTTCGGCGGCCGGCAAGTCCTGGCGCTGTTCATCTTTCTGACAAGTTGCTGTGCCCTGGGTTGCACACACACACCGGCCCGCTCGACCGGCGTCGTTACCCTCGGGCTGGTGGATCGCGGTTACTTCGACTACGAGTTTCGCGAGATGCGAGACCGCCTTTACCGGGAATTTACCGCACAAACAGGTATCCGCGTCCGGCTCCTTCCCTGTCCCGAAAGCGCCGTGGAACAACTGATGCTCTGGCAAAGGCTGCTGGGAAGCGGTCCGGGGTCGCCGCAGGTCCCGCCCGACGTCTTTAGCGTCGATGTCATTTGGCCTGGAATTCTGGAAAAGGACCTTATCGATCTCAAGCCTTTGGTGGCTGGCGATGAGGCCCAGCATTTTCCTGGTCTGGTGGCCAACATGACGGTGGGGGGCAGAATGGTTGCTCTTCCCAGCCGTATGGACATTGGCCTGATGTATTACCGGACTGACCTGCTCCAGCGTTACGGCTATCGGGCGCCTCCGCAAACGTGGGGTGAGCTGGAGAGCATGGCGGCGCGGATTCAACGCGGTGAACGCGCCAGAGGGAATGCGGGGTTTTGGGGATACGTGTGGGAGGGCGCTATTTCCGAATCGTTGACATGCAACGCACTCGAGTGGCAAGCATCCGAGGGCGGTGGGGTTATTATCGATGCCGACGGCAGAGTGACGGTCAACAACGTGAAAGCGATTCGGGCATGGGAGAGAGCCGCTCGCTGGGTGGGCAGCATCTCTCCACCCGGAGTCACGACCTACAAGGAATCGGACGCGATGAATCTCTGGCTCTCCGGAGAGGCGGCCTTCCTGCGTCACTGGACCGTCGGATACGTGATGAGCCGATCGGATAACTCCGCGGTGAAAGGCAGTTTTGGCGTGAGCCTACTTCCGCGAGGCGAGGCAGGCCGCGCGGAGGTCTTCGGCGGTGACGGGTACGCTGTCTCCCGCCATTCCACCCATCCTCGTGAGGCGGTGGCCTTGGCCCGCTTTCTTTGCAGCCGGAAAGCGGAAGCCATGGAAGCGCACGATCTCTCGACGCCTCCCACCATACCGGCGCTCTATGCAGACCCGGAATTGCTGGCGGCCAACCCGCAGTTTCAGCCAGTGAAAGATGTCGTTCTTGAGGGAATGATTGCCCGGCCGTCCACGGTTACCGGTGAGAAGTACGCGGAAATCTCTGCTGCATACGCAACGGCGGTGCATTCGGTCCTGGTGAATCAAGTCACAGGCGCAGTCGCAGCGCGCAGACTTGAAAAGCAGCTCCAGGAGAACCCCGGGGTGATCCCACCTCGGCAGGTCGCCATGATCCTTCCCAACCCCGGTATCCATGATGCCCCATGCCGGGAATTTCCGCTTCCCCGCGGCGGGTTCACACGGCGATGCGGCCTGGGCGCAGCTCATGAAACTAATTGATCGACTGCTTCCGGAGCTGCCTCGGCCCACCCAGCTACGCATCGGTGTCCGCCTGATCCTTTCGTTTCTGACCATTGTGCTGCTGATGGCCGCCGGCTACGGGGTCGCCTTTTGGCAGTTTCGGCAGCTTCGGGCCGAGGAACAGAATCTCGACAAAGCCCAGCAGGAATCGGCGGAGTTCCTTAACTTGTACGCGCATCTGTACGCGTTTCGGGACCGGCTGGAAGACGCGGCGGATAAGCATGACGCCGCTTCATTTGTTCGCGAGGCCAACCGGCTCGCGAAAAGTATCCTAAATGACACCGAGAGAGCGAAACGGACGGTAAGAGGCCTTCCCTCGGAAGTCGAACGTGACTCGTTCGTACTGGTCGCTCTCGATACGATCCAGATCTCGGTCCCAGTGCAGGTCGCGGCGATGGCGGATCTCGCAAACGTGGGGGACTGGCCGGCCATTCGACTGCGCTCGCAGAACCAGATCAAACAAGTCATACGTACGGCGTCTTCGATGGTGGACAGGGTGGCGCTGGAAGTAAGCCAGCAACGATTGCGCGTTCTCAAAAACACGCAACTGACCGAACGGCGGGTTCGGTTCACCCTCATCGCCGCCGCATGCCTGACGTTGTTGGTTGTGGCGGCATTGGGTTTGACGGTAACCCGCAGCATCACCCGGCACCTGTACGCACTGGGGCGAGCGAGCCAGGCGCTGGCCCGTGGCGATTTTCATTACAAAGTAACGCTGAGCGGCAGCGATGAATTGACCGATCTCGCGAATGTCTTCAACCAGACCGCCGGCCGGCTGCATAAACTCTACGACGATCTGCAACGGAACGAAGCCCGCTTCCGCGCCTTAATTGAGCATTCCTCAGATTTCATCATTGTCCTCGATCGCGAGGAACGAATTCACTACATCAGCCCTTCCGGCGAGCGCGCCCTGGGGATTCCGTGGCAGGACCTGGTCGGCCGGCCGATTTTCAACTTCATGCATCCGGATGACGTCGGCAGCGCCCGTTTGGTTCTAGCCGAGCAAGCTCCGGACGCGATTCGTACGTTCGTGTTCCGCTACCTCAAACCGCAAGGCGGGGAACGCATCATTGAGGCGGTCGTAACCAACCTGCTGGGTGAGCCGGCTGTGGCCGGGTTGGTAGTCAATGCCCGCGATATCAGCGATCGCCGGCGTGCCGAAGAAGAGCTAAGCCGCAGCGAGGCTTTCCTGGCCGAAGGAGAGAAACTGAGCCATACCGGCAGCTGGGCATGGAATCTCACGACGGGCGAAGTGACGTGGTCGCTGGAGCACTTCATCATCATGGGGTACCCACGATGCCAGCCGACGCTCGACATGTTTTTTGACCGGATTTGTACGGAGGATAACGCACGGGTCCGGACCGCCATGCGGAGGGCCGTCCGCGGCAAGGGCCCGCTTGAAATCGAGTTTCGGATTAACTTGCCAGACGGCTCCGTGCGTTATATCGCCGCCGCCGGCCACACGCTTTCCGATGAAGCCGGCCAACCGATCGAGCTCATCTGTACGAGCATGGACGTCACCGAGCGTAAGCGTGCCGAGGATGCTCTCCAGCAGGCGCAGGCCGAACTCGCGCATGTGGCACGCGTGGCCAGCATGGGAGAACTCACCGCATCGATTGCTCACGAGGTCAGTCAACCGCTCACGGGAATCATTGTGAACGCGACGGCAGCCTTGCGCTGGCTTTCGTTGCGGCCTCCCAATCTGGAGAAAGCGTTTGAGACTGTTACACGCATCACCCGGGACGGCGAGCGCGCGGCCGGGGTGGTCGCGCGCCTCCGTGCTTTCTTCCGGAAATCACTGCCCAAAATCGAACCTTTGAACATAAACGAGGCTATTCTGGACGTGGCAGCGCTGATTGGCAGCGAGGTCCGCGCCAAAGACGTCGCGCTCGATATCCGGCTTGCCGACGAGCTACCACCCGTCGCCGGCGATCGCATCCAGTTGCAGCAACTCATTCTGAACCTAATGGTGAATGCCATCGAGGCCATGAGCAAATCAGAGGGCGAGCGCACTCTTCAAGTGGGCTCGATGGCGGACCCGGCCGGCAATGTGGTCGTATCGGTGCGGGATTCAGGCCCCGGTCTGGATTCGGTGAACCTGGATCGCCTCTTCGACGCCTTCTACACCACGAAGTCCGAAGGCATGGGCATGGGGCTGGCCATCTGCCGTTCCATTGTCGAGGCGCATGGCGGGCAGCTTTGTGCGCTCGCGAACCACGGAAGGGGCGCTACGTTTGAATTCACGCTGCCCACCACTGCGGGCAAGGGTGATATCGAACAGTCAGAGAGCGCCGCTGAAGTCCCCGTGAATGGGTCGCACGGTGGTCACAATGACATGCGAACTGTGGGATGAAAAACACATGAAATGCGACGACGCCATCGTCTTCGTGGTGGACGACGACGACAGTGTGCGTGAGGCGCTGTCGGACCTGATCGCGTCGGTGGGGCTGGACGTCGCCGCATTCGGATCAGCCTCGGAATTCCTCACGGCCCATAAGCCTAACCGCCCGTGCTGCCTGATACTGGACCTGAAGCTTCCGGATGTCAACGGACTGGAGCTGCAAAATGAATTAGCGAACGAAAATGGGCCGCCGGTGATTTTCATCAGCGGATACGGCGACATCCCCACTTCGGTGCGTGCTATGAAAGCGGGGGCGATTGAATTTCTACCGAAGCCATTCCGGAACGAAGATTTGCTGAAGGCAATTGATGCCGCGTTATCCGTTGATCGGGAAGCACGGCACGCCCGGTCGAAGGTCTCTGAGCTTCGAAAGCTTTATTCGCTTCTCACCGCGCGTGAAAAAGAGGTCCTTCCGTTCGTGGTGGCGGGCTTCGCCAATAAGGAGACAGCCGCCGACCTCGGTACCAGCGAGATCACTATCGCGGTCCACCGCGGCCAGATCATGCGGAAGATGGGAGCCCGGTCTTTGGCGGAGTTGGTCAGGATGTCCGATGAACTTCAGGTCCCCAGCAAATCCAGACCGGCATAAAGAACCATATAATTGTGCCCCATGTGATTCGCCTTTAGCATAAGGCATGCGCTATGGCGACATCAGGCCTGATCGAATCTGAATCGGCCGGCCCTGAACGGCACAGGCGGTTGCCGGGCGAAGTTACTGAGGAACATTAAGGGGCAATTTATGGGCGGTGTTGTAGATCGCGAATTAATTGGTGACAGCGCACAATTCAAGGCTGTCCTCGAAGACGTGAAGCAGGTTGCGCCCGTGGATAGCACCGTGCTGATTCTGGGTGAAACCGGTACGGGCAAGGAGCTCATCGCTCGCGCGGTTCACGAGTGGAGCCGGCGCGCATGCGGACCGTTCGTGTCGGTGAACTGCGGCGCGATTCCCGCGGGACTCCTCGAAAGCGAGCTTTTCGGTCACGAACGCGGCGCGTTCACCGGCGCGGTCTCACAGAGGATGGGTCGCTTTCAACTGGCACACAGAGGAACGTTGTTCCTGGACGAGATCGGGGAACTGCCGCTCGAGCTTCAGCCGAAACTCTTGCGGGTTATTCAGGAGGAGGAGTTCGAGCGTTTGGGAAGCTCGCGAACCGTTCGCGTGGATGTGCGGATCGTCGCGGCGACCAATCAGAGCCTGTCTCACCTGATGAGGGAAAAGCGCTTCCGGGCGGATCTATATTACCGCTTGAATGTCTTTCCCATTTCGCTTCCCGCTCTTCGCGAAAGAGCTGGCGATATTCCTGCTCTTGTCCGACATTTCGTGCGACGGTGCGCAGAGCGCGTGAATAAGTCAATTGAGGTAATTCCAGACGAGGCTATGGAGGCCCTTTGCCGTTACTCCTGGCCTGGGAACATTCGTGAGTTACAGAACGTGATCGAACGTTCGGTTTTGCTCAGTAAGGGCTCTTGCCTGTCGTCCTGCCTTCCAGAACGCGACGCGATCCCGACCGACACGCCGGCTCCGGTTCGCACTTTGGAGGACATGCAGCGCGTTCACATCACGGACACCCTGGAGAAGACGAATTGGAGAGTTGGGGGCCGCGCTGGAGCTGCGGAAAGACTAGGGCTGCCGCGGACAACCTTGCTGTCGCGAATGCGCCAACTCGGAATCTCAAAGGTGCTGTCTCCGACCGGTGGACCGTGGGCAGGAACAGCAGACCGGCCGACGGTTCGGTCAAAACCGGCAACGATCCAACAAGCGGCGGGCTCGTAGATGGCGATGAGGGACTGATCCAGAGACGCTCGCACCAAGGCGCGTCATACTAGTGGTTTGTCCGATTCTCCGATTAAACCGCCGCGCGACGCCTGGGACCAGTGGATTTCGCCGGAAACTCTGGTCGCGCAAGTACGGAACACTGCGCCGTTCCTGGATGCGCGATTGCGCTTAACGGAACAGGGCCGCCTGATTCAACTGGGCGAACCGTCCGACGGCTTTCTGCGAATTCTCGCCAACTGGCAGAACATGTTGCGCTCCGGTCTCACGCCGGAAGAGCAACTTCAAGATTATTTTGCGCTCTGCCTGGCTTGTCATCATGCGACGGTCGCTACGTTCGTGCCTACGGACGTCGATACAAAAATCCGCGGAATTTTGTGGCGCGAATCGCGCGACCCTGAGGTATTGCGATCCATGCTCCGTCTCGCGCTTGCCGCGCGCGCCTGGATAGAGGACGGCATTTCGGTTCGCTCTGTGCGGGGGGTCAGCGGGCATAACGGCGAGCATTGGAGTGCGATCGCTGGTGGCCTCGGGCGGCTGCTGGAGCTCGGCGAAACAGCCTCCGCGGAAGAGGCGCAGGCTGCCATCGAAGCGGAAATCGATCGCGAGCAGGCGGTATTCCATGAAGTGGCCGCCGCACGTGACGGGGAACTCGACTTGCTGCGCCTCTCCATGACCATGGCCCACAATCGCGGTGATCTCACGCAAGGCATGGGGTTCTGGAAAAACACACCGGTCACAACGCCGATGATGGAGCATCTCGCCGCACGCGGGCGCTTCGAGGTTGCCGTGCGCATCTATCAACACACCGGCCTTTCGAGCGAGGGACACCGGCATTATCCATTGCGCCCGGTGAAAGCGCTGCGCCGCAGTCCTGCCACGCTACTGCCTCTCAGCCCGTTCCTGGATGATTGGGGAAGGGAAGTGGCGAAACTGGAAGAGAGCCATGAGGTGCTGGCGGCTCTGGTGACCGGCTGCCAGAAAGTGGAGGGTCAACAGGGTTACTATCGCGCCATTGCAGGAATGGCCGCCGCAGCTTCGGGCGCTTTCGATCGCGTTGCCGCCCGGATGCCCAATAGCGCCCAACGTCTGTTACGCAGCGCCGAGATGCGCAAGTTGATCGATGTGCCGCGCGTATCGTTCGAATCGATGATGCGGAAACGTGCGCGCACCGCGCTCGCAATTTTTGGGAGAAAACGCGGCTACGCGACTTGAAACAGCAGTAAATCCAGGCTGAACGTGACGCGCTTCGCTTCGACGGGCCGGCGCTGCATGGGCCGGTAGATCGAGGTCAGTACATCGCGAACGCCAGCAGCGTCCAGATCCGCACAGTTGGAAACCCGCTGTTGGTTGACCAGCGTGAATCCGGCGGCGAATCGATCGATGGTCTGGGCGACGCGATCCCGGCCCGACCCTCGCAACTCTATGAGATCGTCGGGCGCGGGTATGGCGACGAGGAGACGGCCGTCATCGCGCAAAACTCGCCGAAATTCGGCCGGATTCATCCGCGCCGTGATTGACAGCACGATGGAGAATGAGCGGTCGGGATAAGGCACTGCGCGATCGGCGTTGGCAACAACCCATTCGCATGCCGGGTAGCGCCGCGCGGCCGCGTCAACCGCGGGAATTGAGATGTCGATCCCATGAGCATCGCACCCGGTGTCGCGCTGGAGAGTGCCCAGGTAGAAACCATCGCCGCAACCGGCGTCGAGGACTACGTCGGCGGGCGTCGCGCGGACGGCTTCCCCGATTGCCAGACGCTGATGCTCCGTGCACCCTCGGTCGTGCAAGCGTCGCCGCGCTCGAATCGCTTCTGCCGTGTCGCCCGGGTGTTTAGCGCGCCGTTCCTGCGGCTGCAGCAGGTTGATATATCCGCTCCGCGCGATGTCGAAGGAATGGCCGCGAGAGCAGACCATTCGTTGTTGGTCGCGCGACAGGGGCAGATGACAGCCGCGCACGGAGCAGAGGAGCATTCGACGAGTGTAACGAATCGAGAGTGTCAGCCTGGATGATCCCGCTACCCGGGCGTGCGCGGAAGGTTTATGATCGGTTGCTGTGAATGAGCGGGACGTGGACACGGCGATCGGCGGTGCTTACCACCGGTTTCCTTCCACCCGGCTATCGCTCGTCGAAGCCGCGGCTACGGGCTTGCCGAACGAAGCCTTGGAACGCGTCATCGCGCTTTATTGGAAGCCTGTCTACCGGTTCATCCGCCTCAAGTTCCGTAAGGACAACGAAGACGCCAAGGACCTGACCCAGGGCTTCTTCACGACCGCGCTGGAGCGCGATTTCTTCGCGCGGTTCGATCCAGGCAAAGCGTCGTTTCGGACTTACCTGCGGATGGCGGTCGAGCGCTTCGCACAAAATCAGTATGCCGCCGCGAACCGGCAGAAGCGGGGCGGAGATATCGAGTTCGAACCGGTCGACGAACGGGCGGCAACAACCGAGTCTCCCGAACAGGCCTTCGAGCGCGAGTGGCAGCGACAATTGTTCGCGCTCTCGCTCGATGATTTACGCGCGCACTGTGAAGAGTGCGGCAAGCAACTGCATTACCGCATCTTTGAGGCCTACGATCTGGCCGAGGGCGAGCGTCCCTCGTACGCCGATCTGGCCGCGCGGCACGGCATCCCGGAAACCGCGGTCACCAACCATCTTGCCTGGGCCCGGCGCACCCTGCGCGGATTCGTGACCGATCGCGTACGCGGCACTACCTCAGGGCCGAGGGAACTGAACGAGGAAATGCGGCGCGTGTGGATCTAGGCGACTCCGTGCTCGATCATTTGCGTCAGGTGGCGGCCCTGCCCGATCTGGCGGGAACACACTACGAACTGGAGTGCGAAATTGGGCGCGGCGGGATGGGTGTCGTATACGCGGCGAGAGACCGCGAGTTGGATCGTCGCGTGGCGCTCAAAGTTCTCGAAGTAGCTCTGGCCGGTGAGGCGCAGCTCATTGCAAAGCTGGAGCATCCCGCGGTGGTGCCGATCTATGAGGCCGGTACGCTGCCTGATGGGCGCGCGTTCTACGCAATGAAGCTGGTTACTGGCCTGCGCCTGGATGGCTACGTAGCAGGGCTTGCGTCGCTGGCCAAGCGCCTCGAAGTGATCCGTCGCGTCGGCGAAGCGCTGGCGTTCGCGCACGCGCGCGGATTCATTCATCGTGATCTGAAGCCGCAGAACGTGATGGTGGGCGAGTTCGGCGAAGTCTACGTGATGGATTGGGGCGTGGACGCGGTGGCTGGAACGCCGGGGTTTCGCGCACCGGATGCTCGCCTCGACCGGCGGTCCGACATTTATGCCCTTGGTGGTTTGTTGCAGTTCCTGTTACCCGTACCACCGCCGCCCGCTCTGCAGGCCATCGCGGCCAAGGCAATGAGCGCCGATCCTGCAGCCCGTTATTCGGATGTTGCCGCATTTCTTTTGGATATGGAGCGCTTCCAGGAGGGGTTGGCCGTGGAGGCCTGGGCGGAACCGTGGTGGCATCGATTACGGCGGTATGGCGCGCGCAACGCGGTTCTGCTTTGGTTACTGGCGGCTTATGCCGCCGTCAAGTTCTTGTTATTTTTTCTGCGAAATCTTTAAAGGATTTCCTGGCCACCCGGAATTCCACAGTGGGAGGAGTTATGACGATGAACAAGATTCTGGCCGGAGTGCTGTTGGGCCTGGTCCTCGGTGCACTGGATGGCGGAACGGCCTGGTTTTATCCGGAAGCACGGCCCTTGATTACGGGCATTTTGGTGGGATCCTCGTTCAAGGGTATGGTCGTGGGGTTACTTAGCGCCTGGTTCGCCCGCAAAGTGCAGTCGACGGCTTGGGGAATTACGGTGGGCGCGGGGCTGGGGCTGCTGTTCGCCTTTCTCGTTGCAGCTAACGATACGTTGAACGGCAGGCATCCCTACCTGGAAATTATGGTGCCGGGTTTTGTCGTCGGCGCCATCATTGGTTTCGTGACACAGAGGGTGGGGACGCCTGGCACGGCGGTGAAGGAGCAATGAGAATCGCGACGTTGCTCCCTGAAACCGCAGAGCATGTTACCGTAACGGCAGATTGAACTTCAGCACGATCAATCGCCGGACCTTTATCAGAGCGCTTGCAGGCGCTATACCTGCCGTCGCCGACTCCGATAAGGCCGATTTCACGCTACGCATCGGCACGGTCGAAGCCGAGATCGCGCCTGGACACAAAATCAAGACCACCGGATACAACGGCGGGTTTCCCGGTCCGGCCTTGCGCATGACGGAAGGCAAGGCGGTTACGATCGACGTCTACAACGACACCAAGATACCGGAGCTCGTTCATTGGCACGGGCTCTGGATTCCACCGGAAGTCGACGGCGCGTCTGAGGAAGGCACGCCCATGCTGCCGCCTCACGCCCATCAGCGGTATCAATTTGTGCCGCGGCCCGCGGGAACGCGATGGTACCACTCTCACATTTACGCCGGCCGGGACCTGCAACGGGCCACTTACACCGGGCAATTCGGTTTCCTGATCATCGAGGGCAAGGACAACCCAGGGCGCTACGATCAAGAGGTTTTGCTCGCCTTGCACGGTTGGGACCCGTACCTGGGCACTATGAAAGGAGGCGACGAGGCCTCGCTCGAGGTGGGCTACAACCGCTTCACCGTGAACAGCCATGCGCTCGGCACCGGAGAACCGGTTCGCGTTAAGGAAGGGCAGCGTGTGCTGCTGCGGATCCTGAATGCGAATGCCAGCTTGTTTCACCG
>Ga0335071_10007407_pt1 | contig 11284 bp, 14 predicted proteins | sample Lox_Sample_15_FD_206724 | JGI IMG/M metagenome (GOLD analysis project Ga0335071, IMG submission 206724) | Soil microbial communities from Loxahatchee National Wildlife Refuge, Florida, United States - Lox_Sample_1.5 | ecosystem: Environmental > Terrestrial > Soil > Wetlands | place: USA...
CCTTCGGCCTGTTCGGGAAGGCCCTCTCCTTCCAGCTCCACGCCCTTCTCTGGATCCCCTTCATCGTAGTCCTCGCCCTCCACCTTGCCCTGTCCTGCAGGGCGGGGAGGCGGGGGAAGGACTGAAGGACCCGGCGACCTTCCGGACCTTATGGGTTTATCAGCCCCGGCAGAGCATGGACAGAGCATGCCAGAAGGAGGAGATCAGCCCCCGAAGGACGAGAGGCAGGAGCGGAGAGAGGAACGCCGGGAATGGAGGAGGAGCCATCGCGGCCCCTTCCTGATCCCTGCCGGGGTGCTCCTCGGCCTCGGGATCGGGCTCCTCGTGAACCAGCCAGGTGCTGGTGTCCTCATCGGGCTCGGCCTCGGGTTCCTCGGGTCAGCCCTCATCCGGGCTGCCTCCCCGGTCCCGCCCGGGGTGCCCGGGTTCCGCTGGGCCTTCGTCGCGGTCGGGATCGTCCTCGTCCTCCTCGGGCTCGCGGTGGTCACGGGATGGGCGCTCCCGTGGACGTACCTCATCGCCACCCTCCTCATCATCCTCGGGATTGGCTTTGTCATCCGCGGGTTCGGGCGGATGACCTGACCTTTTTTTCGGGAGAACCTGTTTCCGGAGGCTGATCCTCACCGCCTACCTAAAGGACTATGAGAAAGCCGCGAGAATTGAGAGTAGCGAGTAAAGGGAGCGAGGAAAAGGGGGAATCCCGGTGAAGATCACCATCGTGCAGCCCAACCCCACCGTCGGGGACTTCGAGGGGAATGTCGCGAAGATCGGCGAGGCACTCTCCCGGGCAGGGGACGGCGCCACCGACCTCGTGGTGTTCCCGGAGCTCTTCGTCACGGGGTATCCTCCCCGGGATTTCCTCGAGACGGGCTGGTTCCGGGAGAGAACGGAACGGGCCGTCGGGGAGGTCCTCGCCCTCTCCCGCGGGCACCCCCGGACCGGTATCCTCGCCGGCGCGCCCCGGCCGACGGGAAAGGTGACGGGGAGGGGCCTCTATAACTCGGCCCTCCTCGTCCGGGACGGGCAGATCCTCTTCACCCAGCAGAAGTCCCTCCTCCCGACCTACGATGTCTTCGACGAGGCGCGGTACTTCGACCCTGCGCCGTCGGTCGGGGTCGTCCGGTTCGGGGGCGAGGTGCTCGGGATCTCCATCTGCGAGGACGCCTGGAACGTGCCCGGCCCGGGACCTGCGCAGCATTACCCGGACGACCCCCAGGCTGTCCTCGCCGGGAAGGGGGCAACCGTCCTCATCAACATCTCGGCATCCCCGTTCCACGTCGGGAAAGCTGCGGTAAGGTACGGGATCTTCCACTCCATCGCGGCGAAGCACCACGTCCCCGTGATCTTCGTGAACCAGGTCGGCGGGAACGACGAGCTCGTCTTTGACGGGAGGAGCATGGTCTTCGACGGGCACGGGAACCTCGCGGCGGTCCTTCCGGCGTTCCGGGAGGGCGAACTCACGGTGGACCTGGACCGCCTCCCGGTCCTCTCCCACCCGCACCGGCCGCCCGATGAGACGGAGAGCCTGTACCGCGCCCTCGTGCTCGGCCTCCGGGACTATGTCCGGAAATGCGGCTTTTCGAGCGTGGTGGTCGGCCTCTCGGGAGGCGTAGACTCGGCGGTGGTCGCCTGCCTCGCCCGCGAGGCGGTGGGACCGGAGAACGTCCTCGGCGTGACCATGCCCGGCCCGTACTCGTCCCCGGGGAGCGTCACCGACTCCGCCGCCCTTGCCCGGAACCTCGGCATCCGGCTCTCGGAGATCCCCATCACCCCCGTCTACGAGTCCTACCGGGAGACCCTCGCCGGGCACCTGGAACGGCCGGGCGAGGTGAATGTCACCCTCGAGAACGTCCAGGCCCGGATCCGGGGCAACCTCCTCATGGCCCTCTCGAACGAGTCCGGCCACCTCGTCCTCTCGACGGGGAACAAGAGCGAGCTCGCGGTGGGGTACTGCACCCTCTATGGGGACATGTCCGGCGGCCTTGCCGTCATCTCCGACGTGTCGAAGACCCTGGTCTACCGGCTCGCCTGGTACATCAACCGGGACGGCATGGTCATCCCGCAGGCGGTCCTGGAGAAGCCGCCCTCGGCCGAGCTCAGGCCGGGCCAGAAGGACGAGGACAGCCTGCCCCCGTACGAGGTCCTCGACCCCATCCTCCACCTCTACATCGACGAGAACCGGTCTGCTGAGGAGATCGCCCGGGAGGGGTTCGACCCGGCGACCGTGCGATGGGTGGTGCGCACCGTTGACCGCAACGAGTACAAGCGCCGGCAGGCGGCCCCCGGCCTGAAGGTCACCGCAAAGGCCTTTGGCATGGGCCGGCGGATGCCCATCGCGGCCAGGTACCAGGACGCCGACGGAAAGTGAGGGTTCCCCTGCCGGGGCATCACCCCCTTCCGACCACAAACCTGTTGACCCGGCGGGGCAGATCTCCCGGCTAAGGGCTGATCCATGGTGAAAGGAAGGGTACCCGGGGTCTTCGCGGCCGCCATCGTGCTGGTTATCATCGCATCTGCCGTGGCCCCGGCCATGGCTGGCGGTGAAGCAGGCCCCTGGTTCGGGCCAGGGACGATGGGACAGGGCCTCAACCTGACCGCCATCAACGGCTCCGTCCAGGGCGGGTCGCCTCCCGCGAGGGTCGCCCCGGTGCCGGCCCCCGTCACCCTCCTCCACCTTGAGCTGAACGAGACCTCGCTCCCGGGACCACGGTACATGGCGTTCGGGCCGAGCATGATCGACATTTCCGTCCCGCCTGCCCTTTTCGGCCTCCTCCTCCTCTCCGGGCTGCTGGCCGTGGAGGCGGTGGCGGCCCGGTACCTCCTCGGGCGGGAAGGGAAAAACGGGTGAACGGAGTGTCCGGGAAAATCCTCGTTGCCTACGCGTCCCGGCGGGGATCGACCGAAGAAATAGCCCGGGCCATAGGCAGGGAGCTCGAGGCCCTCGGGCATCCTGTTGAAGTGGCGGAGCTGAAGGCGATCTGCACCCTCGGGGGATACCGGGCCGTGGTCATCGGGGCTCCGGTATACATGGCGAGGATCGAAAAGGACGTGGCAACATTCGCCGCCCGGTTCGGGGGCGAGCTCGCCAGGGTGCCGGTCGCCGCGTTCGCCGTGGGGATCGCCCCGGTTGACCCGAGGGTGGGGAGCGTGGAGGGAATCCTCGGACAGCTCGGGGCCGCCCTCGGTCCCATACGGCCCGTCGCAATAACCATGTTCGCGGGGAGACTCGACCTTGCCCGGATGTCCTTTCTCGAGCGGACCCTTACCGGCGCAATGAAGGTCCTGACCGGCGACTTCAGGGACTGGGAGGCAATCCGGGCGTGGGCACGGGGGTTGCCGGCCGCGTTCGGTTCCTGATCCGGTGACGGGCGGGGCCAGGGAGAGCCGCCGGGGAAACCCATATTACCGTGCCGGGCGATGGTTGAATATATGACCGCCCCTCCCGAGGTCCCCGCAGGCGCGCAGAAGAAACTGGCCGTCCTCATCGACGCGGACAATGCCCAGCCCGGGATCATCGGGGGGCTCCTCGACGAGATCGCCAATTACGGCATCGCGAGCGTGAAACGGGCCTACGGGAACTGGACCACGCCCTCCCTCCAGCAGTGGAAGGACATCCTGCTCTCCTTCTCCATCCAGCCGATGCAGCAGTTCACCTACACCACGGGCAAGAACTCCACGGACTCGGCCCTCATCATCGACGCCATGGACCTCCTCTACACGGGGCGGTTCGACGGGTTCTGCATCGTCTCCTCGGACAGCGACTTCACCCGGCTCGCGTCCCGGATCCGGGAGTCCGGCCTTACCGTGTACGGCTTCGGCGAGCGCAAGACCCCGAAGCCCTTTGTCCAGGCCTGCGACCGGTTCATCTATACCGACCTCCTCGGGAGGACGGAGCAGAATGCCGAGCCGAAGGCCGGGGCCCCGCCGGCCGCGAAGGTCCCCGAGCCGGTCCGGATCCTTGCAAAGGACAAGGCCCTCGTGAACCTCCTCAGGTCGGCTGCCGAAGCAAGCTCTGACGAGGACGGCTGGGCTTACCTCGCCGAGGTGAAGAACAACATCCTCAACAAGAAACCGGACTTCGACCAGCGGAACTACGGGTACAGGAAGCTGAAGGACCTCGTCGAGGAGTCAAAGCTCTTCGAAATCCACGAGTCATCCATCGGGGATTCGCCGGCAAAGACCATCCAGATCCGGTACAAGCAGGCCAGGGGAAAAAGGGGCGGCTTCCGGGAATAAGGGGGGGAATAGGCGGGCACCGGGGGCGGTTTTTTCCCGGCAGGTGTCCAGGCGCGGCTTTATATCCCGGGAGATGGCTCATCTCGCTAAGTGAAAACCATGCATACCGAAAGGAAACCCGTCCTGTACGCGATCCTCGGAGCAGCGCTCATCCTCGTCGTCCTCGCCGCCGGCTGCACGACGACGACCCCGCCGGCCCCGACCCCGACGCCGACCACTGTCCCGCCGACCACCATTGCGATGACGGTTGAGACCACCGCGCCCCCCGAGACGACCGCCCCCACGACCGAGGAAACGACGGTGGTCACCACCCTGCCGCCGACCACCACCGCCGCCCCGACGCCGGCCCCCGTTCCGGTCGTCATCCAGAACTACGGGTTCAATCCCCAGACCGTCACGGTGCCTGCGGGGACGACGGTCACCTGGACAAACCTCGACAGCATTCAGCACCAGGTCGCCAATTCCAAGACGGCTGCTTTCGGGCCGGGGCTCATGTTCCAGAGTGCGATCCTTGGCAAGGGAGACAGCTATTCCTATACCTTCACGACCGCGGGGACCTACGAGTACTACTGTCCCATCCACCCGTTCATGATCGGGACCGTGTTCGTGAAGTAAGGGGGACACCCTTTTTTTCAGAACAGGAGATGCCATCAGGCCGCCGGGATCGAATCCACAACAGAGAAATAGGCCGGTCCTGAGAGAGATCAAAAGGAGTCTCCCACCCATGAAGCTCTATCCCCTCAGGCCGATCGAGATCGTCCTCCTCCTCGTCTTTATCGCCTTCGCGGACCTGTTCACCTACATCCAGGCCTATTTCCTCCCCGCCGATATCCGGCCCTTTACCTACCTCCTGTTCGTCGTCGTCGTTCTCCTCGTGTATTTCCTCTTTGTTCGCCCGAAGGACTGGAGTGCCCTTGCGGGCACCCTTGCCCTCGTCGTCGGGATCATCGCGATCATCCTCGTGGTCATCCAGGACGCGCTGATCTCGTACCACCTCTCCTGGCGGACGCTCGTTGTCATCCTCGGCGCGGTCATCGGCCCCTATGTCGCCGGCTGGCTGTACGGGGCCATAGCTGGCCCGCGATAGAAACACGGCCGGGCCGGCGACCCGATCATCCTTCGGGACATGGGTTGTCCCGGGCGTTCCTCTGCGGGTTCCGGCGAGAATTACCGGTCCCGGGTGACGTGGAGGCAGCCTGGATCCGGTTCATCGCGGGGGGAGTGATGACGGGAGAGAACGACCCGGCTATGCGGAACATCCGGGGCCGGGAAAGATTTATATTCCGGAACCTCAATTCTCCTGCCATCTGCCAGATGTAACGCCGACCCGGAGGACAGAGGGAGGGTGGAATCATGAAGTTAATCCAGGCCTGCGGGTTGCTGGTGGTCCTCCTCGGATGTATATGGCCCGCGGGGGCCCACCAGGCTGTCGATGACACCTTTACCGTTTTCAATTGCATGATCGGGGATACCATTTCTCCCCTTGGGAATGACATTCCCTTCCCGGATCCATCGGTGACCCGCTTCGAGATTACCGAAGCCCCGAAACATATCGGGATAGAATGCTTTGGAGATGGGGAGTGCGACCCCTCACTGCGTGATTCCCATTATTTCGGACCGGATTCCTTCAGTTACCGGACTTATGACGGGACCTCGTATTCGAATGTCGCCACTGTGCACCTTGACATCATCCCCTACGCAGGCACTCCCACCCACAGCATGTTCCATCTCGATTATTCCACGGTTGAAAATACCGGAATCTCGGCCACGGTCGATGAGGGCGAGTACGTCTACTGGGTGGTTACATCGGGTCCCGGCCATGGCAGTCTGGATCTCCAGAGTAGTTGGCCTGCCCGGTATGTCAGTTTTGATTACCGGCCGGACCCCGGTTTCACAGGCCGGGACTCGTTCACGGTCCAGCTCTGGTACGATACCGGGTCGTATGGCGAATGTCCGGAAAACTGGGATGGCACGATCACAATCCTCGTTGGCAATGTTCCGGAATTCCACTCAGCGATGCTGCCGCTCGCCGGACTCCTAGGGTTCCTCGGCCTCGTCCTGTACATCAGGAGAACCCGGGGGAATTGAACCCCGGACAGCGGGGGATCTGGGAAGGAGAGATATTCGCCGCCCGGGGGCAGGGAACCGGGAAACGGGCCTGGTGAGCATGATATTGCCAGGGAGGACTGGGGCCGGCTGGTCCTCCCCCATGCACACCTGCCCGGAGAGGCACGTCAGGCCCGGTAATACTCGAACAATTCGACCAGGTTCCCCGAGGGGTCCATGAGAAGGACCTGTTTCCCACCGACGCCTTTCACGATCTCGTTCCTGAACCCTGCCCCCTTCCTACCGAGCTCCGCGACCGTTGCCTCCAGGTCGTCCACCTCGACCTGGAACCGGTTCCATCCCCCGGGTACCTGCACCGTGCCGTCGGGCATCCCCTGCCCGCCACCACCCCGGCCGCTTGGCCTGCTGAGCAGGAGCTGCAGGTTCCCCCGGGCCAGGATCGCAAACTCCGGGGCAGGGTGCATGACCAGCTGGAAGCCGAGCATCTCCGTGTAGAACCCGATGGCCTCGTCGACATCGTTCACGATATACCGGACGCTGGCAGGCGTCTTCATCACCTTCCACTCCCCCGGGCGGCTGGCGATTCCCCCGTTCCTGCCCGGCAGGAAAGGGAATGGCCGGGGATCATAAATGCCTTTGGCCGGTGACGGGGCGGTCACGGCCCGTCCCGGGGGCCATGGATACCCTGCCCTTGTTTCCGGAAATGGTTCACGGGGGCATCTTTATCCCCTCACGGGTGGATGGCCGGGCTCATCCGGGTATGGTGAGGTCCATGCAGGCGGAAGATCTCAGGGAAAAGGTCGCGATCGTCACCGGCGCTTCGTCGGGAATCGGCCTTGCGACCGCGCGGCTCCTTTCAGGGAAGGGTGCAAGGGTCGCGCTCGTGTCCAGGTCAAGCGCGAAACTCAAAAAGCTCTCGCGCGAGCTCCCCGGTTCGCTCGCGATTCCCACCGACATGACGGTGATCCCGCAGGTGAAGAGGATGGTCAGGATCGCAAGGGAAAAGTTCGCCAGGATCGACATCCTGGTCAATAACGCCGGCAGGGGCTACGATGCGCCCGTCGAACTGATCGATGTGAAAACGCTCAGGTACATCTACGACCTGAACATCATCGGCCCGGTCGTCGCGATGCAGCAGGTGATCCCGGTCATGAAGGGACAGGGCGGCGGGACCATCCTGAACATCAGCTCGGGCACCGCCCTCATGGACCTCCCGGGGATGAGCCCGTATTCCTCGTCGAAGAAGGCGCTCACCGGCATCAGCCTCGCGGCGCGGCAGGAGCTCGCGGGCGATGGCATCGTCGTCTCGGTCGCGTACCCGTACATCACCCTCACCGCGTTCGAAAGGAATACCATCCGTGCGATCCCGGTGCCGGAGGACAAGGTCGAGCCGACCGGCCCGTACCCCTCTGACCCGGTAGAGTTTGTCGCGGAACGGCTGCTGGAAGGTATTTTGACCGGCGAGGCGGAGATATTCTCTCATGAGTGGCAGAAGAACCGGGGCAGGGACCGGGGATGACAGGGGAGCACGGAGGGACCGGTCGCCGGCCCTCCTGCGGGCAGTAGCCGTCTTCGCCGGGGCCGTCATCGGCCAGTACATCGCCGGCCGGGTATTCGACGCGATCAGGAAGCGGCGGTAATGGTTTGAACGACACGTCGAAGATCACTGTCTCCGGGGTGGCCATCTCGGGGTTCCCCGGGCCGGTGGACGGGGCGGGGCCGGGATGATCGACACCGAGGGGCTCACCCGGAAGTTCGGCGACGTGACCGCGGTAGACGGCCTGAGCATCCATGTCAAGGAGGGGGAGGTCTTCGGTCTCCTCGGGCCGAACGGCGCAGGAAAGACCACCACCGTGCGGATCCTCTGCTGCCTCATCGGTAAGACAGGCGGCGAGGCGAGGATCGCAGGCCTCGACACCGCGGACGAGGCAGACTCCCTGAAGATCCGGCAGATGATCGGGCTCCTCCCCGAAAACGTCGGGCTCTACGACGACCTGAGCGTCTGGCAGAACCTCGACTTCTACGCGAAGCTCTACGGGCTTGGCGCCCGGGAACGGGAGGAGAGCATCGGCCGGTTCCTCGGGATGCTCGACCTCCGGGAGAAGAGGGACCGGCCGGCGGGGACCCTCTCCAAGGGTATGAAGCAGAAGGTCGCCATCGCGAGGGCGCTCGTGCACGACCCCGGGGTCGTGTTCCTTGACGAGCCGACGGCGAACCTCGACCCCGAGGCGGCAAAGACGGTGCGGGACTTCATCCTCGAGCTCAAGAAGGAGAAGCGGACCATCTTCCTCAACACCCACAACCTCGACGAGGCCCAGAAGCTCTGCGACCGCATCGGTATTTTAAAAACCCACCTGCTCCGCATCGGCACCCCGGAGGAGCTCAGGGGATCGCTCTGGGGCAGCAGGACCGTGATCCAGCTCGCAGAGGTCACCGGGTCCATCGTGGCAGCGGTGCAACAGCAGGCACAGAACAGGGTGGTGGTCGAGGACCGCCGGCTGGTTATCGACGTGACGGACCCGGAGAGGGAGAATCCCGATCTCGTGCAGGCCGTCGTGGGCGCGGGAGGGAGGATCCAGTTTGTCCGGGAACTCGCCCCGACCCTCGAGGACGTGTACCTGCAGATCGTGAGGGAGAACTCATGAGGCTCTCTGTCGCGTGGATCATCGCGTCGAAGGAGCTCTCCATCTTCCGGAAAAAGAAGAGCATCTTCTATAGCGTGATCATCTTTCCCCTCTTCGTGTCCGTCGGGTTGCCCCTGCTCGTCCACACTCTCATGGCCGGATCCGGGATCACTTCTCCGAACGATATCACGGCATTGCTTTCCGTGATAAACGCCTTCGCCTTTTTCTTCATCATCGGTGCTGCCACGCTTCCCACCGCGATTGCGTCCTACAGTATCATAGGCGAAAAGCGGGAGCAGAGCCTGGAGCCGCTGCTCGCCACCCCCACCACCGACGGCGAGATCCTCCTCGGGAAGAGCATCGGGGCACTCCTTCCCCCCCTCGTCGCCATCTGGATCGGTTCGGTCATCTTCATGGGCCTGATCGATTACTTTCTCTTCGGCGAGCTGGGCTACCTCTATTACCCCAACGCGGTCATCACGGTCAACATGCTTGTGCCGGTTCCCCTCGCGGCCCTCACCGCGGTGGAGCTGAGCGTCATCATATCGGCGCGGGTGAACGACGTGAGGACCGCCCAGCAGCTCGGATCTCTGATCGTGCTCCCCTTTGCCCTCATCTACGTGCTGGGGGAGGTCGGGATCATCCCCATTACCGTCACAGGGCTCCTCCTCCTCTCCCTTGTCCTCTTCATCATCGACGCCGCCCTCTTCCGGCTTGCCATTGCGACGTTCAGCCGGGAGGAGATCCTCACGAGGTGGAGGTGAACCCCCGGTTGTCAGCCGCCCCCATCCGAACCGAGACGGGGAACGTGAAGGAACGGCTCCTTTACATCGACAACCTGAGGCTGATGGCCGTCACCTTCGTCGTGATGCACCACCTGGCGGTCACATACAGCGGTTTCGGCAGCTGGTATTACGTCCAGGCCCCGCACCTGGACACGCTCTCCACGGTCTGGTTCGCATTCTACCTGTCGTTCCAGCAGGCGTACTTCCTCGGGCTCCTGTTCCTCATAGCCGGCTATTTCGTCGCCGGTAGCTACGACAGGAAGGGGTTCGGCCGGTTCATCGGGGACCGGTTCAACCGCCTGATGATCCCGTCTCTTATTTTCATGGTGGCAATCACGCCGTTCATCGGGCTCGTGGAGCTCGGTCACCCGTGGACCGGTTTCGATCCCGTTGCCTTCCTCTCGGGCACCGGGGTGATGTGGTTCGCAGTGGCGCTCTTTTTCTTTTCCCTGGCATACGGGCTAATGCGCCTGGTTCCACGCAGGTCCGCTCCTGCGTCGGACAGGGAGCAGCTTAACCCATCGGTGGGGAAGGCAGCCCTTCTCATCCTGGTAATTGCCATCTCCGCCTTCCTGATCAGGATTGTCCAGCCAATTGGGACGAGCATCCTGAACATGCAGCTCTGCTATTTCGCATCGTACATCGCCCTGTTCACCGTTGGGATCCTCGCGTACAGGAACAATCTGTTCACGGCGATCAGCTACCGGACCGGGAAAAAGTGGCTTCTCGGAGGCATCGTTCCGGGCTTCGTCGCCTGGTTGGCGCTGGTCATATCTGCCACCATAACCGGGAGCACGGCAGACCTCCAGGGAGGTCTGACCTGGCAGAGCGCGGCATATTCCCTCTGGGAGTCCTTCGTGGCGGTTGCCATGAGCATCGGACTTGTCGCGGTTTTCAGGGAGAAGTTCAACCACCAGGGCAGGCTTGTCAAAACACTGTCGGAGAATGCCTTTGCGGTCTACATGTTCCATCCCCCGATCCTCGTCGCGGTCGCCCTGCTCTTCAGCCCGATCGCGCTCTACCCGATCGTGAAATGGATCCTGCTCTGCGTCGTCTGCGTCCCCCTTTGCTTTGCGACGACGCAGTATGTCCTCCGCAGGGTGCCGTTCCTGAAAATGATATGGTGATGCCTTTTTTCGTCGGGACCACGGCTGGGGAGTACACTGCAGGTAGTGTGTTCAATGCGAACAGGAGGGGAGGAGATAGGTCCCGTTTAAATGACAGTTACCAATATCCAGGGTTGAATGGTGATACGATTGCTACCTAGCGGCCCATCTGGGTCAATTGTACCAGGTTCCCGCACGTGTCCTCGAATATGACAATGGTCGAGCCGGGGGTTTTCGTCGGTCCTTTGGTGAATTTCACCCCGAGTCCCTGCAGCCTCCGGTACTCCTTTTCCACGTCGTCAACGAAGAACATGGCCGCCGGGATCCCCTGCCCGAAGATCGCTTCCTGGTAGGATTTCGCCGCTGGATTCACGTTGGGTTCAAGGAGGAGCTGGGTACCGTCCGGCTCTTCCGGCGAAACAACAGTCAGCCACCGGTATCCCCCCGCCGAAACATCCGATTTCTT
>Ga0335071_10007408_pt1 | contig 11284 bp, 9 predicted proteins | sample Lox_Sample_15_FD_206724 | JGI IMG/M metagenome (GOLD analysis project Ga0335071, IMG submission 206724) | Soil microbial communities from Loxahatchee National Wildlife Refuge, Florida, United States - Lox_Sample_1.5 | ecosystem: Environmental > Terrestrial > Soil > Wetlands | place: USA: Florida...
CGGCCAGATAAAAGAATTCTTTGTTGATAGAGTGCAGTACGCGAAGCAATGCGGCGTCCAGGATTCCAACATCGTTCTCGATCCGGGAATTGGTTTTGGCAAAAGAGTCGAGGACAATCTCACGATCATCAAGGATCTCCGTCGATTCAAAGAGCTGGGGTACCCTATTCTGATAGGCACGTCGATGAAAGGCTTCATTGGAAAACTCGCAGGCTCTCCTGAATTGGAAGAGAGGATCGAGGGGACTCTGGCAAGTCTTGCGCTCTCGCTCTGGAATGGCGCTGACATTCTACGGGTGCATGACGTGAAGAAGGCAAAAAAAGTGGCTGCATTTGTGCAGGCAGTGATGGCGGCCTGATCGGCCTGCCCTGCGGAAAAAAGCTAAGGTGACTGGTATGAAACGGCTGTTCGGAACCGACGGTGTTCGCGGCGTGGCAAATGTATATCCAATGACCTCTGAAGTGGCGCTTAAGATCGGAAGGGCTGTTTCCCATGTCTTCAAGGAGCGGCATGGCAGGGGAAGAATAGTGGTAGGAAAAGACACAAGGCTCTCGGGCTACATGCTGGAAACAGCAATTGCGTCAGGTATCTGCTCCACCGGGCTCGATGTCTGGCTTGTGGGTCCGCTTCCCACTCCAGGGATCGCCTTCATTACGCGCAGCATGCGTGCCGATGCGGGCATAGTGATTTCAGCCTCGCACAATCCCTATCAAGATAACGGGATTAAGATTTTTTCAGGCGAAGGCTTTAAATTGCCGGACGAGTTGGAGTCAGAGATTGAAAGAATGATCATGGACGGCAGTATCGACGAGATTCGTCCCGTAGCTTCTGAAATCGGCAAGGCACATCGTATCGACGACGCTGTGGGGCGCTATATAGTTTTCCTTAAGAATACCTTCCCCCAGGAACTCACCCTCTCAGGGCTCAAACTGGTCGTAGATTGCGCTCAGGGCGCGACGTATAAGGTGGCGCCGGCTGTCTTTGAGGAGCTTGGCGCGCATGTGGTCGCCCACGCTGTGGAACCGGATGGAGAGAATATCAACAAAGAATGCGGGACACTCCATCCGAATGTGCTAAGGGAACTGGTGTTGGACAAGAACGCCCACATTGGTGTGGCTTTCGACGGAGACGGAGACCGGGTGCTCTTCGTTGACGAGAAGGGTGGGATCGTAGATGGCGATACACTCATGGCGATTTGTGGCAGATACCTGAAAGACAGGGCCTTTCTGAAGAAGAATACTGTCGTGGCGACGATTGCCAGCAACATGGGTCTGGACGTGTGTTTGAAGCGGGAAGGGGTGCGGGTAGTCAGAACAGATGTGGGTGACCGCTACGTGCTGGAAAGGATGCTCCAGGAGGGCTTTAATTTTGGTGGCGAGAAGTCGGGCCACGTAGTCTTTCTCGACCACAATACCACAGGGGACGGGATTGTCACGGCATTGAAGGTGCTGAACATCATGGTAGAGAAAGGGGCGACCCTGAACGACCTGAAGGCGGGGTTTGAAGAGTTTCCTCAAGTGGAGCTTAATATCGGGGTGAGAGAAAAGAAGCCATTGGATAAAGTTCCCGAGTTGCGGAAAAAAATTGAGAGCGTTGAAAAGGCGTTGCGGAAAAAGGGCAGAGTGGTAGTACGATACTCTGGGACGGAGATGCTCCTCAGGATCATGGTGGAAGGAAAGAACCATGATCAGGTAAAGGATTACGCACAAGAGATCGCGGAAGTTGCCCGAAAACGCCTTTCGGAGAAGTATCATGCCTGAGCTTATGGTGAATATTGACCACGTTGCGACATTGCGTGAGGCGAGAGGAATCTATTACCCGGAGCCCGTCTATGCCGCAGGCATCGCGGAAATGGCAGGTGCATCCGGGATTATTGTCCATCTGCGTGAAGACAGACGCCACATTAAAGACAGGGACGTGCAGATCCTGCGTCAGGTAGTGAGGACGAAATTGAACCTTGAAATGGCTGCCACGGATGAGATGGTTGCCATAGCTCGGGAGATAAAACCGGAGATGGCAACGCTGGTGCCGGAAAAGAGGCAGGAGCTCACCACCGAGGGTGGGCTCGACGTTGTTCTTCTCAAGGATCGCCTGATGCGGGCTGTGAGCCGCCTGAGAGAAAGCGGGATCAAAGTGAGCCTCTTTATCGATCCTGCAGAGCCGCAGATCGCCGCTTCAAAAGCGACGGGTGCTGAGATGATCGAACTCCACACCGGAAGGTACAGCAACGCGCCGGAAGAGGCTTCCCGGCTCGCGGAGTTAGAAAAAGTTCAGCTGGCCGCAAAAATGGGGAGTAGCCTGGGTCTCATGGTGAACGCAGGACACGGCCTTCACTACCATAACGTGGCCGATATCGCGGCTATCCCGGAAATCAAGGAACTTGCCATCGGACACAGCATCATAGCGCGGGCAGTCTTTGTGGGGCTGGATCGGGCTGTGACGGATATGATTGAACTGATAAAGTCCGCGAGCAGTAAGCAGTGAGCAGTTGACAGTGCAAGGCAAAGATCTTCGGTAGCCGATGGTTAGTGAAAAGAGGTCAAGAAATGCTGTGCCTTTGGCCTTATGCCTTGATCCTTGCGCCTGAGGTGAATGTGATCGGCATTGACATCGTTGATGTATCGAGAATAGAGGCGCTCAAAGTACGTCATGGAGATCATTTTCTGAAGCGGATATTCACCGATTTGGAAATAACCTACGCACAGCGCAAGAAAAGATGGGCCGAAACGCTTGCAGGACGCTTTGCTGCGAAAGAAGCTTTCATGAAGGCATTCGGGAGGCGTCTGCCATGGAGGGAGATAGAGGTGCTGGCCGGTGACTCCGGACAACCGTTCATTTCCTTTCGGGGCTCCCGTTACGAGGGTGTGACCATTTCTCACGAGAAAGCATACGCAGTGGCAGCAGTAGCCATAGAAAAGGAGGTGAAATCCTAAATCCTAATCGCCAAATTCTAAACAATATCTAATGTCAAATGACCGAAGACAAAAGCAGGTAAGCTGGATTAGTCTTGGAACCTGGAAATTTCGAAATTGTTTAGGATTTCGATAGTAGGATTTCGGGTTTGCTTCGCAGGAGGTTCTTGATGAAAGTGCTCTCTCCTGAACGCATGAAGCGATACGATGATTACGCTATCAATACATGGGGTATTCCTTCAGCAGTGCTCATGGAGAATGCGGGAAGGACTACGTACCGTCTTCTCAGAAAAAAATATCTTACCGAAAAGAAGAAGCTGACAATCTGCTGTGGCAGGGGGAACAACGGAGGGGACGGATTTGTCATCGCAAGGTACGCGCTAAGAGATGGGTTCGAGACGTCTGTGGTTCTTACGTGTGAACCGGAGGACCTGAAAGGCGATGCAGCCCTTAACATGGAGCTCTATCGCAAATTGAACGGAGCGATGACCGTTGTAAGAAAGCTCGCTGATATCCGGCAGAAGCTCAAGGAAGCAGAACTTCTCATTGATGCTATTTTCGGTACAGGGTTGTCAAAGGAAGTGCAGGGAATCGAGAAAGCTCTCATCGAACAGATGAATGCATCGAAGAGGCCCATTGTCGCAGTGGATATCCCCTCAGGTCTCGATGCCATGAGCGGTGTGCCACTGGGTGTGGCCGTCACGGCGGATAGTACCTATACCTACGGGTACGCCAAGATAGGGCAGCTCCTCTATCCGGGTGCGGCCCACGTGGGCGAACTTACGGTAGTGGACATTGCTCTTCCTCCAGCTGCTGAAAAGGATATCGGCGTAGATGCAGAGGTTGTCGACGGCGATATGCTGAGAAGTTTTCTGAAGAGCCGCAGGCCGTTTAGCCATAAAGGGAGCTTTGGCCACGCCCTCATCATTTCGGGCTCGACAGGCAAGACCGGTGCAGCAGCAATGGCGTCCGACGCCGCGCTCAAGATAGGAGCCGGTCTTGTGACTCTGGTGATTCCGCGGAGTCTCAACGCTATTATGGAAACCAAGTTGACAGAGGTCATGACCTTCCCCGTGGAGGATAACGGGAAGGGCCATCTGGCTGAGGACGCGTTCGACCAGATTGAATCGTTTGCCCGCGATAAAGACGTGATCGTGATCGGTCCGGGCCTCTCAACCACCGAAGAAACAATGACGCTGGTGCGGAAGCTGTACGTCGAGCTGGACAAGCCCTTTGTCGTTGATGCGGATGGCATTACCAGCTTTCAAGGCCATGAACGGCTCATCAGGAAGAAAGAAAAGAGAGCCGTTTTCACGCCTCACCCCGGAGAGATAGGCCGTCTGGTGGGCTTGAGTCCCGCAGAGGTTAATGCAGACCGATTGAACATCGGCCGCAGGTTTGTCGCAACCCATGGCATCGATCTTGTGCTGAAGGGAGCGCGGACGACCATTTTTGGCGCTGACGGCTCTCTCTTCATCAATCCTACAGGCAACGCAGCGCTTGCAAAAGGCGGAAGCGGTGATATACTTACTGGTTTTATAGGCGGCCTTCTATCGCAGGGCTACACATCGCTGGAGGCTTCTCTCCTCGGGGTCTATCTTCATGGCTACATTGCGGATACCTGGGTCGCCACGAGAAGCGATATGGACCTTGTAGCAGTAGACCTGCTGAAGGGAGTCGGCGAAGCACTGCGGGAATTAAGGCGTGGAACGGATAGAACTTATATCAAGAGGGCCCTCTGACACGGTTGCGATCGGCGCAGCTATCGGAGAATTGTCGAGGGCCGGTGATGTGTTTCTTCTTTACGGCGAGTTAGGATCAGGCAAAACGCAGTTCGTTAAGGGCCTGGCGAAGGGCCTGGATGTGCCTGACTGGGAACACGTGCTTTCGCCGTCGTTTACTCTGCTCAATGCGTATGCGGGCAGACTCGGGTTGTGCCACGTAGACCTCTACAGGCTGGAAAGCGTGGACGTGAATGAATTAGGCATTGAAGAGCATCTCGATGATGCTGTCGTGGCTGTCGAATGGGCTGAAAAATCTCTATGGTGGGATAACACCATTAAGGTGAGTATTACCGTCACGAGCGAAGAGGAGAGATTGATCGTTTTGGAGGTTGCTGATGCTGGTCGTGCAGAAGTATGGCGGGACATCCGTCGCAAATCCTGAGAGAATAGCGAACGTAGCCAAACGGGTGATCGAATACAAGAAGCAAGGTAATGGACTCGTTATAGTTGTTTCTGCGATGTCGGGCGAAACAGACCGTCTGCTGGGGCTCGCGCATGGCATCGCAAAATTCCCGGATGAACGGGAGGTCGATGTCCTGATATCGACGGGCGAGCAGGTTACTTCCGCCCTTCTTGCGATTACGATGAAAGAGATGGGGTATGACGCTGTGTCGGTTCTAGGGCATCAGGTGCCGATAGTCACTGACTCTGCTTTTGGCAAGGCGCGTATCTCCGACATAGAGGAAACCAAAATCAGGGCAGAGCTCGCGAATGGCAGAGTCGTGGTGGTGCCGGGGTTTCAAGGCGTAGACGAGGAGGGTAATATTACCACCCTCGGCCGCGGAGGCTCGGATACCACTGCAGTAGCGGTGGCAGCAGCACTGAAGGCCGACGTATGCGAGATCTACACTGATGTCGATGGTGTCTACACGACCGATCCCAACATCACCAGCAAAGCGCGCAGGCTGGAAAGGATATCCTACGATGAGATGCTGGAGATGGCATCTCTCGGGGCCAAGGTCCTGCAGATCAGATCAGTTGAGATGGCCAAAAGGTACAAGGTCCCCCTTCTGGTTAAATCATCGCTGACCGAAGGCAAAGGCACGCTCGTCTGTGAGGAGGTACCGGAGATGGAGCAGGTAATTGTTTCAGGCGTAACGTATAACAAGAACGAGGCGAAGGTCACGGTTAACGGAGTGCCCGACCGTCCGGGCGTTGCCTCCAGGATATTCACGACGCTTGCCGATGCGAATATCGTGATAGACATGATCGTCCAGAACGTGAGCCATGACAAGAAGACGGACGTCACCTTTACTCTTGGCAAGGCTGACGCAAAGAAGGCGCAGAAGATTATGGAGGGACTTTCTGCGGAAATCGGGGCGAAGACTGTCGAAGTGGACGAACGCGTCGCCAAGGTTTCCATAGTAGGCCTGGGAATGCGGTCTCACGCGGGCATCGCAGCTAAAATGTTTGCCTTGCTCTCCAATGAAGGCATCAACATCGAGATGATCGGCACCTCGGAGATCAAAATTTCCTGCGTGATCGGTGAAAAGTATGGAGAGCTGGCTGTACGGGCGCTGCACACGGGATTCGGGCTTGACGCCGAAGATGTCCAGGAGGAGCGGTGAGGATCGATTTTTACGATACCACCTTGCGCGACGGAGCCCAGTCCGAAGATATCTCATTCTCTCCTCTCGATAAGCTGAGAATTACTGAAAAGCTGGACGAATTCGGTATGGACTACGTGGAAGGGGGGTGGCCCGGCTCGAACCCTAAAGATCTGCAGTACTTTCAGGAGGTGAAGAAACTGCCACTGAAGCACACGAAGATCGTGGCCTTTTCCAGCACAATACGGTCAGGAGTCGAGGCTGAAGAGGATGAGAGCATGAGAAGTGTGCTGGAGGCGGACACCAGGTACGTGGCCGTGGTGGGCAAGAGCTGGGACCTGCACGTCAAGGATGCGCTGAAGGTGAGTCTGGAAGGTAACCTCAGGATGATCGATCAGACAATCAGATGTCTGAAGAAACATGACCGCGTCGTCTTCTTTGACGCGGAGCATTTTTTTGATGGGTTCAAGAGAAACAGGCAGTATGCGATAAAGGTGTTGAAGACTGCTGAAGAGGCAGGAGCCGACGTGCTGGTGCTCTGCGATACCAATGGCGGCAGCATGCCTTACGAGATAGCAGGCGCGACTGCCGATATCCATAACAGCTTCGCCCTGCCCCTCGGTATCCATGCCCACAATGACACGGAATCAGCCGTAGCAAACAGTATTATGGCGGTCAAAGCCGGCTGCGCCCACGTTCAGGGCACGTTAAACGGTTACGGTGAGCGGTGTGGTAACGCAAATCTTTGTTCGATTATTCCCAACATCATTGCGAAGATGGGTTACGGCGCATCTGACCGGGTGCACCTCGAGAAATTAAGAGATCTGAGCCTCTTTATTGACGAGATGGCCAACCTTGTTCCAGACAAACACAGGGCCTATGTAGGTGACGCTGCTTTTGCGCACAAGGGCGGGCTACACGTGAGCGGCGTGCGAAGAAATCCGGCGACATATGAGCACGTTGAGCCCCAGCTTGTGGGAAACAGGCAGCGGGTGCTCGTCTCAGATCTTTCCGGCGAGAGCACCATTCTTTACAAGGCCAAAGAACTTGGCATCGAAATTGAAAAAGAAAAAAGGGCTGTCAAAGAGGTATTGAAGAAAGTCAAGGAGCTTGAGCACGGAGGGTATCAGTTCGAAGGCGCTGAAGGCTCTCTCGAGCTCCTTATGAAAAGGGCGCTTGGCATACACAGGAAATACTTTGATCTGGTCGGCTTTAGGGTGATTGTTGAAAAGAAAGAGAGAGATACATCTGTTTCGGAAGCCACTATACTCGTCAAAGTGGGTGACAGGGTGGAACACACCGCCGGGTTAGGCAGTGGACCCGTCCATGCCTTGGATAACGCCCTGAGAAAGGCCCTGCTTAAGTTCTATCCTGCACTGGGAGAGGTTTCGCTTTTGGACTACAAAGTGAGGGTGCTCTCCAGTAAGGACGGGACCGCATCCGTTACGCGTGTGTTGATCGAATCGACCGACGGTAAACGAACCTGGGAGACGCTTGGCGTATCAGAGAATATTCTTGAGGCGAGCTGGCAGGCCCTCGTAGACAGCATCGATTATAAGCTGCTTCTCGAAGAGGAGAAGGAGCAATGAAGCGATTGCTGAATATAAGGGACGCAACAAAGGAGCTGAATATTCTGCGAGCCCTGGATACGTACAAGAAGCCCTTCAGTGTGGTCGGTTCGTACAGACTTATCGATGACGGCCTGAGACCTGAAGCAACGGTCATCATAAGGACAGAACAAGCCGAGATGCACGAAGCGTCGACAGGCGTAGGCCCCGTGGATGCGCTGGCCAACGTTCTTGAAAAATCACTAGGGTCTATCTTTCCCTTTATCAGAGAGGTGAAGCTGGTTGATTTCGCCTCACGCATAAGTGACAGGAGATCGGGTACCGCAGCCAGGGTCGAAGTCTCTATTGTCTTCACCGATGGCGAGGAAACCTGGAGTGTCGCGGCCGTCTCCGCGAACATCAACATGGCTTCTTTCGCCGCGCTTGTTGACGGCTTTGAGTATGCCATCCATTTAAGAAAAAGCAATTAAAATAAATATTTGCAGGGCTTTTTAGGATACAAAGCATGTTGACAAGCGGCGTGGTCGAGCTTATATTAGCATCTGTACACAAATCGACTTGGAGGGTAGTGCGATGGCTAAAAAGGTGATTGGAATTGATCTTGGTACCACATTTTCTGTTGTGGCAATTATGGAGGGTGGGGACCCGAAGGTCATCATCAACGAAGAGGGGAACAGACTCACCCCGAGCGTAGTTGCGTTCACAAAAGAGGGCGAAGTGCTCGTCGGTCAGGTGGCGAAACGGCAGGCGATCACCAACCCTGAGAATACGATTTTTTCTATAAAGAGGTTCATGGGGAGGCGATACAGCGAAGTCCAGGGGGAGCGAGTTCCCTACAAGCTCGTGGGTGATTCGAATGGCAATGCCAGAGTGGAGGTCCGGGGAAAGCAGTACACGCCCCAGGAAATATCAGCGTTCATACTGCAAAAGCTTAAAAAATCTGCTGAAAGTTATCTTGGGCAGACTGTTGAAGATGCGGTCATCACTGTGCCTGCGTACTTTAACGATTCCCAGAGGCAGGCGACGAAGGATGCCGGTAGAATCGCCGGTCTCAATGTGCTGCGCATCATCAACGAGCCCACCGCGTCAGCCCTTGCCTACGGACTGGATAAACAGAAGAATGAAACGATAGCAGTGTACGACTTTGGGGGAGGCACTTTTGACATCTCAATCCTGGAAGTAGGCGACAACGTGGTCGAAGTGAAATCGACCAATGGTGACACGCACCTCGGCGGAGACGACATCGACGAGCGGGTCATGGACTGGATCGTAGCAGAATTCAAGAAGGACCAGGGCATTGACCTCTCCAAGGACAGAATGGCCCTTCAGAGATTGAAGGAGACAGCGGAAAGGGCAAAAATCGAGCTCTCAACAACCATGGAGACAGAAATAAATCTGCCCTTCATAACTGCTGATCAATCGGGGCCGCGACATTTGAACATGAAGCTTACGCGTGCGAAGCTGGAACAGCTCTCTGATGATCTCTTCCAGAGATCGATGGAGCCCTGCAAGAAGGCGCTGGACGACGCCAAATTGAAGCAGTCTGATATCCACGAGGTTGTGCTCGTAGGAGGATCGACCAGGATTCCCAAAGTGCAGGATCTGGTCAAGCAGTTCTTCGGCCGCGAGCCGCATAAAGGGGTCAATCCCGATGAAGTCGTTGCGCTTGGAGCAGCAGTTCAAGCAGGTGTGCTTGCCGGCGAGGTGAAAGATGTGCTGCTTCTGGATGTGACGCCGCTCTCGCTGGGTATTGAAACGCTTGGCGGTGTGATGACAAAGATCATAGAGAGGAATACCACAATACCTACAAGAAAGAGCCAGATCTTTACCACGGCTGAAGATAACCAGACAAGCGTGGAAATCCATGTGCTGCAGGGTGAAAGAGAGCTCGCCAGGGACAATAGAACCCTCGGGCGCTTCCATCTCATAGGCCTCCCGCCCGCGCCCAGGGGCATGCCGCAGGTAGAGGTGACGTTTGATATCGATGCCAACGGCATTCTCCATGTCACTGCAAAAGATATGGCTACGGCCAAAGAGCAGAACATAACAATAACAGCCTCCACGGGGCTTACGGAGCAGGACATCCAGAAAATGGTGAAGGATGCGGAGACCAACGCGGAGGAAGATAGAAAGAAAAAGGAAGAAGTGGAGGCTCGTAATCAGCTCGATAATCTCATTTATGGCACAGAGAAGACGCTGAATGAAAGCAAAGACAAGCTGAGTGCGCAGGACATCAGCTCTGTCGAAAGTGCAATCTCAAGCGCAAAAGAAGCCCTCAAGAGCGGCGAACTGAGCAGGATTAGGCCGGCCATAGACGAAATGACAAAAGCGTCCCACAAAATCGCGGAGCTTCTCTACAAGAAAACGACTGAGGCCCAGGCCGGAGGCGGCGGTCCGGAACAGCAGCAGGCACAGAGGCCGGGAGGCGGCGGCTCGCGCGGCAATGATGACGTCGTGGACGTCGAGTTTGAGGACGTGAAGAAGTAGCAACAGAGCAGACATCAGCAGGACAATTAGGAGGATAAATGGTAATTGGCTATAAGAATGATAAAAGCTCGAAGGAAAAGCTCTTCATTCCTGCCGAGCTTCCTATACTGCCTCTTCGCGGTACGGTTGCATATCCAGATCTGATCATACCACTGGTTGTGGGGAGGGAAAAATCGATCAGGCTGGTTGATGATGCGATGTCGAGGGACAGGCTTATTGGGATTATCACCCAGAAGAACCCCGACATAGAGGAACCGGGCCTCGAAGATCTCTACACGGTAGGGTGCGTGGCTACCATCATGAAAATGGTTAAAATGGTAGATGGCAGTCAGCGCATCGTAGTCCAGGGACTGTGCCGTTTCAAGCTGATCGAGTTCTCTGAGACGGAACCGAATTTCAGGGCACGCGTGCTTCCTGTTTTTGAGGAGTACCAGAAAGACATCGAAATAGATGCGATGTACATAAACCTGAAGAATCTTTTCAAGAAGGCGGTGGAGATTGCGCCGTATCTCTCTTCTGAACTGGCACAAATTGCGGCAAAGATTGAGAGCCCCGGAAATCTGGCGGACCTGGTCGCGTCTACCATAAATATCAGCGCGGCTGAGAGACAGGAAATCCTTGAGAAGATAGACATCAAGGAGCGGCTCAAGAAGGTGACAATCCTGCTCAATAGGGAGCTGGAAACGCTAGAACTGAGCACCAAGATACAATCCCACATAAAGGAAGGCATAGACAAGACGCAGCGTGAGTATTACCTCAGAGAACAGCTCAAAGCAATACAAAAGGAGCTGGGCGAGGTAGACGAACGCTATACGGAAATTGACGAGTTGCGGAAAAAGATGGTCGAAGCTAAGATGCCGCCCGACATCCAGAAGGTCACGGAAAAAGAGCTTGACCGACTGTCCAAGATGAGCCAGATGTCTGCCGAATACACAGTATCCCGTACCTACATCGATTGGCTGGTCGAGCTTCCCTGGACACGGGCC
>Ga0335071_10007410_pt1 | contig 11282 bp, 10 predicted proteins | sample Lox_Sample_15_FD_206724 | JGI IMG/M metagenome (GOLD analysis project Ga0335071, IMG submission 206724) | Soil microbial communities from Loxahatchee National Wildlife Refuge, Florida, United States - Lox_Sample_1.5 | ecosystem: Environmental > Terrestrial > Soil > Wetlands | place: USA...
CCTTCCTAATACTGCGCCTCATTCTCAAAAGTCGCATTATCGATCACTTTATCCGGATTGAACACTACGATATCAGCATCCGCGCCGACTTTGATGCGGCCCTTGTTCTTCATCGCCGGAACCGAGGCTTCGAGCCGCTGGGCGGGCATGATCGTCATTTTACGGATCGCGTCCATCAGCGGGAGAGCCTTCTGTTCGCGAACGTAAACTCCCAACACCCGGGAGAACGTTCCGGCGCTTCTCGGGTGGCCCTTGCCATTGGCCATGCGACCGTCGCTTGCGATCATAACGATGGGATTCGCCACCGCCAGTCGAACGGTTTCCTCCGACATTCCGTGGCTGATCACCGATCCGCCAATCTTGCGATACTTGGCGAACGTTTCGGCGGTCAGGCGTTCTCCCGTTGCGGTCCATTGGAGCTGATCGTAGCGAAGGCCTGTCCTCTTCTCCCATCCTTCGTCAAATAAAGCCGATTCGATGCGCGTGGCCGACGCTGTGTACGGATACATTTCGGTCGAGACGTCAACGCCGTGTTTTTGCGCCCCCTCGATGATCTTCAAACAAGTCGCGGTTTGCTTTCCGCCGGAACTGGTGATGTGCACGATGTGCAGCGACACGCCCGTGGCCGCGGCGTCGGCGACGACTTCCTGGACCGAAGGGATCGCGCCATCTTCCGTCAGGCCCGTATTGCCTCGCATGTGGACGAACACCGGAACATGGCGGTCCGAACCAAGCTGGAACAAGCGCAGAATTTCCTCGCGCGTGGTAGGCGGCACGTACGCGATGCCGAATCCGATGCCCAGTGCGCCATCGTCGAGCCCCTGGCGGACCGCGTTGACGATCGAGAGCTTCTGCTCGTCGGTCGCCATGTCGTGCGCAGCGTGGTCGCGCGGCAAAAAATCTCCCGTGTCGTGCAGCACGGCCATTTTGGCTGGCACATGTCCGGAACTCGCGCCAAAGTTTATGAGAGCTTTTCCTTCTCGGGCCTGATACCAGGGCGCGACTGGGGAGACGCCGATTTCCAGCTCAAGCGCAGTGGTGACTCCGTCGTGCGCCTTGAAATGGTAGTTCTCGTCGTCCTGGCCGTGCGAATGGAGGTCGATGAAGCCGGGCGCGACCACCATCCCGCGGACATCGACCACGGTCCGGCCCTGCAAAGGCGTCGCCGAGATGGCTTCGATCCGCCGACCTCGGATTCCGATGTAGCGAACGGCGTCCAGCCCGGATTCCGGGTCCATCACACGGCCGTTGGCAAGCACGGTGTCGTAGGTTTGCCCCAGGAGCGAAAACGAAAAGAGCAGGCCGGCGCAGATTCGTTGGTTCATTTCTAAATAGTGTAGTCAATAACTCGCCGCCAACCTACAACATAGAGGCTCAACTCTCTTTATCCGTTCGTCGCCGCCTAGGACACTGATTAGCGGGAAGTCAGCGCAAGGGCGACGGGAAAACAGGCTTGATGCAAATTAAAAATTACGAAACGAACCCAAGCGCGGTCCGTGCGGCAGCGAGAAAGCACTAGGGCTTGCAACATTTACGTATTCAATGGAGAGAATAAATGACAAAAAGAACCCGAGACGAACCAACGACGCTCAGAATCGAGGCAAGCTGAAGGCGATCATCGTTTGTCCGGCCGCCACCGCTATATACTGACGCCCGTTCAACGAGTAGCTGATCGGCGGGGCGATGATCGTCCCTCCGGTCTGAAACCGCCATTTTGCTTTCCCCGTTTGAGCATCGAGGGCGATTAGGTATCCCTCAGCGTCGCCCACAAACACCAAGCCTCCGGCGGTCGCCAGGACCCCTCCTGTGGGACTGCTGACGGTTTCGAAATACCAGGCCAGCTTGCCGGTTTTCGGATCGATGGCGTCGATGCGCCCGTTTCCCGGCTCATCGCGGCCGATGGTGCTGGCCTGATACCATTGCCCCTCTTTGAACTCCTGCTTCGTTTTATAGAACAGCATGCACCTTTCAGTGGACGTGAAATAGTAGAGGCCTGTTATCGGGCTGTAGGCTGTGGCCTGCCAGTTGTGGCCTCCTCCCATGCCCGGGCAGGTGCGCCTTCCTTCCTCTGTCGGATCCTGACCGGCGATGAGAACCGGGCGGCCTTGGGGATCGATACTCTCGGCCCAGGTGACTCGCGTGTAGGCTTTCGATAGCAGAACTCTCCCGTTGGTCCGGTCAAGAGCGTAGAAAAAGCCGTTGCGGTTGGCCTGAATCACGGCCTTCACCGGGCGTCCATCGATGACCAGATCGGTCAGCACCGGATCGCCGATGGCGTCCCAGTCATGCAAATCGTGCGGGGTGAACTGGAAATGCCACTTGATCATACCTGTGTCGGCGTCGATCGCAAGCAGGCTGCATGTGTAGAGGTTGTCGCCGCGCCGGTCATCGCCGTTCATATCAGGACCCGGGTTGCCTGTGCCCCAATAAATTAGGTTGAGCGAAGGATCGTACGTTCCGGTGATCCATGTCGAGCCTCCGCCGCGTTTCCAGGAGTCGGCCGACCAACTCGGACCTCCCTCGGCGATGGTGGAGACGCGCCAGGCGCGCTTGCCGGTATCGGCATCGTAGGCGTCGATGAAACCGCGCGTGCCGTACTCCGCGCCGGCCATCCCGGTGACCACCAGGTTCTTCACCACCAGCGGTGCGGACGTGGCGGAATAGCCTTTCTTGTAATCTTCCAGCGTCGATTCCCAAAGCGCGCCGCCGGACTTTGCGTCCAGCGCAACCAGCGTGCCCTCCAGATTGACCTTGAAAAGAGTATTTCCGCGGCGGGCGAATCCGCGGTTCACTTGTCCGCAGCAGAGATTCACGTTCGCGGGCAAAGCCTTCTTATAAGACCAGATCGGCCGGCCACTGACGGCGTCCAGAGCCCACGCAGTGTTCGAGGGTCCGGTGACGTACATCATGCCATCGAAAACCAGCGGTGTGGTTTCGTTCTTGCCGGGCACATTGGTCTGATACATCCATTGAGGTGTGAGCCGCGCAACCGTCTTCGTGTTGATCTGGTCGAGCTCGCTATAGCGCCATCCGAGATCGTTCTTGCCGTAGCTGGTCCAGTCTTGCGCGAGAGCTAGCGTGCCGGCAAGCATAAGCAGACACTTCATCGCGCACCTCGCAGGCTGCTCAGATAAGCCACCAGATCGTTCACTTCGGTTTCGTTCAACAGTTTGCCGTAAGTGGAAGGCATCAAGGATCGAGGCTCGCGTGTCATGGAAGTCACATCCTCGCGTAAAAAGGAATAATACTCGCCGGAAAGATCGACGAACTGGGCGGAGAAATTATCGAAGTTTCTCTCAATGCCGACGATTTTCTTACCGTCGCGCGTGACAACCGTGACGGTCGCGTAGCCGGTTGTCACGTCGGCATCAGGTCTGAGCAGGGAAGCGGTTAGATACGCGATGCTGCGTTGGCGGCCGACGCGCGTCAGATCCGGACCGAGGCTGCTTCCTTTGGTTCCGACGCGATGGCATTGTCCGCATCCGCCTTTATTCCAGAAGATTTTCTCGCCGGCTCCAGCATCGCCCTTGATCGCGGTTTGGGCATGGCCGACCGACCTTATATATGCGACGAGCTGCTGGATTTCGCCATCCGTCACGCGCGGGGCGTATGCGGCCATCTCGGTGCCCGGCACGCCTTTCGAAATCACGCGGACCAGATCAGCGTCCTGGTCGCCCGCGTCGTAGGTGCCAAGCGTTAAATCGGGTCCACGGCCGCCATCGGCGTGGATGCCGTGGCAGGGAGAGCACAGGATGCGAAACGTCCAGCGCCCGGCTTCGGCGGCGCTCGCATTTGCAGGCGTCGCCTGCTGGGCGGAACACAACGTCGCGAAGAACAAGACGGTTGCTAGGCGCACGTTAGCGAGTATAACTCCAGTTAAACTGAGATGGCGTCAAAAAGGAACGATCGCGATCTGTTTTTCGCTGATGGTCACTTCGACGAGCCGGCCATGTGGACATATGACCGGATTATCGGAAGCTGAAGTTCGCGATTCGCGACGCGCAGCGAAACGAAGAGTCAAGGCGCGATGTAGACTCCCGATCCGAGGCCAACAATGGACGGGGTCAAGGAACTCGTGACGGCAAGGGCGAACAGGCTGGTTGGGAATGAGGCGGGAGGGCTTCCGAGCTGGATGTTGAATTGAGTCACTCCGGAGGGGAACCCCGGAGCGGCGCCCGCATACGCGACCGAGGCCGTGGCCGAAAACGCGCCCCCGAAGGGCACCGGCGGGATGAAATTACAATCCACCTCACAGCCCCCCAGGCACGCGTCGTTGTTGGCGACGCTCTGGACTTGCCCGTCGGCCAGAGGGAAATTCGACTGCCACCCCGTAACCCAAAACGTGATGATGGACCCGCCGTGTGCGGGGTTCGCCAGGGAGTTGACGGTACCGTCCTGATTCAGCACCGTCGTACTCGTGACCGGCGCCGCCGGAAGCACCCAGACCGGATAATTAGGGCTGGCCGTTGTCCCGTCCATCACCTGGACGGTCGCCGCCCCATTGCTCGACAGCTCCTTCGGTGCAACTGCGTTGATCTGGTTGGCCGACACATAGAGCAGCGGAATACTCACGCCATTAATGGCAACCTGGACGCCGCCGAGCGTCGTCGGATAGAAGCCGTTCACGGGCGCAGCGGTCGCAGCCAAGGCCGGGCCGATGCTGGGGCCGTAGATGGCAATTACTTCCCCCGGCGAAATCTGCGCCGTGAGGCTCCCCCCAAACGCATTCTGGAAACCAAAAATCTCCATAGTCGCGGGCGTGCCAGGGGAGACGGCGGAGACGAAGCCGCCCGATCCGCCCACATGGACCACGCCAGACGGGTCCACAGCAACGGCCTGCCCAACTGTACCGGTCGGGTATAACGCCGAGTAAGCCAGCGTCGAGCCTGCCGCACTCACTCCGAACAGAAACTCAGGACCGGTGGACCATCCGCTGATGTTTGGAACCGTGCAATTGCTCGCGACAGTGCCGGTTAGCCACACGGTTCCGCCGGCGTCGGCAGCAATCGACTGAGGTATTGCACCACAGCCGCCCGGCATATAGGTCGCCCATACAAATGCCGAGCCGGCCGGATTCAACTCCGCGAGAAAACCATCCGAGACTCCTTCGAGGGTGGGCTGAAGGGAGCCTGGAGTTGTCGGGAAGCTGGAGATTGCGGAACTGTGGTTAACTCCGGCAATGTACACATGTCCTGCCGCATCGACCGCGAGGGCGACGGAGCTCGAATCCGGGATGTAACTGAGATAACCGAACCCCGCGCCGCCAGTGTTCACTTTGGCAATGAAGCCGCCGCCGCCGTTGGGGGAATTTCCGATCACATAAGCATTCCCCGCTCTGTCGACGGCAATCTTCTCGCTGTACTCGAAGCCATCGAGATCGTTCCAGTCCGTCAGGATCAGGCCGGAGTATAGGATTTTGTCGCCCGCAGCCGAGATCTCCGCGACGATGCTGCAGAAGTCATTGAGGCTCATGATTGGAACGGTAGGCAGACCGGAGTTCTGAGGAAAATCGAAAGAGTTGGTAGCGCCGGTGACGTAGAGATTGCCCTGCCCGTCGGTAGCGAGTCCGGAAATCGAGCTGTCGCCCAGCGTGCCTCCAAAATAGGTGGCGTAGAGAACCGTTGACCCATCGTTCGAAATCTTCATAATGAACCCTGTAGAATGAACGCCAGGCTTCGCCTGCAGAGTACCGCTCATCGGAAGATCAGGCGAGTGCCAGGTTCCCGCGATGTAGATATTTCCAGAGGGGTCAACCGTGACAGCGGTCCCGCGGTCGTTTCCGCTTTCTCCGAACGTATCCGTAAATAGGATGTTGCCGTTGGGATCGAGCTTGGAAAGAAAGACGAAGGAAACCCCTGGTAGTCGCCGGCTGCCGACAACATACGTGTTCCCCGACGAGTCCGTTGTCTCCGCCGATACGGCGAAGGAATAGTTGTTGTTGAGAGACGTGGCGAATTCGCCCGCGATCGCCGTCGCTGCGGTTAGGAAGAGGAGGAGCCACATGCCTCGAGCATAGTCCCCTTCGCCTGAGTCACTAGGTCGCTTCTGGCATGGTCTTATTAGACGATAGAGTATATAATCGTCTAGCAATTGTGGTTAAACACCCTCTCCAAAGAGGGCAGTCAACTTAAGAGCAACGCTACGTGACCTTCAGGGACACAGAGGTTCGCCCTTCACCGGAACAGGGATCAGCCCGAGCTCTATAGCTTCGCTCGCGGCCTGCAGCTTTGCCTGGAGCACCGCAAGTTTCGCCTTCTGCGGTTCATCCAGCACGCCCAGGGCCAGATCGTGGCGGGGTCTGGTGTTCAACTGTGTTTGCAATTTGTTGATGTCCAATCCCAATTGGATCAGCTCGGGGGAGTCCGCGCTGACGCCGGAGAGCAATAGCTCCGATCGCTGTATGGCCTTCTCCCTGATTTGTGGCCAAAGCTGCGCATCAGCAGCCAGTTGTATTTGCGCGAATCGCTCGATTTGAAAAGGGGAGAGATCTAGCTCCGATGCGTAGGCAAGGGAGGCCCACGCTCGGATTTGATAGATTAGGCATGCTGCTCCGCCCGGCCATTGCCGCTCCTCGATGAGTCCGAACCCGATGGTTACAGCTGCCGCATCCCAACGATCCAAAGTGTTCTTGATCGCTGTGAGTCTATCTCGCTGGGAACCATCCAGAATAAGAAGGGCGATCTCGTCTTGAGCCGGGCGCGAATCGCCGGCGGAACGCCTTTTCTGAAGCTGTGACACCTGCGCACTGCTGAGTCCGAGGGCAAGCTTCAAAGCTGTGAAACGGTTCCCGAACTCCTGTCCTAGGACATTCACGGACACGGCCAGGAACACAACTCGGCAAAGCAGGGTGCGGCGGAAAGGCATTATAGACTCCAGTATAGGCCTCTGCGATTGTATTTTAATCCGCCCACAAGGCACACTCACCGCTCGTATAGCGCAACATAAAGGACGTTATGTTGTAGTAGTCGTGGCGGCAAGAAATTGCTGAGCGTTGTCGTTCCGGCGACGGGGGCCTCGCGGCTGCGAGTTACCACTCGCCTTCTGGTTCAGCAGCCGTTCCGCATCCTTGGCCGCGCCGATTTCCTTCCCTCCGTTCACGACTCCGTATCGCGTCCGTCAGGGCCTTCTCCTCGGCCTTGCCCTTGTAGTGGTGGTGCCTCTCCCAACCAGGAATGTGGACGCGGTACAAGGCGACGGCCCGTACCCCGGCCCTCCAGTCTTTGACTGCTTCCGTGATCCTTTTCGTCCGCTTCCGGCCCCGGCGTCCGGGCGGAAAGAGGTTGCGGCGGAAGGCTGCCACGACTTTGGCCAGTTCCTTCCGCCCGAGCACATACCCGAACCGCGCCACGAGGGCATTAACGGCCACCCTAAACATCACCTTTGTGGATGACGGCGTATCCGGACACTACTTTTCAAGTGTCCCCTTAGTGCTTGATGCGCTCGCCTCAGGCACAACCGCTCCAACGTTTGGAGGGGTGTGACCTTCTGTAGCACTCGATCCATGGCGCAGCGTAGGATCCGCGGGGGTTCAACTCCTCAATCGTCGGGCAATCTTCCGCAGACATTGAAAGATGGTGGAAGGATGCGCCGTCATCCTGCGCAATCGACTTCAATGATCAAGTAAACCGGACTGAACCCTTTCGATGCCTTTGTCTAAAGAAATTCGTAAGGGGCCCGCGAAGTTGCCGTTGAAGCGTGTTATATACTTCTACGCGGCGCGTTGCGACCAAGCGAGCAGCCCACCGCGCGAGATTGCTTGTTGAAAGGAACACTAATAATGATCCAACGTAAAAGGACAGCTGCAGCGCCGGCGATGGTTTTGACTTTGACCGGTTTTGTGATGGCCGCCGACTCCGCTAGCAACGCCCTGAAAAACACCGGAGCGCTGGACCGATTGGTGAAGCAGTCCGGCGTGTACAACACGTCGCCCACTGGCAAGACGCCTAAATTCGTCGTCGATCCCTCTTGGCCTCAGCCCCTGCCGAACAATTGGATCCTGGGCCAGATCGGCGGGCTCTACGTCGACCCGCACGACCACATCTGGATCTACAATCGCCCGCGCACTCTCACCAACGAAGAGGCTGGCCTCGAAGGACCCTTGCTGGGTGTCACCGACGAAAAAAAGCCCATCAACGGCCTGGGTCAAGCGCGCGTCTATGGCTCCATCAACGACTGCTGCAAAGCCGCACCCTCTGTGATGGAGTTCGATGGCTCGGGCAAGCTACTGCGTTCCTGGGGCGGTCCGGCCGATCCCGGCTTCATCGGCGGCAAATGCAAAGCCGAAGCCGGCTGTATCTGGCCCAACAGCGAGCACGGCATCTACATCGATCACAACGATAACGTCTACATCTCAGGCAGTGCCGCCACCGCCACCCAAGGCGTACCGTGGACCACCAACAAAGAAGGCGGCGATGGCTTCATCTTGAAATTCGACATGAACGGCAATTTCAAGATGCGGATCGGTGGAACGCCCAAAGCGCCTGCCAGCAATGACACCAGGGGCGGCATTAACGAAACGCCGTTGCTGTATTTGGCCGCCGACATGGTCGTCGATCCCGCCACCAACCGCCTGTATGTCGCCGATGGTTACGGAAACCGCCGCGTGCTCATCGTTGACGCCAACACCGGAAAATATATAGGACACTTTGGTGCCTACGGAAATAACCCCATAGATGACGCAGGCGCTCGCGCCGCCGGAACCTGGATTGAGGACTCCACGAAAGGCAACAAGAAGCCCGCATTCTTCCGCAATCCGGTGCATTGCGTGAAAATCGCGAATGACGGCAAGATCTATGTTTGCGATCGCGGCAACGATCGCCTTCAAGTGTTCGACAAGAACGATCCCTCGCTCGGCAAGCCCTGCAGCAACCCCACAGGCGAGCCCGGTAAATGCGGTTTCGTCGCGGAGCAATTTGTCAGTAATCACACCAACGTCATCGGAACCGCGGTTTCTATGAACTTTTCAAGGGACAAAGCGCAGAGCTGTCTTTACGTCGGCGACAACGCCAACATGACCATGTACATTCTGAACCGCAGCAATCTCCAAGAACTGGGACGGCTGGGGCGCAGCAGCCGGATGGCGGGAGACTTCCACTGGCTGCATCAGGTCAGCGTGGATAGCAAAGGCAACATCTATACCGCTGAGGTCGATACCGGTAAACGCATCCAGAAATTTCTACGCTATGGCCCAACCGGCTGCAGCGGAACCGGCCCGGCAATCGTCGGCGGATCCAATCGGTAACCCAGAAGTGTTTCAAGAGAAACTTCCAGATGCGCCGTAACACAGGCACAAATCGCTCTTGATCGGCTAAGCTGAACTGACGTCCATGAAAGCCGCGATCTACAACCGATACGGTCCCCCGGACGTTGTCCACATCCGAGAGGTTGAAGAGCCGACGCCCAAGGAACACGAAGCTTTGATAAGAGTCCACGCGGCCTCCATAAATCCACTGGATTGGCACTTCATGAGAGGCACGCCGTACTTCGTTCGCCTGATGACCGGTCTGCTTGCGCCGAAGATCACAGGGCTCGGCGTTGATGTGGCCGGCCAGGTGCATGCGGTGGGCGGGAATGTAACAGAGTTTAGACCAGGCGACGAGGTGTTCGGCACCTGCCGTGGCGCGCTTGCGGAGTATACGTGTGCTGCCGAGTCGGCTCTGATCCTGAAACCAGAGAACGTGACATTCGAGCAAGCGGCCTCCGTGCCCTTGGCCGGATTCACCGCGTTGCAGGGGCTTCGCGACAAGGGACAGATTCAGGCAGGCCAGAAGGTCCTGATCAACGGTGCGGCGGGAGGCGTGGGTACGTTCGCCGTGCAGATTGCTAAGTGGTTCGGTGCGGATGTGACCGGTGTATGCAGCACGAGAAATCTGGAAATGGTGCGCAACATCGGCGCAGATCGGGTCGTGGATTACACTCGACAGGATTTCACCGCAAGCGGGCAGCGTTACGACCTGATTTTCGACCTCGTCGGGAACCATTCGGTCTCGGCGTTCAGGCGCGTGTTAAATCCCAGAGGGACATACGTCGGGTCCGGAGGAGGAGGGCCCGAGGTCCATTCGCTCGAGATCCTGGCTAGTCTGATCAAGACCCTCTTGTTGTCAATGTTTGTGAGTGAGAAGCTCGTCTCGCTTCTGGCGAGATCAAACAAAAAGGACCTGACCACCATTTACGACCTCATCAAGGGTGGAACAGTCACACCGGTCATCGATAGACGCTTTCCGTTGAGTGAAGTCCCCGAGGCTATCCGCTATCTGGAGCAAGGGCACGCTCGCGGAAAGGTAGTAATAACCGTGCAATAGATCAATAAGACCTCGCCGAAGCAAACATGGAAACCTGGACGCGGATCTTCACCATGGATTCCAGCCTTGATCGTGCGAGTTCTGATCAATCGCAGGAAACAACCCATGTTGCTTTCGTGGATGACGGTTCAGGTGGCCGACGAATCCGCTCGGCCCGGGCCAGCAGCAGTCCGATCCAGCAGCTCACCGGCCAGGTGAGCAGCCAGGACAACCAGTGCCAGCTTGCCGGCCGGGCACTTTGTATGCCGCCACCGGAAGTGGGAACCTGACGAGGTTGCACTCCACCGCAAATGGGAACAGACTCAATGCGGAGGGATTTCGATGAGAAGGATTCTCGCAGGCCTTTTCCTCTTTGCACTTTCAGTGGCATTGGTTGCACAGGGAAAATCGCCTCGGCTGACGACGGTGACGCCCGACACGGGCAAACCAAACGAAGAGTACTTGGCGGCCGGAGAGAATCTGGCCAAGGACGCTGTCAAGGATCTGTACCTGACCAATGGCAAGGACGACATCAAAGTCCAGATCCTGACGCAGAAGGAGGAGTCGATTCAGTTCAAGGTACCGGGCAATACGAAGCCAGGGCGCTACGGCCTGATGGTATTGACTGCGGACGGCAAACGGTTTATCGAACAACCGGTGAAGCTCAGCATTGAGTAGAGCGGCAGGCGGGCGCGCCGGATGCCCTGGCGCACCGTCCCTTAGTTGGCTCGAAAACTGCGTTCGAGGAATAAGTTGTCTACTGGTTGAAGACGTAAGGAATGAGGTGCGAACTTACTCATTCAGAGTACAACCCCGACATCTTTCGGGACGAAGAATTTGTTCTGCCGAGAGATCGATCTGGCGCACCACCATCTTGTCTGACTGCACGACCGTCGGGTTGCCAGCAGCGGCAAAATAATCTCCCACGAGCTCCAGCGCGCGGTATTTTGTCGGTGCCAGCAGGTAGACGCTGTCAGTATTATGTAGGGTCACTTCATAGAG
>Ga0335071_10007411_pt1 | contig 11279 bp, 10 predicted proteins | sample Lox_Sample_15_FD_206724 | JGI IMG/M metagenome (GOLD analysis project Ga0335071, IMG submission 206724) | Soil microbial communities from Loxahatchee National Wildlife Refuge, Florida, United States - Lox_Sample_1.5 | ecosystem: Environmental > Terrestrial > Soil > Wetlands | place: USA...
GAGTGCGTGGCAGATCGCAAAGAAAGCAGGTGGAAGCATGATCAAGCTGAAATACGCCTGTATTGCGCGTGATAAGGCGGATAAGAAGTTAGTAGTAGTGAGTACGCACTGGGAGCCAACGAAGGGCGTGCGTGGTCGCTGCATTGATGGCAGATTCCATCGGTTTGCCCTGTCGATCTTTGCGCTTCATCCAGAAGCTGTCCGTGTTGAGGTAATGTCTCTGGACGGCTGGAAACCTGGGGTAGACGTAGAGACGTTGTCCTGGGTAGTCACAGCGAGCCGGGATGAAGAGATGCGGGCATTGTCCCCCCGTGCGTTGCGTTTTAGCTTTCCTGAGCAGGCGGAGAGTGTGGAAGCATGAGCCGTAGGCGGTTAGTGCCGGGTTCGATTCCCGGCCATGCTATTTGGATTGTCCCTGTAGTGCGTTTGAAAAAGGCTCCAGATAGGTCCGAACCACCGACCTGGAGCGGATGGTCCTTCAAATTTAGTACCACCCTCATTGTATGGGGGTTGGCAAGGAGAAACAAGGTATGCCAGAATCTACAACCGTTCAAGTTGATAATTCGCGTATTGGCCGCGTACGTCAACAAATAGCACGCTACCATCAGGATATCGCGCATAGTCCATTTTTGTGTATCATCATAGGTGTAGCCGTATTAGCATCTTCTATTCTAGCAATGACCATCGATATCGCGACCAGCGAGGGGCTAGTGTCGAACAATGCGAGCCAGTGGCTGGATTGGAGTGTGTGGACACAACCATATGTCTTGTTCACTACGCGCACACTACTCTCTGACGATGTGGCCATTGGGTATGCATTCATCCTCGAAACGATCCAGCTCGTGGTTGGGTTGGTGATGGGTCATGCGTTGGCCAAGCTCTCGCTGCTCTCTCCTCGCTTGGCAAAGGTATTCATGATCTTCAGCATTATCCTGGTGTTGCTGAACGGAGTGGCCACCTTCCATGCAGCACCGTCCTCCAATTTTCTTGTCCAGCTTCTTGTATCGATTGCTATTGGTGGTTGGTCTGTATGTGGTTTGCCAATAGCAATTGGCCTACTTGAATCGGGTATCGACGGCTTATTCTAGCGTACCAAAATGAGGAGCAAGCAATGGAAGCAAAAAGATTGACTGTCAGCTCCGCTGCCGGGGTAGGAACTCTCCTACCCTTGTTGCATGTTGATCACACTGGTGTTGGCGGTGTCGTCGCGTTTGGCGTCGGCGCACTGGTGTACTACTTTTATGATGATATCTTCTCATCTAAGCAACAGAAGAGCGATTCTGCTTCTCCTTTGCCTGCTCCTGTTGTAGTGGAGGAGAAACCCGTGAAACCATCAAAATTGCCACGTTTTATTCAGGTCGGATTACACGGCAAAGACTGGGTGAAAGAGCGAGAAGATCGGCTGCAGCCACAGGGAGGTGGACAGGATAAGGGTGCAGGATCGACGTTGGATGAGCCCAATGACCTTGATGACCTCGATGATCTGGAGAAGCCACGCGAGAAATCTAACAAACCATTCCTCTTCAGTGAGATTCTGAAGCTGGGTTTTAAGCCATCTCTGGATAAGATCTATCTGGCCACCCGACCGGATGGGTATCACATTTTTTGTAATTATAAGGCATTGTGCCATGTGGCGCTTGCTGGGGCTACCGATGGGGGCAAGTCCAATATCATGCGAATGCTGGTTATTCAGCTTTGTAGCATTGGCGCGAAGGTGCTGGTTCTCAATCCGCATTGGACTGGTTATGTGTTGGACAAGCAGGAGGATTGGACGCCTATTATTCCTTTTTTGTTTGATGACCCTATGGATTGTCGGAAATATGACAAGATTGACTACTACCTGAAATATCTTGCCTGTAAAACCATACCAAACAGGTTAGAACGGTTTGCCAATAGTAAGCCAGTTGGTAAGCCGATTTTTGTTGTGCTGGATGAGTTACCAGCGATAGTGAAGCGTGTAAAGCAAACGCCTGAGTATCTGGATACGATCTTGAAAGAAGGGCGAAAAGTGAATGTGTTTCTTATCAGTGCTGCTCAAGACTTCCTGGTGAACACGCTGGGTGGAACTGGTGAGGTCCGGGACTGCTATAGAACGGCCTACAGTGTGGGAGCTGGTGACACAACGACCAAGAAGCTGCTGGGAAGGACTGATTCGGAGATGACACTTGGCAAGGGGGTTGTGCTCCTGCGTAATGCCTCCAGCGAGGTGTGCAAAGAGGCAATTACTGCACTGGTACCTTATGTTGATAATGAGAGTCTTTATACATTGCTTGGTCCATCTACGTATGAGCCATATGATGCTGCGGACTGTGATACTGATGATCTGGAAGATGCAGAACTGGAAGATGCAAGGATCAGAATGCAGAATGGTTTGCGGCTTGCCCCTGGTACTGAGGCGGCGGCGGCGGCGGCGACGGCGGCGGTCAAAAAAGAGCCAAAAACAGCCCAAAACGACGAAGTTCCGGCGGCGGCGGCGATGATCTTACCCGATGGATGGACAGAAGAGGAGGCAGCCTTTGCAAGGTGGTCTTATGGACGGAGTGGCAGTAAAGAAAAGGTGCTTGCAGCGCTGGGTAAAAAAGGCGCTAATGACCGATTGAGAACGGAGCTTGACCAAGTATTACAGGGAGGAAACTAATTATGAGCGACGCAATAATGGGGGTTGACCCAACGGTTTTATCAGTAGTTCTGGGATTGGGGCTGATCATACCTCTGGTACTCGGCCTAATCAAGTGGCATATGCCCATTTGGAAGACTGTGAAGAAGGCATGCAAGGCCATTTTCAGCTTCAATGGCTTCTTCTGGATTGTGAACCTGAGCTGCATGGCCTACAGCGCTCAAAATGCAGGGTATGTTTTCGGTCTGTATGAGGCGTCTGGTGTTGTCGTTGGTATTGCGCTGGATGGCCTGATTATCGTCTTCACCCAGACGGCTCTGGCTGCCAAAGCGAGGGGAGAGACTAGGCGGGCAGCGATGATCCTGCTGTTCATCGTGTTCTGCTGTCTGCTCTCAACCATTGGGAACCTTGCACACAATCTGCATACGGACATCAGTGTCCAGACCAGTCACGTCTGGTTTGCAGAAATTATCCCTTACGTCACAAGCCTCATGCCCCTGCTCCTCATTGCCCTGGCCTGGGTCGCGGATCTCAAGATCAATCCCCTGGAAAAAGAGGACCCTGAATTGTATCGGCAGAATGAAGAAAAGCAACTGCGCTTCCAGCAAATTCAGATTGAAAGCAATGAGAAACGGACGGCCTTGCAGACCCGTGCAATCGGGGTAGAAGTGCTTCGCCGCCGTAACAATGCGTTACGCCGGGGCAAAGTTCCTGGTAGCTTCCGCTGGTTCTGGGAGAAAGCCGTAGATCCAGGTGAGATGGTGTCTGGGGTGGCCACCCAATTACAGGCTCTTTTCACTCCCCAGATCGAAGAGATGAAGCACGAGCTGGAGGCCTTGCGCAACGAAAAAGTCGAATTCATTGCCCATGCAGAGCAGGTAAGCGCCGAGAGATTAGCTCAGATCCAGCAGTTCTGCTACACATTGATTAGCCAACAAATCGGGTCTATTCAGCAGGATATGCGAGACCATCGACTCGCCCTGGTCAAGCAGTATGATCAAGATATCAGCCGCATAGAAAGCCGATTGACCAGCCAGATTGATGAACTCCTATCGAATGTGAAGACAGCAGTTTCTGGAGATGTCATCACGCTGCAAAACACTACTGAGGTTCTGGTGGCCGGGCTAGCTGCTGCTGGTGAGCAACAGGCAGAAACATCCAGCCGACTTGCTCAATTGGCTGCCCTTAGCCAGTCGTCTGAGCAGCTCAAAGAGGCATTGTCTGCATACAAGAGCGATATTGACCGCCAATTGTCTGAGGTCAAGCTGCACACAGAGCGTAGTCAAGAAGATCTTGAGCAGCGTCTATCAACCCTTGCCATCAATCAGGCTATGACTGCAGAGCAAATGGTTGCACTCAGCCAGTCGTCTGGGCTGCTTCAAGAGAACCTGTCTGCGGCACTAGCTGCACTCAAGGCAGACATTAATGACCAATTGTCTGAGGTCAAGCAGTACACAGAGCGTAGTCAAGAGGACATTCGGCTGCATCTATCGACATCAGTCAATGAACAAGTGACGGCAGCCTTGCAAAAGCTGGACATTCCTGACGAAACGATGATCAAAGCATGTGTGTCTAGCGTCGTCAACGCGTACACAACCGACCAAACGGATGACCACAGCATGACGATCGACAGCGAAAGGCCACTCTATCCCTTTATGACAGATGAGTTAAAAATGGTTGTTGCAAGGTTTCCGTTGGTGCTCTCATGGGTACGGGCAGGCCGACGCACGGTATCTGTAGCAGATGTTGTTGCAGCTACCAATTTCAGTCATCAATTTGTTGGACGACAAGCCAGTAATGGTGTGTTCGCAAGAGTGAAGACTGATAGCATCAAGGCCAAAACCGAAAACATCTACACCACAAAATCCGTCATCAACTGGCTCAAAACAGATCCTTCACCGAAAAGGAAGGTGGCCAAGAAAGCGGAGCAGACCACAGAGGAAAGCGAGGTAATACCACAGCAAGAAGAGTCTCTGACTACAGAAGAAAAAGGTCTGATTACAGAGCAGTCAAATGGTCAGCGTCATGCGAAGACGACCGTCAATCTGAACGATTATGCAGAACTTCTTGTGCCTGCATCAGCGGTCTCAGCAGAAGAGATTTGCACCCTGTAATGCAAAAAAACATCCGGCTTGTTGGAAGCAAGCCGGATGCCCAAACTTTCGTTTTAGCTGAGACACTTACCAATTGCAATGGGCTAGGTGTCTCCTGAAAGGATTTTACCACATGTCACCACTGATTTTCTCAGCGAGTTATCACTGGGAAGAAGCATCTCACTCTATCCCAATTAGCAATCTTCCCCATCCTGAGATGGCATTGAACCCGGAAGACTGCGCGTTTGAACCGGGCTGGTTTGAGGAGGAGATCCCCACTGGGGAGTTACAAGCGGATGTGCCAACGGATGAGATGGAATGTAACATACCGACGGCTATTGGAGGTGCGCGGCGATGAAGAAACGTACCTTGCAAGAGAAAGCAGAGGCGATCCTGCATATAACGTTGCCGTGTGGATGTCCTGCGACCTATACCGGCATTTTTGAGGGCTATACCGTTGATGGGGAGCACCAATGTGATGGAAGTGTCCTGGCAGCAGAGGCGAAGCAAGCCAAAGAGGCTCGCCGCCAGTTCCGTAGTGAGTCCTATCAGCGCCAGACACAACCACGCAGTGCGACTCCTTTTTCCCTGATGCGGACAAGGAGACAGTAAGCTGGTGTCGTTCAGTTGTCTTTCAGTTGGAGCGATTCAAGTGGCAGGCGCGGGCCGATGACGGCGCAGTTTTTGTAGTACGTAGTTGTAAAGAAGATTTGCTGAAATTTCAGCAAATAAGTAGAAAGACAAAATTTCACATGATTGAAGTAGTAAACCAGAGCGAAGAAGCCGAAATTGCGGCAGGTGTAAGCAAGGATCTGCTGCTAGCGCAGTACTCATCTCTTCGTTCAGAGATCCACCAACGCCTGGATCAGCGGCAACAGTTATTGACCTATGCCCTGGTGGGTGCGGCGTCATTCTTCAGTTTAGGAGTGCAGCCACAGGTGGCCAGTGTGACGGTGCTCTGCTATCCCATATTGGCCTTCTTCCTGGCATGTGCCTGGGGGCAGCATGACACGCGTATAGGAGAGATTACCACTTTCCTGCGTGCGATGGAGGAGCGTGGCCTCTTTGGTGCTCTGGGGCCTGGATGGGAAACGTACCGGCGTACCACCTTCAAGAAGCGCCGTTTCTCCCTGTTTGACTCAATCAGCCTCTCTGCTCGCGGGTTGTTTATCGGTTCTGATTTATTGGCACTGGTCCTGGGTGTGTCTCGTTTCTTCGTATCCCCTCAGATGGTTGGGGTTTTTGTGTTCCTGCTCGTAGTGGATCTGGTTGTCATTGTGGCGACGCTGATGGCCTTGAGTCATCGTCGTGCACGTGCATAACCCTGTTTGAACGTGGGCGAGCTGGTCTGATGTTTGGCAACGCGGGCCAGCCCACCACATGGGCCAAGAATTTCAGCCAAGGGGCATTATAGCATGCCCCTGGAAAGGTAAGGAGTCATGGATAAGAAAGGCCGTTTAGCACATGGGTATGAGATACGTGTTGAGAGGGCTGGGCAATTTCCAACAGAGCATCACCTGATCTTTGCAGGCAATGATGAGGTGACCGAAATTTGGAATGAGTTTCAGCAGGAACATGTGGGCGATGCAAGCGTGCATGGTGCCCAAATCTATCGTAGTTCGGAGTGTAAAAAGAATGTGGGTAATCGCACCATCCTGGGCGCGTTTTCACCCAGACAGGGTGAGAGGTGGCATTGAGATGAAAAAACAGAAAGTCACTGCGTATAACGTGGATGAGTGTAGTAATGGGACGCTTATTACAGCTTTCAGGAAGCTTGATAAGGTGGATGCTTCAGATGCTCAGAAAGCTGTCCAGGCTGCTGAGCTTCAGGCGAAGATCTCTTTGGAACTGGAGAACCGTGGGTGGGTCTATGATGAAGAAGAAGAAGATGACTGGGTGTACTACCTGTAAACCTCATCAATTGCGTGCGCAGCGTCAGCATTTTGGGGCCTGCGTCGGCCTATAGAGCGGATTCAGTCCCAATGCTGCGCACGCTGCGACGCAGGACGCTGCGCCCCAATACGACGCCAAAAAGCGCATACATGGCTCTTTATTCATGCGTTTGGCCTCGTACCACTCAAAACTACTCTGCTATTACCTTGCAGGTTCGGGTGTCCGACAGCCGCATCAGGAGTGATTGGAGTTAGAGTAGGGAAAATGTATTTATCACCCTACAATAATTGTCTAGGTGATGCTTGACCCTGAAGTTGAAGAAGCCAATGTGTAGGGAGTGCGTAGGCATTGCGCCAAGATCTGCCGGTCCCGAAGGACCGGTCTTTTTTTTGTGGCTGGTCAATTTTGTCTCTGGTTGTTGGGCAAGGTTGCGGGCCGTCTCTTTGGCAGTGATCATCGCCGGTGCCAACTGGCCAGTGGGTACCCAGCTCCCTGGTAGGTGGTCTGCGAAACATCCTGCGTTTCCTATCCAGAGTGTTTGCCAGATGTCTGAGCTTGAAGTGACATCTCTCAATGTCTGACCAGGTAAAATCTGATTCAAATCTATTTACAGGCGGCTTGAATCAGACCGAGCTCAAGATCTGGGGCAGAGAGTCATCAGATTAATGGGTCGAGTTAGGACCTTTTTGTACATCTGGTGGTCGTTTGCGCTTGCGTCTGCGTTTACGTCTGGGTTGAGTGTTATTTGAATCAATTATTTTCCGTATTTCGACAATAAATTTTCGCAGTACTGATTTATTTGAGATGTAAAACAGGCGAATCCTGACCCATATCTTTTCTTTACCGTAATTGCCTGTTTTTCTGCTATATAGATGTGTATCAGAATGACGCAAACGATCATTTTGCAAGGATCTGGCACCAATTTCTGGGCCGAAAAAGACGCGGCTTCTCAGGCTGCATGTAACTGGACGTAATAATTGGACAAATTGGTCTCCCATATAATGGCCGCGTAGACACGTGAAGCAAGGTATAGCCTTGATCTTTCTCCTTTGCCCCTCTTTTTACGCGACGCATATAGTGGCCGTGAGTTCTTTTTGACCTTTGTCGCAATCTCATCCGAGAAGCGTACCGATCTCCTCATGGACTGAAGGCCATAAAATGCGTCATAACGGACAGAGAGGTGTCACAGAACAGGCAAAAAAGTATGAGGTAATGCAAGCTGGTTCGTGTAAAAGAACCGTGATGTGACTGTGATCACTTCAGGTAAAGGTGTGATGGCATCGTAATCTCTCGGCTTTATCCTTTCTTTTGGGATATCTCTCTTGAAGTACAGGAAGGCGATAACGCATGCTCTCAAAGCCACGGTATATAAGAAAATATTGGGTCGTTGGTATAGTCCTAGCACTAGTAATAGTGTTTATACTCATCATTTATGCAGGGTATCGGTTTAGTTGGGAGTGGACTGGCTTCAATGCACACATTGGTCCTAACGTGCAACAATACCAACCGACAAAGACACTTTGGGATTGGCTCAATCTTCTTGGAGTACTTGCTATTCCGGTTGTTGTTGGTCTAGGGGCTGCTTGGTATACCGCCCAGCAAGGAAAAGTGAGTGACAGGGAGAATACTGATAATCAGCGTGAAACTGCGCTACAAGCCTACATTGATAAAATGTCAGAACTTCTCCTTGAGAAGGGCTTGGCGGAGCCGTCGTCAAAGGATGAGGTTCGTACGATAGCCCGTGTGCGTACCACCACTCTTCTTTTTCAGCTAGACGCAAGACGTATTGGATATGTCTTTACTTTTTTGCGTGAGGCTAAGCTGATGTCCAACAAATCGGAGAGCAACATTATTAGCTTGAGTGGAGCTGATCTCCGCAAGGTCAATTTGAGTGAAGCCCGTCTCAGAGAAGCCAACCTCAGCGGTGCCAACCTCAGTGAAGCCAACCTCAGCGACGCCAACCTCGGCGGTGCCAACCTCAGTGGTGCTGTGCGACGTGAAGTCACGTAAATAATTGTTCCAAGGGCAATGAAGCCCTGACGGAACCTGCTGTTCCACCAGCAGTATCCTTGGATGGCGAAGCGGGGAGGTAACGACCCGTAGTAGAAGCCCATCGACAAAGCCCCACAGCTATCAAGCTGAGAGCAGAACCGTGAGGAGATGCTCTACCCTGCTAGCATCAGAGCGGAGAAGGGGCAAGGATGAGTGGTATGGTTAGCATATGCAAATGCTCGCAGTTGTCGTTATGAGGAACAAGCTAAAGATTGCTGATAAGCTTGAACCAAAAGGTATTGTGGCGGGAAGGGGGTTCGGCACTGCCTCCCTCGTGGACAGCAAACGCCACCGGCAAATAGAGCGGACCTAACCCATTCGGTTATTTATGTGAAACACGGTAAACCCGTATCTCCCCCGAAAGGGAAAGCAACTCGCAAGAGGAGCCGATAGAGGTGCGGGCAAAGGAACACGGAAAAAGCGAATGCCACCCTGTAATGGGGTGGATAAGGATTGCAATATCATCCTACGCGAAAGCGGGCAGACTTCCGTATGGTCTTTCGGAACAAGAAAACTTGGTATTCGACAGAGAGGGAAAAGCAGATGACGGTAGAAACAACTTCAACGGATATCCCCGAAGAAGACTCTGCTGGTGCGTCCTTCCACGGGGTGACAGACTGGCATGCCATCGATTGGAAGTCAGCTCAACGCAACGTGCGTCGGCTTCAAGCGCGTATTGTTCAGGCAACGAAGGAAAAGAGATGGAATAAGGTGAAAGCCTTACAACGACTCTTGACCCACTCGTTTAGCGGCAAAGCTCTTGCTGTACGACGAGTGACGGAAAACCACGGCAAGAACACAAAAGGAGTGGACAGGACGACCTGGAACACTCCACACAAGAAATTGAACGCCATCTACTCTTTGCGGCAACAGGGATATCACCCTCAGCCGCTGCGACGTGTCTATATACCAAAGAAAAACGGCAAAAAGCGTGGTTTGGGAATTCCAACGATGAAGGATAGAGCAATGCAAGCGCTGTATTTGCTTGCGCTTGACCCCGTAGCAGAAACCACGGCAGATCCGAACTCCTACGGCTTCCGACCAGGACGATCAACAGCAGACGCGATAGAACAATGCTTCGGCATGCTCGCTAGAAGAGATTCTCCACAATGGATACTCGAAGGCGATATCAAAAGCTGTTTCGATCAAATATCGCACAAGTGGCTCTTAAACCATATTCCAATGGAAAAGAGTATACTCAGGAAATGGTTGAAGTCAGGGTATATAGACAAAGGTATCCGGTATCCCACAAAAGAAGGCACACCACAGGGGGGAATCATTTCTCCCGTCATAGCGAATATGACCCTCGACGGCCTGGAAAGGAGCCTACGAGAGGCTTTTCCGCTCACAACCTCGCGGAAAGGCAAACGCTTTAGTCCAAAGGTCAATTTGATTCGATACGCGGACGACTTCGTCATCACAGGCAGCTCAAAAGAGCAGCTCGAAAACGAGGTCAAACCTCTTGTAGAGCAATTTATGAGAGAACGTGGACTGCAACTTTCGCCAGAGAAAACAGTCATCACGCACATCGAAGAAGGATTCGACTTCTTAGGACAAAATATCCGAAAGTACAGGAATGGTAAGCAGCGCAAGCTGTTGATCAAACCATCCAAAAAGAATGTGCACACCTTCTTAGAAAAGATAAGGGACATTGTAAAGACAAACAAAGCCCTCAGCGCTGGAAAACTGATTGTGAAGCTGAACCCCATCATTCGGGGATGGGCACGCTATCACCAGCACGTCGTGAGCAAAGAAATCTTTACTACCGTAGATGACGCTATTCATTGTCTTATCAGACAATGGACTAAGCGGCGACATCCACAAAAAGCCAACGAATGGACGGCTAAGAAATACTTCACCACCGTCGGTGAAGATAACTGGGTATTCTATGGGAACATCGAAGAACAACCCCATTATCTCACAGATGCCGCACACCTTCCAATCAAACGACACATCAAAATCCGTGGAGAGGCCAATCCCTATGATCCCGCCTGGGAAACCTACTATGAAGAACGCCTGGACGTGAAGATGGTAGATACCTATAGAGGGAAACGATGGCTCATCTACCTCTGGAAAGAGCAAAATGGGCTATGTCCGGTCTGTCACCAAAAAATCACCAAGCTTACCGGATGGCACAGCCATTACATTCTTGGGCGATCATTTGGCGGGCCTGACACCAAAGACAACCGTGTCCTTCTCCACCCGACGTGTCACCAGCAAGTTCACAGCCAGGGTTTAACCGTAACGAAGCCGCCTCCTCCGACAAAGAAGGGGGTTTGAAAGGCTTGAGCGAGCATATGGGGAAACTCATACGTGCCGTTCTTAGGGGAGGGAACACCAGCAATGGTGTTCTCTTACCCGACGACCTCAGCGATGTCGAGCTCTCCAAAGCCAACCTCAGGGGTGCCAACCTCAGTGGTGCCAGCCTCAGCTTGGCCATTCTCAGCGAAGCCGACCTCCGCTACACCGACCTCCGCTACACCGACCTCAGCGTTGCCACCCTCAGAGGTACCGACCTCAGCGGAGCTGTGCGACGTGAAGTCACGTAAATAATTGTTCCAAGGGCAATGAAGCCCTGACGGAACCTGCTGTTCCACCAGCAGTATCCTTGGATGGCGAAGCGG
>Ga0335071_10007414_pt1 | contig 11275 bp, 13 predicted proteins | sample Lox_Sample_15_FD_206724 | JGI IMG/M metagenome (GOLD analysis project Ga0335071, IMG submission 206724) | Soil microbial communities from Loxahatchee National Wildlife Refuge, Florida, United States - Lox_Sample_1.5 | ecosystem: Environmental > Terrestrial > Soil > Wetlands | place: USA...
CGCTGGAGGAGGGCGCGGACCCGCGCCGCGTGGACACCGCCATCCGGCGTCTGCTGCTGGCCCACTACGTGGTGCTGGGCTTCGGTGGGCTCCCCCTGCTCTACATGGGGGACGAGATCGCCCTGCTCAACGACTACTCCTACGCGGATGACCCCGAGCACGCCGGCGACAACCGGTGGGTGCACCGCCCCCGCATGCCGTGGGAACTCGTCGAGCGACGGGAGGTCCCGGGCACGGTCGAGCATCGAGTGTGGAGCGCGCTGCGTCACGCGGTCCGCGTCCGCTCCGAGCTGGTCGCGATGCACGCCGGGGTGGAGCCGGACCTGCTCGAGCCGGTCAACTCGGCGGTCTTCGCCGTGCAGCGCCGCCACCCCGCGAGCACGCTCGTCGGCCTCTACAACGTCACCGAGCACCACCAGTGGTGGCCGCGATGGGCGGTGCCGATCGAGGGCGAGCTCCACGACGAGCTGCGCGGCGGGCCGGCGCCAGGGGACGTCAACGGGCTGCGTCTGGGCCCGTACGACGCCCTCTGGCTGACGGCCCGCTGACCCCTCAGCCGCCGGGCTGCTCGACGCTCAGGCGCCCGGGCCGCTCGACCCGTTCTGGCCGCCCGGGGCGCCGTACCCGCCCTGAGCGCGCGGAGCGGCGTAGCCACCCTGGCTGCCGGGCGTTCCCGGGCCCTGGCCGTGCGGGCCGCCGGCCCCGCCGGCCGGGGTGGGGTCGCCCTTGCCCATGCCGGCCTCGACAGCGGTGACCGTGAAGTTCTTGTCCAGTTTGACCGTCACCAGCGTGCCGTCGGCCTTGGTCATGTGCGCCTCGTAGGTGGCATCACCGGCATCGGTCTCTACCCGGTACACGGTGCCGCCCGGCACCGCCTTCAATGCCGCCGCCTTCACCTTGGCGGCGGCGGCCGCGTCGAGTGCCTTCTCGTCGCTGCGCACGGGTGTCGAGCCGCCGACCGGGCCGGAGCCCATCCGCGGCTGCCCGTTCGGTGCGCCGCTCGAGGTCGCCGTCGACGTACCCGCGTTGCCGGAGCTCCCCGAGGTGGCGAACGCCGTCGCCCCGCCCGCGAGGGCGGCGCCGGCGACCACGCCGGCGGTCAGGAGCGCCGCGCTTCGCCCCCGGCGGGAAGCCCTGTGCGGACTCGCGCCGCCCTCGATGCGGTCCTGGCCGAACTCGTCGTCGAGCGTGTCGCCGAAGTTGTCGTCGTGCACCGTCACTCCCTTGGTCGGGCGCCGCCCCGTTGCGGCTGCCGCCACCGTCTGCGGCGCGCCTGTCGCGGGGCTGGCGGCTACCTGGGGATGACCTGTGAATCCGGCTTCCGCGCTTGCAGCGTGTAGCTCGCTGCCAACCGGTCCGGCCGCTCGGCGAGCCGGTACTCCCCACCGTCCTCCAGGCGCATCGCCCCCGGCAGCGCGTTCCAGGGGACGCTGTCGTGCTCTTCGAGTGCGGTCACCTGCAACCCCGCGTCGAGGAGAGACGTCACGATCTCCCCGAGGCCGTGGTTCCAGCTGTGCGTCACGTTGTGCACGAACGTCGCGTCGGTGTCGACGTAGGTCCCCTCGTCCTCGAACACGAGCGGCTCCGCCGTCTCGAAGTACGGGTAGCGCACGAGGAGCAGGTCGTCGTCCCGCTCCTCGTCGAGCGCCCACAGCATCGGGTGTCCCTCCCGGATGAACAGCCGTCCGCCCGGGCGCAGGAGCGCGCTCACGACGTCGGCCCACCGCCGCACGTCGGGCAGCCAGCACAGCGCTCCGATGCCGGTGAAGACAAGGTCGTACGCCTCCCGCTCGAGGACGTCGAGCGCCGAGTACACGTCCGACTGCACGAAGTCGACGTCGTCTCCCGTGCGAGCGACCAGCGACCGGGCCTCCTGCAAGGCTGCCGGGGAGAAGTCCAGGCCGGTCATGCGGGCGCCCAGCCTCGACAAGGAGATGGTGTCCGTCCCGATGTGGCACTGCAGGTGCACGCCGCGCATGCCTGCGAGGTCCCCGAGCCGCGGGAGGTCGAATCGCACGACGTCGCTGAGGAACGTGGGGTCCGAGACGAAGCGCTCGAGCCCGTAGTCGGCCGACCTCGCGTGCGCGGGCGCGCGTTCGTCCCAGCTCGCTCGGTTGACGTCCAGGTAGTCATTGCTCACCCCCGCACCGTGCCACACCAGGGGGCCTGCGACCGAACGGTCCCGGCCGTCAGGCGAGGGCGCGCTCCTGACGGACCGGCGTACTCACGGCTCCCGCGACCGAGAACCCCGCCGCCGTGGAGAACGCCACCGCGTAGCCGACGTGCTCGATGAGGGACCCCAGCCCCGGGGCGGTGGCGACCGCGACGAGGTTCTGGCCCGTGTTCTGGATCCCGAGCGCCCGCCCGGCCCACCGGGAGCCGGCGCGCTCCGCGACCGCGGTGAACGCAAGACCGTTGGTGGCCACGGTGACCGCGCACCCCACGACGAGGGCCAGCGACGCGACGGGTGACCCGCTCGCCGCCCCCAGCGCGACCAGGCCGACAACGAACGCGATCGCGACCGCGAGGGTGCGCATCGGCGCGAGGCGCCGACCGACGCGGTCCGACCAGTAGCCGACGACCAGCCGGACCACCGCTCCGGCGAGATTGCCGACCGCGAGCACCGTCGCCGCCGTTGAGGTGGGCCAGTGACGCACCTGCGTGAGGAACTCGAAGGAGAACGCGGTCACGGCGAACTGCGGTACCACGAGGCAGGCGCTCGCGAGGTGCAGCCGCCACAGGAAGGGCTCGTGGTACGGCGACCGCCCGGCCGTCCCTTGCCGGCCCTCCGGGCGTGCCGGGTCGCGCGCCAGCACGCCGACCGCGAGCGCCGAGGCGGCGCACAGGAGGGCGCAGGCACCGACGGCCAGCGACAGGCCGCCCAGGAGGGCCAGGGCGGGAAGCAGCGCGGCAGCCACCGCCGTCCCGAGCGGCTGGGCGGTCTGCCGCGCTCCCATCGCCAACCCCCGGTCGCGTGGCGCGAACCAGCCCAGCACGAGCCGGCCGCTCGCCGCGCTGACCGACGCCGCCCCGGCACCGGCGAGAAGCAGCACCGCCGCGAGCGCCCGTACGTCGTCGACGACGACAGACGCCGCGAACAGGAACACGCCGGCCAGCGTCAGGCCGAGGGCCATGACGACGCGCTCGCCATACCGGTCCGCGGCCGCTCCCCACGCGACGAGAGCGAGCAGCAGTCCGACGATGGGCATCGTGATGAGCACGCTGGCCCGCGACAGGGAGAGGCCGAGGTCGCGCTGCACCTGGGGGAGCAGGTAGGGGAGGCCATACAGGAAGACACAGCTCGCGGCCTGGGCCAGCATCCCGAGGCCGAGCATCAGCCACCGTCGGCTGTCCTCCATCATCCGAGCATAGGAGGAGTTCTCACTATTTGGGCGATATGTCTCGAATAGAAAGACAGGCACGGGGTTGGAAGAGGCCTCCGGTCAGACGGAGGGTGCGGGTCGTGACGCTTGAGGGTCGCCCTTCTCCACCCGAGTCCACCCGCTCCAGCCACGCTCTTCGATCAGGTCCCGCAGGCGTGCGACGACCGGATGGGACGCAACGGCGAAGGAGTCCATCAGGCGGATGAACGACTCGTCGGGCATGAGCTCGTCTTGCAGCTCCAGTTCCCCGCGGTCGGCAGCCTGCTCCAACAGAGAGCTGATCAGGTCGGCTGTCTCGCGCAGGAGATCCTCGTCCTCCCAACTCTCCGAGATCCGACCGATGAGCTGGTACAGCCTTACGACCTTCGGGTTGTCGAGTTGGGCCACCTTCTCGGCCATGATCGCCGGGAGCGCGTCCGGCCATCGCGCCGCCGTCAGGATCCAGGCGTCTCGTTCGGGCTCGATGATGCGCTCTGGCGTTCCGATGGCACGCAGGCGATCCAGATAGTCGACCACCTCCCACGGGAGAGCCAGCGAATCGCCCGTGCCCAGCTGCGCAATGCGGCGACGGTGCTCCTGGAGCGTGCGGATCCGAGCGCGCAGCTCCCGGTCGATCTGACGGGTCGCGGCGACGAAGCTCTCCGGGTCGGCGTCAAGGAGGTCGCGTACCCGGGCGAGGGGGACGCCGGCCTCGGCCAGGGTACGAATCCGGATGAGCCTTACGACCGCCGCGGCGTCGTACGTCCGGTAGCCGGAGGCATCGCGATCGGGCTCTGGTAGCAGTCCGATCTGGTGGTAGTGCCGCACGGTGCGGGTGGTCACTCCGGCGTAGGAGGCTAGCTGTCCGATCGTCAGCATCGCCTCAGCCTGCCCGAGGGAGACACATCGTCAAGTGACCTTGTGGCGGTAGGTGGCCATGGCCAGCGTGTACCCGACGACGAGGATGGCGAGGCACCAGCCCAGGGCCTTCCAGATGGCGGTGCTGAACGCCTGCTGCATGTACAGGTCGCGGATCGCGTCGACGATGGGTGTCACCGGCTGGTTCTGGGCGAATGCGCGCACTGGGGCGGGCATGGTCGAGGTGAGCACGAACGCCGAGCTGATGAACGGCAGGAAGATGATGGGGTAGGAGAACGCACCCGCGCCGTCGACGGTCTTGGCGGACAGTCCGGCGATGACTGCGAACCAGGTGAGAGCCAGGGTGAACAGGACCAGGATGCCGGCGACCACGAGCCAGGCCAGCAATCCGGCCCCCGACCGGAAGCCCATGGCCAACGCGACGAGGATGACCACTACGAGCGATACCAGGCTGGCGAGCAGCGAGGTCAATACGTGCGCCCACAGCACGGACGAACGCGCGATCGGCATGGACTGGAATCGTTCGAAGATGCCGCTCTGCATGTCCATGAAGAGCCGGTACGCGGTGTAGGAGATGCTCGAGGCGATGGTGATGAGCAGGATGCCGGGCAGGAGGTAGCTCACGTACGGGCCCGAGCCCGCGTGGATGGCGCCGCCGAACACGTAGACGAACAGCAGCATGAACGCGATCGGCATGATCGTCGTCGTGATGATGGTGTCCGGGCTGCGCGTGATGTGACGCAGAGAGCGACCCGTCAGGACGGCGGTGTCGGCGAAGAAATGGCGGGTCAAGACTGTTCCTCATGCCTCGCGTTTCCGACGATGGCGAGGAAGACATCCTCGAGCGTCGGCTGCTTCTCGACGTACTCGATCTTGGCGGGCGGCAACAGCTGCCTGAGATCCGCGAGGGTGCCGTTTGCGATGATCCGCCCCTCATGAAGGATCGCCATCCGGTCGGCGAGCTGTTCGGCCTCGTCCAGGTACTGTGTGGTGAGAAGCACCGTCGTGCCCCTCCCCGCCAGCTCCTTGACGCTGTTCCACACCTCGACGCGTGACTGCGGGTCGAGCCCGGCGGTCGGCTCGTCGAGGAAGATGACCGGCGGACTGCCGATGAGGCTCATGGCGATGTCCAGCCGGCGGCGCATGCCTCCGGAGTACGTCGCCACCCGCCGTTGCGCCGCGTCGGCGAGCTGGAAACGCGTCAGCAGGTCATCCGCGATGCGACGGGCGCCCCTCATGTGGCGCAACCGGGCCATCAGGACCAGGTTCTCCCGCCCGGTAAGGATCTCGTCTACGGCGGCGAATTGTCCGGTGAGGCTGATGGACTCGCGTACGTGCGCCGGTTGCGTGGCAACGTCGAAGCCGGCGACGGTGACCGTCCCCGCATCGCTTCTGAGCAGCGTGGAAAGGATCTTCACGATTGTGGTTTTCCCCGCGCCGTTCGAGCCGAGCAGGGCGAGGATGCTCCCCGGCGCAACGTCGAGATCCACGCCACGCAGCACGCGGAGCTCGCCATAGGACTTCTCCAGGGCTCGGACGCGGATTGCGGGCTCCCATGCCTGCTCTGCGCTACTCCGGACTTGTATGGACATGGCACCAGCGTGCAGGCTTGACGTTGCGTCAAGGTCAAGGACGAAGCGGCCGCACCAACGCCCTCCCGTTCCAGTGGGAGCATCAGTCGCGTGCATGCCGTTGAGGTCGTCCTCGCCATCGGATGGACGGCCTTCTGGATCTACTGGCTCGCGGCAGCGTTCTCCGCGAAGCGCGGCCGCATCCCCTGGTCGCGCCAACTGCGTATCCGGGTGCTGCTCGTCGTCGCAGTGGTTCTCCTGGTCCATCTCGGGATCTTCAGAGGAGGCACAACCACGTCGGATCCCTGGCGGGCTGCCCTGGGGCTCGCGCTCTTCGCGCTCGGGCTCGGGATCGCCATCTGGGCCCGCGTGCACATCGGGCGCAACTGGGGCACCCCGATGTCGCAGAAGGAGGAACCGGAGCTGGTCACCAGTGGCCCCTATCGCTGGGTTCGACACCCGATCTACTCCGGCATCCTGCTCGCCGGTGTCGGTACCGCGGTGGCCCTGAGCTGGATGTGGCTCGCTGCGGTGGCCCTGGCGGGGGTCTACCTCGTGTATTGCGCGACCGTCGAGGAGCGCTACCTGACCAAGGAGTTCCCCGACTCCTATCCGGCGTACAAGCACTCGACCAAGATGCTGGTGCCGTTCCTCTTCTAGTCAGCACAACCGCTGCTTGGTTTCCGGCGGAGACACGGTCCACGACCAGCCGCGCTCCGGTGCCCTCCTCCGCCATCTGCCGGCAGGTCGCGATGAACCGCTCGGCACGCTCACGATCGGTCCACGGCGGCGCGTCCCAATAGCGCAGCACGTACGCGCTGCTGTGCAGCGCGAAGAGCTCGTCCACGTCCGCGTCGGCGAACGGACGCAGTCGCAGGCTCCTGGTGATCAGGGTCGGAATGGGCAGGGGCATGCAGGTCATGGTGCCTCGTCCTGTGGTCGCGCTAGTTGGGCATGTCGAGGCACGCGAGTCGGCGAAGTGGACCGACCGCGTGCGACAACTCGTGCCACAGCGCGACGTACTCCTCGCCGTCCCTCTCCGCGAGGCATCGCCGGATCGACAGAATGTCGTCGGCCAATGATCCGAGGTCACTTCGGGCGGGTCGTAGGCGGACGGATCGAACGCCTCGTTGAGCGGAAGGTCCCAGTACATGCCACCGCCGATGTCGACGGTTGGCCCGTGACGTCTCTTCACCTCGTCAAGCAGGTAGTTCAGGACGGCACGGAGCTCGGCGACATCCAGTGGGAACGCTTCGCGGTTCATGCGGCCATCCTTCAACCGGACTGCGCCTGGATCGGCACGACCTCGCGGTCAGCATCCATCTCGTGGCATTCGCTTGGGGGGTTGCTGGATTCAAGGCTCGGGGGGAATGTCCCGTCTCACCAACGTCAAGGAGGACGCGGGAACCGTCCCTGGGAAGAACACGAAGCCGTTCGGTGCCGGGACGAGTTGCTCGACGCGCACTCCATCGACGGCCCAGACGTCCACCGGGCCCCCGGTGTTATTCATCCGGACGAACCAGTCGGCCTCCCACTCGCCTCTGGCCAGAAAGCACCCATCCTCCTCGGGTTGCCGACTGCCCGCGATACCGCGAGCGGCCGCCATACGCGTCACGTCGAGGCCATGGGCGGCGATCGAATCACGATTGAGCGATGACGAGACGTGAAACAGACCGTCCTCCCGGTCCGTCTTCCCATCGTCCACGGAGGGAACCGTAGCCTGCCGACGCGACATACGTCCGCGGCATATCGGCGCTTCGCGGTCGGCCTACCCTCGTGACTTAGCCGGCGGCCCGCCAGGCGAGCCAGGGTTCAGCGGTCGAGCGCGGCAGTGGTCGCCAGGCGGAACCGTCCGGGCGTGTGATGGCCACGTTCCACCCTGCATCCAACCGGCCGGCGGGCATGCTGACGGCCAGCAGTCTCCCGTCGGGCGACCATGCAAGCGAGGGGCTCAACCCTGCGCAATAGCACGAAGCTCCGGTGTCATGGATCACCGCGATCCGTTGCGTTGCCAGGACGACGGTCATGAGGCGCATCCGCAGTTCGGAGGGCGCGACTTGGCGGAGTGAGAAGTAGGCCAGGGTGCGGCCGTCCGGGGACCAGGACACGGGACCTAGCATCCAGCCCAGGTCGGCCGTGGCGGCGAGCATCCTGGTCTGGCCGGTGGTGAGGTCCACGAGCTCCAGCCCACCTGTCCGCGGGCCAGATCCCCGGCCGCACACGCCCACACAGGTGGTGAGCGCTAGCCGCCTACCGTCGGGTGACAACGCCGCGTTCGTCGACGCAACAGGCAGTTTCCATGCGCGGTCAGCCTGGCCGGATGTCGTGTCGTAGGCGCGCAGGCGCTGGCCCCGCAGCACAAGGACTGTGTCGCCGGATGGGGTCCACGCCAACCAGGAGCAACCGTCGCACGAGCTGATCGAACGCCCGATCCCGCTGCCCCCCAACCACACTCGCAGCACCTCAGCTCCGGTCGCTGATCGCACTAACCCGGCTGCCGACCGCCCATCCGCCGCCCAGGCGTATTCGCGAGCGCCGCAGGCCGTCTGGAGCGGGACATCGACGTAGTCATCGATACCGGTGCGCGGGTCGATGGCGACGAGTCGACACCCGCTGGGCGCCATGATCGGCCCGTTGGCGCGCAGCGTCACCGAAGGCGTGGGGCTAGGTCTCTGATGCGTCGCTGGTTGCGCGGTCCAGCCGGGGAGCGACCACAGGATGCCCCCCACGGCCACTGCAACTGCTGCCACCGCGGCAAAGGCCAGGGTCGCCAGGCGCCGCGAGCGGGTGCGACGTGCGCGGTGCAGCACCTCGCCGGGGACGAGACGGGTCGGGGGCGCGTCTCGGCCGGTGAGATCGAAAAGCTCCTGCAGGTCCAGACTCATCGCCGCTCCTCCATGACCGCCGACGACGCGCCGCCTGCCAGCTGTGCACGGACCGCCTCGGTCGCGCGCGACAAGCGACTTTTGACCGTCCCGCTGGGCAGGTTGAGCACCGCTGCGATCTGCGGCACGGTCAGATCGTCGACGTGCCGCAGCACCAGCACCGCCCGATGCGACGGCGATAAGGTCGCCAACGCTGCCATCAACGGCCCGTCAGCGCCCTCGACCGCCTCGAACGAGGCGAGCGAGCCCGAATCGGGACGGTCCGGTACTGCATCCACCGACCGCTCCCGATGCCAGGGGCGCCGCCTGCTGTCGACGTACTTGCCGACCATCACCCGCACTACGTACCCGTCGACGTTCTCCCCGCCGGCGACCCGACGCCACTTCGGATACAAGGCCAACAGGGTGTCTTGCACGAGATCATCGGCTCGGTCCCAGGCCCCGCTCAGCAGGAACGCCCTGCGCCGCAACGCCGGCAGCCGCTGCTGGATCCACTCCAGGAACCCGTCATCGTCGCGAGCGGGACCAGGCGCATCAGTGGAGGCGTCCAAGGGCCCTCCCCTCTGAGCGACTACGACCCGGTGTACTCCTAAATCGAGATGGGGGGGTCGAATCGTTCCACAGATGCGCGAGCCTCCTGAGTGAGACTGTTGCTTCGCTAGATCGCAGCCCAGTGACGAAGTCGCCTCGCAGCTCCCACAGGCAGCCGACCCACCAGGGATCTCGCCGTCCAAGATATGAGCCAGATGCCTGCTGTCGTGGCGCCGCGACGAAGCGTGATCGGCCACCTCGTCAGGAAGGGGACCAGGACGATAAACGAGACGGTTGCGATGGTTCCAGCCCTGAATGCCTCGCTGTTCCCGGACCAGACATAGATGGTGGTGATCAAGATCGCCGAGGCGGCGCCGACGCACATCCCGACGAAGGGAGCCAGGAGATCCACCCGGTTCCTCGCCGCACCTCTTGACGAGCCGGAGTCTGCTCATCGGCCACAGAACGAGTGTGGCGGATGCCTGCGGGACTGGCCCTCGGATTCCGTCTTGACCTTCCCCTAGGGCGCTTCGGCGCCGAGGCAACCTCCTCGTTGCGGAGTTCGTCCGGGTGACGGGAGCGGAGGTCCCACGGTGCGGCTGCGCTCGACGCTTCTCGCCATCACCGCTGGGATCTGGATCTGCGCCTGTACCGCCTCGCACCAAGCGATGGGGCAGCCGACGCCCAGTGCCTCTCAGCGGCATACCGCACTCTCGCCAACGGTCGCCGCAGCCAAGTTCAGGACCCAAAGTCGCACTTCAGCGCGGTCGAGCCGTAGGGCGAGGCCGGGATACTGGTTGCATGAGCCAGATCCCCGAGCTGCTGGTCGCCGACGTCGGTGGCTGGCGCTCCTGGCTCTCTCGCAATCACGCAGCGTCTAGTGGTGTGCGGCTGGTGCTGGCGAGGAAGGGTGTGACCGAGCCAACCCGACTGGTCTATGACGAGGCGGTGCCTGAGGCGATCTGCTACGGCTGGATCGACGGCCACCTCACCCGGCGCGACAGCGCCACCTACCGAGTGCGGTTCACCCCTCGCCGTGCGCGCAGCACCTGGTCACAACCAAACGTGGACCTGGCCGAACGGCTGGTCGCCGACGGTCGGATGCGGCCAGCCGGTCTGGTTGAGGTCGAGTGGGCCAAGGCCGACGGGCGATGGGAGAAGGCCTACGGAGGTTCGGCTTGAACGAGGTGCCGGATGACTTGCGTACGGCGCCCGCTGCGTCGCCGGCCGCACAGGCGACGTGGGATGTGCTGACGCGCACGAACCGGTTTGCCGTCCTCTACCGGGTGCAGGAGGCAAAGCGCTCAGAGACACGTGCCCGCCGGATCACCCACTACGTCGAGATGCTCGCGAACGGCAACACGCCTCACCCCCAGAAGCGGAAGCCTGAATGATCCGCCCAGAATGTCGGTTTGTGTCTGCGGGCACTTCGTGCGCTATCGCCTGATGCCTAGGACGACGGCAGGTCGATGAACCAGACGCGTACGCCCGTCAATGAGCCGGGATGGGGCTCGTCAATGGCGAGGCCGAGGTAGAACGGCAGGCTGATGGCGGCGCCCGTCAGCTCCACAAGCCTGCGAACGGAGTTCAGCAGACCGAACGCGTTCTCGCCCTGTCGCCAGGTCATGCAGATGCCGGGCTCGTCATCTAGCTCGACGGCCTCAATGCTCTCCAGAACCGCGTGCTGATGCCCCTGTGGCCAGCCCTCTGAGAGCTGCACCCTCGCGATAACGTCTAGGGCGATAGCCGCAAGATCTTCGTCCACATCTCCATGATGCCCAGCCGGCCCGCGCCTGCGGCTGCCAGGCGCCATAGGCACTTCAGTGGTACCGGAGTTACCCAGCTTCGCCACTCCCCGTGGCGCACGGTATCCAGTGGTGACGGCGGCCGATGGACTCAATCCGAGAGGAGTGGTCTGTCGAACAGCGCCATCTCCTCCTCATCCGGAGCTTGGAAGATGGCGGCCCGAGTCTCGAAGTCGGTCCGGGTGATGGCGGCTTACGTCCATTCGGTTGAAGCTCATCTCGCTCGGCTCGCGCCCAGTGGC
>Ga0335071_10007415_pt1 | contig 11273 bp, 10 predicted proteins | sample Lox_Sample_15_FD_206724 | JGI IMG/M metagenome (GOLD analysis project Ga0335071, IMG submission 206724) | Soil microbial communities from Loxahatchee National Wildlife Refuge, Florida, United States - Lox_Sample_1.5 | ecosystem: Environmental > Terrestrial > Soil > Wetlands | place: USA...
AGTGCATAGGCAAGGGAATGGGCAGTCCTGCCGTATCTCAAATCCCCGATCAGACCTATATCGATGCCGTCGAGGGGCATCGACTGCTGGATCGTGTACAGGTCGAGAAGTGTCTGCGAGGGATGCTGACCTGCACCGTCACCGGCATTGATCACCGGGACCGTCGCAAATTCTGAGGCAAGCCGGGCTGCCCCCTCCTTCGGGTGCCGCAGCACGATCGCATCGGCGTACCCGCTGACGACACGGATGGTATCAGCCAGGGTCTCTCCCTTGGCCATGGAGCTCGCCTCGACGCTCCCTACCGATAACGAAGTGCCGCCCAGGCGTGCCATGGCGGCTTCGAACGACATCCGTGTCCGGGTACTCGGTTCGAAAAAGAGGAGAGCGAGGACCTTGTCCTTTAATGCATCGGGACTATATTCCCGGGAGGCAATCCGGGCCGCCTGTCCGATCAGTTTGTCGATAAACGGCCGGTCGAGGTCACGGATCGATATAATATGTTTCATTCAACAGTCCCCTCGCCACGTACCTGTCTCATCCTTTCTCCGGGTCGTCCCGGAGCCGGACAGCCCGATGTGTATTTCAGCTCACGGTCCCCGGGGTAAACCACGTACTGGTATTGTCCTGCCATTATTATCAAGATATAGCATTACTGCCGGGAAAGCTAAACAGGAGGCAGGCCGGGACCTGACCTCGCCTTAAACGTTTCTCCCTGACGGCACAGGGTCGGGATTGCAGAAAAGAACGATCAATCTGCCGGCGGCTGGTAAATGGTCCTGGTATAGGAATCTATCTGGGACATCATGTCGTCAAGTTCGCGTTTATCGCTTGCGATCTGGTCCCGGTACTTGCTCGGGTAATCTCCAGGGTCTTTCGAATTGACGAGGTCCAGGGCGTCCATCACGGTCAGCTTGGCATTCCTGATCTCGGACTTCAGCATAACCGGGTCACGCATGTTTGCATACTGTGTGGCGTGCAGCATTTCTGAAAGAGTCTGGTACTTCAATATCGTGTAATTTGTCATCAGGATGAGAGTACGTGTCTCGTTCTGCTCGTCGGGCGTCGAAGGTTGCAGCGCCTCGAGATCGCTCCTGATCGCACTCAGGTTATTAATAGTTGCCGGGAGGAGGAAATACCTTAAATAATTGATATCGTCGCTTTTCGAGAGGTCCAGAGTGAGGTAGCGGGTCGTCAGGTCCATATTGATCACCCGGAAGGTCCTCCAGTCGGCGTCCAGGGTCGCACGGATACCTGATTCATTGTGAACCAAATCAGGGCTTCCCGTCCGGGTACTATTGACAATAACCGACGAATTGGTAATGGATGCCTCAGTGTTATTCGTCCCGGTGGAATTTCCCGGAATCTTGTTCTGGTTCTCCAGGGCCCCTGCAGGGCTTCCGGTGCAGCCTGAAAGCAGGACAAATAAGAACAGCAGGAGAATGCAACAGACAAGTAGATATTTCCTGCAATTCAGCATATTCATGCCATAATTTCTTCTGCTGTTCCCCAATAAACTTATGTCACCTGCCAATTCCGGCAAAAATTCCGGGCTATTATTGATGCAAAAGTCTGCTGATTTTTTCCCTTATCCCCGGGTTAACATGGGAGGCGTTCTGACCGGAAAGATAGGGATATACTTATATCACGACGTATGGCGTATCAAAGCAATGGAGAAACAGCAGGAAATCGTGTTCCGGCAGAAGGATCACTGGCCGGGCACGCATCATTATTTATTGCTATTTGTCCCTTTTCCCGGGATGGCGACCCGCGTATCCCGCGTTACGAGAAGGTTATAGGAGTCGTGACGGGAGTTGTATCTGACGAGAACGCCCGACAACACGATGGCCCCCCCGTACGGTACGGAACCGAGCACCTTGTTTCCTGCAGAACTGTTGTACGACGGGAGGACGATATAAACAGGTTTCTGGGGAGAACCATCGCAAATTTTCCATAAATGGGTCCGCATGTTCCCGAGGTCGCCTGACATTACCGCCCCGGAGACATTAATCTTTTTCCCGACATGGCGGGATAAACTCGACAGCAATGCGGTTTTCCGGTCACGGGCTCGGATATCTGCCGCGACTTGCGATGAACCTTTTTTCAACACTGCAAAAGAGAACTTGATGTCCGTATTCAGGAAACGGTAGTATTCCTGATGATCGGCGACCGCTTCCATAAGCCGGGTCGGCAAAACCGGTGATTTTTCTACAAAACTCCAGCAGCGTTCCGGCCTGCACTGTTTCGTTGACCCGGGAAGACACGGCGAGATCACGGTGATCCCGGTTTTCCGCGAAATCACAGCGGCAAGCTCCCTCAGTCCGACCGAGTTCGACAGGTCGGCCGGTTCGACAATCAGGACAATGCCCGTCGGCGAGAGTAGTTCTGCAAACCTGCCGACAATTCCTGCACGTTCCGGTATCGTCAGCCCGGAAAGTTCATTCAGAACGTTCTGAAATACCAGCAGGTCGATATTTCCGGGGATCCGGCCTGCGTCCGGGTTCCTGATATCGCTTTCAACGGCTGGATAAACAACTACCGATTTGTTGCCCTCCGAAAACCCGGAAGACAGGAACGTATACGCTTCCCGCTGCTCCCCGGACAGTTCGAGGGCAGATATTTCGGCCGTCCCATGACCTGAACGGCCAAGAAAATCTGTTAGCGCCATGGTTGCCGCACCGGGACCGCTTCCGGCATCAAGGACGGTCATATGTTCAGGTAATAATCCCATTCCGGCAAGCATCAGCAGGATGTGCTCGAACTGGACATAATAAACAGGGAACTGGTACGCAAGGTATGCAAACGTCCGGTATCCCTTCTCGTACCTGACCCTCTTTTTCGCACCCTCATGCCAGTATTCCCCCTTCTGGGCCATTACGGCAGACCTGATCCGTTCCAGCGTCAGGGGGTCCTGCCATTCCTTTCCCGTCTTTTTCCTGATGTAGGCACCGATTAGCATCTGTATTTTATCGGGAATTTCCGGACGAGCGAGATAGGCATTTACTTTAGATCGCTCTTTATCGGAAAGGACGAACAGAATGGGATCGCTTCTCTTTATCAGGTAATCGGTCCCGGATTTTTCCACCTCGATTCCGAATCCCCGCAACACGGGTATAACCGTTTCTATCCTTCTCCTTGCGGACTCCCCGATAGCACCCGCCGGAAAGAGTTCAGAAAATAAAAATACCGGTTTTTCCCGTGATTTTATCAATATTGCGCCGGGAATTTCAGGGTCCTTCATCTCCCCATATATTCTTATCACACCGGATAATAGTTACCAAAATGACGAGTCTGATGAGACCCATAAAGGCCGAAAATGAACAGGAATTTACCCGACTTTGTGAGTCGCTGAAACCTGGCGGCCGGAATCATCATAATATCCGTAATCGTATGACCTTAAGAGGAATAAGATGAAAAATCGCTGCGACGGAAGGACCCCCTTATGACGAACAAACTGCTCCCCTTGCCCGACGGTTACGCACTACTCAAAACAATGGGAGTACCTGTCCCCGACCATGGCATGACGGCCGACAGGAAATCAGCAGAAGACATTGCTGAACGGATAGGGTTTCCTCTTGTCATGAAGATCGTCTCGCCCGGGGTTGTCCATAAAGCTGATGTCGGTGGCGTCATCACCGGCATCAATAATGCGACGAATGCAGGGGAAGCATTCGATCGGATCGTCAGTAATGTGAAGGCCCGTCTTCCTGGAGCAGAAATTTCCGGCGTGCTTGTCGAGAAACAGGTGCAACCGGGCCTCGAAATAATTATCGGAGGGAGGACAGACCCGTCGTTTGGTAAAATCCTGACCATCGGCCTTGGCGGGACATTTGTCGAAATATTCCGGGATTTCCAGATCCGTGTCCTCCCGGTCAACGAGTCCGAAACGTCAGCGATGATACACGCCCTTGCAGGCTACCCGCTTATCGCAGGGTACAGGGCGGGCCCGCCCCTTGACGAAACTGCCCTGAAATCGACAATTTCTTCGATCGCCTCGAATTTTTTCCGATCAAATACCATCACAGAATTCGACATCAATCCCCTCGTACTCCACCAGACCGGATTAATCGCTGTCGATGCCCGGTTCTATGTCACTGACGTTTTGGAAGAGCCCCCTGCCAGCAACCCGGAGGAGATGGACCCGGGGTTGCTGTATCCGCAATCAATCGCGGTCGTCGGAGCTTCAGACGACCCGGAAAAGGTCGGTTATGCGGTATTACGAAATCTCCTCCCGTTTCCCGGGGACCTCTACCCGGTCAATCCACACCACGAAGTGATCCTGGGCAGAGCGGCATCCTCTTCTGTGGATGCGATACCCGGGCCGGTAGACCTTGCCGTTATTGCAATTCCGGCGACCGGCGTGGTTAAGGTCATCGACGACCTCGGCAGGAAGGGGGTCAGGATTGTTATCGTCGTTTCATCGGGATTCAGGGAATCCGGCCCGGACGGGGTATTACGCGAGAAGGAACTAATGGAACACGCCAGGTCATGGGGAATGAGACTTGTCGGACCGAATACCCTCGGTATCATGCTGCCCCATAAAAAAATCAATACGACCTTCGATCCGATCAGTGCAAGGCCTGGGCACATCGGCTTCATTTCACAGAGCGGGGCCATTATCACGACGATCGTGGACTGGAGCCTTCCCGAAAAGATCGGGTTCTCCGCAGTGATCAGTGTCGGTAACCAGGCAGACCTCGGTTTTGTCGACTACCTGAAATTTGTCAGTGCCGATCCCGACACCCGGGCAATAATTCTCTACATCGAAGAGATCAGGGATGGAAAAAATTTTCTCAGGGTCGTAACTGACGTCGCCATGAAAAAACCGGTGATTGCACTCAAATCGGGTTCTTCGCAGAAGGGGACACAGGCTGCGTCCTCGCATACCGGTTCGCTTGCCGGGAATTACGCAGTGTACCAGGCGGCATTCCAGCAGGCAGGAGTCATATCCGTAACATCTCTCCAGGATGCTTTTTCTGTTGCAGAACTTCTGGCATCCGAGGGTTACCCGGAGGGCAACCGTGCATTGATCGTTACGGCTGCAGGAGGGTTCGCGGTTCTTGCCTCCGATTATGCCGATCGGTTCGGAATCGACCTGATCGAACTTTCCGGGACCTTTTTCGACGATCTGGACGCACTACTTCCCGAGACTTGGAGTCACGAAAATCCTGTCGACATTATCGGCGATTCGGGGGCAGGGCGATATGCGCGGACTTTCGATGTCCTTATCCAGCACCAGGACGAATGGGATATCGCTTTCGTCATCGCCGTCCCGTCCGCAGTGCTCGATCCCGGCCTCCTTGCCCAGGAGATTGTCAGGTTCTCGAAAAGCACTCAAAAGATGACAGTCGGCTGCCTCCTCGGCGGGGACAGCATGAAACAGGGGATTGGGATACTCAGGGATAACAGGATCCCGAATTACGGAGACATCGAGGAAGCCTTTAAGGCCGTAGGATTGATAGTCAGGAGCAGGCATTGTTGCGGAAGGCCGGACGACCGGAAATAAGATGTCGTCCACCGACCCCCGCCCCGTAACTGTCAATTATCTGATCGATCTGGATGTCGTATCAAGTCTCGATCATTCCAGGGGTTAAACGACATCTATCGCGTGACCTTGAGATACGATGAATATTTTATCATCGGGATATGATAACCTGCTGGATGGAGATGGTCCAAAATGACGGATAGACCTCAAATATCTGATGAATCGGTCCTTAGGCGGTGGATGAATCTCGAAATTTCCAAAATAAACCGGGATGCCGTAACAGAAAGAAGATCCTTAACCGATCTGGCTGCCATGGACCAGCCGGCCCTGGCGACGAAAGGAGGAGGAGAGTACCGGTTCAATAAAGAAACCCTCCATCTTCTCAGGACAATACTTCCGGCAGACCTGTCCCGCCATCTCCGCCTCCCGGTCTTATGTTATTTCGATTCCTCGGTCGGGGACAGTTGCTTCATCACCGATTCATACGCTTTTGAAGCATTGAAAATACTGGGAGAGATCAACCAAATGCGCGAGATGGCCGATGACCGGATGTGGATCGGAAAGACGATTGTCTTTGCCATCATAAGAAAATACCCGTCGGTTATCCAGATCGTGATGAGATAGGATCCACTTGCTGTCCCGGCCGCTCGCACCTATCCTTAACAGGATGTTCTTTGATTTGACGTGTAACCAGGAGCATGTCGGTAATTATAAATTGGTGGCGCAGAAACTACCCATTATGACGCTGATCCTCATTATCGAGGATAATGAGACAATTGCCGACAGTCTTTCCTATTTTATCAAATACCTTTCCCATTATGACACGCTGATAGCAAACTCGGCGGAAATCGCCATTGAAACCCTCGCCAGAGGAATTCGGCCAGACCTGATCCTGCTCGATGTCAAGCTTCCCGGCATGGACGGGATAGATTTCCTATCAAAAATGCACCGGATTACCGATATGAACGGCACGAAAGTAATTATTTATACCGGGCTTCCTGAGGCCCGGGTCAGGAGCGCCCTCGAAGAGAGAAATATCTTTATCGAGCATATTGTCGAGAAACCGGCCAGGCCTTCGGAACTCATCGGCTTGATCGAAGACACCTTAAGAATACCACAAAAAACGAATCCTCTCTGAATAGAGAACGGTGCAGGTTCCGATCCCTGCTCCGGAGACCCGGACATTCAAACGCTTTATAGGATCTTCTCACCTTATCCTTCGTTGAATGAGCTTTTTTTTTGCCAATCCCAAAAGCAATTCTGTCTTTGCTGTATTTTTATCCCTGCTCTGGAGAATTCTTTTGAATTACCATGGGTAAATAATTTATACTGCACCCGGCGATCACCTCCTGATTACCATGTCTGCGAAACCAGCCGATCCCTATAAAGGCAGAAAAGCTCCCTCGTTCTGTCTCCCTGATTCATCCCGGAAAATGACATGCCTCTCGGATTTTTTGGGAAAATGGGTAGTCCTGTATTTCTACCCAAAGGACAATACCCCTGGATGTACTCTCGAAGCAATGCAGTTTTCAAATGCCATGGAGGACTTTGCCAAGCTCGGTGCCCAGGTGATTGGGATAAGCCAGGACTCCCCGGAGAGCCACGTGAAATTTATTGACCGCCACGGTCTTACGGTTTTACTCCTTTCGGATACAGACCATGAGGTGTTGAAACTCTACGATGCGTGGCAGCCGAAAACCATGTTCGGAAAAGAAATCCTCGGGACTATAAGAACGACGTTTCTTATCGATCCACGAGGGACTATTGTGGAGGTCTGGAGAAGAGTTTCGGTGAAGGGGCATGCGGACGCAGTCAGGGAGGCACTCCTTACAAACCAGAAAATGGGAAATTCTTCATGAAATAATTCCTCATGAGTATAATCGTCCGCCTATTTTATGCACCATTTTTATATTCAGATAGGTGATCAACCCTGGATCCTAGTTTTTAGGATATACTCGTTTCCCCCGAAAAGTAAATGATGCTTCCGGTAACGATTAATATGAAACTCACAATGGCGCTGATGAACATTCCTACCGTCATACCTATCAAAAAGAGGACCGATGATATAATGATGAATGCGATCCCGACAATGAGGATCAACAGGCCGGTCAGCGGGTCGACTGATACACCATGCATATCGTTAATTCGCCGGGAAATGTTAAATATGTCCCGATCGACCTTTGCAGGGAGATATCAGGAACTAAGAAAGAAGGTAATTTTCCTCTGTCCCTTGGGGATATTCCCGATTATCCATCAGGAATACCCGGCATTTCCAGTTCATGGGGCTTTTTTTCCGGGTTTTTACCCAAGGTATGAGATCGTACGGCAACGTATTCCCCCATATCAAAGGATATTAATGTCGCTGTCTTCGGTTTCAGGTTAATACCCCTTATTGACCTTGTGATTCCCCGCAACCGTCCCGATACCTATACACGGGCCCCCGGGGTATACCAGATGCATGCCGTTTCTTCAAAAATCCATAAGAGTAATTAAGCCGGATGGTTCTTAGTAAAATTTATGGAGATACGGCTTCTTGGGACGAACGGATGGTATGACACAAAAACCGGCGATACTACCTGTGTTTTTGTCGATTCCAAAGATTATTACCTCGTCTTCGATGCAGGGAACGGGATACATAAACTGGACAGCGTTATTAAAAAACCGAAACCCGTATACCTGTTTTTAAGCCATTTTCACCTGGATCACATTTCAGGACTCCACATACTGAACAAATTTGATTTCCCCAAAGGACTGACTATTATCGGGCAGAAAGGAACCGGCAAAGTCCTGGAAACATTTGTCAGGCAACCGTTCACGATACCGTTTTCTGAGTATTCGTATCCTGTTACCATCCTCGATCTGTCTGAAGGAGAACACGGGATACCATTCAGGGTCGAATCGCGGAAACTGGTCCATTCGACTGATTGCATGGGCTATCGGGTTGAGATCGACGGAAAAATCATCGCATTCTGTACAGACACCGGGATCTGCGATAACGCGATAGTCCTTGCCCGGAATGCCGACGTGCTGATAACCGAGTGTTCATTAAAACCCGGCCAGGCAAACCCGCTCTGGCCCCACCTGAACCCCGAAACTGCCGTCTCGATAGCAAAGCAGAGCAATGCCGGAAAGCTCGTGCTGATCCATTTCGATGCAAATACTTACAGGACCCTGGACGACCGGTTTTCAATTCTTTCCGAAATTGGAATGGAATTCGAAAACCTCATCATCGGGGTCGATAATAAAAGGATTACAATATAACCGGGTCTTAATCGATTCCATCCCGAATCTGGCCTGATCTTCCATATTTTTATTAACCTGTCCATTTCCTAAAGGACCCCGGCTTCACTTCATCTGGCCCGGAAAATGATGATCGTGATATCGTCGGCCTGCGGCTGGTCGCCGGCAAACGTCATAATCGCATCGACGATAAAACGTATCATCTCCTGGACCGGCAGGTTTATACAGGCTTTTACCGTATCGTTCAAGCGCTCCGTCCCGAATTCTTCTTCCTCCGCATTAATGGCCTCGGTCAGGCCATCTGTGTAGAGGACGGCGATATCACCGCTGTTTAATTCGATCCCGACTGAATCGAGGACAATATCGTCCATTACTCCGAGCGCAATGCCGTCTGCACGGAGAAGTGTCACTTCACCTTTTCCAGTCTGGAAGAGCATCGGGGGGTTGTGTCCGGCATTGACGTAGGTGAGAATCCGGGCGTTCGGATCGATTATTGCATAGAAGAGCGTGACAAACATGCTCGTAATACGTGAATCCTGGACAATTAGGTGGTTTGCATCTTTTATCGCGCTTGAGGGGGATGGATTTTTTGATGTGCTCGCCCTGACAAGGGTCCTTGAGAGGGCCATGAACAGGGCTGCAGGAACTCCTTTTCCCGAGACATCGGCAATGACAAGTCCCCAGCAGTTGTTCGGAAGGGGAATGAAATCATAAAAATCTCCGCCCACTTCAAGGGCCGGCAGACTGAACGCTGCTATTTCAATGCCCGGCATATCGGGCACAGTGTCGGGCAGAAAACTTTGCTGGATATCCCGCGCAATCTCCAGTTCATGGGCTATCCTTTCCTTTTCAGCAGTGGTACGTTTAAGTTCGCCGATATAATTCTTCAGGTCGCTTCCCATCCTGTTGAATGACTGCCCAAGTTCTTCGAATTCGTCGCCGGTCCGTACGTCGACCTTGTAATCGAGATTTCCACGACCGATCTCTTCTGACCCCTCCGACAGTTTTCTGAGCGGACCCGTGATTACCCGGGAAAATACCGTAGTCAGTGCCGCAATAAGAACAAACAGCAGGATAAAAAGGACCAGGAACGCCTGTTTCATCCGGTCGACCTGGTCCTGGATATGCTGTTTTGCGTCCCCGGTCGCTACAGTGATCTTTGCCCCCGTATCCCGGGCCGGGGCGGTGATCTCATCGACCGGCATGACGACGACGACACTCCAGTTCGTGCTCCTGATCGGGGCGAACGCAACAAATTTATCCCCTTCTGCAAACTGTACCTCCCGGACGCCGGAATTTCCCGAAACAATCTCGGCTGCAGCGTCGCGAATACCGGAATTGTCGCTGTTAAACAGGTTCTCTGTCTGGAAGGACTCGTCCCACTGGCTGCTTCCTGCAGCTGCACCCGGCCTTGCGATGACATTGCCCATACCATCGATGAGCATCGCATATCCCGATCTCCCGATCTGGGTATTGATGATCTGCTGGTTTATCGTCTCGATGGTCACGTCGGATCCGATAACCCATGTCCACCCTGTGCTGTTATCCCTGACCGGTCGCGAACAGGTGACCATCAACCCCCGGCCGGTGACATCGACGTACGGAGACGACCAGGTGGTTGTTCCCGCAGACATTGCAGCCTTATACCAGCTCCGGTTCCTTGCGTCGAATGTCGGATCGATCCCCGATGCCCAGGGATAGAGCCTAGTGATCCCTGATTCAGATCCCGCATAGACACTTGCCAGGTGGGGGTCCGAGGCAAGTACCGGGATAAATATTGTATCCATCCCATGGAGTGCCCGGAATTCCGGAGAAGAACTATTTATCATAATTCCCGGGCCGTACAAGTAAACAGAGGCATTATATATCGTTGGAGGCCTTTCTGCCTGGGAATAGCCGGGGTCCGGGTCAACGGGTGGAGATGCCATCAGGGACCCTGCATACGAGGCCATTACCGCCATCTCCCCCTCGACGTTCTCGAACGTCACATTGCTGATGTCGGCCTGGTCCTTTGCAAGTGACAATAATCGTTCTTTCCCGCTCGTTTCAAGGGCTGATCCACTTTCCTGCACGGCCTGGTCGCCCAGGGTCACACTCCGTTCAGTTGCATAATTCCCTACGTTATTCAGTGTCGTAAATGCGATAAAACTAACAAGGATCAAAGAGACCATCGATAAGGTAAGAAAGACGATGAAAATTTTCGTAGTGACGCCGAGATGAATTTTGGTCGGGGGTTCCGGGGACATAGTAAAAATTCCCAAATATTAATGCATTACCGGAATGGGCATCTTAAAGGGAATTCCATATTATGCCCAAGCGTGCAGTATCGGGATTGCATTACCAACAGATAGGTGGTTTCTTTTTATAGTTCTGTTTGTGATAGCATGGAACCATTCCGAATACCGGAAGGAGATTCAAAAAAGAATAATCAGGGTGCTATTCGGGATATCGATTTCAGGTCCGGCAACAATTGGATCCGGACTGGCTGGAATTTGCAGGGGATACAAACTTCTATATGCCCAACCGGGTATTCCAGAAGTATGCCTTCCAA
>Ga0335071_10007416_pt1 | contig 11272 bp, 10 predicted proteins | sample Lox_Sample_15_FD_206724 | JGI IMG/M metagenome (GOLD analysis project Ga0335071, IMG submission 206724) | Soil microbial communities from Loxahatchee National Wildlife Refuge, Florida, United States - Lox_Sample_1.5 | ecosystem: Environmental > Terrestrial > Soil > Wetlands | place: USA...
GCGCGTGCGTTCGACGCGGCGGACGCGGCGGGGCGCCTGCTGATGGAGGCGTTCATGTACCGGCACCATCCGCAGACGCTGCGCATCGCGGAGCTCGTGCGCGACGGCGCGGTCGGCGAGATCGGACTCGTGCGCGCGACGTTCCTCTCGCCGATCCCCGAGGGCGACATCCGCATGTTCCCGGAGCTCGACGGCGGCGCGCTCATGGACGTCGGCTGCTACTGCGTGAGCGGCGCGCGCCTCGTCGCCGGCGAGCCCGTGAGCGTCACCGCGCGGCAGCGCCTTTCGGCGGGCGGCGTCGACGTGCGGCTCGCGGGGACGCTCGTCTTCCCGGGCGAGGTGGTCGCGCAGATCGTGTGCGCCTTCGACCTCGGCTTCCGGGAAGGCCTCGAGATCGTCGGCACCGAGGGCTCGCTCCACGTCGCGACGCCGTGGACGTGCCGCGAGCCGGCGATCGAGATCGGGCGCGGCCCGGAGACCGAGCGGATCGAGCTCGACGACGTCGACCGCTACGGGCTTCAGGGCGACAACCTGAGCCGCGCGATCCGCGGGCTCGAGGAGCCGCTCCTCGGCCGCGAGGACGCGCTCGGCCAGGCGAGGGCGATTGCGGCGCTCTACCGCTCGGCGGAACGCGACGGCGCGCCGGTCGAGCTCACGACCGTCTAGCATCCGCCGGGTGAGCCGGCGAGGACGCGTCGTCGGGGCTGCGGCGCTCGGTGCTGCGACGGCGCTCTCGTGCGCCGGCCTTGCGCTGGCCGACGAGCCTCCGGTCACGACGACGACCGACACGACGACGACCGCCGTCACGACCGACACGACGACGGCGGCGACGGCGACCGCGACGACGGACACGACGACGACCGCGGCGACGACGACGGCGCCCGCGACGACGACGCGGCCCGCGACGGCGACGACCGCGCGGCGGAACGCCTCGACGCCGGCCGGCCCGCCGTGCGTCGGCGCCGGTCCGCTGCTGCTCCTGCTGCCGGGCCATCGCCTCCGGACGGTCGGCGCCGTCTCCGCGCGCGCCCCGGCCGGCGCCGGCGCGACCGCGATGAGCTATCCGGGCTCGGGCGCGATCCTCCGCGTGGCCGGCGAGCGCGCCGACGTCTCCGGCTGCTCCGGCGCGGCGTCGACCGCGTCGAGCTCGCTGAAGCGCGCGAGCCTGTTCGACGGCGCGATCCGGATCCGCGAGCTGACGACGACGATCGTCCCGCCGACGGCGCCGGCGACCGGCTGGCGGATGCGGACGACGCTTCGTGGCCTCGTCGTCGGCGGCGTGCTCGTCACGTTCAAGCAGCGGAGGACGGTGCCGGTCGGCGACTGGGGGATCCTGAAGCAGGACGGACGACACGCGCTGCGCACGGCGCCGGGGACGACGCACGCCGGCCTCGCGTGGTGGCAGTCGGGGCTGACGCTGCGCCTCGTCGCGCCGCACGCCGGTCTGCCGAAGGGGACGCGCGTGCTGATCGCGTACGTCGGCGCCGACCGTCCCTACGCGCTCCGGAAGCTCAAGCCGAACGGCCGGCCGCTGAAGGCGACGCCGCCGCTCGCGGCGGGCCCGTACGTGTTCCCCGTCGCCGGACAGGTCGCCTACTCCGACACGTACGGCGCGAGACGGAGCGACGTTCCGGGCGGCTGGCACCACGGCGACGACATCTTCGCGCCGCTCGGTGCGCCCATCCTCGCCGTCGCGACCGGCACGGTCTTCCGCGTCGGCTGGGAGAAGATCGGCGGCTGGCGCCTCTGGCTCCGCGACAAGCAGGGGAACCGCTTCTACTACGCGCACCTCTCCGGGTACACGCGGCTCGCGAAGAACGGAAACCACGTGCGCGCGGGCCAGCAGCTCGGGTTCGTCGGCAACACCGGCGACGCGTTCACGACGCCGCGCCACCTCCATTTCGAGGTCCACCCGAAGCGGTTCCGGAAGCTCGGCTACAACGGCGCGGTCGACCCGACGACGTACCTCGAGAGCTGGAAGCGCGTCACGCGTGTCGAGGCGATGGTGCCTGCGCCGCTGCCGGCGGGCGCGTCACGGCACGGCGACGGCGCCGTGAGCGACTACCGCGAGCTGCTCGTCGTGCGCGGAATCCGGCGGCCGCCGGCGACGCGGACCGTGATCGCTGCCGCTGCGTTGCGCAGGCCTCTGCCCGCGTCGGTCTCGGCTTCCGTCGAACCCGCGTCGTCGAACTATTCGTTGATCGCCGTGCTCGCCGCTGCGCTCGCCTCGCTCGTCGGCGCTTCCGTGCTCGCGGTTCGTCGCCGGCGCGGCTCGACCGGCTGAGAGCGCCGGCGGTCGCGCGCCGCCTCGACGATTCGCGCGAGCAGGTACGCCGCGAACGAGATCGAGCTGATGAAGAAGCTCGTCGGCCACGGCTGCGCGAGCGAGAGCAGGATCCCGCCCTCGGTCGCGACGAGCGCGATCGCGATGCTGAGGACGATCGCGAGGCCGGGGCGGACGGTGAGCCGCTGCGCCGCCGCGGCCGGCGTGATCACGAGCGTCAGTACGAGCAGCACGCCGACGACCTGGATCGCCTCCGCCGTCGTGAGCGCGAGCAGCAGGAAGATCGCAACGGACAGCGCACGCAGCGGCACGCCGCGCGCCGCGGCGACGTCCGGGTCGACGCTCGAGAACAGCAGCGGCCGGTAGAGCGCGATGAGCCCGACCGCGACGATCAGCGCGACGATCGTGAGGTTGCGAAGCTGCGCGTCGCTGACGCCGACGATGCTTCCGAAGAGGAGGTTCGTCGCCTCGGTCGCGTAGCCCTGGTACAGGAAGAGGAACAGCACGCCGACCCCGAGGCCGAACGAGAGCACCGCCCCGATCGAGCTGTCGCGCTCGCGGCCGCGCAGCGAGAGCAGCCCGAGCACGAGCCCGACGGCGAGCGAGCCCACGATCATCCCGACCACCGCGTCGAACCCGAGGACGAGCGCGCCTGCGGCGCCGGTGAAGCCGAGCTCCGAGATCGCATGCACGGCGAAGCTCGCGCCGCGCGCGACGACGAAGATGCCGATCGCGCCGGAGATGACAGCCACCACCGCACCGGCGAGCAGCGCGGTGTGGACGAAGTGCTCGCCGAGCAGCTCGACGAACATCAGTGTCCGTGCCCGTCGTCGATGTGGTGGACGTGCTGGTCGTCCGGCGTCCCGACGACGACGATCCTTCCGCGCACACGGAGGACGTCGACCTCGGTGCCGTACAGCTCCGACAGCGTCTCCGACGTCATCACCGTGTCCGGCGTCCCGATCGCCCAGCGTCCGGGAGCCAGGTAGAGCACACGGTCGACGATCGACAGCACCGGGTTGACGTCGTGCGTGACGAAGACGACCGGTGTCCCCGCGCGCCGGCGGTGCTCGTCGAAGAGGCCCGTGATCACGGCCTGGTACGAGAGGTCGAGCGAGAGCAGCGGCTCGTCGGCGAGCAGGAGCTTCGGTTCGGAGACGAGAGCCTGCGCCACGCGGAGCCGCTGCTGCTCGCCGCCCGAGAGGCGGCCGACGGGCGCGTCGGCGTACCCCGTCGCGCCGACGTCGTCGAGCGCACGCTCGATCCGCGCGTGCCCCTCGCGGCCGAGGCGGCCGATGCCCCAGCGGTTGCCGTCGAGGCCGAAGCGCACCAGGTCGCGTCCGCGCAGCGGAAGGTCGCGGTCGAAGGCGTGCTGCTGCGGGACGTAGCCGACGCGCGCGCGGCTCGCCTTCGGTGCGCGCCCGGCGACCTCGACGGTGCCGGCGGTCGGCTCGAGCAGTCCGAGCAGGATGCGGAGAAGCGACGTCTTGCCGGTTCCGTTCGGCCCGAGCACGGCGAGGAACTCACCGCGTGCGAGGTCGAAGCTGAGCCCGTCCCAGAGCCTCCGCTCGCCGAACGCGAGCTCGAGCTCGCGGACGGAGACGACGGGGGTCACCGCTTCAGCGCGGCGTAGAGCTGTTTCGTCTGACCGAGCTGCCACTGCTGGAAGGTGAGGCCGGGGGGCAGCGTCTCGCTGACGCCGATCACCGGGATGCCGGCCTTCGTCGCCGCGTCTCGAATGCGTTGCGTGATCGGCGAGACCGCCTGGCTGTTGTAGAGGAGCACGCGGATCTTCTTACCGGTCGCCAGGCCCGTCATCTGGGCGACGGCGAGCGGCGGCGGCTCGCTGCCGTCCTCGATCGCGCGGGTGAACGACTCGGGCGCGAGGTTCTTCAGCCCGGCCGCCGCGAGAAGGTATCCCGGAACCGGCTCGGTGTAGGCGACCGGCTTCCCGGCGAACGTCTTCTTGATCAGCGCGACCTCTCGCCGTAGCGGCCCGAGGCTTCTCTCGAACCGGCGCAGACCGGAGCGGTATGCGCCCGCGTGTTCCGGATCCGCGCGCTCGAGCCCCGAGGCGATCGCTCCTGCGACCGCGTTCAGCCGCGGCACGTCGTACCAGAGGTGCGGGTTCGCATCGTTACCGTGCACACCGAGGACGTCGGCGATCGTGACGACGATCCGCTGCGAGTTCGGTGCGGCGTCCTCGAGCCGCTGCATGAAGGCGTCGTACCCGACCCCGTTCTGGATCACGAGTCGCGCGTGCGAGACCGCGAGCCCGTTCCGGGTGCCCGGCTCGTAGAGGTGTGGATCGGCGTCCGGGTCGGAGAGGATCGAGGTGACCGAGACGCGGCTTCCCGCGATCTGGCGGACGATGTCGCCGTAGAAGTTCTCGGCGGCGACCACCTGGAGCTTCGGCCCGGCCGACCCGGCAGCGCCTGCGCCCGCCGGGGCGGCGAGGGCGGTTGTCATGAGCAAAACGAGAACGATTCTCAGTCTCATCATCGGCTAGAATAGCCACATGAGCACGGCTCTGCAAGCGACGACGACGCCGGACCTCGCCGAGCTCCTGACGCGGAAGGGCGTGCGCCCGACCCGGCAGCGGCTCGAGATCCTCGGCGAGCTCGCCCACGAGCAGGACGACGTGACCGCCCAGGCGCTCTGGAGCCGCCTCCGGCAGCGCAAGGGCTCGAGCGTCGGTCTCGCGACCGTCTACCGGACGCTCGCGCTCCTGCACGACAGGGGCGTGATCGACTCGCTGTCCCACCACGGGACGGAGCACTGCTACCGGCTCTGCGCCGACACGCACCACCACCACCTGCTCTGCTCGAGCTGCCACCGCGTGGTCGAGGTCGACGAGTGCGGTCTCGGCGACTGGCTCGCCGACGTCTCGAAGCGGCACGGCTTCGTCGCGACGGATCACCGCGTCGAGATCGTCGGCCTGTGTGCCGGCTGTCGCGGTGAGACAATCGCCGCCGCGTGACGCGGTATCTCCCGATCATCGGCTGGCTCCCGCGCTACGACCGCCGCTGGCTGCGGGCGGACGTCACGGCCGGGATCGCGGTCACGGCGCTCATCGTGCCGAAGAACCTCGGCTACGCCGGGATCGCCGGCGTCCCGCTCGAGAACGGCCTCTACGCCGCCGCGGCCGGCGCGATCGTGTACGCGCTGTTCTGCACGTCGCGGCACATCTCGACGGGGCCGAGCTCGTCGCTCGCGGCGGTCGCGGGCGGCGCGGTGCTCTTCACCGGCGTCGGCGGGAAGGATGCGGCATACCTCGTCGCCGCGATCACGCTCGCGACCGGCGTCCTCTTCCTGCTGTTCGCGCTGTTCAGGCTCGGGTGGATCGCGCAGTTCCTCTCGAAGGCCGTGATCACCGGCTTCCTCGCCGGCGCCGCGGTGGACGTGGTGATCGGCGAGCTGCCGAAGCTCACGGGCACGAGCTCGAGCGGCGACAACGCGTGGCGCGAGCTCGGGACCTGGGTCCGCGGCCTCGGCGACATCAGCTGGGCGACGCTCCTCGTCGGCGGCGCCGCGCTCGCGGTGATCCTCACGCTGCGCTTCGTCGCGCCCGCCGTCCCCGGCGCGCTCGTCCTCGTCGCAGGCGGGATGCTCGCCGCGTGGCTCTTCGACCTCGGCGCGCACGGCGTCGCGCTCGTCGGCCACGTGCCGCGCGGGCTTCCCTCGCCGGAGCTGCCGCCGTGGGCCGTCTTCAGCGACCACCGCGCGGTGATCGGGATCTCCGCATTCGCGCTCCTGCTGATCGGCTTCTCGCAGACCGCCGGCGACGCGCGCGCGTTCGCGGCGCGGCACCGCTACCGCGTCGACGTCGACCAGGAGGCGGTCGCGCAGGGAATGGCGAATGTCGGCGCCGGCGTGTTCCAGGGGATGCCCGTGTCGACGAGCCTCTCGGCGAGCTCGCTCAACGAGTCGGCCGGCGCGCGCACGCCCGTCGCCTCGCTCGTGACCGGCGCGCTCGTGCTGCTGACGCTGGTCGTCCTCGCGCCGCTCTTCTCGCAGCTGCCGAAGGCGGTGCTCGGCGCCGTGATCATCGACGCCGTCGTCTTCGGGATGATCGACGTCGGCGAGCTACGGCGCCTCTACCGCGTGACGCGGTTCGACTTCTGGGTCTCGATCGCGGCGATCGTCGGCGTGCTGTCGGCGGGCGTGCTCGCGGGCGTCGTGATCGGCGTCGTGCTCTCGCTGATCTGGCTCGTGTACGTCGCGACGCGGCCGCCGATGCCGCTGCTCGGCCGCGAGGCGGGGACGGACGTGTACCGCGACCTCGACGAGCACCCGGACGACGAGACGGATCCCGGCGTCGCGGTCGTGCGGCTCGACGGCGGCCTCTTCTTCGCAACCGCCGAGGCGCTCGAGGACCGCATCCGCGCGCTCTCCGACGGCGCGACGCCGCTCCGGCTGCTCGTGCTCGACATGGAGGGCGTGAACTTCATCGACTCCCAGGGCGCGTCGAAGATCACGGAGCTGCGCCGGCTGACGGAGTCGGAGGGCGTCGTGCTCCGGCTCGCGCGCGTGAAGCCGCAGGTGCTCGCGGTGCTTCGCCTCGACGGGATCGTCGACGAGCTCGGCGCCGACCACGTCCACGGCAACGTCCACCGCGCGGTCGAGGCAGGCGCCCCGACCTGAGCCGGCGCCGTCCGGCGCGGCGTCGAGAATCGCCCCGGTGTCCGAGGGCCTGACGCCGGCCGAGGTCGGCAAGGAGATCCACGAGCACGCGAAGCACACCGGTCACCACGGCGTGCGCGACTCGCGGCTGACGATCGCCGAGGCGGTCGTGCTCTCCGTCGTCGCGATCATCGCGGCGTGGTCGGGGTTCTCCGCGGCAAAATGGAACACGGAGTCGCATCTCTCGCTCTCGGCGGCGGACGCGTCCACACGAAAGCGACTCGCGCGGATCTCCAGTCGCTCACGCTCCGCGTCGGCGACGCGACGACGTTCGCAGTACCGCGTGGCGTGGGAGGCGTGGATGAAGACGAACCCGTTCACGAACCCGAACGCGCCGCCCGGTCCGGCGGCGATGCCGCAGTACCACCCGACGGGCCAGCACGCGGCGGTCGTCTTCGACCACCTCGCCGCCGAGGGCTTCAAGCACGGCGAGCACGAGGCCGCGACCGCCGACGACTACGTCCGGACGACGGTGATCCTCGCGAGCGTGCTGTTCCTGATCGGGATGATCTCCGTGGGGATCGTCCTGCTCGTGTTCGCGGTCGCGCTGATCCTGACCCTCCCGGCGCCGCACCTCGACTGACGCGATGGAGCGATACACCGGCGGCTGCCTGTGCGGGAACGTCCGGATCGTGGCGTCGGGAGCCCCGGACCGGGTCGGCATCTGCCACTGCCTCGACTGCCGCAAGCATCACGGTGCGCTCTTCCACGCGTCCGCGATCTTCCCCGAGGACGCGGTGACGGTCGAGGGCGAGACGCGCAACTACGAGGGGCGGTTCTTCTGTCCGCGCTGCGGCTCGTCCGTGTTCGGACGCAGCGAGGACGAGGTCGAGGTGAACCTCGGATCCCTCGACGCTCCCGACCGTTTCGTGCCGACGTACGAGCTCTGGACCGTCCGTCGCGAGTCGTGGCTGCCGCCGTTCCCGCTCGACGAGCGGTACGAGCGCAACCGCGAGGACTAGCCGAGCGCCGCAGGAGGGGCATACGATGACGGCCGGTGCTGCCGTCCCGCCGCGCCTCGGCGTTCCGGCGGCGCGACCGTGGGGGGCTGGCCGCGCTCGTCCTCTATGCGCTGCTCGCGTTCCTCGTCTTCGGCGTCGGCCTCCTGACCGGCACCGGTCCGCGGCTCGCGGGGACGGGCAGCGACCCGCAGGTCTTCGTCTGGGCGTTCGCGTGGTGGCCGCACGCGATCCTGCACGGGCTCAACCCGGTCGTCACCGACGTCGTGTGGTCGCCGTCCGGCGTGAATCTCGCGTGGGCGACGACGATGCCCGGCCTCGCGCTCGCGTTTGCGCCGCTGACGCTCGCGACGAGCGCGGCGACCGCGTACGACGTCGCCGCGGTCGTCATGCCCGCGCTCGCGGCCTGGACGGCGTTTCTCCTCTGCCGGTACGTGACGGGCCGCTTCTGGCCGTCGCTCGCGGGCGGCTACCTGTTCGGGTTCTCGAGCTACATGCTCGGGCAGCAGCTCGGGCATTTGCACATGACGACCGTGTTCCTCGTGCCGCTCGTCGCGCTCGTCGTGCTCCGCTACGTCGAGGACGATCTCGACGGCCGCGGGCTCGTGCTCCGGCTCGGCCCGCTCCTGGCACTGCAGCTCCTGCTCTCGACGGAGCTCGCCTTCACGGTGACGCTGGCGCTCGCGTTCTCGCTCGTCCTCGGCCTCGCCGTCGCGCCGTCGATGCGGCGCCGGATCGTGACGTCCGTCTGCCCGATCGTCCTCTCGTACTTCGTGGCGGGCATTCTCGCGCTGCCGTTCGTCTACTACCTCCTCAGTGACACCAACACGGCGGCTATCCACGCGGGCGGCGAGTTCGACTCGGATCTCCTGAACGTCGTCGTGCCGACGAAGCTCACGCTCGCCGGCATCGGCTGGGCGGACGCGATCTCGCGGCACTTCCCCGGCAACCTCTCGGAGCGCAACGCCTACCTCGGGATCCCCGCGCTCCTGATCATCGGGCTGTTCGCGCGGGAGCGGTGGAGGACGGCCGGCGGACGCTTCCTCCTCGTGTCGTTCGCCGTCGCGGTCGTCACCTCGCTCGGCTTCTTCCTCTCCGTCGACGGGCACCGGCATGGCCAGCTTCCGTGGGCGCATCTCGGCTATCGCCCGTTGTTCAACGACATCCTGCCGGCGAGGATCGCGCTCTACGTCTCGCTCGTCGTCGCCGTCATGGTCGCGGTCTGGGCGTCCCGGCGCGGCGGCGCCGCGCGCTGGCTCCTGCCGCTGCTCGCGGTGCTCGCGATCGCGCCGCGCCCGTTCGGGCATCCGTTCGACGAGGCATACGCCGTCCCGCGGTTCTTCACCGGCGCGAGCTACCGCACGTGCCTCGCCCCGGGCGAGCGGATCCTCCCGCTCCCGGTGAGCACGGGCGGCGAGCCCGACCTCTGGCAGGTGGCGGCGGACTTCCGCTTCCGGATGGCGGGCGGCTACGTGGTCGCGCGTCCGCCCCCCGCGTTCCTGACGCCGACGAGGATCGCGTGGGTCGCGCTCGGGGCCCGGGTGCCGCCGAGCGACGTCGGACGGCTCCGGGCCTACATCCGCGACAAGGGCGTGACGACCGTCGTCGTCGACGCCGGGCAGGCGCACTTCTGGTCGGCCGCGCTCGACCGCATCGCGACGCCGGAGCCGGTCGGCGGCGTCGTCCTCTACCGCATCCGCTCGTCACCGGGCGCGTGCCCCACGCGCTAGCCTGGCCGCGAGCTGCTTCGCTCGAGCCGTTGCGCGCGACTACGTGACCTGGTCGCGCCAGCCGGGCGGGCGCTTCTCGAGAAACGCCGCGAGGCCCTCCTGGCCCTCGTCGCTCGTGCGGCGCTCGGCGATCCAGCGCGCGGTCTCGGCGCCGTCGGGACGCTCGCGGACCAGTCGCTTCGCCCAGCGCGCGGCGTGCGGGCCGGCGGAGAGGAGCTCGCCGACGACGCGTTCCACCGCGGCGTCGAGGTCGGCCGCGACCTCGTGCACGAGGCCGATCCGGAGCGCGGTCTCCGCGTCGAACCGCTCGCCCGTGAGGAAGTAGCGCCGCGCCGTGCCCGGGCCGATCTTCGCGAGCGCGAACGGTGAGATCACGGCGGGGATGATCCCGAGCTTCACCTCGGAGAACGCGAACACCGCGTCCTCCGACGCGATCGCGATGTCCGCCGCCGCGACGAGCCCGGCGCCGCCGCCGAGCGCGTGGCCCTGCACCCGCGCGACGACCGGCGCGGGGCAGCCGTCGATCGCCTCGAGCATCCGTCGCAGCGCGTTCGCGTCCGCGACGTTCTCGTCGTACGAGAGCCCGGCCGACGCGCGCATCCAGTCGACGTCGGCACCGGCGGAGAAGCTCTTCCCCTCGCCGGCGAGGACGACTGCGCGTGCGCGGCCGACGTCGACGAACGCCTCCGCGAGCTCGGCGATGAGCGCCGCGTCGAACGCGTTGCGACGGTCGGGCCGCGCCAGCGTGATCCGCAGGACCGGCCCGTCGCGCTCGACGGTGAGAGCTGCCACGGCGGAAGCCTATGCGTGCGAGGCGACGAGCTTCGCCGCTGCGCCGCGCTCCGGCCATGCGAGCGTCACGACGAGCGCGACGACGGCGAGGTCGCGCGCGAGCATGAGCCACGACCACGGCGTCGCGTAGTCGAGCGCGAGCGCCCAGTAGTGGTGCGGGACCCACGCCTGTGTCAGCAGGAGCGCCGCGCCGAGGAGCGCCGACGCGACGAGCCCGCGGCGGCCGCGCACGAGCGGGACGAGCGGCACGAGCCAGATCAGGAACTGCGGCGAGAAGACCTTCGAGAAGGCGACGCAGACGGCGACCGTCGCGGCGGACGCGAGGATCAGCGCCTCGGCGTCCGGCTCGGGCCGCCGCGCGAAGCCGACCCAGATCGACGCGACGAGCGCGATCACGAGCACCGTGGAGACCGTTCCCACCGCGTCCGCCGTCGACCCGGCGAGGTTCTGCGAGCCGTGCGTCGTGACTGTGTGCAGCGTGACGCCGCCGGCATGGTGGAGCGCCATCAGCGTCGCGGCGCCGAGGCTCTCGACCTGGAGCGGCCGCCGCAGCTGCGCGGTGAGGCTGTGCCAGACACCGCCGGGCGCGAGCACCGCGAACGGCACGAAGCACGCGACGACGGTCGCCGCGAACGACACCGAGCCGGCGAACGCGGGGTGCCGCCCGCGGCGCTGCCACACGTACGCGAGGAGCAGCGGCGCGAGCACGACGGGCCACAGCTTCGCCGCGAATCCGAGCCCGAGCAGCACACCGCCGACGCTCGCTCGCCCGCGCAGCACCGCCGCGAGCGCACCGACCGCGAGCGCAGCCGGCCAGAGGTCGA
>Ga0335071_10007417_pt1 | contig 11272 bp, 10 predicted proteins | sample Lox_Sample_15_FD_206724 | JGI IMG/M metagenome (GOLD analysis project Ga0335071, IMG submission 206724) | Soil microbial communities from Loxahatchee National Wildlife Refuge, Florida, United States - Lox_Sample_1.5 | ecosystem: Environmental > Terrestrial > Soil > Wetlands | place: USA...
TCGTGCCCACCAGCATCACCGGGCCCCCGCCCGCACGGCAGCGCTCCGCGGCCAGCCGCGTGGCGGCGTAGGCGTCGAGCACGTTGTTGCCGTCGAACACCGCGCCCGCCATGCCGTAGGCCTCCGGCAGCTCGCTGAAGTCCTCCGCGAGATGGTGCTGGCCCAGTCGCGTGCCGAGCGCAACCTGGTTGTTGTGGATGACGAAGAGGCCCGGGACCTTCTGCACCGCGGCGAAGTTCAGACCCTCGTGCGCGGTGCCGGTCTTGGTCGAGCCGTCGCCGATCCAGGTGAGCACGACGAAGCCGTCGCGGCGCACCCGGCTCACCAGCGCCATGCCGGCCACCACGGGCACCACATCGCCCACGTGGGAGATGGGCTGCAGCACGTGGTGGGCGAGCGAGCCGGCGTGCAGGTCGCGGCCGCCGCTCGGGGCGTCGCCGGTGCCCAGGTAGCTGCGGAAGTTGTCCGCGATCGGCATGCCCATCTCGGCGCACGCGCCCGCGTTGCGGATCATCGGCACCACGATGTCGCGCGAGCGGTCCAGCGCGTGCACCGGTCCGACGGTCATCGCCTCCTCGCCGGTGCCCAGCCACGCCTTCGAGATCACGCCCGTTCGCACCCAGCGCTTCAGGACGATGTCCTGCAGGCGCGTGCGGAGCAGTCCCTCGTACAGCCCGAGCAGCGCGGCCTCGTCCAGCGACTCGATCACGCGGCGCCGCTCCGCATCGCGCCGCGTCGTGGCGGCGAACGCCGCGACCAGCGCCGGATCGGCGGACCAGGAGACGTACTCGGGCGGATCGAAGGCCGGGTAGCGCTTCACGTCGGGCGGTAGGGTGTGAGGGTGTAAGGGTTAGGGTCGGGGGCGCTTCGCCGGCGCCCCCACGCGAGCGCCCTCAGAACAGCTTCTTCAGCTTCCCCATCATGCCGCCCCCGGTGCTGCCGGCCGCCTCCTCGAGCGCGAGCCCGAACTCGGCCGCGGTCTGGTAGCGGGCCGCGGGGTCGGCCTCGATGGCCTTCATCAGCGCCTTCTCGAACTGCGCCGTGAACTCGAGGTCGGTGCGCGCCTTCCGCAGCGGCAGCGGCTGCCCGCGCAGCCGCGCGATCATCATGTCCTGCGCGGTCTTCCCCTCGAAGGGCAGCTTGCCCGTGAACATCTCGAAGGCCACGAGTCCCAGCGCGTAGATGTCCGACCGGCCGTCCAGCGGCTTGCCGCGGATCTGCTCGGGGCTCATGAACTCCGGCGTGCCGAGGATGATGCCCGTCGCCGTGAGCTTGGCGATCCCCGGCTCCGCGCGCTTCTCCTTGGCGAGCCCGAAATCCGTGACCACGGCCGTGATCCCGCCCGAGGGCGTGGGGCAGATGAAGATGTTCTCCGGCTTGAGGTCGCGGTGGATGATCTGCTGCTGGTGGGCGACGTTCAGGGCGTCGCACACCTGGCGCATGATCGGCACGCCCACCTCGAGCGAGATGGGCCCCTCGCGCACTTCCTTGTCGGAGAGCAGCTCGCCCTTGAGCAGCGGCATCACGAGGTAGATCAACCCGTCCTCGGTTTCGCCGAGGCGCATGATGCGGCAGATGTTGGGGTGGTCGAGCCGCATCGCCAGGCCCGCCTCGCGCCGCAGCCGCTCGGCGGCGGTCTTATCCTGGGCCAGCTTCGGCGTCATGATCTTGACGGCCACCGACTCGCCGCTGGAGATGTCCTTCGCCTCGTACACGAAGGACATCCCGCCCTCGCCGAGCTTGCGCACCACCCGGTAGCGCTGGTCGAGGACCTGGTCCCGGAGCGTCTTGGCCGGGTCGGCGGTGGCGGGCTTCGGCTTCACCGCCTGGCGGATCTGCGTGGAGCCGGCCGCCGCGGCGGCCGGCATGTCCGCCACGTCCACCAGCTGGCTGCCGTCCTGCGGGCAGAACCGGGCGTCGCCGGCGTAGACCTTATGGCACTTGGGGCAGCGTCGTTGGCTCACTGTCGCACCACGTTGCGGCCGTCCGCCTTGGCCCGGTAGAGGGCCGCGTCGGCCAAGGCGATGAAGGACTCCGGCGTATCCACCGCCGGGTCGGGGAAGCAGGCGATGCCGATGGAGACCGTGATGCGGACCGGGCGCGTCGGATCGGCGAACGAGAAGGCGGCGATGCGCTGCCGCATCCGGTCCGCCAGGATCGTGGCCCCGTGCGCGGCCGTCTCCGGCAGCAGGATCACGAACTCCTCGCCGCCGTAGCGCGCCACGGTGTCCACCGACCGCGCGTCGCGCCGCAGCAGCTCGCCGAGCTGGCGCAGCACCGTGTCGCCGACCACGTGGCCCATCGTGTCGTTGATGCGCTTGAAGTGATCGAGGTCGATCATCAGCAGGGCCAGCACCAGGTTGTAGCGCCGGGCGCGCTCCACCTCGCGCTCCACCGCCTCGAGCAGCGCCCGGCGGTTGGAGCAGCCGGTGAGCGCGTCGGTGAGGGCGAGCGTTTCGAGGCGCTCGCGGTCCGAGACGACCGACTCGAAGTCGTGGGCCTTCTCGATCGCGGCCACCGCGGCCTTGATCACCGTGTCCGCGAACTGCGCGTCCTCCACGCCCAGCGGCGTCTCGCCCTGGACCGTGCGCAGGTACAGCACGCCGCACTGCTCCTCCCGCATCCGGAAGGGCAGCGCGACCACCGACTGGGTCGGCACCGGGATGCCGCTCTTCGCCCACATCGCCCGCACTTCCACGAACAGCGGGTCGCTCGACACGTCCGCGATGATCACCGGCTGGTCGGTCTCGAGGGCCTTGAGCATTTCGGGATAGCGGGCCAGCTCGATCCGGAGGTTCCGCAGCATCGGGTTCTCGTACGCGGCCACCACCGTGCCGTACACGTCGCCGGGCTTGGCGAGCACGAGCGAGCAGCGGGAGATGTTCAGCGCCCGCGCCACCCGGCGCGAGAGGATGTGGTAGATCTCGTCGGGCTTCAGCGAATCGGTCAGCTCGTGCAGGATGTCGGCGATGGCGCCGCGCGCCCGCGACTCCTCGCGGGCGGTGCGCAGCTCGCGGCCGCGCTTGAGCTGCGACTCGACGCGCGCCAGCAGTTCCTTCACCCGGAACGGCTTCGCCACGAAGTCGGACGCGCCGAGGCCGAGCGCCTTGGCGGTCCCGTCCTCGGGATCCATCGAGGAGATCATCAGCACCGGCAGATCGTGCCACTTGGGCTCGTTGCGGATGCGCTCCAGCAGCTGCAGCCCGTCCACCTTGGGCATCATGATGTCCAGGAGCACGAGGTCGGGTCGCTCGTCGCCCAGCCGCTCCAGCAGGTTCTGGCCGTCGGGCACGGCCACGACGTTGCAGCCCTGCTCCTTGAGGATCCAGGTCAGGGTGCCCACCAGGGCGGCGTCGTCGTCCGCCACCATCACCTTGGCGCCGACGAGCAGGCCCGGCGTCGTCATGTCTTGGCCGCCAGCAGCGATTGCAGTCCCTCCCACTCGATGTTCCCGCCCGACAACACCGCCACCACGGGCCCCTGGACTTCGCCCGCCTTCCGGCCCAGCAGCCAGGCCAGCGTCGCGGCGCCGGACGGCTCCACGACCAGCTTCAGCCGGTCCAGCGCGAACCGCACGGCCTCGACGATGGCCGCATCCGAGACGAGGTACGCGGCCGCGGCGTGGCGCGCCAGGTGCGCGAAGGTGAGCGCACCGATCCTGAGCGGCAACAGCCCGTCGGCGACGCTGCCCGTGTGGTCCAGCGTGACCGGCTGCCCCGCCGCCCGCGCCCGCTCGTACGTGGGCGCGCCCTCGGGCTCGACCGTGACGACCGACGCCTCCGGGCGGAGCGCCTTCACCGCCGTGGCCACGCCCGCCGCGAGGCCCCCGCCGCCGACCGGCACCGCCACGGTGCGCACGTCGGGGCAGTCCTCGACGATCTCCAGGCCCGCGGTGCCCTGGCCGGCGATGATCGCCGGGTGGTCGAACGGCGGGACGATCGCAAGCCGCTCGCGCTCGGCGATCTCGAGCGCGCGCTGGTAGCGGTCCTGCGACGTCCGACCCGCCAGCACCACCTCACCGCCCAGGCGCTCCACCCCGCGACGCTTGGGCGCCGCCACCGTCTCCGGCATCACAATCACCGCCCGCAGCCCGAAGCGCCTGGCCACGAAGGCCACGGCCTGGCCGTGGTTGCCCGAGGAGTACGTGATGACGCCGGTCGCGCCGCCCTCCGCCAGCTGGCGCACGAGCGTGAACGCGCCCCGCAGCTTGAACGCCCCCACGCGCTGCAGGCTCTCCGGCTTCACGAACACCGGCACCCCGAGCCGCTCCGCGAGGTCGTCGGACGGCAGCAGCGGCGTGCGCACCGCGACGCCGCGGAGGTGTTGCGCGGCCTCGCGAATCGCGGCGAGTGTGACCAGCTCGGGGGACGACGGGACCGTCACGCGGACGACGACTCCATGGAAGGCCGCAAAGTACGGCTCGGATGGGGGCGCGGCAAGGTCGGGGCGGCGGCGCCGTCAGGGCTTCCGCGCCGCCCGACCGAGCAGCCAGTGCGTGGCCACGAGGTCCACCACCATGACGCCGAACAGCACGATCGTCCCGGTGGTGCCGATCACCCGGAAGTAGCGCAGCGCCCCGACCAGCAACGAGTAGGCGAGCACGCCTCCCAGGACGAGCGGGCGGTTCACGCGCGATGCCGACGCCAGGGGTCCGCGAGGCCTAGCCGGCGAGCAGGCCCTGCGCCATCAGGAGCTCGGCGTTGAGCAGGGCCGCGCCGGCCGCGCCGCGGATGGTGTTGTGCCCGAGGACGATGAACTTGTAGCCCATCAGCTCGCAGCGCCGCACCCGCCCCACCACCGAGGCCATGCCGCGTTCGCGGTTGGCGTCGAGCCGAGGCTGCGGGCGGTCGTCCTGATCCATCAGCAGCGTCGGGTGCTCCGGTGCGCTCGGCAGGCCGCGCTCCTGCGGCTCGCCGCGGTACGTGCGGAACGCGTCGCGCACCGCCTCGAGGCCCGGATCGCTCCCGAGCGTCACGAACACCGAGGCGGTGTGCCCGTCCACGACCGGCACGCGCGTGGTCTGGGCGCTCACGACGACCGGGTGCGGCGTCACGCCCGGACCCGCCATCGTGCCGAGGATCTTCTGCGTCTCGCGCTCGACCTTCTCCTCTTCGCCGGCGATGAACGGGATCACGTTTCCGAGGATGTCGAGCGACGGCAGGCCCGGATACCCGGCGCCCGAGATGGCCTGCAGCGTCGTCACCACCACGGCCTTCAGGCCGAAGCGCCGCTCCAGCGGCGCCAGGGCCAGGACGAGCGTCGCGGTCGAGCAGTTGGGGTTGGTGGCGATGAAGCCGCGCCAGCCGCGCCGCTTCCGCTGCGCGGCGATCAGCGCCGTGTGGCCGGGGTTGACCTCCGGCACCAGCAGCGGCACGTCGTCGTCCATCCGGTGGTTGCGGGCGTTGCTCAGCACCGCGTAACCGGCGGCGGCGAACGCCTCCTCGACGGGGCCGGCGACCGCGGCGTCGAGAGCCGAGAACACCAGCTCGCACGGCAGCTTCGGCTCGACCGGCTGCACCACCAGGTCGCCCGCCGCGGCCGTCATCGGCACGTCGAGCTTCCAGGCGCACGCCTCCCCGTAGCTCCTGCCGGCCGAGCGCTCGGACGCCGCGACGGCGACCAGGTCGAACCACGGATGGCCGGCGAGCAGCTGCACGAACCGCTGCCCCACCGCGCCGGTGGCTCCCAGGACCCCGACCCGCACCTTCTTCACCGCAGCGCCTCCTCGAGAGCCGTGGCGGCCGACGTCTTCGCGTCACGGTACTTCACGATCACCGGCGCGTAGAGCGAGAGGCCCAGCGCCTTCGCCCGCTCGCCCGCGGCCGGGCGCGCGCCCGGCACCACCACGGCGCCCGCCGGTATCTCGAGCGGCACCGTGTCCGTGCGGCGATAGACGGCGTCGCGTACCAGGTCATAGACCGGCGTCGAGCCGGTCAGGATCGTGCCGGCCGCGAGCACCGCGCCGCGACGCACGATCGCGCCCTCGTACACGCCGCAGCCGCCGCCCACCAGCACGTCGTCCTCCACGATCACCGGCAGCGCGCCGGCCGGCTCGAGCACGCCGCCGATCTGCGCCGCGGCCGACAGGTGCACCCGCCGCCCGATCTGCGCGCACGAGCCTACGAGCGCGTGACTGTCGATCATCGTCCCTTCGTCCACGTAGGCGCCGACGTTCACGTACATCGGCGGCATGCACACCACGCCCGGCGCGACGTACGCCCCGTCCCGGATGGCCGAGCCGCCCGGCACCACCCGCACGCCGTCGCTCACGGCGAGCGGCTTGACCGGCCACGTGTCCTTGTCGAAGAACCGGAGCGTGCCGCCGTGCGACATGTCGACCAGCACGCCCATCCGGAAGCCGAACAGGATGGCGCTCTTGACCCACGCGTTCACGCGCCAGCCGCCGTCCGCCGGCTCCGCCGCGCGCACCTCGCCGCGGCCCAGCGCCGCCCGGAATTCGTCGAACAGCGCGCGGTCCGCGGATCCCAGCGCCGCCGGCGCCCTCGCCAGCAGCGCCTCCACCCGCTCACGCAGCGGCATGCGCCCTCGCGTCCAGCATCCCCAGCGAGCCGAGCACCTCGCGCACCCGCGCGCGGCTCGCGTCCTTGACGGGCACCAGCGGCAGCCGGAACTGCTCCTCGAGCAGGCCCATCATCGCCATCGCCGCCTTGACCGGGCCCGGGCTCGACTCGATGAAGTTCACCTCCATCAGCGGCAGGAGCTTGAAGTGCAGCGCCCGTGCCTCGTCCCATTTCCCCGCGAGGGCGAGGTCCGCGAGCTTCGCCATCTGGTCCGGCGCTTCGTTGGACGCCACGGAGACGATGCCGTCGGCGCCGAGCGCCATCAGCGGCAGCGTGACGGCGTCGTCGCCCGACAGCACCCGGAAGCCGTCCGGCCGCTCGCGCAGGATCGCCATGATCTGCGCGAAGTCGCCCGAGGCCTCCTTGATCGCGACGATGTTGGGAACCTCGCGCGCGAGCTTCAGGGTGGTAGCGGCCTGGATGTTCGAGGACGTCCGGCCGGGCACGTTGTACATCATCACCGGGAGCGGTGCCACGGCCTCCGCCACCGCGCGGAAGTGCGCCAGCAACCCTTCCTGCGTGGGCTTGTTGTAGTAGGGCGCGACGATCAGCACGCCGTCGGCCCCCATCCGTTGCGCCTCCTTCGCCTGCTCGACGGCGTGCGCCGTGTTGTTGCTCCCGGCGCCGGCCACGACCCGCGCGCGGAAGTTGGCGGCCTCGATCGTGGCCGCGATGACCTGACGCCCTTCCTCGTCGCTCATCGTCGCGCGCTCGCCCGTGGTGCCGCACGGCACCAGCACGCCGACGCCCCCCTTGATCTGGCGCTCGACCAGCGCGCGCATCCGCGGCAGGTCCAGGGCGCCGTCGCGCTTGAACGGGGTTACGAGCGCGGTCGCGCACCCGCGCATCCATTCCACCTTGGTGCTCATCGTGCCGCCTCTCCCGCGGAGGCCAGGATCTCGTCCAGGACCTCGGTGAACTCGAACACGCCGTGCCGCCCGCCGGCCGCGATCCACTGCGCCGCCAGCAGCGCGCCGGCCGCGAAGCCCTCGCGCGAGCGGGCTGTGTGCGTGAGCATGATCTGGTCGGCCGGGCCGTCGAAGCCGACGCGATGCGTGCCGGGAATGTGGCCCGCCCGCGTGGACGTGACCGGCACGTCGCGCCCGCCGTACGCGCCGGCGACGATGCCCTTCAGCTTGAGCGCCGTGCCCGACGGCGCGTCCTTCTTGCGGGCGTGGTGCGCTTCCTCGAGGAACGGCGCGTACGCCGGATCGCGGGCGTACTCGGCCGCCGCCGTGGCGACCACCCGGTAGAACAGGTTGGCGCCGACCGAGAAGTTGGCGCCGTAGACCATGACCCCCTTGCCGCGCTCGACGATGTCGCGCACCTCGCCAAGCCGCGCCTGCCAGCCCGTGGCGCCCTCGACCAGGGGCACGCCCGCCTTCACGCACGCCCGCACGTGGTCCGGCACGGCGCTCCCGACCGAGAAGTCCACGGCTACGTCGGCGCCTTGAAGCGAGCGGGCGAGGTCCTCCCACCCGCGGGCCGCGTCGCGATCGGTGAAGATTGCGGCGATGTCGTGCCCGGCCTCCTTCGCCCTGGCCTCGACCAGGCTCCCCATCCCCCCGTGTCCGAACAGCGCCAGCTTCATTTCTTCCCTCCGACGGTCTTCTCGCCGTGTGTCGCCAGGAGCGTGCGGCCGAGGCGGACGTATCCATCCACCGCCTCGTACAGCTCGGCCTTGGGCACCTTCTCGTGGTCCGTGTGCGCCTCGAGGATGGTGCCGGGACCGAAGACGAGCGCCGAGCCCCAGCGCGACAGGTGCGGCGCGTCGGTGGTGTAGCGCACCACGCACGTCTCGAACTCGGGCAGCTCCATCAGGCGCACGGGCTCGGTCACCGTGTGCACCTCGATCGAAGCGCGACCGCGCACCACCTGCTCCAGCTTCCGCCGCACCTGCTCCGACGGCACGGCGACGCGGAAATGCAGCTCCGCCCGCGCGTCCGCCGGCACCACGTTCGCCCGCGTGCCGCCCGCGACCGTTCCGATGTTGCAGGTGGTGACCCCGAAGAACGGATCGGCGGGCCACTCGACGCCGCGCACGTCCGCCAGGACGTCGAGCAGCGTCAGGATGGCCGAGCTGCCGCGCTCCGGGTACGCCGAGTGCGCCGCGATGCCGGCGGTGGCCAGCGAGAGCCGGAGCGAGCCCATGCAGCCCTTGGCGAGCCGGTTCTCGGTCGGCTCGCCGATGACGACGCAGCGGACGCCCGCCGCCGCCGCGTGCCCGTTGGCCACCTTGGCGCCGAGGCTCCCGGCCTCCTCGTCCACGACGTACAGCAACCCGATGCCTTTGTGTCCTTCGGCCCGCAGCCGCTCGGCGGCCGCGATCTGCGATGCGACGATGCCCTTCGCGTCGCAGGCGCCGCGGCCATAGAGGAAATCGGCGTCTTCCGACGAGGCGACGAACGGCGGCACGGTGTCGAGATGCGAGGCGAAGACGACGCGCGACCCGTTCCCCGTGCGCGCGATCAGGTTCGAGCGGCCCGGCGCCGCCTCCTGCAGCTCGACGCGGTAGCCGCGCCGCTCGAGGTACGAAGCCAGGAACGCCGCGATCTCCCCCTCGTCGCCGCTCACCGACGGGATGTCCACCAGCGAACGCGTGAGCGCGCAGACGTCCACTTCGACGGAGTCCTTCTTCCGGCTCGTCTTCACCGACTTCTCCTTCGCCGCCACGCGCTTGGCGCCGCGGGCGCCGGCCCAGCGGCTCGGCCCCGCGCCCACCCGCGTGCCGCGCGGCGAGCCGACGGCGCAGACATCGAACTCGATCCGCTGCCGCCGCGCGAAATGCAGCGCCTTCGGCTGGATGACCCGCGAGCCGAGCTTCAAGGCGTCGTCCCACGAGATGAGCTCGTAGCGCCGCGGCTTCGCGCCGGCCGTCGCCGGGTCGCGCTCGTACACTCCGTCCACGTTCTTGAGCAGCCGGCAGCTCTTCGCGCCGAGCCGGTGCGCGAGAAACAGGGCCGTGAGGTCCGTGCCCCCGCGGCCGAATAGCGCGTAGCCGCCCGCCGTGTCGCGTCCGTAGAATCCCGCGATGACGGCGACACCCGACCGCTCGAGCGCGCGCCGGAGCGCGTCGTCGTCCACGTCGACCGGATCGGCGTCGAGCAACGGGCCCCGGGTGGTCAGGCCGACGGCGGCCGGCTCGAGCAGCGCGGCTTCGACGCCGGCGGCGTTCAAAGCGAGGGCGAGACGGGCCGCCGAGGCTGCTTCGCCAGTGGCGAGGAGCGAGGCGGTGGCTGCCGGCTCGGGTGCGGGACCGAAGAAGTGCGCGTCTTCCAGCAGGCGGTCGGTGGCGCCCTTCAACGCGGAGACCACCGCCAGCACGCGCTCGCCGCGCTGCAGGTGGCGCCGGACGTCCGCCACGGCCGCCGCGTAGTCGCGCGCCGTACCGAGCACCGACCCGCCGAACTTCAGCACCGTGAGCGGCTGTTGGGCCATCCCCGCCACGCCTCCCGACCCCTGGAATGGAATACGCCACCGCCCGGCGGCACGGGCGATGGCGAATCCTATCGCGGAATCGGGTCAGCGCAAAGCGCCCGAGCCCGGCGGCGCGGCGCCGCCGAGCCGGCGGCCAGCGTCGCTCAGCGGCGGCGCACCGTCAGGGGGCCGTTGGTGGTGGTGACCCGCACGGTGGGCCCTCCGCCGTTCAGATCGGTCTCGATCTGGCGTCCGTTGAAGTGCCCCTGGACGGTGATCGGGAAATCCACGCTCACCGGGCCGTTCTCCGTGCCCGTCTCCAGGTGCGCCGCGTAGCCGGCCGGGATCAGGAGGGTGACCGGCCCGTTCTCCGTCTCGCTGTCGAGGCCGGTGCCGTCCCACTTGCCACCCGAGAGCGTGACGCTGAGGGGCCCGTTGACGGTGCGGGCGTGCACGTCGCCGCCCGCATTGGCCAGCTCCAGCGGCCCGTTCACCGTGTTCAGATCCAGCCTGCCGGATACGTCCCCCACCACGATCGGGCCGTTGACGGCGCGAGCCGTCAGGTCCGTGCGGAGCGGCACCCGGACGTCGAAGCTGACGCTCCACGACTCGCGCCCGGACGTCGCGGGACCGTCCGCCCGGATCGAGCCGCCGGAGGCCGTGATCCGCACCTCGCGCGCGATGGCCTGGGCCGCCTCGTCCGTCCGTGCCTGCGCCTGCACCTTCGCCGTCACCGCCACGCTGTCCCGGTCCCACCCGGACACGCGGATCGCGCCGTTTTCGCCGGGCTCCACGCTCACCGCGCCGCCGGCCTTGAAGCCGGTGTCCCTGATCTCGCAGTAGTGCGCCCGGGAGTCGTCGCCCCGGTACCTGTCCCGGCAGCGGGCGTAGCCGTCGTCGTGCGAGGCGCGTTGGGCGAACAGCGGCACGGCGGCGAGGCTCAGGCCGGTCACGATGGTGGCGATGCGGACGCGGGCTTCCACGGCACTCCTCCGGAATGGCGGCTACCGGTTCGACACGCCCGCCGGAGCGATGGTTGGAGACAGTAGGTAGCAGGCAGGATTCGGGTCAGTTGCCAGACGGCAAGTCCGCAGTGGTTACCAGTCTGTCCGATGCCAGTGCAAGAAGAGGCCCCAGGCAACTCCTCACCGCCCGGGGCCTGTTCTGCTTCTCACGCCTGTCGTCTGGGAACCACTGGCAACTTGGCGTCTGGCAACTCTACTGCACTCTCAGGTCTGAGAGACTCCCTCCGTCAAGGGCTCCACGTCGCCCGT
>Ga0335071_10007418_pt1 | contig 11272 bp, 7 predicted proteins | sample Lox_Sample_15_FD_206724 | JGI IMG/M metagenome (GOLD analysis project Ga0335071, IMG submission 206724) | Soil microbial communities from Loxahatchee National Wildlife Refuge, Florida, United States - Lox_Sample_1.5 | ecosystem: Environmental > Terrestrial > Soil > Wetlands | place: USA: Florida...
CGGAACGCGGTAGGTGAGCCACCAGCCCGCCAGCCAGAACAGGCCCAGGACGCCCATGGCGATAAAGGCGCTTCGCCAGCCAGCCGCGAGCACCAGCCAGGCGATCATCGGGGTGGAGACGATCGAACCGATGGATGCGCCACTATTGAAGATGCCTGAGGCCAGTGCGCGTTCGCGCGGTGGAAACCACTCTGCCACCAGCTTGGCGGCGGCCGGCCAGTTGCCGGCCTCGCCCGCCCCAAGGAGGAGGCGAAAGCAGCCCAGGGAGAGCGCTCCCCGAGCAAAAACGTGAAGCATTCCCGCCACGGACCACCACAGCATGCAACAGGCGTAGCCGATGCGTGTGCCCACGTAGTCAACAAACGGTCCTGACAGACCATTCATTACGGCATAGGCCAGCATGAACGCCGCGGCCACATAGCCATACGATGCTTCGGTCAAAGGCACCGTCTGCTTGAAATCCGGTGCGGTTACCACTACGGACAACACCTGGCGGTCGAGGTAGTTGATAATCGTCGCCAGAAACGCGAAGCCGATCATCAGCCAGCGCAGCCGCGAGATTTCTCCCGGCTGCATGGCCGCTGTTGGCTGATCGAGTTGTGCGGAGCTAGTCACGCCGTTCTGTTCTTTAACCGACGGGAGCGACCGGGCGCAGCATGGCGCCCGCGTCCCGCCTTCCCACGCTATTTCGTCCGGTCATTGGCGGGGGGCTCGTAATAGTCAAAGCTCGGGCCCAGCTTCTCCCGCAGCGGTTGCGTGGCCCGGTTCAACTGCAGCCGAATCTCCGACGCCAACGGCTCCGAGGCCGCATGGAGGTTTATTTGCAATTCCCGGAGGTTGCGCGAACCGCAGAGCGAACTCGTGATGCCCGGGCCGCCGAGCGCCCATCTCAATGCGATCTCGGGCATGGTCGAACCGCAGCTCCGGGCGATCTCGCGAATGGCCCGCAGCGCCTCGTTGGTTTCCGGTTCGGCCCCCGGCAAGCCGTGACGGCATTCGGGGGTGCGGCGGCTGTCGAAATGCCGCGTCCGCCGCTGCCAAACCGGCACCTCGGCAAGGGTGGCGTAGATGTCCGCCAGCACCCCTTGCATCAGTGACATGTATCCCAGCACCCCGATGCCGTGGTCGCGGCAATAGGGGAGGATCTCCAACTCGATGGCGCGCGTGAGCAGGCTGTAGGGCAACTCATTGATGACGATTGGCGCCCCGCTGGCCAGCGCCTCGGAGAGCTTTTGCACGCCAAAGTTGCTCACGCCGATATAGTGGATCTTGCCAGCGTCGCGCAGCCGCATGAGTGTGTCGAAGGCTGCGGTAACGGAAGGCGTAGGAACTGCCTCGGTCGTGAAGTGTCGGATGGAATGTGCCGTGATCGGCCAGTGGACCATGTAGAGGTCAATGTAATCGGTCTGCAACCGTTGAAGGCTGGCCTCGCAGTGCGCGATGAGCTTCTTTGGTTCCACGTTGGAGGGGCTGATCTTTGTGCCCACGAGCACCTGGTCGCGCGGGATTCCCTTCAGCGCCAATCCCAGCGCGGTTTCGCTGGCGCCTTTATTATACGCTTCCGCCGTGTCGAAGAAGCAACAGCCCTGCGCCGCTGCGTGCCGCACGACTGCATTTACGTCGTCCTGGTTCTGTGCTCCCCAGTATTCGCCGCCGCCGTACGCCCAGCAGCCCATGCCGAGCACCGGTAACCGCAGATCGGAGTTGCCACATTGGCGCCAAGGAATTGAACTCTTGGGACCGCGGGGGGGCTGCGTGCCGGGCTTGATCGGAGCGAGCGCGGGCGGATGGGGCGGGGGGCTGACAGCTCTCGGATTGGTCATTCGATTCTGAGCGTTAGATTAGTTCTTCTTCGGGAGGGCTCTGGTGGCGCCGCCGGAGATGCCGCCGTCCACTAATAACGTCTGGGCGGTGACGTACCCGCTGGCATCCGAGGCGAGAAACACCACTGCGCCATCCAGGTCGGTGGGCCGTCCGGGCCGCTTGAGGGGGATGCGATCGCAAAGGTAAGCCACCCACTCCTGGTTCTCATACATCACCGCGTTCTGCGCGGTCTTGAACCAGCCCGGCGCGAGGCAATTGACCGTGATGCCATGGACGCCCCAATCATCCGCCAGGCTCATGGTGAGCTGTTTGACGCCGCCGCGACTCGAACCGTAAGGGGCCAGCCCGGCGTAACCGGCGACACAGGTTACCGAGCCAATGTTAATGATGCGCCCGTATTTCCTCTGAATCATGTGGTGCGCGACGGCCTGGGAAACAAAAAACGTGCCGCGCAGGTTCGTCTCGAGCACCAGATTCCAATCGTCCCAGGCCACCTCGAGGGCGGGCTTGCGGACATTGCAGCCGGCATTGTTAACCAGGATGTCTATCTTGCCGTAATGGGCAATGGCGGCGGCGGCCATCGCCTGGATGCTGTCGTAAAGTCGCACATCCAGGGGCAAGGGAAGGGCCTTGCGGCCGAGAGCCTGGATTTCCTGCTGGAATGGTTTCAGTGTGGCCGGATTCCGGCTAGTGAGGATCAAGTCGGCCCCGGCTGTGGCCAGCGCGCGCGCAAAGCACTGGCCCAACCCGCGGCTGGTTCCGGTAACCAGGGCGACCTTGCCGGTCAGATCGAAAAGCGGAGAATTCATCGCGGTATTCAGATTACGGCTTAAGGATTACTTTCAACAACCCGGGTTCCTTGCGGTAAAGCCGGTCAAACCATTGGGCTCCCTCCGCCAGAGGTGCCACCGCGCTGAGCAAGGGTGTCGGGTCAATCCGGCGGGTGGCCATCAGATCCAAGCAGGCCTGATATTCGCCCGCCGACGCGCATGTGCCCTGGATAGACAGCTCGCGCGTGACCACGACCTGCAGGGGGAATTCCACCTTAGGGGCCAGGTTGCCAACCAGCGTGACGACGCCACCCTTGCGCACGCAGCGGACCGCCAGGTCCACTGTGGCGCCGACGCCCACCGCTTCAAACGCGCGGTCCGCTCCCACCCCGCCGGTCAAACGCTGGATTTCCTGCAAGGCGTCCACGCTGGCCGAGGGGATGACCTCGTGCGCCCCAAGCTGCCGGGCCAGCGCCAGTTTCTCCGGCGCCACATCCACCGCGATCACGCGCCTGAAGCCGGTCTGCCGTGCCAACTGAATCACGGCTAGCCCGATCATGCCGCAACCAATCACGACGGCGACATCGTTCTCGCGCACGGCGGCTCGCCGCACCGCGTGAAGGGCGATGGTAAACGGCTCGATCAACGCCGCGTGCTCAAACGGTAGCCCATCGGGGAGCCGATATAGAATGTGCTGAGGCACGGCCACATACTCCGCAAACGCCCCGTGTTGGCGATAATCCTCGCACGACACCCCGAGCACGCGGCGCTGGTTGCACAAATTGACCTCTCCGCGACTGCAATACTCGCAGACACCGCAGTAAATCGTCGAATCGAACGTCACGCGATCCCCGTCGTTCCACGCAGTCACCTTGCTCCCCACTGCGACAATCCGTCCGGCTGCTTCATGGCCCATGATAATGGGAGGACGCCGCCGGCCGGTCGAACCGTCCATCCCATGAACGTCGCTTCCACAAATGCCGCAGGCTTCGACGGCTACCAGCACCTCGGTGGGCTCATAAAGGGGCTTTGGTACTTCCTCGTAAGCGAATTTCAGATATTCCTTCAGCACGAGCGCTTTCATGATTCCTTAGGTGTAACCACCCCTATGGTGATTAAGACGTTAGCGAATCGGCGTTCCTCACCGGTGGCGATCACCAGCGCAGTCACCGGCTGGCACGCTTCCGCATAAAACTCAGCCCGCTTCAAAGCCGTTGGCTGCAGGCTGCGGGGCAGCAATTGAGATAACTCATCATGCACGGGCACCGGCTCCCCGTTCGGGGTCTGCATCATAATCGCGGACTCAATCGGAATGGTGTCGCGCAGCACATCCAATACGTCGGTCACCCGCACCAAACCGCGCCGGAGGTTCAGAAACACCCTGGCGGCCCCTGCCGGCGCTTGGGTTGAAACGGGATAATTTGCGTCTGCGATGAGGACACGAGCGCCATGACCCGCGCGTCCCAGAGCCGACTGAATGTCCGGGTGCAAGAGCCTGCTGAGCAACATGTGGTAATTCTTACCATGTCGGCGACGGGTAGGTCTTGGGGATTCGGGCAGTCAGGACAGGGGTTTTGGGCGGTGCCGCTGGCGGTAGGCATGGGGCGAACAGCCGAACGCCCGCTTGAATTGTTGGTGGAAGTTCGACAGGTCATCGAACCCGCATTCGAACACCACTTCACTGAGTGACTTGGCGGTTTCCGTCAATAGCTTTAGCGCGTGCCGCAGACGCAGCTGGACTAGCCTCTGCCGCCAACTGGTGCCGCTCACGCGGCGGAAGAGTTCACTAAACTGCCGCCGCCTCAAGCCAATGCTGGCCGCCGCTTCGTCCAGCGATTGCTGATGATAGAACCCGGTCTCCAGCCAGGCGTTGTAGCTCGCTACCCGCTGCAAACTAGGGAATGCCTGCGGATTCGCCTCTGGCTCCGGCCCCAATCGGCGCTCCTGAAGGCGCAGCACCCGCACCGCAAGCCGAATGAGGATGCTGACCAGCAGTCCTTGCCACGCTTCCCGGCGCGTGGCTTGTTCGTAGAGCAGCTCCTGGAAATCCTGGCGGACGGCTTGCCCCATCCCCACTGCGCTGCCGCTCAGTTTCCAGTGGGCCACAGGTTTACGCCGCAAGGCCACGGCCAACGTCGCTGGCAACACGTGTGGCCGATAATGTATGACATACACGACTACCGCCTCGCCCGGCCTGTCCGCATTCGCGTGCGGCGCATATGCCATCGTGTGCACCAGGCTGTTGCGCTCCAGGTGAAAGATCCGCTCCGGGGTGTGCAGCTGAACCCGGCCCGAGGCGACAAACAGGAACTTGTTGAAATCCTCATCGAACCACTTCGGCCCGGACCAGTTCGGTGCATGACGGCTTTCCAGGACGATCATGCCAAAGGCTGGAATCGGGGCGTACTTGGGCCGCCGACTCAGTGGCTCAGACGCTATTGCCTGCGCCGCCGGCTTTGTCGCTGACACAAAGGAGCTCGGTGCCATGCAAATACGCTTGCTTCCGTAAACGGGGCCGCCTTCAAGTTAATAGTGAGCCGCGCACCAAAACAAGCCGCAACACAAAACAAGCCGAAGTGGACGGGCTCAGCATCCCGCTTCCGCATGGCTCCACGAGCGCAGGGTGCGCTTTAACAGTGATCGTTACCGGACGAGAGGTCGTTTGACGGATTCGGAGCCGGCGGTGTAGGTTAAGCTCAAGCAAGACAGTCCCTCCGGTTCTTGCGGATAGAGGGTCCGAGGGCCGGTGGCATTCGGAGGTCAGCAAGGGTGGTCGGGCTGCCATCCAATGGACGAGTTCCGTCATCCACCGCGGGTGCGTGGGCCGGCCCGGTGCAACCGACGTGGGATCGGGCTCATTCCTGAAATCAGCGTATGCGTTTAGTCATAGTGTCCAACCGGCTGCCGTTCACCGTCGTGAACGGTGCGGGTGGACTGCAATTCAAAGTAAGCTCCGGCGGGCTGACTACGGGGCTGTGGAGTTACTTGGAACGCCGGGCGACGGGCACCGAAGAGCGGCCGGAGTTCGTCTGGCTGGGTTGGCCCGGAGCGACGGTGTCACCCGCGGACGAGCCGTCCGTGAACGCTTACGCCGAGAAGGAATTCAAGGCCCTGCCGGTCTTTCTGGCGGAGGAGAACATGGACCGCTTTTACCACGGGTTCTGCAACAAGACATTGTGGCCGCTGTTCCATTACTTTCCTTATCTGACACACTACGAAGAGGATTACTGGGAGGAGTACAAGCAAGTAAACCGGGTCTTCGCAGACGCCGTGCTTGCAGCACTAAAGCCAGACGACCTGCTCTGGGTGCATGACTACCAGCTCATGCTGGTGCCGGGGTTGGTGCGGGAACGGTTTCCGGATATGCCGATCGGGTTCTTCCTGCATATCCCGTTTCCGTCGTATGAGGTGTTCCGCCTCCTGCCGCGGGCGTGGCGGGTGGGAATCGTGGAGGGAGTGCTTGGCTCGAGCCTGGTGGGTTTCCATACGTACGACTACACGCGTGACTTTCTGACGAGCGTGCTGCGCACCGTTGGTTATGAGCACCAGCTCGGCAGTCTGACGCTGCGAGACCGGGTGGTTACGGTGGACACTTTCCCGATGGGGATTGATTTCGAGCGTTTCGCCCGGGCGGCGGCCACCCCGGAAACGGAGACGCGGGTGGCGGAGCTCCGGGCCAAGTGCATCGGCCAGAAGGTGATCTTTTCCGTGGACCGATTGGATTACACCAAGGGCCTCATCAACCGGCTGCGGGGCTATGAGTTCTTTCTGAAGCGGAATCCGCAGTGGCACGGGAAAGTGGTGTTCGTGGTCTCGGTGGCGCCGTCGCGAATCGGGGTCGAGAGCTACCAGGCGATGAAACAGGAACTGGAGCAAACGGTGGGACGGATTGTCGGGACCTACGGCAATGTCCACTGGACACCGCTGGTCTTCCAGTTTCGCCACCTGGGCTTTGAGGAAATCGTGGCGCTTTACCGGCTTTGCGACGTGGCCTTGATCACCCCCGTGCGGGATGGCATGAACCTGGTGGCCAAGGAGTTTGTGGCGTCGCGTCCGGACCAGACCGGCGTGCTGATCCTCAGTGAAATGGCGGGGGCGGCCAAGGAGATGGGTGAAGCGCTGATTATCAACCCGCTGCACAGTGGGGATTTTGCCCAGGCGCTGGAGCAGGCACTGGCGATGCCGGTGGAGGAACAGGTGCGGCGGAACCGGCTGCTCCAGGAACGGTTGCGGCGCTACAACGTGGTTCGGTGGGCGGAGGACTTTCTCCAAGCCCTGCTCGCAACCCAGAAGACCGAGGCCGCCCGACAGGCGCGGGTGCTCCGCGGGAAAGTGCTGGCGGAGTTAATTCGGCAATATCGGGCGGCCGCCCGGCGGGCATTGTTGCTGGATTACGATGGCACCCTGGTGCCCTTTGTGCCGGACCCTAAACTGGCGCGGCCCGACCAGGAGGTGCTGGAGTTGCTGGCGGCGCTGGCCGCCGCCGCCGACACGGAAGTGAGCATCGTCAGCGGCCGGCCGCGCCGGGACCTCGAAGAGTGGTTTGGCGGGTTGCCAGTGGCGCTAGTGGCGGAGCATGGCGTCTGGCTGCGGCCCAAGGGCGGCGAGTGGCGGATGCTTAAGGCCATCACCACCGATTGGAAGGAGCGGGTGCGGCCCATTCTTCAATTGTATGTGGACCGTTTGCCGGGGGCTTTGCTGGAAGAGAAGGAGTTCTCCCTGGCCTGGCATTACCGCGCCGCAGACCCGGACCAGGCGTCGCGTCGGGCGCGGGAGTTGTTCGACGCCCTGGCCGGGTTCACGCGCAACATTGACGTGCAAGTGCTGGAGGGGAACAAGGTTCTGGAGGTGCGCAGTACTGGCGTGAGCAAGGGGACCGCGGCGACGGAATGGCTGGGTCGGATGAGGGTGGACTTCGTGCTGGCGATTGGCGACGACTGGACGGACGAGGACCTGTTTCGGGCGCTGCCTCCGCCCGCTTATACGGTGCGGGTGGGTCTGGCGAGCACGGCGGCGCGCTACTACTTGAGCAACCACACGGCTGTGCGGCGGGTGCTCCGGGAATTGGCCCTGGCACCCCGTGAGCGCGCAGCCGACCTGCCCGCTGCGGGCACGCCGTCGCCGGGCTCCGGGACCGTGTCAGCCTCGACCCGCGGATCGTAACCGCCATGGCCGACTCTTTGCGCAACCGTGAAGGACTGGAGCGTGATCCAGTTTGGTATAAGAGCGGGGTCATCTACGAGGTGCATGTGCGCTCGTTTCAAGATGCCAACGGGGACGGCTGCGGGGACTTTGCGGGCCTGACCGAGAAGCTGGATTACTTGAAGGATCTGGGGGTGACGGCGATTTGGCTGCTGCCGTTTTACCCTTCGCCGCTTAAGGATGACGGGTATGACATCGCCGACTACTGTGATGTTCACCCGCAGTATGGCACACTGAAGGACTTCCAGACATTCCTCCGGGAGGCGCATCGTCGCGGCCTGCGCGTGATCACGGAATTGGTCTTAAACCACACTTCGGATCAGCACCGGTGGTTTCAGCGCGCACGGCTGGCCCCGCCTGACAGCCGGTGGCGAAAGTTCTACATCTGGAGCAGCACCCCCGACAAGTACAAGGAGGCCCGGATTATTTTCAAGGATGTGGAGACCTCGAACTGGGCCTGGGACCCCGTGGCGCGGGCCTACTACTGGCACCGGTTCTTTTCGCATCAGCCGGACTTGAACTACGAGAATCCGGAGGTCCACCAGGCGATCATCCGCGTGCTGGATTTCTGGCTCGATTTGGGCGTGGACGGGCTGCGGTTGGATGCGGTCCCTTACCTCTACAAGCAGGAGGGCACCAATTGCGAGAACCTGCCCCAGACGCATGCTTTCTTGAAGCGGCTGCGCGCGCACGTGGACGAGAAGTACGAGGACCGCATGTTCCTGGCGGAAGCCAATCAATGGCCGGAGGATGCGGTGGCGTATTTCGGCCAGGACGGCGGGGATGAATGCCACATGGCGTATCATTTCCCGCTTATGCCGCGCCTGTTCATGGCCGTGCGGATGGAGGACCGCACCCCGATTGTGGACATCCTGGAGCAAACGCCTCCGATCCCGGATTCCGGCCAGTGGGCCCTCTTCCTGCGCAACCACGACGAGCTAACCCTGGAGATGGTGACCGACGAGGAGCGCGACTACATGTACCGGATGTACGCCCACGTCCACCAGGCGCGGCTCAACCTGGGCATCCGGCGGCGCCTGGCGCCGCTGCTGGGCAACGATCGCAAGCGGATTGAGCTGCTGAACGCGCTGCTGCTCTCGTTGCCTGGGACCCCGGTGCTTTATTACGGCGATGAGATCGGGATGGGGGATAATATCTACCTGGGCGACCGCAACGGGGTGCGCACGCCCATGCAATGGAGCGCGGACCGCAACGCGGGGTTCTCGCGCGCCAACCCCCAGCGGCTGTATCTGCCGATCACACTGGACCCCGAATACCACTATGAAGCGGTGAATGTGGAGGCGCAGCTCCGCAACCCGCATTCGCTGCTGTGGTGGATGCGGCGGGTGCTGGCGCTGCGCAAGGGCTGGCGCGCGCTGGGGGAGGGGCGCATTGAATTGCTTGCGCCGCAGAACCGCAAGGTCCTCGCCTATGTGCTTCGCTTTCAGCAGGAGACGCTGCTGGTAGTGGCCAACCTCTCACGGTTTCCCCAGCCGGTTGAGCTGAATCTGTCGGCCTTTAAGGATCGCGTGCCCTTCGAATTGTTCGGCCGCACCCCCTTTCCCACCATCGGGGAGCTGCCTTTCCTGCTCACTCCGGGGCCGCATGGGTTCTATTGGTTTTCGCTCGAAGCCCAGCTTCCCGTCACCGCTCAGACCGGGCAGACGCCTCCGGCAACGTGGCCTGCCCTGACCGTTAACCGGCACTGGGAAGAAGTTTTGTCGGGACAGATGCGGCCGGCGCTGGAGGGGGCATTCCGACCGTACTTGCGCACCGTGAGCTGGTCCACGGCTGGCTCCCGGGCGATCCGCTCGGTCACGCTGCAGGACGCGGTGACCCTGCCGCTGGGGGCGGCCAGGGCATTTCTGACCATTTGGCAGGTGGAATATGCCGGAGCGGATCCGGAATGGTATGCGGCGCCGCTGGCGTTCGCCGGGGGGGACGCCGCCGGGCGTTTGCGCCACGACGAGCCGCAGCGGGTGGTGGCCGAGGTCACCACCAATGGGTCCGGGCAATCCGGGGTGATCTATGACGCGCTTGGACTGCGCGAGTTCGATGTGGCGCTGCTGGAGATCATCGCCCGGCGGCGGCGGCTCAAGGGTCTGGGCGGCAACGTGGTGGCTTGGCGCGGGCCGCTGTTGCGCGCCGTATCGGCGGCGGAGACGGCGGAATTACAGAGCGCGCCGCTGAAGACCAAACAGCGGCACACCTCAGTGCAGTTCGGCGAGCAGTTGGTGTTGAAGCTGTTCCGGCGGCTGCATTGGGGAGTCAATCCTGAGCTGGAGCTGGGGCGTTTCCTGACCGAGCGGTCCTTTGCCCATGCCCCGCCGCTGGCCGGAGCGCTGGAGTATCACCGAGCCGACGGGGAGCGGCTGGCTCTGGCGGCCGTTCATGGTTGGGTGGCCAAGGCCGAGAGCGGCTGGGATTACACGCTGCAAGCGCTGGATCGCTATTACGAGCGGGTGCTCTCCCTGCCGGTCGAGGGGAGAGAGTTTCCGCCGGTGGACAAGCCCCTGATTCAACTGGTCCGGCAGGACTACCCGGCCGAAGTGCCGGAGTTGGTTGGCACGTTTCTGGAATCCGCCCGGCTCCTCGGGATGCGCACGGCCGAGCTGCACCTGGCCCTGGCCGCGGACGGAACGAATCCGGAGTTTGCGCCGGAAGCGTTCACGGCTTTTTACCAGCGCGGCCTGTATCAGAGTATGCGCAACACCGCCCGGCGCAGCCTGCAGAAACTGCGCGATGAACTCCCCAGCCTGCCGGTTGACGCGCGTCCGTCGGCGCAGCGGGTGCTGGAGCTGGAGCCTCAGCTTCTTAAGCGCTTCGAGCCGCTCCTGGCGTTGCGCGTCAGCGCGGTGCGGATTCGCTGCCAGGGCGATTACGGCCTGGGGCAGGTGCTCCACACCGGCAAGGACTTCGTGGTGGTGGATTTCGAAGGCCACCCGAAGCAGGCGGTGAGCGAGCGCCGGATCAAGGGCCTGGTGCTGCGGGATATCACCGGAATGTTGTGCTCCTTCCATTATGCCGCGGAGACGGCGCTGACGCGGCGGATTAGCCTGGGCCGCCTGGCCGAGGATGAGCGACAGGCGCTCGTCCCATCGGCGGACGGCTGGCGGCTGTGGGTCAACGTCGCCTTCTTGAAAGGCTACCTCGACGCGCTCGGCGCCTCGCCGCTCCTGCCGGGCACCGATGCCGAATTGCAGTCCATGCTGGAAATCTATCTGCTCCACCGAACGGTGGACGAACTGGGCGATCACCTCGGCACCCAAACGGCCTTGGTTAGGCCCGCTTGCGAGGGAGTCCTGGAACTGCTGCAACCCCGCCGGACGCGATAAGGGCCGCTCTTGGAAGACGCGCCGCCTTCAGGCGGCTTGTTCTGGCGCCCCGTGCGGGGCATTACGCGCGCGGGCCTTTATCTTGTCATAATATTCGCCGTAATGCTGCCTGGCGCACTCCGGGCAAAAGGTGTGGGTGAA
>Ga0335071_10007419_pt1 | contig 11271 bp, 7 predicted proteins | sample Lox_Sample_15_FD_206724 | JGI IMG/M metagenome (GOLD analysis project Ga0335071, IMG submission 206724) | Soil microbial communities from Loxahatchee National Wildlife Refuge, Florida, United States - Lox_Sample_1.5 | ecosystem: Environmental > Terrestrial > Soil > Wetlands | place: USA: Florida...
CGTGAGCATGATGCCCAGCGCCGGTAGTTGCTCTAGCTCACCCGAAGCGCAGCGTGCGGCCAGATCGGCGATCAGACCGTGTTCGGTTGTGTCACTCGCCTTTTCGAAATGCTCTTGGACATAACCGGATAGTTCCAATGCCGCCGCGAAGGCCCCTTCGAGCTGATCGGATGTGACGATCCCGTCGAGCAGCGTGGTGGTGGCGTAGCCGAGCCGGACGAGTTTGTCGACGTCGTCATCGGGCAGGCCCAGCAGCCTGGTGACCACCATCATGGGCAGCCGATTGGCGATAGCGCTCATCCACTCGATCTGACCGTCGCGCAGATTCTGCTCCCATAAGCGGTCGGCGGTCTGCGCGGCGAACTCCTCGATGATCCGCACGCGCTTGGCCGACAGGTGCGGCAACAGGATCTTGCGGTGCACCGCATGTACCGGATCGTCCGCGGTGGCCAACGCGTGGGCGGCGGCTCCCGCGGGCGCCATGTCGAACGGGGTGACGGTGCCGTCGTCGTGGAAGAGCATGGTGGCGGTGAGGTTCGACGAAAAGTCTTCGACCCGATCGACGGCCTCTTGCACAGCGTCCCAACCGCCCACCGCGTAGAAGACGGAGTCGCCGATGCGGTGCACCGGCGCCTCGGCACGCATGCGGTCATACAGCGGATACGGATCTTGTAGTGCCCCGGTGCCGAGGAGCTGGATCGGTTTGTCCAAGACCGGCATGCGTTCAGGCTGGATGCGCCCACCTGCGGCGTCAACGGGCCAGGACAAAGTTGAGGGGCGACCGCGGCCGGCGTCACCCTCGGTTGACAGCGCCCACCCGACGCCAGCAGCGCGTTGGCGTGAGAAAAGACTTTGAAAATTCTCGCGGTGCGAGAAGTATTTCTACGGGTGCGACACGAAGGAGCCCGGACGCGCGACGACTGGTTGGTGGGACGTGATCGCCGTAGCGAAGCCACCGACAGGATTTACAGCGCGGCCGCCGATCTCATCTCACGGAAGGGCTACGAGGGGTTCACGATCGAAGCATTGGCGGCCACGGTGCACTGCTCACCCGCAACGATCTACCGGCATGCCGGCGGCAAGGCGGCCATCCGCGACGCCGTCGTCGCTATCCACGCGGCTCGCATCGTCGACGCCGCCCGGGCAGCCATCAACGGCCTGAGGGGCCCGGATCGGGTAGTGACGGCGACGATCATCGCCCTACAACGCCTGCGCGCGGACCCGCTGGCCCAGCTCATGCGGTCCATCCACGCGACCCCTGTCAGCGACTGGGTAATCAGCTCACCCACCGTTACCGGCTTGGCGGCCGAAATGCTCGGGCCGGACGACGATGACCCCCTTGCCGCGCAGTGGCTGATCCGCGTCTTCCTGGCACTGTGGAGCTGGCCCCTCAAAGACCCTGCGGCCGAACGCGCCCTGGTGCAGCGCTTCCTCGGTTCGCGAGCGGACGCAAAGCGCAAGTCGGACGAGATATGAGGGCTGGGTGATCGCGGATATAGCCCGCACTGGCGCCGCGCTGGCGGCGGCGCCCGAAGACCCCGTTCGCGTCCAAAATCCGCATCGGCCGGACGGCCGCTCAAAGTCCGTGAGGCCGGGTCCCCGGACGACTTAGCAGTGGGGGGCCCAGCATCTCTGGTTGGGGCAATAGGTCGAATGCGCGATATTCACCATGGATCCGATGTCTAGCAACGTGGCGCCCGTCGGGTCTAAGTTGGCGTGGACTTGGTTGGCAATCTGTTGAGGCGTCCAACCCCACCCGAGATCGTCGCAGATGAGGTGCGCCATCCCGATGAGGGCCTCGTCGTGGCCTGCCGGCCAACTGAGCCCGGCGGCGCGCAGTTGTGCGAGGTATGCGTCGTTAGTGGGATCGGCGCTCGCATTCGCAGCGCCAGTTACCAGCGCGGCGCCAACCATCACGGGGATGGTGATTCCGGCCAGCCAGCGAGGTGAGGGCATTTGATGCGCTTCCCTTCTTCTTGGCATCGAGGATGTCGTTTCTGTGTGCATCCAGAGCGACATGAATAGGAAGAATAGAGAAGGCTGGGAAAATGCCGCTTATGAACGCCTGAATAATCGCATTTGGGCGGGCCGCAGGATTGACGCACAGCGACGGCACCTGTACCTGTCGGAGGTCGAGGCTGTCGGGGCAGCCATCAACGCACTGTTGATTCGCAAGGTGGTCAAATGAGGTCGGCGGGGGCCTATTCGGCGTCGACGCTCCTAGACCGAAATACCGCTCGAACCCGCTTTCACTTGAGCAGTTTTCACTCGTGGAGCCTAGGGGAATCGAACCCCTGACACCCGCCTTGCAAAGGCGGTGCTCTACCAACTGAGCTAAGGCCCCTCGTCGTGGCTCGGTGGCTGACCGGGCGGGTCAGGCACCGCCACGTGCCAGACCTCGACCCCGCGCCGTGACCGCACTACGGCCACCGCTACCGCGGCGACCACTGCCAGTGGCAATGCGAGCCTCACACAACGTCTGGACGGGCACATGGTTGTGGGCCTGGGAGGACTCGAACCTCCGACCTCTTCGTTATCAGCGAAGCGCTCTAACCGCCTGAGCTACAGGCCCTTACTCGCGTACGGCCGAGCGACGAGATTACCGCAATCGCCGCCCCACCCCCAAAATCGCATCGATCCCCGCTAGTCGCGGTCCGCCAGTGTCACTTCGATCCCGCCGATCAGATCGGTGGTCAGGTTGTAGACGAACGCGGCGATAGTGGCCATCGCGGTCAGCAGGACGATGTTCACCAAGCCGATCAGCACGGCGCCGCCGAAGATGGTGCCGCTCGAGACCAGTTCGCCGCTGCTGCCGCTGGTGTTGTTCAGCAGGTCGCCGACGTTGCTGTTCAACTTGGCCCACACGCCCATGCCGCCGAGCACGAGGTAGAGGAAGGCCACCGCGATCATCCACACGAAGAACAACGCCACCGAGAGCAACAGCGACACCTTCAACGTGCTCCACGGATCGATCCGGCGGATCTGCATGCTGGCCCGAACGGGGCCGCGGGGCCGCCGCGACACCTGGAGCCGGTTCTCGCGACCCTCGCGGTTCTCCCGGCTTTCGGCGGTCGCCGTCCGGCCCGGCGACGCCGTGGGGCTCGACGTCTCGGCGCTGCGTTCCGGCACGGGTTTCCGCTGCGGGGGCCGCGGAATCGGGCCGGACAGATCCGGCAACTCGCTCGCGTAGACCTCTGCGGGCGGGCCGTCGCCGCGCGCCGGCGCGGCGTCGAACTCGTACGCCGGGTGCTTCGGCCGCGCGGCCGCGCCGCCACCCGGTGCGGCGGTGCCGAACACGACGCGGTTCGGCCTCGCATCCGCACCGGTGGGCGAGCCCGCCGGCCGCGTGGCGGCCTTGGCGTCGGGTTCGCGATGCGTCGGAGGAGACGGCCGTGCGGCGCCCTGAGTGCCGCCCGCCTGCACGTGCGCCGCGCGGTGTGCACCGGCACGCTCGGCCGGACCATCCCCATTGGTGCTCTCGCCCTTGTTGGGGGCGCCCGGCTCGTTCGGTGAGGTCACCCCGACTCCTTAGATCTTTCGCGATGGCCGGCTTCGCGGTGGCAGTTGGATGATGTGTGGTCGGCCCGAGTCTATTGTCCGGCCCTTTCGGGGGACCGCTGCAGTTTATGCCTTAGGAGTCCTCAGCGCCCTCGGCCTCCCCAACCACCTCGTCCGCGGCTTCCTCGGCGTTGCGCGCGATGGCCAGCAGCGTGTTGTCATCGCCGAGGTTCATCAACCGCACGCCCTTGGTCTGCCGTCCCGCCTTGCGGACTTGGCGCGCCGCGGTGCGGATGACGCCCCCTCCGGAGGTGATCGCGTACAGCTCGCTGTCGTCGTCGACGATCAGCGCGCCCACCAGCCTGCCACGCCGACGGTCGTACTGAACGGTCAGCACTCCCTTGCCGCCACGGCCCTGCACCGGGTACTCCTCGATCGCCGTGCGCTTGGCGTAACCGCCGGACGTGGCGACCAGCAGGTATGTGCCCGCGCGGACCACGTTCAGCGACAGCAGGTAATCGTCGGCGTTGAACCTCATGCCCTGCACGCCGGAGGTGGCCCGGCCCATCGGGCGCAGCGCCTCGTCGGTGGCCGAGAACCGGATGGACTGCCCGTTGGCCGAGACCAGCAGCAAGTCCTCCTCGGAGGAGCACAGCACCGCGCCGACCAGCTCGTCGCTGTCACGCAGGTTGATCGCCACGATCCCGCCCGAGCGATTGGAGTCGAAGTCGGTCAGCTTGGTCTTCTTGACCAGGCCGTTGCGCGTCGCCAGCACCAGGTAGGGCGCGTCCTCGTAGCTGCGGATCTGGATGACCTGAGCGATGCGCTCCTCGGGCTGGAAGGCAAGCAGATTGGCCACGTGCTGACCGCGCGCCGTCCGGGACGCCTCCGGCAACTCGTACGCCTTGGCCCGATACACCCGGCCCTGCGTGGTGAAGAACAGGATCCAGTCGTGGGTCGAGCACACGAAGAAGTGCGCGACGATGTCGTCCTGCTTGAGGCCGGCGCCCTGCACTCCCTTGCCGCCGCGTTTCTGGCTGCGGTACAGGTCGGTCTTGGTGCGCTTGGCGTAGCCGGTCTCGGTGATCGTGACGACGACATCCTCGCGGGCGATGAGGTCCTCGTCGCTGACCTCGCCGTCGGCGGCCACGATCCGGGTGCGACGGTCGTCGCCGTGCTTGTCGACGATCTCGGTGAGTTCGTCGCGCACGATCGCGCGCTGGCGCTCCGGCTTGGCCAGGATGTCCTCCAGGTCGGCGATCTCCGCCTCGATCTTGGCCAGGTCGTCGATGATGCGCTGACGCTCGAGGGCCGCCAGCCGCCGCAGTTGCATGTCCAGGATCGCCTGGGCCTGGATCTCGTCGATGTCGAGGAGCTCGATCAGGCCCGCGCGCGCGATGTCGACGGTTTCCGACGCCCGGATCAAGGCGATGACCTCGTCGAGCGCGTCGAGCGCCTTGACCAGACCGCGCAGGATGTGGGCCCGTTCGTTGGCCTTGCGCAGCCGATAGGTGGTGCGGCGGACGATGACGTCGAGCTGGTGGGCGACGTAGTGGCGGATCAGCTGGTCCAGCCGCAGGGTGCGCGGCACCCCGTCGACGATGGACAGCATGTTGGCGCCGAAGCTGGTCTGCAGCTGGGTGTGCTTGTAGAGGTTGTTGAGCACCACCTTGGCCACCGCGTCGCGCTTGAGCTCGACGACGATGCGCAGTCCCACACGATCGCTGGATTGGTCTTCGATGTTGGCGATCCCGCCGAGCCTGCCGTCGCGGACCTGCTCGGCGATCGAGGTGATGAAGTTGTCGTGGTTGACCTGATACGGCAACTCGGTGATCACCAAAGACGTTCGGCCCCTGGCCTCTTCGACCTCCACCACGCCGCGCATCCGGATGGAGCCGCGACCGGTCTTGTAGGCGTCGCCGATGCCCTGCGTCCCCACGATCAACCCGGCGGTGGGGAAGTCGGGTCCCTTGACCCGTTCGCACACCGCGGCCAGCATGGCCTCCTCGTCGGCCTCGTGGTTTTCCAGGCACCAGAACACCGCCTCGGCGAGCTCGCGCAGGTTGTGCGGCGGGATGTTGGTCGCCATGCCGACCGCGATGCCGCCCGAACCGTTGGCCAGCAGGTTGGGGAACCGGCTGGGCAGCACCGTCGGTTCCTGCACCCGGCCGTCATAGTTCGGGATGAAATCGACTGTCTCCTCGTCGATTTCGCGCAGCATCTCCATCGCCAGCGGGGTCAGCCGCGCCTCGGTGTTATGGCTGACGAACCCGTTCGTCAGGAACGCGTGGTCGTCGGTGTCGACACGAAGGCTGTAGACGGGTTGCACACCGGCCTCGGTCACGGATGCCACGCGCGCGTAGTAGAACCGGCCATCGGTCAGGTCGGTCGCGATGGCACGGACGTCGGGGTCGGCGATGTGCGCCAAGATCTCGTCGCCGCGGGTCCGCCAACGTTGGATGCGGTCCACGTTGTGCCGTTTGAGCCAGTCGCGGTCGGCCCGGGAACCACCGGCGTGGGTCCGGATAAACGCCCCCAGGCCGGGGACATGGTCTGTATCCATGCCGGCGTAGACGGGCATCGAACCCAGTATCGCCCGCAACTTGGCCTGCTTCGCACCGCCGAAGCCCACTTGGGTTGCAAACGTCTCGGCCTGCGCACGGTTGGTGATGACGACCTTGTGCTCGCCGACCACGTAGCGGTATCGCTTTGAGACGACGCCGAACTCGAGCAGCATTTGCTGTACACCGGCGGCTAGCCGTGCACTGCGTGTCGAGTACGAGATTTGGATCGTGTTGCGCGGCAGCGCGGAACAGGATCCGTCGCCCTCGAAAAGCGCTTCGAGGAAGGCCCTTTTAACCGCGGCCGGCGACTGCCACAGCCAATCGGGAATCGCCTTTGCCGCCGACCGGTCTCCGCACAGACCCCCGAGCCGCGTCTTCTTCAGCTCCGTCAGGTTTTGGATATCGAGTTCGTGCAGTGTCGAGCCCGAGGCGATGGTCCGCGACGAGACGTAGCGCCGGCCTCCGACGACCGCGTCGTACGCGCCGACGACCATATTGAAGTAGTCCCGGTCGCAGTTGTTGAATCCGGCGCGCGTCTCGGAGACGAAACCCTCGCTAATGAAGGCTCCCAACAGAAGTGCCTCCATCACGTCGTGCCAGTCCGCCGGTCCGAATTCCACCGGCGGTGTGCGCTGCAACACGACACAGTCGTCGGCGCGGACCTCTTCGATCAACTTCCACAACAGCGTCGGCACGCCAGCGACATCGACAAGGCATAGCAGCGGGTGATTCGCTGTGCCGGTTACTTCATAGCCTTCTGCCGTGCGCACTGTGTAGGTAGAGTGCTCGCCCGAATGGAACAACCGGTCGGCGACGACTGGGTCGCCATGCCGATCGAGGACTTTTAGCTCAACCGCGTTGTCGGAATTTGGGCGAGCGCCCGGAACAACATCGCCGATCCGCACCGATTGCCCAAAGGGCAACCGCACCAACGCATCTCCCGTGAGACAATACCTCATCGCCGCTGGCGGGTCGTTGCCCGGCGAGCCGAAGTTGCCCTGCCCGTCGACGAGCGGATACCGCAACGACCACGGCTGCGCCATGCGCACCAACGTGTCGTAGATCGACGCGTCGCCGTGCGGGTGGTAGTTACCCATCGTCTCGGCCACCGACCGCGCGGACTTGGCGTGGCTGCGGTCCGGGCGGAACCCGGAGTCGTACATCGCGTACAGCACGCGGCGGTGCACGGGCTTGAGGCCGTCGCGCACCTCGGGCAGCGCCCGGCCCACGATCACGCTCATCGCGTAGTCGATGTAGCTGCGCTGCATCTCCTGCTGGATGTCGACCGGTTCGATGCGCTCGCCGGCCTCGTCGCCGGGTGGCAGCGTGGTGTCAGTCATCTATTCCTCGTTTTTTCGGGGTAGGCATGTCTGACCGATCAGACATCCAGGAAGCGAACGTCCTTGGCGTTGCGGGTGATAAAGCTGCGGCGTGCGTCGACGTCCTCGCCCATCAGGATCGAGAACAGCTCGTCAGCGGCGGCCGCGTCGTCCAGAGTGACTTGGCGCAGCACCCGCACGGACGGGTCCATCGTGGTTTCCCACAGCTCCTTGGCGTCCATCTCACCCAGACCCTTGTAGCGCTGGATGCCGTCTTCCTTGTTGATCTTCTTGCCGGCCTTCAGCCCGGCCTCCAGCAGGCCGTCGCGCTCGCGGTCGGAGTAGGCGAACTCGGGATCGCTGCGCTGCCACTTCAACTTGTACAGCGGGGGCTGCGCCAGGAACACGTGGCCGTTTTCGATCAGCGGCCGCATGAACCGGAACAACAGCGTCAACAGCAGGGTCGAAATGTGTTGGCCGTCAACGTCGGCGTCGGCCATCAACACGATCTTGTGGTAACGCAGCTTGCTCAAATCGAATTCGTCGTGGATCCCCGTGCCGAGCGCGGTGATGATCGCCTGAACCTCGGTGTTCTTCAGCACGCGGTCGATGCGGGCCTTCTCCACGTTGATGATCTTGCCGCGCAGCGGCAGGATGGCCTGGAACATCGAGTCGCGGCCGCTCTTGGCCGAGCCGCCGGCCGAATCGCCCTCCACGACATACAGTTCGGACTTGCGCGGGTCGGTGGAGCGGCAATCGGCGAGCTTGCCGGGCAGCCCGCCGAGGTCCGTGGCGCTCTTGCGGCGCACCAGCTCCCGCGCCTTGCGGGCCGCGATGCGCGCTTGTGCCGACGAAACCGCCTTGTTCACAACGGTTTTCGCCTCCGAAGGGTTGGCTTCGAACCAGTGCGTGAGCTGCTCGTTGCAGACCTTCTGCACGAACGATTTGACCTCGGTGTTGCCCAGCTTGGTCTTGGTCTGCCCCTCGAACTGCGGTTCGCTGACCTTCACCGAGATGACCGCCGCCAGGCCTTCGCGGATGTCGTCGCCGGTCAGGTTGGGGTCTTTGTCCTTCAGCAGCTTCTTGTCTTTGGCGTACTTGTTCACCACCGACGTCAACGCGCTGCGGAAGCCCTCTTCGTGCGTGCCGCCCTCGTGGGTGTTGATGGTGTTGGCGAAGGTGTGCACCGACTCCGAGTAGCCGCCGTTCCACTGCATCGCGATTTCGACTTCGTGGCCGGCGCCTTTGCCGTCGAAGTCGATGATGCTCTGCTGGATCGGGCTCTTGGTGCGGTTGATGTGCTTGACGAAGTCCACCAGGCCGCCGGGGTAGTGGAACGTGCGGTGCTTGACCTTGTGCGGCGCGCTCGACTCGGCCGCCTTTTCCTCGGCGGTCTTGGGGGCCTCGGCGGTGTCGCTGACGACCTCGTCGACGATCTCGTCCTGCTCCACCCGCTCGTCGGTGAGATTGATGGTCAGACCCTTGTTCAGGAACGCCATTTCCTGAAGCCGGCGCGCCACCGTCTCGAAGTCGTACTGGGTGGTCTCGAAGATGTCGGGATCCGCCCAGAACCGGATGGTGGTTCCCGTCTTCTTGGTGGCTTCGCCCTGCTTGAGGGTTCCGGGGACGGCGTGGTCGTAGAACTGCGACCACTCGTGCCCGTCGCGCTTGATGTCGACCTCAAGCCGGGTGGACAGCGCGTTGACCACCGACACACCGACGCCGTGCAGACCGCCGCTGACGTTGTAGCCGCTGTTCTCACCCCCGAACTTGCCGCCGGCGTGCAGTTGGGTCATGACCACGTCGACGGTGGGAGCGCCGGTCGCGTGCATCGCCACGGGAATCCCGCGCCCGTTGTCGGCGACCTCGACGCTGCCGTCATCGAGTAGCCGCACGTCGACTTGGGTCGCGTAGCCGGCCATCGCCTCGTCCACCGAGTTGTCGACCACCTCCCAGATGAGGTGGTGTAATCCGCGCTCACCGGTGGAGCCGATATACATGCCCGGGCGTTTGCGGACGGCCTCCAGCCCTTCGAGAACGGTAATCTGTTCAGCGCCGTATCCGGATTGGGGCTTCTTCTTCTGGGCAGCCACGGTCGGAATGCTCTCCTTGGGGTTTCATGCGGGCGGTTCGGTCACCGCTACAGCCGCACCCCTCCACTCTACCGTGAAGCACCCCCAGCACCGATTCTCCGGGCGCGTTTCTACCCAGCTAACCGCGCCGTGCACACGATTTCTTCGTTCCAGGCGCGTCCCGACGTGCGTTATGTAAGTCCGCTCGGTTCTGGCGGCTCTCAGGCGCCTGTTGACGAAAGCGTGACTGGGGATCGTTCGGGCTTTGAAACGCCTCAGCCGTAGGTGTCGCGGGGCCCGCGGCCGGGGATGTGGCGTGGGCCCTTGCGCCACGACGGCGCGGCGGGTCCGGTGATTTTCAGCGACGTCACCACGCCGTTGCCAACGGCCGCGGCGATCTTGGCCAGAAGTTGCGCGTGCATCATCCGCAGCTGCGTGGCCCAGGCCGTCGATTCCGCCGTCACGCTGAGCACCCCCTCGTTGAGCGCGGTCGGGATCGCATGGTCGGCGATCTGCTGTCCCACCACCGCGGGCCAGTGGCCCAGCACCGTGCCTTCGGCGACGTGCGCCGACCAACCACGCTTCTTCGCCAAGTCACGCGCCAGCCGCCCCAGCGGTTGCGGATCTCGCACGTCGGGCCCCGGACCCGACCAGCTGCGTCGCCGCCCGGCGACCCGCCGCGGCACCGCAGGGGCCGCCCGGCCCCGACCGGCGTCCTTACCTTGGGCGCGCGCGGCGGCCCGTGCTTCCTCGAGGGTGCGCCGCACCAGATCAATCCCGGTCAACCCGCCCAGCCGATCAATGTCTTCCCCTTCGCCCGCGCCGGTCATGGCCGCACCGCCGACATCCGGCCCGAGTCGCCGTCACGCAATTCGATGTGCACCCGCCTAGCGTCCCAGTCCGCGGGAATGTCTTCCAGCACCGCCGCGGTCACCAAAACCTGCTCGGCCGACTCGGCCACCGACGCCAGTGCGCGACGCCTCGTGGCGTCCAGCTCGGCGAACACGTCGTCGAGCAACAGCACGGGATCGGTGCCCTCCGCCCGCAACAACTCGTATGCGGCCAACCGCAGCGCCACCGCGAACGACCACGATTCCCCGTGGCTGGCAAAGCCTTTGGCGGGCTGATCGCCGAGCCGCAACTCGAGGTCGTCGCGATGTGGACCAACCAGGCACATCCCGCGTTCCAATTCGGCATCGCGGCGTGCGGCCAGCGCGGCCAACAAGGCGGCCTCCAGGAATTCGCGATCGTTGAGTTCGACGCCGTCGGAGTCTCGTGGGTTGCGATCGCCGAGGCTGGCGCGATAGGCGCTCAAGGCGGGCCGTGACCCCGGGGCCACCAACTGATAAGCCTTCTCCACCTCCGGGGCCAGCTCGTTCACCAGATCAATCCGGGCCGCCATCAATTCCGCACCGTGCTCGGCCAGCCGGCTGTCCCACACGTCGAGGCTGTCCAGGGCGCTTCGGTCGCCGCGATACCGCGCGCCGGACAAAGACTTCAACAGCGCCGTGCGCTGCCGCAGGGCCTTGTCGTAGTCGGCGCGCACACCAGCCACCGCCGGCCTGCGCACCGTGGCCAAATCATCGAGATAACGGCGCCGGTCGGCAGGGTCGCCGCGCACCAGGGCCAAGTCTTCGGGGGCGAAAAGCACGGCGCGCAGCACGCCGACCACCTCCCGCGTGCTGCGCACGGGCGAACGATTCAGCCGCGCCTTGTTGGCCCGGCCCGCCGCGATCTCGAGGTCGACGGCGCATTCCCTGCCGTCGTTGACGACGATCGTCGAAACCACCGCGCGGTCGGCGCCGGCCCTGATCAGTG
>Ga0335071_10007421_pt1 | contig 11271 bp, 12 predicted proteins | sample Lox_Sample_15_FD_206724 | JGI IMG/M metagenome (GOLD analysis project Ga0335071, IMG submission 206724) | Soil microbial communities from Loxahatchee National Wildlife Refuge, Florida, United States - Lox_Sample_1.5 | ecosystem: Environmental > Terrestrial > Soil > Wetlands | place: USA...
AGCGCGCCGCCATGATCGACGCCCTGACCGGCGTGCCGAACCGCGCGGCCTATGACGAGCGCATGGCGCACGAGTTCGCGCGCTGGCAGCGCCATGGCGGCACCGTCGCCATCGCGGCCTGGGACGTGGACCATTTCAAGCGCATCAATGACGAGTTCGGCCACATGGCCGGTGACAAGGTGCTGCGCATCCTGGGCCAGCACCTCGTGAAGAGCATCCGCGGCACGGACTTCGTGGCCCGCTACGGCGGTGAGGAATTCGTTATGATCATGATCAGCCTGGACGCCGAGCAGGCGTTGAAGGCCTGCAACAAGATCCGCGCCGGCATCCAGGCCATCGCCTTCCACTTCCGCGAGAAGCCGGTCACGGTGACCGCCTCCTGCGGCATCACCGGATTTCGCATGGGCGACACGCTCGAGATGATCTTCGAGCGCGCCGATGGCGCGCTGTATGAAGCCAAGGACGGCGGTCGCAACCGCTGCGTGCTGCGTTAAGGAGCCCGACAATGAGCGAATTCACCACTCTGATGGCCCGCGACGGGCACGAATTCAGCGCCTGGCTTGCGGCGCCGGCCGCGAAGCCCCGCGGCGCGGTCGTCGTGATCCAGGAAATCTTCGGCGTCAATGCCCACATCCGCGCGGTCGCCGACGGCTATGCCGCCGAAGGCTACGTGGCCATCGCCCCGGCGCTCTTCGATCGGGTCCGCCGCGGCGTCGAACTCGGGTATACCCCCGAGACGATGAAGGAAGGCTTCGGCTACGTACAGCAGCTGCAGCGGGAGAAGACCCTGCTGGACCTGGCGGCGTGCATCGCCGTGGTGAAGCACGCCGGACGCACCGGCGTGGTGGGTTTCTGCTGGGGTGGCCGGATGGCCTATGTCGCCGCCTGCGAGCTCACCCTCGCCTGCGGCGTCGCCTACTACGGCGGCGGGATCGCGCAGGAACTCGGGCGGGTCCCGAAGTGCCCGATGCTGTATCACTTCGGCGGGCTTGATACCCATATTCCCCAGAGCGATGTCGACAAGATCCGGGCGGTCGACACGCGCGGCACCTTCCATGTGTACCCGGACGCGGAGCACGGCTTCAATTGCGACATGCGCGGCAGCTTCAATCCCGCGGCGGCGCAGCTCGCGCGGCAGCGCACGCTCGCGTTCCTCGCCCATAACCTGCGGGGCGAGGCGGCCGCGACGGGCGCGTAGCGGCCGCGGACACCGACTTGCGCTACATCAGTTCACCGGACTTTCGCCAGGATGACGAGCGGATCGGGGTGCTGCTGGTCAACACCGGCACACCCGACAGCCTCGAGCTTCGCGACGTCCGCCGCTACCTCGCGCGGTTCCTGAGCGACCCGCGGGTCATCGAGCTGCCGCGCTGGCTGTGGCTGCCGGTCCTGCACGGCATCATCCTGCGGACCCGTCCCCGCAGTTCGCAGGAGAAGTACCGCAAGGTGTGGACGCCCGAGGGCGCGCCGCTCCTGCAGCTGTCCCGCGAATTGCGCACGCGGCTCGCCGGCGCGCTGGCGCAGCGGGCGCTGGCGCCCTTCTCGGTGGAGCTGGGCATGCTGTACTCGACCCCCGGCGTCGCCGACGGGCTGCTGCGGCTGCAGCAGGCCGGCGCCCAGCGCATCCTCGTCCTGCCGCTGTTTCCGCAGTACTGCGGCGCCTCGACCGGCGCGGTGTACGACCAGGTGGCACGGGAACTGGCGCGCTGGCGCTGGCTGCCGGAACTGCGCTTCATCGCCGACTACCACGATCATCCGGGCTTCGCGCGCGCCCTGGGCGATTCGGTTCAGGCGCATTGGCAGCAGCACGGACGCACGGGCCATCTGCAGATGTCCTTTCACGGCATCCCCGAGGCCTATTTCGACAAGGGGGATCCGTACTTCTTCAAGTGCCATCGCACCGCGCGCCTGCTCGCCGACGAACTGCTGCTGAAGGACGGCGAGTGGAGCGTGAGCTTCCAGTCCCGCCTCGGGCCGACGAAGTGGCTGCAGCCGTATACCTTCGATGAAATGACGCGCCTGCCGGCGCGGGGCGTGGACGACGTGACCGTCGTGTGCCCCGGCTTCGCGATCGACTGCCTCGAGACCCTCGAGGAAATCGCCATGGAGAACCGCCAGCGCTTCCTGCAGTCGGGGGGACGCAAGTTCTCCTACGTGCCCGCGCTCAATGCCGGCGCGGGCCACGTGCGCTTCCTGGCGGACCTGATCTGCCAGCATTCCCAGGGCTGGTGCGACGCGGCCTTCAGCGCCGGCGCGGCGCACGCACCGCACGACACCCCGGCCTGAGCCGCCGGCACGGCGGTTGCCATGCCCGGAAGATTCCACGAACTGAGCATCGCGACCCCGGACATCCGTGCATCGATCGAGTTCTACGAAGGCCTCGGCTTCTGGCAGGCGAGCGCCGGGGATGCATGGCGCCACCCCTACGGCGTCGTGACCGACGGCCGCCTGGTGCTCGGACTGCACGAGACCCCGGATGCTTCCGCGCTCACCTTCATCCATCCCGACCTGGCCGCGGCGGCCGCGACGCTCAGCGACGGCGGCGTGCCGCTGACGCGGCGCCAGACCGACCCGGAGGCCTTCAACGAGATCGAGTTCGCCGATCCGGCCGGACACAGGGTGCGCTTCGTGGCGGCACGGACCTACTCGCCGGCCGCCCTGACCCAGGGCGAGGGCTCGCAACTCGGGCGCTTCGCCCACTACAGCATGCCGGCGCGCGACCTCGCGGCGGTGGCCGCGTTCTGGGAGCCGCAGGGATTCGTCCTCATGCCGGAGGAGGAAGATCCCTATCCGCACCACAGCCTGGTCAGCGACGGGATCGCGATGGCGCTGCATGCGCCGCGCCTGCTGCCGGAGCCGGCGCTGGTGTTCTGCGATGAGGACATGGGATCGAGGATCGGGCGGCTGCGGGACTCGGGTGTCGAAGTCGAATCCTCGCTCCCGCGCGGTCTCGCGCCGCAGGCCAATGCGCTGCTCGAGGCGCCCGAGGGAACGCTGCTGCTGATGCTGACCGGAACGCTGTGAGAGGCGGCAAGGCGTGGCGCGGTGGCCTGCCGGGTACCCGCTCGCGGGGTGATCAGGATGACATCGCCCGGCCGGGATCCGGGTTCGGAACGACGACGTGCGTCGCAAGGTCGTCGGCGAGCTCCACGGCGGGTCCGACCTTGCGGACATAGCGTCCGACGTCCTGCCATCCGATGAAGACCTGCGAGCCGGGGGCGCCGAGCTCGGGGCCGTGGAAGTCTCCAGGATGCACCCTGCCGACGAAGATCGTCGCACCGGGAAGCACGACGAAGGCGGAGATGAACCGACAGGCGTTTCCCCACTCCCACACGGCGAACAGGCCTTCGGCTTCGGTTCGCGTCCGCGGGCGATCGAACGTGAAGAATTCACCGATTTCCCTCGAGGCGCCGCCCCACACCCGGTAGAGGCGCCGGGGTGCCGATATCAGGACGGGCAGGGGTCTGGCCCGGAATCCGGCCTGCTGCCAGTTCAGGGGCGCTGTCGGACGATAGTCCACCCCGGTCAGCGGGCCCGGCGGGAAGCCGGCACGGCAATGCCGGTCGGCATCGGCCGCGTATGACGTGGGGCGCAGCGGGCCTGCGATTCGGTGCGCGGACATGAACACCTCTCTCCCGCAGTCCGGTTACTTGCGCTTCGAAGGCTTGCGCTTCGCCTTCCCGCGCCCGGCCCCGGGGGGCGTCTCATCGCCGCGCAGCTGCGCGATGATGGCCGGATTCTCGAGTGTCGAAATGTCCTGCGTGATCTCCTCGCCGCGCGCCAGCGCACGCAGCAGCCGGCGCATGATCTTTCCGGAACGGGTCTTCGGCAGCACCTCGGCGATGCGGATGTCGTCGGGCTTGGCGATGGCGCCGAGCTGCTTGCCGACCCAGTCGCGAAGTTCCGCGGCGAGCAGGTCGGCCTCCTCGCCCTGCGGGCGGGTGCCGCGGCACACCACGTAGGCGAAGATCGATTCGCCCTTGATGTCATGCGGCTTGCCCACCACCGCCGCCTCGGCGACGCGCGGATGCGCCACGAGCGCCGATTCGACTTCCATGGTGCCGAGGCGGTGCCCGGACACCTTGAGCACGTCGTCGATGCGCCCCATGATCCAGAAGTATCCGTCGGCATCGCGGTGCGCGCCGTCGCCGGCGACGTAGAAGCGGTTCTGGAATTTCGCCCAGTAGGTTTCGAGATAGCGCTGGTTGTCGCCCCAGATGGTGCGCAACATCGACGGCCACGGCCTGCGGATGACGAGGTACCCGCCCGCATCGGGCGCCGTCACCGGATCACCGTCCTCGTTGACGATGTCGGCGTCGATCCCGGGCAGCGCGTGGGTGCAGGATCCGGGCTTGGTCGCCGTGACGCCCGGGACGGGCGCGATCATGAAGGCGCCGGTCTCGGTCTGCCACCAGGTGTCCACGATGGGACAGCGCCGGCCACCGATCACGGTGTGATACCACATCCACGCTTCGGGATTGATGGGCTCGCCGACGCTGCCGAGCAGGCGCAGCTTCGACAGGTCGTGGGCCGCCGGGATCTCGTCCCCGAGCTTCATGAGGGCGCGGATCGCCGTGGGCGCGGTGTAGAGGATCGTGACGCCGTGCTTCTGGCAGATGTGCCACCAGCGGCCGCCGTTCGGCCAGGTGGGTGCGCCTTCGTACAGCACCACCGTCGCGCCGAGCGCGAGGGGCCCGTACGCCACGTAGCTGTGACCGGTCACCCAGCCCACATCGGCGGTGCACCAGTAGACGTCATCCTCGCGGACGTCGAGCACCCAGCGGGTCGATACCTTCACGCCGAGCAGGTAGCCGGCGCTCGAGTGCTGTATGCCCTTGGGGCGGCCGGTCGAGCCGGAGGTGTACAGCAGGAACAGCGGATGCTCGGCACCGACCCATTCCGGCTCGCACACCGGAGCCTGGCCCTCGATGGCGTCATGCCACCAGATGTCGCGGCCCCGGACCATCGGCACGTCCGCACCGGTGCGCCGGAGGACCAGGACCTTCTCGATGGTCGGACACCCCTGCGCCAGGGCCTCATCGGCCGCGGCCTTCAACTCGACGATGCCGCCGGCGCGGTGACCGCCATCGGCGGTCAGCAGCAGGCGCGCGCCCGCATCCTCGATGCGCTCGCGCAATGACAGCGCCGAGAAGCCGCCGAACACCACGGAATGCACGGCGCCGATGCGCGCGCAGGCGAACATCGCGATGATGATCTCGGGCACGAGCGGCATGTAGATGACGACGCGGTCGCCCGAGCGGACACCGAGGTGACGCAGGGCATTGGCGGCGCGGCACACCTGGGCGTGCAGCTCCTGGTACGACAGGCGCCGCGAGTCACCCGGTTCGCCCTCGAACACCAGCGCCGTCTTGTGCCCGCGCTCGGCCAGGTGCACGTCGAGACAGTTGTAGGCGACGTTCAGCCGGCCGTCGGCGAACCACTCGAAATTGGGTGCGCGCGACTCATCGAGGACACGCGTGAAGGGGCGGTGCCAGAGGAGCTCCCGGCGCGCCTGTTCGCCCCAGAACGCCTGCGGGTCGGTGGCGGCCTCGTCGTGCAGGCGCCGCAGGTCATCGGGCTTGAGTTGCGCCTGGGCAACGAAGCGCTCGTCCGGCGGGAAGGAGCGTCGCTCCTGCAGCACCGAATCGAGGTTCTTTCCTGCCTTCTTCATGGCATTCTAAGTATAGCCATGCAAGGCGCATCGCCGGAAAGTCATCCTGCCGTGGCCGCCTGGGTCGAGGGCGCCATGGATCCGGCGCAGCGGCGCGAATTCGAGGCGCATCTGGCCGGCTGTGCCGACTGCCAGGCCGAAGTCGCGGCGCTGCTGCAGCGGCGGTCGCGGCAACCGCCGGCCACCGAAGCGGCGCACCGGCCGGGACGCGCCGTGCAGATCCTGATCGGCGCGGCCGTCGTGCTCCTCACCCTGATTGTCGGCTACGCGCTCGGCTGGTGGGCCTGGCAGCTCGCGCACCGCTAGGCGAGCCAGCGCTGGATGCGATCGTGCAGCGGACTGCTGCGCGGAAAGTGCGCGATCAGGTATTCCATCTGGTCGGCGAGCACCCGCCGGCCCTTCAGGAAGATGTACTCCGCATAGGTCGGTGTGAACGGCACGGCGATCAACTGCATCTTCGCCTGTTCGGGCGTGCGCGAGGCCTTGTGGTTGTTGCAGCGCCGGCAGGCCGTCACGACGTTCATCCAGGTGTCCTGGCCGCCCTGGCTGAACGGCCGCACGTGATCGCGGGACAGCTCGCGGGTCGGGAAACGCTGCGCGCAGTACAGGCACAGGTAGGCGTCGCGCCGGAACAGCGTCTGGTTGTTCAGCGGCGGCACGTAATCGTGCCGGCAGTTGCCCGGGTTCCCGGTGTGCCCGATGGTCGCGACGATGGAGTTGACGTCCAGGACGGTCCGCCGGCCGGTGCGGGCATTGACCCCACCGTACAGCGGGTAGAGCGTCGACCCGCAGGTGTAGGCCACCTGGTTCTGATGGTAGAGCCGGGCCGCCTCCCGGTAATCGATCCACTCGAGCGGCATGCCGGCGATGTCCGTTCGCAGGACGAGCTGGGAGAGCCCGCGCGTCCCGTGCACCGCGATACGCAGGTCGCCGTGGTGGCCGTTATCGGCTTTGTCCAAGTCGATGCCCAGCATAGGTGCGGTAAGATACGGCAGCTTTGTGCAGGAATTCAACGCACGCCGGATGAATATTGCGGTACTGGCCTCGGGTGAGGGCACGACCCTGCAGGCCGTGCTCGATGCCTGTGCTGCGGGCCGGCTGCCCGCCCGGGTGGGCGTGGTGATCAGCAACAACGGGGACGCGGGAGCCCTGCGGCGCGCGCGCGCGGCCGGGGTCCCGGCGCGGCATCTGTCCGCGGCCACGGCCGGCGGCGGCGCGCAGCTCGACCGGGCACTGCTTGCGACGCTGCGCGAATTCTCCACCGACCTGGTGCTGCTGGCCGGATACCTGAAGCGGCTCGGGCCCGTGACACTCGCGGGCTTTGCCGGCCGCATCATCAATACCCACCCGGCGCTGCTGCCCGAATTCGGCGGGCCCGGCATGTACGGGCTGAACGTGCACCGCGCCGTGCTGGCGGCGGGCCGCCCGGTATCCGGGGCGACCGTGCACTGGGTGGATGCGGACTACGATACCGGCGCTGTGATCGCGCAGGTCCGGGTGCCCGTGAATCCGGGGGACAGCGAGCAGTCGCTGGCGGCCCGGGTCCAGTCGGCCGAGCGCCGGCTGGTCGTGGAGGTTCTGGCGGCCGCTGCCGCGGGCGGCTTGAAACCGCCGGGGCCCTTGGCGTCGGGCGCTACTTCTTGAGCGCGCGTTTGGCGGCTTTCTTCTTCTTGCTAGGATCCTTCGGACGGGTCTTGCCGAAGGACCCTTTGTAGATCTTGCCACGCCTGGATCGTGGATCTCCCTTGCCCATGCTCTAACTCTCCAAAATACCGTCGGCGCAGATTGTAGCACCCCTTGAAACCCCTGAACCCGGGCAGTTGACATGGAACCGATACAGCTCCGCACGTACGTCGGCGCGGCCTGCCTGATCGCGGCGACGCTCGCCCTCGCCCTGGTCGTGAAGCTGCACCTGGGCACCCGCCGCCTCGTGGCGCGCCTGCGCGGCGTGGCGTACGAGGATCCGCTCACGGGACTGCCGAACCGGGCCTACGCCGAAGACCACATCGACCGGCTGCTGAGCACCGGCAAGCCCGAGCAGTTCGCGCTGGTGATCGTGGAGGTGCGCAACGTCCGCGAGATCAACGCCGCGCTGGGGCATCCGGTGGGCGACGAGGCGCTGCGCGAAGTGGCGCGGCGGCTGCGGCAGAACATCGATCCGGACGATCTCGTGGCGCGCTTCACGGCCAGCCAGTTCCTGATCATCCTGCACTCCTGCAGCAGCGAACGGGCCGCGCTGCTGGCGCGCCAGCTGGTGGGCGTCATCCACGCCGGACTGCACCTGCCGGACGTGAGCCTCGATGTGCAGGTGCAGGCCGGATTCAGCCAGCACCCCGACCACGGCTCGGCCTCGCGTGAGCTGATGCGCCGGGCGCAGATCGCCCTGGAGGATGCACAGGGCACGCGCAGCCAGGTATCCGCGTATCGCGTCGGCCGCGACGAGGAACAGCGGCGGCGGCTGCAGCTGGCCGCCGGATTGCGCACCGCCATCGAAGGTGATGCCCTGCACCTGGTCTTCCAGCCGGAATTGAACCTGAAGAGCGGCGCCATCACGCAGCTGGAAGCCCTGGTGCGCTGGAAGCATCCGCTCCTCGGCGACCTCTCGCCCGCGGAGTTCGTACCGATCGCCGAGCACACCGGCAGCTCCCGGCACCTGACGAGCTGGGCGCTGACCCGGGCCGTCGGGCACATGGCGCAGTGGCACGCAGCGGGCCTGGACATCGATGTGGCCGTGAATCTGTCGGCGCCGGACATCCTCGATCCGCACCTGGTGGAGGAAGTCCAGTCCTGCCTGCAGGAGTTCGCCGTGCGGCCCTCGCGTCTGGTGCTCGAGATCACCGAAAGCGCGGTGATGCGCGATCCGCCGCTCGCGGCCCGCCACATGCAGCTGCTGAAGCTCGCCGGCGTGCGCTTCGCCATCGATGACTTCGGCACCGGGCACTCCTCGCTCGCGCAGCTGAGCCGCCTGCCGCTCGATCAGCTGAAGATCGACCGCGCCTTCATCACCCACGCCCACGAGCGGCCCGCCGATGCCACCATCGTCAAATCGACGATAGAGCTGGCGCACAACATGGGGCTCGCGGTGGTCGCCGAGGGCGTCGAGGGCGCGGCGGCGGTGCAGCTGCTGCGCACCCTCGGCTGCGACCTCGCGCAGGGCGAATACATCAGCGGACCCCTCGACCCGGCCGAGGTGCCCGGCTTCGTGGCCACGCCCGCAGGTGCGCCCGCGTGAGAGAATGATCCGATGAATCACGCACCACAGGCGACCGAACTGAAGCTGCGCACCGCCTCGCGGGTGCTGCAGGTCACCTTTGCCGACGGCCGCGTGTTCGAGCTGCCGTTCGAATACCTGCGCGTGCACTCGCCGTCGGCCGAGGTGAAGGGCCATGGCCCCGGGCAGGAGGTCCTGGTGACCGGAAAGTCCGGCGTCGGCATCCGTGCCGTCGAACCGGTCGGTCAGTACGCCGTGAAACTGGTGTTCGACGACGGCCACGACACCGGGCTCTACACCTGGAAGTACCTCTACGAGCTCGGGCGCGACCAGGAGGCCAACCAGAGCCGCTATCGGGCCCGGGTTGCGGCGTCAACGGCGGGCGGGGTGAAGCCGGCAGACGCATAAAAAAGGGCCGAGCTCTTGCAAGCCCGGCCCTCGAATACAAGACCCCCGTTATACTTTTGCCCCGGTCTTAAGCCCGGGGAAACGGGGCGAATCATGCTCCCGAGTGCGGGCGGATTGCAAGACTTGATTTGACATCGGCTTTCGATGACTAGACAACACCAGCCATGAGTGACACCGATCCGACCGACTTTGGATTCCAGAGCGTGCCGCGGGCGCAGAAGGCCCGGCGGGTGCGCGGGGTGTTCGATTCGGTCGCCGATCGCTACGACCTCATGAACGACCTGATGTCCGCGGGCGTGCATCGGCTGTGGAAGCGCTTCACTCTGGGCCTCACGCAGCTGCGGCCCGGACAACAGGCGCTGGACGTGGCCGGTGGCACCGGGGATCTGGCCGCGGGCATGGCCCGGCAGGTCGGCCGTGAGGGCCTCGTGGTCCTGACCGACATCAACGCCGCCATGCTGGCCCTCGGCCGTGACCGGCTCATCGATGCGGGGCTCGTCGGCAACGTGCGCTGCCTGCAGGCGAACGCGGAAAAACTCCCCTTCGCCGACGACAGTTTCCATTGCGTGACCATCGGCTTCGGGCTGCGCAACGTCACCGACAAGGCGGCCGCGCTCGCGTCCATGCGGCGCGTCCTGAAGCCCGGCGGGCAGCTCCTCGTGCTGGAATTCTCGAGGCCGGCCGCGCCGCTGCGGCCGCTGTACGACGCCTATTCCTTTCACGTCCTGCCGCGTCTCGGGCGGCTCGTCGCGCAGGATGAAGACAGCTACCGGTATCTGGCCGAATCGATCCGCATGCACCCCGACCAGGAGACCCTCAAAGGCATGATGCAGGCGGCGGGATTCGAGGACTGCGGGTACCACAATCTGAGCGGCGGCATCGTCGCGGTGCACCGCGGCCGCAAGTACTGAACGGCCGCTACGGATACAGCAGGAACGCGCCGCGCTCCTGGCGCCAGGCCGCCTCGTCGGCCTGCGCCAGCGCCTCCAGGTCCGCGGGCTGCGCCGCCGGGTCGTCGACCCATTCGCGCAGCAGCTCCCCGCCGTTCAGCAGGTCGATGGCCAGCCGCCCGACCTCGTACTCATACGGAAAATCGCGCCAGAGCGGCGCATCCGGACGTAGCTGCCGGGCCGCCTTGAACGCCAGCGCCATCAGCCGCCAGGGCTTGAACTGCTCCGGTTCGTAGGCCCCGTCGTCCACATGGATCTGCACGCCGGCGCAGAGCGCTCCGGCATGCTTGTGGAAGGTGGGCTCGAACCAGCACGGTCGCAGCCGGCAGCCCCGCAGCCACTGCGGCGCGATCTGCTGCATCCGCGCGAGCAGCTCGTTGACCGGCAGATCCGGCGCGCCGAACAGTTCCAGCGGATGGGTGGTACCGCGGCCCTCGGACCATACCGTCCCTTCGAGCATCACCGTGCCGGGATAGGCACGCGCCATCCAGGGATTGGCCGCGTTCGGGCTCGGGTTCACCCAGGTGCGCTCGCCGAGCGGCCAGCCGAAGCCCGGCGCCTGTGCGGGCATCCAGTCCTCCATGGGCACCACTTCGAAGTCGACGTGCAGGCGCAGGGTGCGCACGAACCAGCCGGCGAGCTCGCCGAGGGTGAGACCGTGGCGCATCGGCAGGGCGCCGGCGCCCACGAAGCTTTCCCACCCCGGTCGCAACGTCAGGCCCTCGACCGGACGCCCGATGGGATTGGGCCGGTCGAGCACCCATACCGATTTGCCGTGCGCCGCGGCGGCTTCGAGGACGTAGCGCAGGGTCGTCACGTAGGTGTAGATGCGAGTGCCGACATCCTGCAGGTCCACGAGCAGCACATCGAAGCTGTCCAGCATGGCCGCTGTCGGCCGGCGCACTTCGCCGTAGAGGCTGAACACCGGAATGCCATGCACCGGATCGCGGAAATCCGCCGTCTCGATCATGTTGTCCTGCTTGTCGCCGCGCAGGCCGTGCTGGGGCCCGAAGGCCGACGTCAGCCGCAGG
>Ga0335071_10007424_pt1 | contig 11269 bp, 11 predicted proteins | sample Lox_Sample_15_FD_206724 | JGI IMG/M metagenome (GOLD analysis project Ga0335071, IMG submission 206724) | Soil microbial communities from Loxahatchee National Wildlife Refuge, Florida, United States - Lox_Sample_1.5 | ecosystem: Environmental > Terrestrial > Soil > Wetlands | place: USA...
GCGGGCTCGGCGACGCCAGCGTGCAGCTGTTGCACGACCATGCCCGCAAGCGCCGCATTCCGCTGTTCGAGGCCGCGCGCGCCGTCGTCGAGACCGACGAGTTGAAGCCGAAGGCGCGCAGCTCCCTGCGCGACCTCATCCTGCAGTTCGACCGCTGGCGCGCGCAGAGCGAGGTCACCTCGCATACCGAACTCGCCGAGGTCATGCTGGACGAGAGCGGCTATACCGAGATGTGGCAGAAGGACCGCTCGGCCGATGCCGCGGGCCGGCTGGACAATCTGAAGGAGCTGGTGCGCTCGATGGAGGAGTTCGAGAACCTGCAAGGGTTTTTGGAACACATCGCGCTGGTGATGGACCGCGACGGCGGGGCCGACGACGAGGCGGTGTCGCTGATGACCCTGCATTCGGCCAAGGGGCTCGAATTCGACAATGTGTTCCTGCCGGGCTGGGAGGAAGGCCTGTTTCCGAGCCAGCGTACGCTCGACGAACAGGGCCGCGCCGGCCTGGAAGAGGAGCGGCGTCTTGCCCACGTGGGTCTCACCCGGGCGCGGCGTCGCGCAAAAATCTATTTCGCCACCAACCGGCGCATTCACGGCACCTGGGCCACCACGATGCCGTCGCGCTTTCTCGACGAACTGCCGCCGGCCAGCGTCGAGGTCACCGAGTCCAAGGGCGGCTCGGGCTGGGGCGGCGGTTATGCGACGTCGCGCTTCGACAATCTGGACTCGTTCGGTTCGAGCTACTCGACGCCGGGCTGGCAGCGCGCCCAGGCCAATCGCGGCCGCAGCGGCGGCGGCCAGGCGCGCGGCGGTTTCAACGAGGACCAGTCGCCGTTTGGCGCGCGCGGCGATTTCGGCGGCGGCTTTTCGCGCAGCAAGCGCGCGCCCATGACCATCGAGGGCGAGCTGGTCGCAAAATCCACCGGCACGGTGTCCGAGTTCACGCCGGGCGACCGCGTGTTTCATCAGAAGTTCGGCTATGGCAACGTGGTGCGGGTCGACGGCAACAAGCTCACCATCGCCTTCGACAAGGCCGGCGAGAAGAACGCGATCGACACCTATGTGCGGCGCGCCTGACAGCGCCACAGTGTCGACCGGCGTTTGATCGGCCGATCTGGCGCGACGGCCTCTTCGAGCACATCCCGCAGACCAGCGGAAACTAGCCACAGCTCTGTCTTTTGTGGGAAACTAGCCACAGCTCTGTCTTTTGTGGGTCTTGACCGTGGCCGACCTGATCGGTTCAGATGACGCCATGGTTCGGGCAGGGGTGATCCTGATTGCGTTTGCGCTCGCTGCGCCGTCGCTGGCGGCTGCGGAGACGATGAGCTTTGGCGATGCGGCCGCGATGCTCGCGAACAGCTGCGCGACCGAGATCGGCGCCAATTGCCGCGGCGTCAGCCTGGATTCCAACCGCCTGAAGGAGTGCCTGTCGCGCAACCAGGACGTCCTGTCGCCGCAGTGCAAGTCCGACTATCTCAGAAGTTTCGATGCGATCCAGAAGCGGATCGCGGCGCGCGTCGCGGTCGCCAACGCCTGCACGCGGGAAATCGTCAAACTGTGCGCCGGCTCGCCGAAAGAGACCAGCAAGTCGATCCCCTGCCTGACGACGACCAAGGGCGTGAGCGCGCGCTGCCTGCAAGCCATGAGCGATGCGGGGTACCGATGAGGCCCCTCGCGCATCCAGGTCGCATCGGCCTGCTCGCGGCGTGCCTCGTGGCCCTTGCCATGGCGCCCTGCCCGGCCCGCAGCCAGACCGCCATCAAGCGCGATGACATCATCGAGCAGCTCAGCCGCTTCGAGTCCGCTCCCGAGATCGACGTCGCCGCCTTGCGGCAACAAGTCGCGGAGCGCTCGAAGACGCGGTCGCGCACCGAGCCGCCGCCGCAGAAGCGGCCGCCGATCGCCCCCGACCTGCTGGGGCTGCCGACCTTCTCGGTCGACATCCAGTTCGACACCGACACGCCGATCGTGCGCCCCGAATCCTATCAGGCGCTCGGACGCATCGCGGACGCGCTGGTGCATGCGCGGCTGCTACCTTACGGATTTTTAATCGTCGGTCACATCGAGGCGAACGGCAAGCGCGAGAGCAACGCCTTGCTGAGCCAGCGGCGGGCCGATGCGATCCGCGACGTGCTGGTCAACACATTCAAGATCTCGGCGAAGCGCCTGCAATCGCTCGGTCTCGGCGAGGAGCAGCTGCTCGATACCGCGCACCCCACGGCGCCGGTCAATCAGCAGATCCAGATCCTGACGATCGCAAAAGCGCTGTAATCCTGCTGCCCCGATACGGTTATAACCCCTCGTCCTGAGGAGCTTGCCTTGGCAAGTGTCATCATGCGCGAGCCGTGATCCATGTGCGGACGCCGTCGAATCGTGGCGCAGGTTCCGCCGGCGAATCAGAAATCGGATGGTGGGATGCCAGGGCGCGCGCCCGCGCGAATTAACATGAGACATCATTCGCATGGGGTCGGTATCGGGTTCCAATGGCGCGTTAAACGTGCTTTGTCGATCCATTGACTTGATGCTATACCGCCGTTCCACCTTCGATCGATTGCCGTGCGAGTTTATGCGGATATGAGTGAATTGTTTCGGCGCCAGCTCATCGACTACGTCGAATATCACCGTGACCCGTTGAACGGCCTGCTGCATGTCGTCGGCATCGTGTGTCTGTTCCTGGCGGCGGTGCTGCCGCTGAGCTTGTGGCATATTGACGCGTTCGGCACTGAGATCAGTCTCGCGGTCGTGATGGCGTTGCCGGTGCTGATCTATTGGCTTCTGCTTGACAAGGCGCTGGGCACGGCGATCCTTGGGGCCGCGGCTCTGCTGTTGCTGGCGGCAAAACTCATTGTGGGACATGTCGGCACCACCACAATGTGGTCATTATTCGCTACGCTGCTGATCGCGGGCGTCGCCGCGCAGGTCGTCGGCCATCAGGTCTTCGAGCGGCGGCAGCCGTCGCTAGTGGACAATCCGACGCACCTCCTGCTCGGGCCGCCCTTCGTAATGGCGAAATTGTTTATTGCGCTTGGTTTTCGACGCGATCTGGCCGCGATCATCGAGCCGAAATGGCCGGCCAATTCGCTCTCGTCTGATCACACCTGAGAGCAGACCAACTCATAACCCATAATGCACGTACTCGTCACTGGCGGCAGCGGTTTCATCGGACATCATCTCGTCTCGGCGCTCACGGCACGGGGCGCGAGGGTGCGCGTCCTCGATGTGCGCACGCCGGCGCAGCTCGTCCCCGAGGTCGAGTTCATCCAGGGCTCGGTGCTCGATGGCGTCGCAGTCGACAAGGCGATGGCCGGTGTTGGCGAGGTCTATCATCTCGCCGGACTGCCCGGGATGTGGATGCCGGACAAGGAGGACTTTCACCGGGTCAATTGCGTCGGCACGGAGATGATGCTCGCAGCGGCGAAGCGGCGCGACGTCGCGCGTTTCCTGCACTGCTCGACCGAGTCGATCCTGTTTCGCGCCGCCGATTCGCACGGCGCGGTCGCGGACGACGATCTGCAGCCGGCGCAAATGATGCCCGGCGCCTACACCCGCTCCAAGGCGCTCGCCGAGGAGCGGGCACTGGAAGCCGCGGCGTCAGGTTTTCCGGTCGTCGTCGGCACGCCGACCATGCCGATCGGTCCGCACGACCACGGGCTGACGCCGCCGTCGGCCATGCTCCGGCATTTCCTCAACAGCCGCGTCCAGCTCTATCTCGACTTCATCGTGAACCTCGTCGACGTGCGCGACGTGGCCGCGGGCCTGATCCTCGCCATGGAGCGCGGACGGGTCGGCCAGCGCTACGTCCTGGGCGGCGAGAGCATCCGTCTCCGGCGGGTGCTCCGCCATGTCGCGGCGATCAGCGGCCGCCGCCATCTCGCCATTTCCGTACCCGGCAGGTTCGCGGAGATCGCCGCCACCATGCTCGACTTCATCGCCGACAACATCACGCGGCGGCCGCCGAGCGGCACTGCCGAAGGCGTGCGGATCGCGCTGCGGGCCACCGATCTGTCGATCGATAAGGCGCGCAGCGAGCTCGGCTACGTGCCGCGGCCGATCGAGCCCACGCTGCGTGAAACGCTCGCCTATCTCCGCAATGCAGAGAACAACGACGCCATGTTCGACGTGGGAAAGCGTGCCCTCGGCACCGCGGCCCGCTAGCCGACATGTTGTCATATCCAACCCGCACTTGAGATTCGAGGCATGTCCGGCGATCCCAGCCAATTGATTGCGTCTGCGTTCAGCGGATGGACCACGATCTGGCCCACCAGCCTGCTCGCCCTGATATGGCTGGCGTTCCTCGCGAGCTGGGTCGCGGCGTCGTTCTGGTCCGGCCAGACCAGGAAGCACGTCATGACGCTGCAGTCCGCGCGCTACCGCATTCCCATCGCGATCGGCGCGGTGCTGTTCACGCCCGTGACCGGGCACATTTTGGGTGAGAAGCCGCTCTGGGTGTTCGGCCATCTCGGCGTCTATCTGCTGGCGCTCGTCGCGCTGGCGGGGATCGCCTTCACCTGGTGGGCGAGGATCCATCTCGGGCGGTTCTGGTCCAACGCGATCACGCACAAGGAGGGCCACCGCGTCATCGACACCGGCCCCTACGGCCTCGTCCGTCATCCGATCTACACCGGGCTGATCACCGGCATGCTCGCGACCGGAATTGCGGTGGGAACGGTGACGGCGATCCTCGGCGCCATCCTGATCTCGGCCGGCATGTGGCAGAAGGGGCGCATGGAGGAAGTCTTCTTGATGGCCGAGCTCGGCGCCGACGCCTACGGCTCCTATCGCCGCCGCGTCCCGATGCTGATTCCGTTCCTGCCGGCCGGCTGAGACATCAACCGTAGTTGCGCGCTAAATTGCACCCGTCATTCCGGGACGGTCCGAAGGATTCCAGGTTCGCGCTTCGCACGCCCCGGAATGACAGTCTGTGGCTAAGCTTGGGGTCAGCGCCTCACAGCTGCGGCCTGCTGCGAGGGGGCGGCCGGTGTCGCCGCCATTGGGGCGGGCGGAAGCAGATGCCGCGGCACGACGATGCGCTGCCCGGCCGCAAGCTGCGCATTCTGCGCCAGCTGGTTGGCCTGCGTCAGCGACCACATCGGCACGTGATTATCCGCCGCGAGCTTTTGCAGCGTCTCGCCCCGCCGAACCGACAGCGCAGTGCCGCTGTCCCAGAGCTCCACGGTCGCATCAGGCGGCACGACATAGCGCAGCGGCACCGGATTGGGCTCCGCGGTGGCGGGCACCTTGGCGATCTCGGTGACCATGCTGACCAGTTGCGCGTGGACATAGTCCAGCTTGTCGATGTTGATGTGCGTGACTTCGTCATGATCCTTCATGTCGAAGCTCGCATAATGGCCGTGATAGCCCGGTTCTGCGACGATGTCGCCACCGCCCAAAACACTGGTCGACAGGAAGATGTTGATGAAGCGCTCGACGTTGAGCGGCACTTTCGGGCTGGCATGCGCCGGATCGACGGTCACGACCAGGCTGACCGGGATGTTCTGCTCCTGCAGGATCTCTGCAAAGGTCAGCGCGCACAGCCCGCCCATCGAGTGACCGATGAGGATGATCGGCGCAGGCGCCGCGCGGTAGTCCTCGATCGCCTGGTTCGCGACGAAGCGGCAGATCGTGAACTCCCAGACGCTCGCCTTGACGCCGGCCTGCTCGAGCCGGTCAGTCAGCTTGTCCATGCCGCGCGAAAAAATCGGACCGAGCGCGCCGCGAAACAGATAGGCCCGCGGCTGCGGCTGCGGCTGACTTTCGGTCTCGCCGCCCTGGAGCGAGGCGGCAGCGGGCGCGACAGCCGGCGGAACGCCGGTTGCCGCAACATGCGTGCCTGCCTGCGCAGGCTGCGACCGGCTCGCCATGGGATGAGCGAGCAACAATGTCGCTAGCGCAAGAGCCGCGCTTCGTGAGTGAGTGACCATGCGTCTTCCGCTCGCACTACATGGCGTGAGGAAGCACGTTCTGCCGCCTCACGCCGTCAGCGTTCTCTCCGACGACTTGGCGGAATTTGAGGCGCAAGGCCTTGTTTTGGCCCTGATCAGTCGCGCTCGCCGGTGCGCGCTCCGAGCCTCATCATGCCGATCGCCGACTGCGATCGTGCGACCGGCGTCCGCTGGCGACCGAACACGACCGAATCGATCGCAGCGATCACCTTCTGCTGCATCATCAGATTCTTGTCGATCGTCAAATGCCCGACGCCGCTCCCGCCGACGTCGACATTGTCGAGCTTGCCGCGAAAGTCCGCCGTGCGCGTCACCGGCTCGCCGGCACCGCTCGCGACGTAGAAGTTGATGTAATGCTCGGCGCTGCCCGCAAGCCTGGTGCGGAAGACCGAATCGAGGCCGATCACCAGCTTGACCGGCACACCGAGCTGACTGAGTTTTGACACCATGTCGGGCAAGGCGGTCGCGCCCGAGGAATGGCCAACCAAAACGATCGTCTTGATCTGTCCGCTCCTGTAGCCCTCTGCGGCGTCATTGGCGAGCGACGACCATGACACGAAATTGGCGACCGTCACCGGAATGCCCTGGGCTTTCAGTTTGTCGGCGATATCATCGAGCCCGAGCGAAAAGATGTTGAGCACGCCGCGGAGCAGATAGACATGCGTCGTGCTGGCGGGGTTTTGGGGCGCAGCAGCGACCGGTCCCGCCAGAAAGGCCAGCATCAATGGCAGCGAGAAAAGCGCCGCTCGCAATCGCCGCACAGCGGACGACATGGCGTCGGTTCCAATGGTGCAGCCATGTGGCGTCATCGGTCCTCCTCGGCGGCTAAAATATGCGCGGACGGACCGTATCCCCGGCGTGCTCGCACATGCAACATGTGAGGCTTGATGGCAGCGATCTTACCGCGATGGCGTGACTCTCGTGCAACACAATAGTGGCTGTTGCCACTATGCTGCCTCAAAGATGAATCGATTCGCGCAAATCTGTCCACGCCGATTGCGCATCCGCCGTCACATTCCTATCTGTCGAATCGTCGCCCGCTTGGTGCCGTGCCGCTTGCCGGCGACCCTATCGTCCCTCCCCCCACATCCTCATCGATCGTCCATGCCTCCCATCATTTCCGTCGCAAAACTTTCGAAGGTTTATGGCTCCGGCTTCAAGGCGCTGAACAACATCGACCTCGAGATCAGGCGCGGCGAGATTTTTGCCCTGCTCGGCCCGAACGGGGCCGGCAAGACCACGCTGATCAGCATCGTCTGCGGCATTGCCAATCCGAGCCAGGGCAGTGTCACCGTGGGCGGCCATGACATCATCAAGGACTATCGCGCGGCGCGTTCGCTGATCGGCCTGGTGCCGCAGGAGCTGCACACCGACGCGTTCGAGACGGTGTGGGCGACCGTGAGTTTCAGCCGCGGGCTGTTCGGCAAGCCGAAGAACCCGGCTCATATCGAGAAGGTGCTGAAGGAGCTGTCGCTGTGGGACAAGAAGGATTCCAAGATCGTCACGCTGTCCGGCGGCATGAAGCGGCGCGTGATGATCGCCAAAGCGCTGTCGCACGAGCCGCAGGTGCTGTTCCTCGACGAGCCGACCGCCGGCGTCGACGTCGAACTCCGCAAGGGCATGTGGGAGGTGGTGCGGCAGCTGCAGGCCGCCGGCGTCACCATCATCCTGACCACCCATTACATCGAAGAGGCCGAGGAGATGGCCGATCGCATCGGCGTCATCAACAAGGGCGAGATCATTCTCGTCGAGGACAAGGCGGCCTTGATGCAGCAACTCGGCAAGAAGCGCCTGACGCTGCATCTGCCGCAGAAGATCGACGCGCTGCCGCCGGCGCTCGCCCCCTATCATCTGGCGCTCTGCGACGGCGGCGACCGCCTGATCTACGATTACGACACCAAGCTCGAGCGCACCGGCATCACCAGCCTGCTCTCCGACCTGCGCAGCGCCGGCATCCGTTTCACCGATCTCGAAACCACGCAATCCTCGCTCGAGGACATTTTCGTCAGCCTGGTGCGCCGCAATTGATGGGCAGTCGTTAGCAATATGAATCTCAGAGCCATCCAAGCAATCTACCGGTTCGAAATGGCGCGCACCTGGCGCACGCTGCTGCAGAGCATCGTCTCGCCCGTGGTGTCGACCTCGCTGTATTTCGTGGTGTTCGGCGCCGCGATCGGCTCGCGCATTTCGCAGATCGAGGGCGTCAGCTACGGCACCTTCATCGTGCCGGGCCTCGTGATGCTGTCGGTCCTGACCCAGAGCATCGCCAACGCCTCGTTCGGCATCTACTTCCCGAAATTCGTCGGCACCATCTACGAGATCCTGTCGGCGCCGATCTCCTATCTCGAGATCGTACTGGGCTATGTCGGCGCTGCGGCGACCAAGTCGATCATTCTCGGCCTGATCATTCTGGCGACCGCCAGCCTGTTCGTGCCGCTGCACATCCATCACCCCATCTGGATGCTGACCTTTCTGGTGCTGACCGCCGTGACCTTCAGCCTGTTCGGCTTCATCATCGGCATCTGGGCCGATGGCTTTGAGAAGCTGCAGATGATCCCGATGCTGGTGGTGACGCCGCTCACCTTTCTCGGCGGCAGCTTCTATTCGGTGAACATGCTGCCCTCGCCCTGGCACACCATCACGCTGCTCAATCCCGTGGTCTATCTGATCTCCGGCTTCCGCTGGAGTTTTTACGAGATCGCCGACGTCAGCGTCGCCCTGAGCCTCGGCATGACCGTCGCATTCCTCGCCATCTGCCTCGTCATCGTCGGATGGATTTTCAGGACCGGCTACCGGCTGAAGAACTGACGGCTGGCTAGTTGAAGCAGTGATAATAGCCGTAGCTGTCGTAATAGCCGCGGCAGCGATAGTGGTGCCGGTAGGTGCGATGGGGAATGCCGAGCGCGCCCTCGACCGCCCCGACGGCTCCGCCGACACCGGCGCCGACCGCGCCACCGACGACACCTCCGACCGGACCGGCAACGCGGTTGCCCTCATGGGCGCCCTGCTGGGCTCCGCGCACGATGCCTTGCGCGCGCCCTGATGGCGTAGTCATGGCGAGCATCGTCATCGATAGCACGGCGGTAACTGCGAGCCCTGTCACGAAGCCCGGCAACTGCCGGGCGGTTGCGGCCGCCTTGTTCATCCTGGGCATCTGCGCGAAGTCCTTGCGAGGCCAAACCCCTGCGATGGCGTTGAAGACGGCAGAAAAGATGAACAGCGGGTACGGCCGAATGGTTGCCTCTTTGTGACCAATTGGCGCTCAGTGCCGCCGACGTGAAGTCCCTGCACGCGTGCGGCAAATTCGCCACAGCGACTGCAAATCGCGGCGCGCGACTCTCAGCTCGCAGAGCGATCATGTTGCGCTCGCGAAAATGTCAGGTCGGACAGTCCGGCACGGCCTTGCATGGTCCTCGCCGGGGATTAACGATGCGACATGCAGGCGCCTGGAACTTCTGGCGAATTTCCGGCATATTGTGAGGTGCGCAGCGCGGCTCCGACAGTTGGATGATTTTGCTGCGATACCATATGCGAATGCCGGAACCGCAGCGCGCGAGCAGGACTTTGATCCCGGTGTGGCCGCGGATCTGACTTGTCAGAACCCGTGGGCGCCCTGGAGCGACAGAATGTCAGGTCCGCCGCACAAGGCGGGCGGAAAGCCGTAAGGGTGATGCCCTGCGGACCATGGCCCGGAGGGCAGAGGTAGAGATGCGTTCCTTTCTCGTTGCTTTCGCCGGATTGATCTTCTTCGCAAGCCATGCCGCCGAGGCCAAGGTCGACATCACCATCGACAAGAACACCCAGACCATGACGGTGGCGGTCGATGGCGCCCAGCGCTACCGCTGGCCGGTTTCGACCGGAATCCCGTCGCGCGAGACCCCGAACGGCACGTTCCGCGCCTTCCGCATGGAGGCGGACCACTTCTCCAAGGAATTCGACGACGCGCCGATGCCGCATTCGATCTTCTTCACCAAGATCGGCCACGCCATCCACGGGACGGTCTATGAGAACAAGATCGGCACGCCGGCCTCGCATGGCTGCGTGCGGCTGTCCCAGGCCAATGCCGCGACGCTCTACGCGCTGGTCGAGGAACAGGGCGTGCTGAACACGACCGTGACCCTGACCGGCTCGGCGCAGATTGCGCTGGCGCGCAACCCGCGCGGCGTCACGACGGCGGCCGCCGGACACGAACTGCCGCAGCCCGCCGATTATCAGCCGCAATATCAGACCTATCAGCAGCAATATTCCCAGCAGCAATATTCGGCGGGCGGCCAGCCGGTCGACATCACGCCGCAACAGCCGATGCAGCAGGGCCGCGTCATGCCGCAGCAGCGCCTCGACGACGGCTACATCTATCCGGCCGACGGCAGCTCGGACCAGCGCGTCTATCCGGCGCCGCCCTCCAGCCGCCGGCTCTACAACGCGCAGGCCTATCCGCCGCAGCCGCAGGCCTACTACAACGACCCGAACTACGCCCCGCAGGGCTATTACCAGCCACGGCCGACGTACCAGCCGCGCCGCTATTACTATAACCAGAACTAGCGCATGCTGAGATGCTGGTCGATGGAGCCGCACCGGGAGGTGCGCTCCCTCTCCCCGTTCTTACGGGGAGAGGATTGGGGTGAGGGGCAATCTCAGGCAGCGCAGCGAGTGGAGAGTCCCCCTCACCCGCATCGCAACCAAACGATGCGATGCGACCTCTCCCCGCAAGCGGGGCGAGGTCGACAGCCAATGCGGGACTGATTCAACCGAACTTCATCCCGCTCGGGAGCAGCCGACACACTGCCCCGCTACTGCTCGCCGTCGCGGAGGCGGCGGTAGAGCGCGCCGATGATGTTGGAGTAGTCGTCGGTCCAGACCCATTGCTTCTCGTCGGCCTCAGTCTCGGCCCATTGTTCCGATGACGCGAGCTTGCCGATATCGCCCTCCTCGCGGGCCGACACCACCACCGAGGTCGAGAAGATATATTCGTCGTCGCGGCCGGAATCCTCGCTGAACACCCAGCTCCGGAGATCGTTGGCGTCGGCGATGCCGACGATCACGCTGGAGAGCTCGAGGTGGCGGTTGGAGACATGCATCACGACCGCACCCTGCGGCGCGAGCTTGTCCTTGTAGATCTTCATCGCCTCTTCGGTCGCAAGATGGATCGGGATCGCATCCGACGAATAGGCGTCGACGATGATGAGGTCGTAGACGCCGTCCGGCTCCCGCGCGAAGGTCAGCCGGGCATCGCCGATGACAGGCTTGAAGTCGGGCGCGCAGTTCTGCAGGTAGGAAAAATATTTTGGGTCGCGCGCGGCGTCGACCATGGTCTGGTCGATCTCGAAA
>Ga0335071_10007426_pt1 | contig 11267 bp, 11 predicted proteins | sample Lox_Sample_15_FD_206724 | JGI IMG/M metagenome (GOLD analysis project Ga0335071, IMG submission 206724) | Soil microbial communities from Loxahatchee National Wildlife Refuge, Florida, United States - Lox_Sample_1.5 | ecosystem: Environmental > Terrestrial > Soil > Wetlands | place: USA...
GTAGTAGATCAGCATGAAGGCAAAGACCGCCGCCATGCCGATCACGAGCGCCTCGATGCCACGCTGGATGTTCTCCTTGCCGAGGCTCGGTCCGATGGTGCGTTCATCGACGGCGTACATCTGGGTCGACAGCGAACCGGCGCGCAGCAGCAGCGCCAGGTCCCGTGACTCACCGGCCGTCATGCCGGAGATCCGGAAGGTGGGGCCGAACACGCCCTGGATGGTCGCGTTGTTGATGACCTTCTCGTCGGTGACGAAGCGCGTCACCTTCTTGCCGTCGACTTCGGTGGTCTCGCTGCGCTTGTCGATGTACACGACGGCCATCGGCTTGCCGAGGTTCGCCCGGGTCGCGGCCAGCATCCGGTCCCCCGCGCGTGACTCCAGCTTGATGTTCACGATGGGCCCGTCCTGGTCGGTGGCCGCGGTGGCGCTCGTGAGTTCATCGCCGGTGGCGATGACTTCGCGCTTCAGCAGCAGCGGCTGGCCCTGGCGGGTGTAGTACAGTTTGGTGCCGACCGGCGCGTTGCCGTGCTGCGCGACCTCGTAGGGATCGCCGTTCGAGGCATCCAGGCGGAACTCCAGGGTCGCGATCTTGCCCAGGATGTCCTTGACCTCCGCGGAATTCTGCACGCCCGGCAGCTCCACGCTGATGCGCTCCACGCCCTGGCGGCGCACGTCGGGCTCGGCGACACCCAGCTGGTCGACGCGGTTGCGCAGCGTGACGAGATTCTGCTCGATGGCGTAATCCTGCCGGTCGCGGATCTGCTTCTCGGTGAGTGTGCCCTGCAGCGCCGGGCCACTGGGCAGCGTCAGCACGCTGAACGCCAGGTCCGGCAGGGCCTTGGCGGTCACGGCCTGCGCGGCGGCCAGGTTCGAGCCCGCAGGCAGCGTCAGGCGCACGCTGTCGATGAGGGTGCCGGCCGATGCCAGGGTCGTCACCTCCGTATACGGCACGTTCGCCGCCGAGAGCGCACGGCGCAGCTCCTGGGCATCGCTGTCCATCAGCTGGGCCACCGCGCTCGGGGTATCCACCTGGTACAGCAGGCGCAGGCCGCCCCGCAGGTCCAGGCCCAGGTGCATCGGACGCAGGCCCAGGGCCCGCAGGACCGCCGGTGTGCGCGAAGCGAATGAAACCGCCGAAATGTACTGGTCGGCGAACTTCGCGTTGACGGCATCGCGCGCCTTGAACTGGTCCGCCGTGTTGGCGAAACGCACGATGATGCGGCCGCCGTCGAGGTAGGCGGCGGTATGGGCCAGGTGAGCGTCGTTCAGGAACTGCTCGACCGTCGCGAGCGTGGCCGCGGCGATCGGATCGTGGTCCTTGCGCGCGATCTGCAGCGCCGCATCCTCACCGAAGACATTCGGCAGCGCCAGCAGCAGCGCGAGCCCGAGGACCACCGCAATGAGGACGTACTTCCAGCGCGGATACTCGAGCATGTCTCAGGCGCTCTTCAGGGTGCCCTTGGGCATCAGCGAGGTCACCTGCCCTTTCTGGACCTTCACGCGCACGCCGTCGGCGACCTCGAGGGTCACGAAGGCATCGCCGACTTCGGCGATGCGGCCGAGGACGCCGCCGGAGGTCACGACTTCGTCACCGGCCGACAGCTTGGCGATCATCGCCTGGTGGTCCTTCGCCTTCTTCTGCTGCGGACGGATCAGCAGGAAATAGAAGATCGCGACGAACACCACCATCATCAGCACGGGGGCGAACTGGCTGCTGGGGGATGCGCCGCCGGCCTGGGCCCACGCCGCTGGAATCAATGAATTCATGGATGCACCTGACCGTCAAGGGGGCGGCATTATGCCACAGGGTCCGCCTGGGCCCTCCTCGGAGCCGGATACGCGGCCGCAAAGGCGGCAAAACTGCCCTCCTCCAGCGCCTTGCGGATGGATCGCATCAGCTGCTGGTAGAAGTGCAGGTTGTGCAGGGTATTCAGGCGGCTGCCCAGTATCTCCTTGCACCGGTCCAGGTGCCGCAGGTAGGCACGGGAGTAGTTGGCGCAGGTGTAGCAGCCGCACTCCGGGTCGATCGGCGAGAGATCTGCGGCATGGCTGCTGTTGCGGATATTGATGACCCCGTTTTGCGTGAACAGATGGCCATTTCGCGCGTGCCGCGTCGGTATCACGCAGTCGAACATGTCGATGCCCCGGGCCACCGCCGCCACGATGTCCTCGGGAAAGCCCACACCCATGAGATAGCGCGGTCGGTCCGCCGGCATATGGGGCACGACCTCCTCCAGCACCCGCAGGCGTTGCTCCTCCGGCTCGCCCACCGCGAGCCCCCCCACCGCGAATCCCGGCCAGTTGCGCTGCGTCAAGGACTCCAGCGACGCCAGGCGCAAGGCCGTGTGCATGCCGCCCTGCACGATGCCGAAGAGCCCGCCCGGCGGCTCGTCACGGTAGTAATGGGCGTGGCCGCGCGCGGCCCAGCGCATGGAGCGCTCCATCGATTCGCGTGCCTGCGCTTCGGTCGCCGGGTAGGCCGTGCAGTCATCGAAGGCCATGGCGATATCCGAACGCAGCGTGCGCTGCATGTCCATCGACCGCTCCGGCGTGAGCTCGACCTCGCTGCCATCGAGCGGGGACTGGAAGCGCACCCCCGCTTCGCTGATCCTGCGCAATTGCGCGAGGCTGAAGACCTGGAAGCCGCCCGAGTCGGTGAGAATGGGCCGCTGCCAGTGCATGAAGCGATGCAGCCCGCCATGCGCCTCGATGATCTGCGGGCCCGGGCGCAGCATGAGATGGAAGGTGTTGCCGAGCACGATCTGTGCGCCGAGGCCCTCCAGTTCCTCCGGTGTCATGCACTTGACGGTGCCATAGGTGCCGACCGGCATGAAGGCGGGCGTCTCCACGACGCCATGGGCCAGCCTCAGGCGGCCGCGCCGCGCGGCGCCGCTGCTGCACAGAAGCTCAAAGACCGGTTGCATGCTTGCTCACGACCCGGTGCGGGCCACCCCGGGGGTCACCAGCATCGCATCACCGTAGCTGAAGAACCGATACCGTGACCGTACGGCATGCGCATAGGCGGCGAGGACCCGTTCGCGGCCCGCCAGCGCGCACACCAGCATCAGCAGCGTCGACTCGGGCAGATGAAAATTGGTCAGCAGGCCATCGACGGCCTGGAAGCGGAACCCCGGGCGGATGAACAGCCGGGTGTCCCCGACCCAGGGCACGGGGCCCGAACCGGACCGGGCCGCGGTCTCCAGCGCGCGCACGACGGTAGTGCCCACGGCGATCACGCGTCCGCCCCGGGCGCGCGTGTCGGCGATGGCATCACAGGCCTCGGCCGGCACCACCACGCGCTCCTCGTGCAGTACGTGCCGGTCCAGGTCCGGATTGCGCACCGGCTGGAAGGTCCCCGCGCCCACATGCAGCGTGATGCAGGTGCGCCGCACCCCGCGCCCCTCGAGGGCCGACACCAGGGCGGTATCGAAATGCAAACTGGCGGTGGGGGCCGCGACCGCGCCGGGGTCGCGGGCGAAGATGCTCTGGTAGCGTTCACGGTCCTGCGCCCCCGCGGCACGCTGGATGTAGGGCGGCAGCGGCACCGCGCCGTGCGTCTCGAAGAATTCCAGCGCCGCCCCCGGGGTCTGCACCTGCCACAGGTCCTGGCTCGCTCCGATGATCCGGACCGTGCCGCCGGGCGTCGTGATTTCGAGGCCCGGACGCACGGGCTTGCCGGCGCGCAGCTGCACCAGCGCCGTGCCGTCGGCCAGGATGCGCTCGAGGAAGATCTCGACCCGACCGCCGGTGGGTTTCGTGCCCATCACCCGAGCGGCAATCACGCGCGTGTCGTTGAAGACCAGCAGGTCACCCGCAGCGAGCAGTTCCGGAAGGTCCCGAACCGAGCGGTCCTGCAGCCCCGAGGAGGGATCCAGGACCAGCAGGCGGCTCGCGGAACGCTCGCGCAGCGGCTCCTGCGCGATCAGCTCCTCGGGCAGCTCGAAGTCGAAGTCGGATAACAGCACGGGCGCATGGTAGCAACTCACGCGCCCGGCCAGGCGCTTCGGGTTCGCCGCTTACTGCGGCGGAACCGGCCGCGGCATGGGAGCATCGAGGTAGCCCGGCGCCCCGGGACCGAAATGCCGGCGCTCCGGGCGCTGCGGCAATGTGCCCTCGAGCTCGAGCGACTTCTTCTGGCGCAGGATCTTCAGGTGGATCTTTTCCCCGGGCTGGTAGGAACGCAGGATCCGGCTCGCGTGCGAGCCATTCTCCGGAACCCGCCCGTCGATGCTGAGGATGACATCACCATCCTGCAGCTTCAGGAAATCCCCGTCATGCGGCACGCGGATCACCAGCACTCCCTGGCTCGCGCCGAAGTACTGGCCCAGCTCCGGCGTCAGTTCCGCGAGCTCCATGCCGTCGAAATAGCGGCCGACCGCATCGCCCCGCGCTTCGAGCTGCTGCCACGGCATCCCGGCGCCACCGGGGCCCCGCCCGGGCCCCGGACCCCCGGGACCGGGGCCCTCGAACCCGGGAATGAAGCCCGCGACGCCGGCTCGCGGCGTGACCTGAAACTCCCTGGCCTTGCCGTCGCGCATGACCATCACGGTGACCTTGGCGTCCGGCTTCACCGTAGCCATGTGATCCACGACCTGCCGCGGCGCGTTCGGCCCTCTGATCGGCGCGCCATCCAGCGCGACGATGACATCGCCGGCCGTGAGGCCCGCCTCGGCCGCCGGACCGCCGGGACTGACGCCCATGATGGTCGCGCCCTGCTCCTTCGCAGAGGGCTCGACTTCGAGCTGCAGTCCGAGAATCGCGCGCGTGCGCAGGCCCTGCAGATGCGCCATGGCCGTCTGGCCGAGCTGCGCCGACAGTTGCGCCACATCGCGTGCCGCGGCTTCGAGTTTCTGGCGCGCCGCCGCCAGCTGGGCTTCCAGATCCGCACCGGGCGTCGCGGCGGGTGCGGTGTCAGGCGGGGTATCGGCAGCGAACGCATCGGCGCCGACGAGCAGTCCGGCCAGCACGAGACAGGAAAGCTTGGACATGGGAATCACCTTGAGGATTGTTGGACAGCGGACATGGATTCAGGGCAACCCCGCCACCAGGTTCTGCGCATAGCGCACCTGTGCCAGGGACTCGACCAGCTGCGCGCGATCGCGCTGCAGGAGAACCAGTTGCCGGGCCTGAGGCTGCGACAGCCGCGCCGCGTTCAACTGGTCATCCAGGGTCGCGATCTGGTCCTCCAGCTCGGTCACGGCCATCTGCGTCGGAACCCGTACGATCGCCTGCCGGGGTTGTGCCTGCAGCCAGCTCTCCGCCGCGCCGGAATTCACGGGCGCAACGCGCAACGGCGGATCCGGCCTCTGCGGCGCATCGGCCACCGTGGCAACGGTGCCGATGAGGCCCGGCAGACCCTGCTTCAGCACCCATCCGGCGACCACGACCGCCAGCGCCGCGGCCAGCAGCCGCACGGGTCGCTGGGTCTCGCGGGCGCGCCGGCGCGAATACCGACGCGAGAACTCTGCATAGTCATACGGTGGCCGCGCCACATCCGGCAGCTCGCGCAGCCGCTCTCCCAGATGCGGCTCCGGTGAGGCGGATATCGCGGTGCGGGTCTCTAGGTCGGAGCGCATGGCTGGGCTGCCTCGGGTTCGAACCAGGCCCGCAGGCGCTGATGCGCCCGGGCGAGCTGGGATTTGGAAAAGCTGACCGTCCGGCCAAAGCTCGCGGCGATCTCCTCGTGCGACCAGCCCTCCACCTCGTAGAGCCAGACCACGGCGCGCGCCGTCGGCGCGAGGCTGGCGAGCGCCCGTTCGACATCACAGGCCGCCGCATCCGGTCCGGGCAATGACAGGTCGGCCCGCGCCAGCCACACTTCGGCGTCCTCGTGCGATCCGAAGCTCAGCCGCGCCCGCTGCCAGGGCGAACGCAGGAACATCAGGCTGCGGGAGAGCGCGATCTTTCCCGCCCAGGCGCCGAGCGGCGCCTCCTGGCGGTACCGGTGGAGCTGCTCGAACACCGTGATCATGGTGTCCTGGAACACATCTTCGGCGACGGCCCGGCCCCCGAGGATTCTGCGGATCAGGGCGAAGACCCCGGGTGCCAGCAGCGCGTAGATGCGCGCCTGGGCATCCGGCTCGCCGGCCCGCGCGCCGGCCAGCACACCCTCCGCCACCCGGATTTCGGTCAGTCTGGTCACCTGGAGATAAGATGCCCCAACACGGCAAAAGGTTGCAGTCCCGGGCGCCGTTGTGAGCGATCGGCTGAATCGCTACGATGGGCCGCAGCATCCCCCTCGAGGCCCGAGTGGCGGAATTGGTAGACGCAGCGGACTCAAAATCCGCCGCCCTTAAAAGCGTGTCGGTTCGACTCCGACCTCGGGCACCAGAGCCTCGCGCCATGTGCAACCGCTACGAGCTCCACTACCAGCAGGACGCGCAGTTCCAGCAACTCGTTGAACTGGGCTGGATATTGCCCTTCACCAATTTCAACATCTGCCCCACCCAGCAGGTGCCGGCGGTCCGCAGCATCGAGGGCCGCCGCGAGGGGAGTCTGCTGCGCTGGGGATTGATTCCGTTCTTCGCCAAGGGCGAGCCCGGCAAGTACCTCACCACCAATGCGCGCATCGAAACGGTCGCGACCTCGCCCGCATACCGTGGGCCCTGGAAGCGCGGCCAACGCTGCCTGCAGCTGGCGTCCGGGTTCTACGAGTGGCACCTGGATGCGGCCGGCAGGAAGGCCCCCTACTACATCCATCTGGCCGACCAGGCCGTGTTCGCCTTTGCGAGCCTCTGGGACCGCTCCGTCAAGGCCGACGGGACGGTGGTCGAGTCCTGCACCATCATCACGATGCCGGCGAATGCCCTCATGCACGACATCCACAACACCGGCAACAATCCCCATCGGATGCCCGCGATCCTGTCGCGCGAGGCACAGGATGCCTGGCTCAACGGATCGGTCGCCGAGGCGCAGTCGGTCCTGAAGCCCTATTCCACCGACCTGATGGTCGCGTGGCAGGTCGGTTCGCGCGTGAACTCGCCGAAGAACAATGGCCCGGAACTCATCGTCGCGGTGAACTGAACCCCGGTCAGGGGCGAGCCGTCGTGAACTGAACTAGCATTGCGGCACCGGATCGGGATTTCGGCCACGGAGGTTGCATGTCAAGAAGGATCTGGTACGCAGGCCTGCTCGCTGCGGCACTCCTGGCCGGTACCGGCATCGCCGGTGCGGCCTGCAAGCTGCAGGCTTTCCTTAACCTGCCCATCACCATGGCCGGCAGCCGGCCGCTGGTGAGCGTCAAGCTCAATGGCGTCGAGGCTCACCTGCTGCTGGACACGGGCGCGTTTTTCAGCTTTGTCTCCCCGGAGGCCGCCAGCCGCGCCGGCCTGAACGTCGGTTTCGCCCCGCAGAACCTGCTGGTGGAGGGCCTCGGCGGCGAGGTTCGCCCGGGCCTTGCGACCGTGAAGGACTTCACCATCGGCGGGCAGGCGGTGCACCGTGTGCAGTTGCTGGTGTACGGCGACCGCTTCTCGGGCGAGGGCGTCGATGGAATCCTGGGACAGAACATCCTGCGACTGGGAGACATCGAGATTGACCTGGCGAACGGCATGGCCCGGCTCTTCAAGCCCGATGGCTGCGGCCACGCGAACCTGGCCTACTGGGCGGGCTCCACGCCGGTCGGAGTGCTGGGCATCCGGTACACCGAGCCGACGGCCCCGCATGTCGTCGCGGATGCCCAGGTGAACGGCATCGACATCGCGGTGATGTTCGACACCGGTGCCGGTGCTTCGGGACTGTCGCTGCAGGCGGCCGAGAAAGCCGGCGTCACGCCGCGCAGCCCCGGCGTGGTGCCCGGAGGACTGCGCGGCGGAGTTGGCAATGGCGAAGTCGACTCCTGGATCGCGCCCTTCAGGTCCTTCAGGCTGGATACCGAGGACACGCGGAATACGCACCTGCGCATCAGCGACCTGCGTGATCTGCCGAGGAATGCGGACATGCTGCTGGGAGCGGATTTCTTCCTGTCGCATCACGTGCTGATTTCCTACAGCCAGCGCCGGATATTCTTCACCTACAACGGTGGCCCGGTCTTCGATCTGCGCGTACGCGGGGCCGCGCCAATGGTAGACGCCGTGCCGAGCTCGGCCCCCACCGAGCCGGCCGCGGCCCCGACATCGGCGCCGGCTGCCGCCGCGAACGGCGCGGAGCTTGACCGGCGCGCATCGGCTTCGGTCGCGCGCGGCGACCTGCCGACCGCCCTGGACGAATCTGCCGGCGCCATTGCCGCGGAACCGGCGAATCCCCTGTACCGCCTGCACCGCGCGCAGACGCTGGTGCGCTCCGGCGACGTGAAGCAGGCGACGGCGGATCTGGATGAGGCATTGCGCCTGCAGCCCGGGCTGACCGACGCCCTGATGCTGCGGGGATCCTTACGGATCCGCGCCAATGACCTGCAGGGCGCACAGTCGGATTTCGCCGCGGCCGAATCCGGCGCTCCCGGCCGTTTCGAACTGCCGCTGGAAGAAGTGGGCGTGTATACCTCGGCCGGCCGTTACCAACCGGCCCTGGAGCTGCTCGATCGCTGGATCGCCGCGCATCCGCAGGATGAACGACGCTACGACGCGCTGGAGCAGCGCTGTCTGCTGCGCGGCATGCTGGGCCGGGAACTCGACGATGCCCTGGCCGACTGCAATGCGGCCCGGCGCCACGTCTCGTCGAACTCCCTGGTGCTCTACGACCGGGGCATCGTGCAGCTGCGGCGCAAGGCCTACGACAAGGCGATCGCGGATTTCAGCGACACCCTCGCATTGCAGCCGCGGCTCGCACGCGCCCTGTACGCACGGGGCCTCGCGCGCATCGGCAAGGGCGACCGGGCCGGGGGCGATGCGGATCTGACCGCGGCGCTGGCCCTCGAACCCCGGATCGCGCGGCTGTTCCGGGATGTCGACCTCGGACCCTAGCTCTGCGCCGGCGAGTGCAGCGCGACGAAGTCCAGGATGCGCTCCCCGAGATAGGTGTCGCCGGTGTTGATGTGCATGGCCGACGAGAGATGATTGTGCCCGGTCAGGTGCACGAAGAACGGCAGCCGGTCGTGCTGCACCAGGAACTGATCCAGCAGCGCGAGGGTCTGGCGCTGGAACTGCGGCGGGTCCATCTCGGTGAGCACCAGCAGCAGCGGGATCCTCGTCCGGGTCAGGCCCTGCAGGGTCGAACCGGCCACATAATTGGCCTCCTCGTGTCCGAAGTAGGCGATCTTAAGGTCCGAGTTGGGCGCACTGACCATGTCGTACAGGCCCGATAGCAGCACCAGGCCGGCCAGCCCCGCATCCGCGCCCGCGTGAAAGCGCGCGTTGACCGCGTACGCCGCGGCATGCGCGGCACCGGCCGACGTGCCCATCAGGATGATCCGCCCGGGATCCCCGCCGTATCGCGCCACGTGGGTCCTGACCCAGGCCACGGCCGCGCCGACATCCATCGCGCCGGCGGGCCAGGGATGCTGGGGCGCCAGCCGATAGGTCATGTTCACGCCGACCATGCCATGGCGTACCGCCCACAGGCCGATGTTGTCATGGTAAGGCGAGCCCGGGCGGCGCTTGTCCCCGGCGACGAATCCCCCGCCGTGCACGAACAGCAGCACCGGCCGGGCGGCACCGGGCGTCGCCGGTTCGAACACGTCCAGCAGGTGACGCGGATCGGCGCCATACGCGTGATCCCGGCTCACCTTCACGCCCTGGTAGGGCTCGCGTTCGTGATGGGGGGCATAGAGCTTCGCGGTCCCTTCGATGGCCTCGGGGGTGATCTCATTGCCCAGGGCGCGGATCCGTGCCCCCATCTCGATGATATCCAGTGCCATGGCCGACCCTCTTGCCCGTGTGACTCGCGTCCGAGGGTGGCAGCTTAGCGCTGTCACGGGCACAGGTGTGCAGCGGCAACGCGCCTCGTGCGAATATCCAGACCATGAATTACTGCAGCCATTGCGGACAGCCGGTTGAATTGCGCATCCCGCCGGGTGATCACCTGCCCCGGTATGTCTGCAGCGCCTGCGGAACGATCCACTACCAGAACCCGCGGATCATCGCCGGCTGCGTGCCCGAGCACGCCGGGCGCATCCTGCTGTGCCGCCGGGCCATCGAACCGCGCCTGGGCTACTGGACCTTCCCGGCCGGCTTCATGGAAAACCGCGAAACCGTGCAGCAGGCCGCCGCCCGCGAGTCCCTGGAGGAAGCCCGGGCGCAGGTGCAGATCGGATCGCTGCTGGCGATCGTGCATGTCATCGAAGCCCACCAGGTGCACATGTTCTTCCGCGCGACGCTCCCCAGGCCCGAGTTCGGGATTTCCCCGGAAAGCCTGGAAGTCGGATTGTTTGCCGAAAGCGACATCCCCTGGGCCGATATCGCCTTTCCGAGCATCGAATTCGCCCTGCGCCGGTACTTCTCGGATCGCAGCGCGGGCCGTGAGGACCACCATTTCACCACGGCCGAGCGCCGCCCCCGCACCTGAGCGGACTTCACGCGCCGGCGCCGTGCGTGGCAGAATAATAGGTTCGGACGCGTCGGATACGCGTGCAAGTCATCTGTGTCGGGGATAGCCAATGACCTTTGTCGTTACTGAAAGCTGCATCAAGTGCAAATACACCGACTGCGTGGAGGTGTGCCCCGTGGATTGTTTCCACGAAGGCCCGAACTTCCTCGTGATCGACCCCGATGAGTGCATAGACTGCACGCTGTGCGAGCCGGAGTGCCCGGTCGAGGCCATCTTTTCCGAAGAAGAGCTGCCGGCGGGCCAGGAGTCCTTCAAGGCCGTGAACGCGGAACTGGCCAAGAAGTGGCCGGTGATCGCGGAAAAGAAGGCTGCGCCGGCGGATGCCAAGGACTGGGAAGGCAAGCCGAACAAGCGCGAGCTGCTGCAGCGCTGAAGCGGCGCTGCCGGATCGCGCCCGGCCCGATCAGCGATCGATGTCCTTGAGTTCCTGGGCAAGGTCCGCGGGCGCGAGGTACCCGGACACCATCTCGCCATCACCGAGGATGAGGGTCGGCGTACCCTGAAGGTTGAACTGCTGGCCCAGCTCGTACTCCCTGGCCACCGGATTGTTCGGGCAGACCTTGCCGGGCAGGGTCTTGCCGAGCTTCGCCTCGGTGAGCGCGGTCTTGCGATCGGCCGAGCACCACACCTGCTCGGCCTTGCTCCAGGACGAAGTGTTCGGGCCCGAGCGCGGGTAGGCGATGTAGCGCACCTTGATGCCGAGCTTGTTGTAGTCGCTGATCTGGCTGTGGAGCTTGCGGCAGTAGGCGCAATCCATGTCCGTGAACACGGTGACGGTGTGC
>Ga0335071_10007427_pt1 | contig 11265 bp, 8 predicted proteins | sample Lox_Sample_15_FD_206724 | JGI IMG/M metagenome (GOLD analysis project Ga0335071, IMG submission 206724) | Soil microbial communities from Loxahatchee National Wildlife Refuge, Florida, United States - Lox_Sample_1.5 | ecosystem: Environmental > Terrestrial > Soil > Wetlands | place: USA: Florida...
TGAAGTCGGCCGCAGCCAGCCCCGACGGCACCGAAAGATCGCTCGTCGTGTTCGAGTGCACGGCGGCGGCGAAGGTGCCGTTGCCGTTGCCGAGGAGCACGCTGAACCGGTTGCTGGCCCAGTTGGCCACCGCGAGGTCGAGCACGCCGTCGCCGTTGAAATCGCTGGCGACCACGGAGTGCGGGCCGTTGAGGACCGCGTAGTCCACCGGGGCGGCGAAGGTGCCGTCGCCGTTACCGAGGAGGATGTTGACGGAATCGCTGCCGAAGTTCGCGACCGCGAGATCCGGTTGTCCGTCCTTGTTGAAATCGCCGGTCGCCAGGGCCTCCGGGGCGCCCCCGACGGTGACGACGTCACGCTTGATGAGGGTGCCGTCGGCCGCCGCGTGGTAGACGAAGACCGCGTGCTGCAGGGGAGCGGCGGACATGATCTCATCGATGCCGTCCGCGTCGCCGTCCAGGTTGGCCGTGATGATGTCGCGCATGTCGCCGGCGCCGCCGCCGCCCCAGGCGTACCAGTCGGGCGCGCTGAACGTACCGTTACCGGTGCCGAACAGCACGCTGATCGTGCCGTCGGCGCTGTTCGACACCACGATGTCCGGGATGCCGTCGCTGCCGATGTCGCCGATGGCGACCGAGTGCGGTTGGAGAGTGAGGTAGGAGACGCCGTCCCAGCCCGGATAGTCACTGGGATAGGTCGGGTAGTTGACGGCGGGCGCGAACCCACCAATGCCGTTGCCGAGCAGGACGCTCACGTTCGACTGACCCTTGTCGGCCACGACGATGTCCAGGTTGCCGTCCCCGTTGAGATCGGCGACCGCAGTCTCGGCCGGGCTGCTGTAAGGGATGTTCGGCAGGTTGGCCGCATCGCCGACGCTCAAGTCGTGCCTGGCACCGAAGTCGAGGGCCAGCAGCGAGACCTGCGAGGTCGGCGGAGCCGTGCCCGGAGACTTGTCGATGGTGTAGGCGTAGCCGACCACGCCGATCACGGGGTGCCACGTGAAGGCCGGGTCGTTGCCCGAATACCAGGTCGACTCGTTCGGGTGCGTCGACGAGGCGAGGCCCGTCACGCTCCCCGGCGCCGCCCACGCGACGCCTGCCCCGATCAGTACCACCAGCGCGACCGCGCCGAAAAGGATGATGGATGGCAGGGTGCGCCTGCCGGCTCGAGCAGATCTCATGGTCTTCCCTCCCACTCGGGCCACGCCCGCCGCGGCCCCTTCAGCGTTGCCTATCATCGTAGCGGACGGCGAGACGGAGACAAGAGTTGATGTCGCGCCGGTAGCCCATCCCGACAACACAAGCGGGTGTGCGACGGGAGTGTCGAGAGACGCCGGTCCGCCTGCGAGGGTTCGCCGGCGGCGACGACCGCGGGCGCGGCAGCGGGCCCCAGACGCCGGCGGGGGCGGGAGACACGGTGGGTCTCCCGCCCCCGCGCGCGAAGCTGGGGCCTGCTCGCCGCGGACCGGATCAGAGCCGGTTGCCGGCCGAGCCGTCTTCCTGGTACGGGTCGTCGTAGGAGCCGCCGCGCGCGTCCTGCCAGACGGTCCCGCGCCAGTCCATTCCGAAGCACGCTCCCCACCAGGCCACGCCGCCGCCAGGAGCAGCGCTGGTGACCTTGTTGTAGCGGAACACGCCCCCGCACACGCTGTCGGCGATGACGACCTGGGCCGTGGACTCCATCGGGACCTTCTGGACGTGCCTGGACGCGTCCAGGGTGTTCCGTGTGAAGACCCAGCCGCAGTCGCCGGTGCTGTGCATCTGGAGGTTGAGGAGCGAGCTCCGGCACTGGTACACCTTGTTGCCGGTGAAGGTGAACCGGCTCACCCCGTTCACCTCGACGCCCGCGCCCCACTGCTGGCTCGGATTGACGCCGGCGCCGTTGACGACCGTGCGGTCGATGACGTTGTTGACGCAGCCGGTGCCGCCGTCGAACGAGATGGCCTCGGAGCCCTGCGGGGCGAACACGCAGCGCTCGATCTTGATGCCGTGATAGCCGGACGTCGAGCTCACGGGCCGGCTCGTGCACTCGAGACCCATCCTGCCCTGCGTCCGGATGCGGCAGCGCAGGAACTCGATGTCGTGGATGTTGCCGTACCTGTCGTTGATGGAGATGCCGTTCCACGGTCCGGACTCGATCACGCAGTCGCGGAACGTCAGGTGATCGCACGCATTGGTCAACTCGAGGACGGCTGTAGTGGAGGCCCCACCGGTGAACGTGCAATGGTCATAGATGCGATCGCGCGTGCCGGCGGTGATGCGGAGGTTGTGGAAGGTCCTGTTCTTTATGACTTTGGTGGCTGCGGCGGGAGAGGCGGCGACTGCTGCGAGGATGGCGACGACGACGGCCACCTGGACGAGTCTGCTGCTGATGCGTCGCAAGAACTGCTCCTTTGTCGGGGGGGAGGGGCGCTCCTGCGAAGGTGCCACGACGCCGCGCGGCCGTCGTGAGGGTTGAGCGACCCCCGGATGGGAACTCCGAGCGATCCCCGGCAGGTTGGGAGCAGGCGGCATTCTCTTCAGGATGCTGCCGGGTTCCACACGCCCGGGGGCACGATACACGCCCCGCGGCGCCACGACAACCCGGGAGCTCCCCGTGGGTCGCCGGCCGCGATCCGCGTGCCGTCCTGCGCCGGGGCGCGGCCCCCGCTACGAAGGTGGTGTGCCGCCGCCTCGCAGCAATCCCCGGCGGCACATCTCGGCGACCAGCGACTCAGGGGTCCACGGCTCGTCGGGTACCTCAAGAGCCGCCACCTGCCGGATCACGGCGCGCGTGGCTGCTGCCATGTCGGCCGACTGGCCGATCTCCTCGAGCCAGTCGACGACCTCGGTCATCTCGTCCACCCGGCGTCGCGCGTGCCTCGGGTAGCTCGGCAGCAGACGCTCCACCGTCGCGACGCTGCCGGGGTAGAAGTCGCGGAGGCAGTCGACGAGGCGCTCCCTCAGTCCCAGCTGGTCGGCTGCCGCCACCATTTCCAGGAACAGGGCGACCAGCCCCTTGTTGAACCCGTAGATGGAGAGCTTGAACGCCGAGGCGAGCCCGACCTCGCCGCCGAGGCTCCGCACGGGGAGGGCGCCGCCGAGCACCTCGGCGGCCCACGGCGCCCGCGGACCGCTCAGGTAGAGGGTCGTCCGTTCGCCGATCGCCGCCGCGTTGCCGACGAAGGCGCCGTCCACGCAGTCACAGCCGCTCGCCGAGACCACGCCGGCGATCTCCCTCATGGTGGCCGGCGCCAGCGAGTTCGCGTCGACGTACACGGGCCGGGCTCCCGTGGCGAGGCTGGCGGCGGCGACCTCGCGCGACACGTCGACGGCGGCCTCCTGAGGCACGACGCTGAGGACGAGCTCCGCCTCCTCCACCACATCAGAGAGGGTCGGGAGGATGCCGGCGCCGGCCGCGGTGGCGCCCTCGAGCGTGCGCGCGGAGCGGCCGCCCGCGCTCGTCACGACCTTGAGCCCGGCGGCGGTGAGCCGTCCGGCCACGGCCGAGCCCATCTCCCCGGGGTAGAGGACGCCGACGGTCGTCATGGCGAAGGCCGCTCCGCTCCGGCGGGCCGGACCGAGACCGGCGCCGCGACGCGATCGCGCCGCGGAAGCGCGTGTCCGGCGCGGCCGAGTGTGCGCGCCGTCTCGAGCACGAACGGCACGGGGTCGTCCCAGCTGAAGAACGGCACGACCTGACGATGCGCCAGACTCGCCAGCCACCCGGGCAGCGTGAGCCGCCCCTTGGAGCGAAGCTCGAGGAAGGCGTGCAGGTCCTGCCGGGGGAACCACAGGTGCAGCCCCTCGGCGTACTCCCTCCCCCTCAGCTGTGGCTGGGGCGTCCCGGTGAGGCGGTTGTACACGAACAGCGCGAGGTCGTAGCCGCTGGCGGCCAGCACAGGATTGCCGGCGGTGAACCGCGCGTTGCACTCGATCACCTTGAGCAGGCCGTCGCGGTGGTCCCGCTTGAACTCGACGTTGCCCACCCCGCGGAGCCCGACGTGGCGGAACAGCCGGAGGCCGAGATCGCGCACCTCCGGGTTCCAGTCGGTGACGTGGTAGCAGGCCAGTCCCCGGTTCTCCGGGTACCGGCGGATGATCCGCTTCGTGAAGTCGGCGAGCGGCTCCCCGTCTTCGTCGATGTACGTGTAGTAGCTGCACAGACGGTCGTCCGGCCCGGGGATCTCCTCCAGGAGCACCACGTCGAGGTCGTGGGCCTTCGCCCGCCGGTACGCGGCGACGAGCCCGTCGAGGTCTTCCACCCGGAAGAACTTGTCGCCGAAGACCGCCTGGAAGCGGTGGGAGTACAGCGGTTTGAGGACCAGCGGGTAGACGTACTCGCCGCGCCGGTCCAGGAGCTCGTCGACGTCCGCGGCCGTCCAAAAGAGCGGCGTCGCCACACCCGCCTCGCGCGCCGCCTCGTACGTGCTCAGCTTGTCCAGGAGGCGGCGCTGCGCGGTCACGTCAGAGACGTCGAGGACGAACCGTTCGGCCAGCGCATCGCGGTGCTCGATGAGCAGCTCGATGCCGACGTCCGAGCACGACAGCAGCACGGCGCCCCTCAGCGGCTCCGCCTCCGGCCCGAGGAGGAAGCTGACCCACGACTCCTTCCGGTCGGACGCCGGAGGCGGCGCCAGGCGGTGCGCGTACCGGGAGTGGCTGGACGGGGCGTCCTCGAGCAGGTACACGGGGACGCCGCTCCGCCCGAGGCTCCGCGCGACCGAGAGCGCATTGCCCATCGCGCCGCCGAGCAGGATCGCCGGGCGGCGCGATTCCCGGGCCCCATCCCGGCGACGGGTCACGACGACCCGCCCACGAGCCGCTCCAGGATCATCGTCGCGACCGGAGCCGCTTCGCCCTTCCGGCGGTAGTGGTAGTAGTAACCCGGCGTCGTGTTGACCTCGAGGACGACGCCGCCCGAGGCGTCCAGCGGCACGCCGGGGTCGACGGTCAGGATGTCCACGCCGGCCAGCCGGACGCCGACCGCGCGGGCGGCGGCAGCCCCGGCCGCGACCACCTCGGAGCACAGCCCGCCCGTGGCGGCCTCGTTGTCGTCCCAGCGATTGTCGTTGACGACGGTCTTCGCGCGGACGACCGTCCCCTTCGCGAGGATCGACTCCAGCCCGTAGCCCTGCAGGCTCAGCGTCGTCCTCAGGTCGTGGTCGATGCGGAGCAGCGTCTGGGCCACCTCCGTCCCGCGTGCCGCGCGTTCCGCGTTCTCGGCGGCCACGAGACGGCGGATCGTCGAGTGGCCGTCTCCACGCAGCAGGGGCGGACCGCGGAGCACCGCGTCGAGCAGCTCGCCGTCGAAGTAGAGCAGGCGGAAGCTGCCGCCCTCGACCTGCCGCTCGAGCAGCACGTCGGCAGACGAGGCCCCCGCGCGCGCGAGCGCAGCGGCGAGGTGCCGCCGGTCGCGGATCCCCGTGGTGACGCCGGCGCCCGCCCAGCCGTCCAGCGCCGGCTTGGCCACGCACGGCCCGGCGACCCGACGGAGGAACTCGGCGCCGGCCGCCAGGTCGTCGCGCCGCACGACTGCGTGCTCCGGGACGGGGACGCCTTCCGCGGCCAGCAGCCTGTACACGAGCGGCTTGTCGCCGGCAAGGCCAAGCGTCACAGGGTCGTCGAGTGAGGTGACGTTCTCCCGGACCAGCAGCCGGCCGCCGGGGAAGCCGATGCGGAGCGACGACCGCCCGAGCACGGTGACGTCGGCGCCGACCGACTCCGCCGCACGGCGCCACACGTCCGCGTAGAACCGGGACCGGTCCCGGGCGAGCGCCCGGGCGGAGGCCTGGCGTCCGCGGAAGCTCCGCGTCAGCTTGTGCGCGAGGGCGAGTGAATCGAGCGCCCGCCGGGACGGCTGGAGCCCCGTCATCGCGGCCTCAGGGGTCGACGATGCATCCGGCCTCTCCCAGGACGTCGTCCACCCACTGGTTCGAGAACACACCCTTCTTGACACCGGCGAAGTACTCACGGTTCTTCTCTTTGAAGGCGTCGAGCCGCGCGAGGATCTCCTCGGCGCTCTCGTGCGGCACCACCACGACGCCGAAACCGTCGGCCACCACCACATCGCCGGGGTTCACCACGACCCCCGCGCAGCAAATGGGGTAGTTGATCTCCCCCGGCCCACGGTGCAGCGGGCCGACGGGCGTGGTCCCGCGAGCGAACACGGGGAGCCCGAGCGGCAGGATCTCCGGGAGGTCGCGCACGTAGCCGTCGACGACGAAGCCCGCGATCTCGCGGTGCGTCGCCTTGGTCGAGATGAGGCCGCCGAGCGCGGCGTTCATCGGTGAGGCGCCGGCGTCGACGACGACCACGTCGCCCGGCCGGGCGATGTCCAGCGCCTTGTGGACCATGAGGTTGTCCCCCGGGAACACCTTGACGGTGCAGGCGAGCCCGACGACCTTGTGATCCCCCGTCACGCAGTGCACCGCCTGCGACAGCGCGTACAGGCGGTTGAGCTGATCCGAGATGTCGGGCGAGTCGAACTCCGCGAAGCGGCGCACGAGCTCGTCGTCCAGCCTCGAGAAAGACGTCTTGATGCGAAACCCCGGCCCGGGGTTCATCTCGGCCGACTTGGGCTTGTTGGGTGCAGGCGTCGAGGACTCCATCTGCTCCTCCATGTCGAGTCCACGCCGCGGGCGGCGCGGCCACGACCTCCATCGGCAGTGCGCCCCACACGCTGGAGCCTGACGCCGCCGATTCTACCCCAGCGCCCCGGGACGCCACGCCCACGAGAGCCGTCGACAGTCTGCTCGCCTGCTAGACTGCGCTCGTGGAGCATGCCCTCGTACAGCAGCGCCCGGTGAAGACCTACCCCCGGCTCGGGGCCGAAGTCTCGCTCGGCCCCGTGCCGGACCGACTCGTCGAGGAGCTTCCGGCTCTCTACGGCAGCCTGTTCAGCACGGGGGACTGGTTCCGCATCTTCGACGAAGTCACGCCCGGCGGCTCGTGCATCCTCTCGGATCCCCGTCACGTCCTCCTGTTCCATCAGAAGGGCGACACCGTCGACGTGCTGAACAAGGCGTTCGCGATCGCCCCGACGGACGCCGCGCGAGCCTGCAGGGCGCTCTTCGACGCCCTGCCCCGCGCGCGGCGCATCCACCTCGAGGTCATGTTCCCGCCGGCCGAACTGCACGCGCCCAAGCGCGTCCTGTACTCGGCCGAGGACATGGTGGTCGACCTCCACGGTTCTCCCGACGCCTATTACTCGTCCCTCGGCAAGAAGACGCGCAAGAACGTGCGCAACATGGACAACCGGCTCCGCAGGGCACAGCCCGACGTGACGACGGAGATCGTGCAGGTGGGCGACCGGGCGTCCGAGCTGGTCGGCCAGTTCCTCACCTGGCATCTCCCGAGGGCCAAGGAGCGCGGGTTCGTGTCCGGCTACGTGAGCAAGCCCAAGCAGGCCGCACAGACCACCGAGCTCGTGCGCGCCGGAGCCGAGGCTCAGCTCACGTCGATCGGCGGCCGCCTCGCGGCGATCGAGTTCATCTTCTACGTCGGCCCAGACGCGAACCTCTATGCCGGGTCCTTCGACGCCGCCTACGGCGACCTCAACCTCGGGTTCCTCTCCACCTACTGGGCGTTGCGCGAGACCGCCCGCAGGGGCGCGCGCCGCTGTCACCTCCTCTGGGGCACCGACTACTACAAGACCCTGCTCGGCGCCCGCCCTGAGCGCGCCACGCGGCTTTCGGTGTTCCGCTCGCAGACGGCGCGGCTCCATTCGCTGGACGAAGCCCGGGAGGTGGCGGTGCGCGACGCTCGACGCAGGGGACAGCGTGACTACTGGCGGGCACGGCACGCGGCGGGAAGGCTCGTCCGCCGGTACCGCCGCGAACAGCCGGGCCCAGACCGGGACGGAGCCGATGGTGCGGCCTGACGGCGGCGCCCTCGAATACCCGGACCTCCGGGCCACGGTCTTCCCGGCTTCCGTGCCGCCGGGGCTGGCCGAGGAGCTCCCCGAGCTGTACGGCACGCTGCTCTCGACCCTCGACTGGTTCGAGGTGGAGGACAAGGTCGCGCCGACGGGCGCCTGCGTCCTCGAGCAGCCGCATCACGTCGTCCTCTTCTCCGTCTCCGGCGACACCATCGAGGTCCTGAACAAGGAGTTCGACATCGGGCCGCGGAGCGCGGAGCGTCTCTGCCGTGCGCTGTTCCGCGCGTTCCCGGGCGCGCGGCGCGTCCACCTGGAGGTCCTCTTCCCCCCGCACACGTTCGGGCTCCCGAAGCGGTACCTCTACTGGACGGACCACATGATCGTCGACCTGCCGGACTCGGTGGATGAGTATCTGGCCTCACTCGGCAAGAGGACGCGCCGCGAGGTGCGCAGCAAGCGGCGCCGTCTGGAGGAGGCGTACCCCGACACCGCCATCGAGATCCTGATGTCCTCCGACGACCCGGGGGAGTACGTGCGAGAGCTGATCGCCTGGAAGAACCTCCGCTTCAACGCCCGTGGAGAAGAGACGGCGTGGCAGAGCATCCCGAACTCGGACGAGCGACTGGCCGAGCTCACGCGGCGGCGCGGTCAGATCCGCGTGACGCGCATCGACGGCCGCGTGGCCGCCCTCAACTTCCTCTTCCCGGTGGGCACGGCGGTCTACGCGCTGCAGTCGGGGTTCGACCCGCGGTACGAGGACTTCTCACTCGGGTTCCTCAACACGTACGAGAACATCGCCGACGCCATCCGCACCGGTCACCGCCGGGTGAGCCTGCTGTGGGGTCAGGAAGAGCACAAGCGGCGCTTCGGGGCCAAGCCGCGACGGGCGACGAGACTCTCCGTCTTCCGCCGTCAGACCGACAGGCTGTACTCGCTCGACGAGGCCTGGGAGGTGGTCCGGAGAGAACTGCGGCGGCGCGGGGAGCGAGAGTACTGGCGGGCGCGCCACGCCGCCGGGCGCCAGGCTCGCCGGCTGGGGCTGCTGCGCAGGCCAGCAAGCGGCGACTCCCCGGACGGTACTTCCGCCCAGGGATGATGAAGCTGAGGGAGGGATCCACGTGACCGTGTCCGCGACCGTGCCGCCTCCCCGCGTCGTGTCCGACCTCGCCGCGACGATCCACCTGCGCGTGGACCCACGCCGCTACGAGGCCGAGCTCGATGCGCTCTACTCGAGCCTCTTCTCGACGGTGGACTGGTTCGTCACGCACGACGACCCGGCATGGATCGGTGCGTGCGAGCTGGAACAGCCGCGGCACGTGCTGCTGTTCACCGGCACGGGCGACACCGTCCAGGTGCTCAACAAAGCCTTCGCCATCTCGCCGCCGGACGCCGAGCGGGCCTGCCGCGCCCTCTTCCGCGCGTTCCCACACGTCCGGCGCATCCACCTCGAAGTGCTGTTCCCGCCGTCGCGCCTTGCGCTGCCGAAGCGCATCCTGTACACGACCGGGCACATGGTCGTCGATCTGCCGCCGACCGCGGAGCAATACCGGGCCTCGCTAGGCCCGAAGTTGCGCAAGCACCTCCGCAACTACGGCAACCGTCTCGCCCGCGACTTCTCCGACGTGGCGACCGAGGTCTTCCCGTCCTCGGGCGACGAGCGCGTACCCGGACTGTTCGACCAGTTCCTGGACTGGAAGTCGGAGCGGTTCCGCTCGCTCGGCAGGCGGACGTACTGGGAGAGAGACCCACGCCTGGCCGACCGCTTCCTCGCACTGCTGGCCCGCCGCGGCGAGATCCGCCTGACCACTGTCGACGGCAAGACCGCGGCGATCCTGTTCGACTTCCCCGTCGGCGACATGATGTGCGCGCAGGAGTCCACGACCGACCCCGGCCTCGACCGCTACGGCATGGGGCTTCTCAGCGACTACTGGGAGATCCGTGACGCCGTCGACCGCGGGTTCAAGACGTTCAACATGCTCTGGGGCACCGAGAAGCACAAGGCTCGCCTCGGTGCCACACGGAGGACGGCGACCGCGCTCTCGGTCTTCCGAGACCAGCGGTCGCGTCTGCTCTCGCTCGACGAGGCGTGGGAGGTCACGTCGCGCGACGCGCGGCGGACCGCGACGCGCCACTACTGGAGCGTGCGACACGGCGCCGGCCGCGTGCTGCGCCGTCGCTCCGGCGACGCTTCGCGCGGCGGGCGGCAGACGGAGGCCGGCAGGTGAAGCCCGGTCACTTCGTCTTCGACGACCTCGGAGCCGACGTCCGCGCCCGTGTCGATCCCGCGACGTACGCAGCCGAGCTCGACGCGCTCTACTCGAGCCTGTTCGCCACCGTCGACTGGTTCGAGACGCACGAGGACCCGCCGTGGATGGGCGCCTGCCTCCTCGAGCACCCGCGGCACGTCCTGCTGTTCACCGGCAAGGGCGACGGCATCGAGATCCTGAACAAGGCCTTCGCCCTCGCGCCGGCCGATGTCGAGCGGGCCTGCCGGGCCCTCTTCCGTGCCTTTCCGCATGTGCGGCACGTGCGCATCGAGGTGATGTTCCCGCCGGCCGACCTGCGTGGCTGGAGACTCGAGCTGTTCGCGTCGAACCACATGATCGTGCAGTTGCCGTCCTCGGAGGACGACTACTTCGCGTCGCTCGGCAAGAGCACCCGCAAAGACCTCCGGCAGTACAGGAACCGGCTGGCGCGCGACTTCCCCGACCTCTCGACCGAGGTGTTCCCCTCGCCCGGCAGCGACCGCGTGCCGGGGCTGTTCTCCCTGCTCCTCGAGTGGAAGACCGCCCGCTTCCACGAGCGTGGAGACACCACGTACTGGGAGGAGTACCCGGGAATGGTGGACAGCTTCCTTGCGCTCCTCGAGCGCCGCGGGGAGGTGCACCTGACGACCATCTCGGGAGAGCCGGCGGCCCTCGTCTTCGCCTTCCCGGTCGGAGACGGGACCTGCGCCCAGGAGTGGGCGTTCGATCCCGCCTATCACCGGTACCGCCTGGGCATGGTGAGCCAGTACTGGCTGACCAGCGACGCCATCTCACGAGGGTACGCCACGGTCAACATGCTGTGGGGCACAGAGGACCACAAGTCGCACCTCGGCGCGACGCCGGTGCGAGCTTCGACTCTCCTGGTCTTCCGCGACGCGCAAGGGTTCCTCACGACGCCGCAGACGTGGCAGGTCGCCTGGCGCGGCGCCCGCCGCCGGACGACCGCGCTGTACTGGCGGGCACGGCACCAGGCCGGCGCCAGGCTGAGGAGCATGGGGCATGCACGACGCAGGGAGGACAACGGGATGACGAGTGTCGTGGGTGAACCATCCGCCGCACCCATGCGTGTGGCCGACTACCCCGCCCTGGGCGCGGTGGTCTATCTCGGCGGCGTGCCTCCGGACGTCGGGCAGCGCGTGGC
>Ga0335071_10007428_pt1 | contig 11265 bp, 12 predicted proteins | sample Lox_Sample_15_FD_206724 | JGI IMG/M metagenome (GOLD analysis project Ga0335071, IMG submission 206724) | Soil microbial communities from Loxahatchee National Wildlife Refuge, Florida, United States - Lox_Sample_1.5 | ecosystem: Environmental > Terrestrial > Soil > Wetlands | place: USA...
AACCGCTATTACCGGCGCGAGGTAGAAGGCAAGCCCAAGGACATCTCCTGCAACGCGGGCGATGTGAGCTGCGTGATCGACGCCAACGGCGACGTCTACTTCTGCGAGCTGCTCAAGCCGGTGGGCAACCTGAAGCACTACAATTGGGATTTTGAACGCCTGTGGCACGACTTCCAGGCCGTCGAGCTGCGCCGCAAGGTGCAGAACGGCTGCCATTGCACCCACGAATGTTTTCAGACCAAGAATCTCATCTTCACTCCCTGGCGGCTGGTTTAGGTCGTGTTTAATCCGAAGTTCAGGAAAGCGGTCGAACCGCTGATTCCCGGGTTTGTGCTGCGCTGGGTGGACCCTTTTCATCAATCCTTGATGGATCGACTGGAAGACGCGGCCCGCAAGCTGCCCGCCGGATCGCTGGTGCTGGACGCCGGCGCCGGCGAATGCCCGCATGCGCCGCTGTTCGCGCACACTCATTATGTGCGGTTCGATCGCGGCATCGGCGACAAAGCCTGGGACTATTCCAAAATCGAAGTCCTGGGCGACATTTCCGCGCTGCCGTTTCGCACGGGTGTGTTCGACGCCGTCGTCAACATTCAAGTCCTCGAGCATCTGAAGGAGCCGGGCATCGGCGTGGCTGAAATGGCGCGCGTGTTGAAGCCGGGCGGCCAGTTGATCCTCACCACGGTGCAGTGCTGGGAGATTCACCAGCGTCCCAACGATTTTTTCCGCTATACGCGCTACGGCTTGACCTATTTGTTCGACAAAGCCGGCCTTGAGAGCCGAGTCGAAGCGCTGGGCGGTCTGTTCTGGTTGATCGGTTTTCGGCTGATGGCCGTGCTGGGCTTCTTCCAAAAGAGCTGGCGCTGGCTGATTTTCGTATTGTTGGTCCCGTTCTTCGGGCTACTGTTCCCGATGATCTGCTACTACCTCGATCCGGTGGACCGGCGGCGCGATTATACGCTGGGCTATTTCTGCTGGTGCCGCAAGCCGTGAGCGATGCCTCGTTGATCATCATCACGCTGAATCGCGCTGCATTGCTGCGAAGAACGCTGGAGGGCCTTTCGCGCCAGACCCGCAAGGTGAACGAGGTTGTGATCGTCGACAACGGCCCAACGGCCGACACGGAAGCCGCGGCCAGAGATTTCGACGCCCGATATGTTCCCGAGCCGGAGCGCGGTTATGGAAAGGCCCGAAATCGCGGTCTGGCCGAAGCACGCGGCGGCGTGATCTATTTCCTGGACGACGACTGCGTACCGGAGCCCGATTGGGCCGACGTGCTTTGGAAGGCGCTCGAATCGGGAGCGGCCGATCTCGTCAGCGGCTCGCGATCCCCGGGCCAAACCGGACTGGCCGCCCGCCTGGAATATCTATCCACCGATGGCCCGGTGCTTTCGCCACAGTTGGCTGCCGGCCCAGCGCGGCATCTTTCCACTTCGAACCTCATCCTACGCCGCGAGGTGGTCGATCGCGTCGGCTGCTTCGATGCAACCCTGACAATGTGCGAGGACCGCGACTTCACTACCCGCGCGCGCAAGCTTGGCTTCCGTCTGCTCTATGAACCGAAAGCGCGCGTCACGCACTACGCCCCGATTCATCGCATCGGCGATTATCTGGGCAAAATGCGCCACTACGGCCTCGGCACCTCGCAGTACTTCCGTCGTTGGCAGGAAGAAGAGCGCCTGGCCCGCGTTTTCCCATCGAGTCCCACTGCTCGGCTGATTCTGTTGCCCGCGCTCGCCGCGGCGGGCACTGCGTATCTGGTAGCCCGCAATCTGCCGCAGTGTCCGGACGCGGTGCCGCTCAGTCCTCTATTGTTTGTCGGCCAGCTCTGGTGGCATTGGGGCGGGTATGAAGCCATGCGGCAGGAGCGCCGCCGGACATGCTGAACCGCCGCATCGTCGCGCTGGGCCGCAAGCTGATCCCGCGTTTTGTCATCGACCAGATCAACCCGTTCGACGGCTTCGTGTTAGACGCCGTCCGCGAATTCTCGAAGATGCTGCCTGCCAACGCGCTGATCCTCGACGCCGGCGCCGGCGAAGCGCAGTACGGTCCGGATCTGGTCCGCGCCGGGCACCGCTATCGCGCCATCGACCTGGGCGTCGGCGAAGGCGACTGGAATTACGGCCAGATCGACGCTTGGGCGAGGGTGGAAGCCCTGCCGTTTCCGCCGAATACGTTCGATGGCATGCTCAGCGTCGCGGTGTTGGAACATACACCGTACCCGCGAGCGACGCTGCACGAGATGGCCCGGGCGCTGAAGCCGGGCGGCCGCCTGATGATCATCGTGCCGACGATGTGGGAAGAGCACCAGATGCCCAATGATTTCTATCGTTTCACGCGCTACGGGACGATTCGGTTGCTTGAAGAAGCCGGTTTTGCGGTCGATCAAATCCGGCCGCTGGGCGGCTATTTCTGGTTCATGGGGCGCAAATTCATCGACATCCTGGAGTTCTTCGAACGCTTCCCGCGAGCCATCCTGTGGCCGTTGCTGGTGATCCCGTTTGGGTTCGTTTTGCCAATTTTATTCACGCACCTGGACTGGCTGGACCGTGACAAATATTACACAATCGGCCAGCTTTGCTTCTGCCGCCGGGTTCGCGAGCCCGGTGCCGTAACGGACGGCGCGGGCATCCTGCCCTGAAGCCGGGCAGCGAGTCCCACGATCGCACAGCGCGACGAACGGCCGAATCCGGCAAGCCGTTGAAACCACTATTTAATCCCCTGGCCGCCGGATTGCGCTCTTCCAAATATGGCTACCGAGCGCACGCGAGAAATCCTGTCCGGTTCTCTGACTTCCGAGTATTTACAAAGGAAAGCCGCCGACGGATGGAAACCCGTCGCGGTGATCTGGGAGCGACAGGCTGCAGGCGGTCCGCCGCCACCCGCGAACATCGCCGAGCCGGTACCCTACGGCCTGAAAATCGCCGAAGACTGCCTCGAACTGGAGCAGGACGTCCAGGAGAAGGAAGCGCTCCTGGTGATGCTGGAGTTGATTGTGATGGACAAGCCGCTCTCGGAGATCGCCGATGCGCTCAATCAACGCGGACTTCGCACGCGTCACAACTCTAAGTGGACTCCGGGAACCGTCTTCGACATGCTGCCCCGCTTGATCGAAGTCGGCTCGCGGGTTTTCAGCACAGAAGAGTGGGCGGTACGGCGTGGCCGCATCATGAACGCTCATTGAAACCGCTTTGAGCCGATGTGCGCACCCACTGGGTGTGCCAGAGCAGCCCAGCCCTTTCGAGCTAGGCGGCTAAATTCCCCAGAATCAACTCGCTGAGTACCAGGACTGTCACGTGCAGCACTTAGGGCGTAATCGTACCCCTCGGAAGGTTTGAGAGGAGGACTTTGCCATGAAAGTACGAGACGTAATGGTTAAGGACGTCAAGTTCTGCACCCCGATGATGAACTTGGCGGAAGCAGCGGAGATCTTATGGAAGGCCGGAGTCGGCGCTCTTCCGGTGGTGGAAGAAGGCCGGGTTCTGGGAATCGTAACGGACCGGGATATCTCGATCGCGCTGGGCACGCGCAATGCGAAGGCGGCGGATCTACTCGTGAAAGAGATTGTCCTTCCGAAAGTGTTTTATAGCCAGCCGGAAGACGATATTCATATCGCATTGGGCACCATGAAAGCGCAAAAAGTGCGCCGGCTGCCGGTGGTGGATGACCAAGGAGCGCTGGCGGGCATCCTGTGCCTGGATGACGTTGTATTGTACGCCGAGGAAGGACGCGGCGAGTTGTCGTACGCCGACGTCGTCGAGACGATGCAGGCGATCTGCGAGCACCCGTCGGTAGAGAGAATTTTGGCAATCGCCAGATAGTTTTCTCCGGTCGTTGATCGGGGGACGAGCGGCGCGCCAGCCGCACCGTCGCGTAGCACGCTGTACGCGCCGTTCGTAGAAGTTTCCAAACGCCAGCTGTCCGGTACGCGGTGACGTGTCCCGCCGCGGGACGGTTTGGCGTTTTTTTTTTAGTGTGCGCGGGGCACCAGGAGGCTTTCGTAAAACGCTTTGAGCCGGCGGCGATATTCAGAACCTGCGATTTCCAGAATGTCATTGTGACCCGCGCCGGAAACCACCCAGAACGACTTGGGCTCTTGTGCCGCGCCGAACAATTGCCGGCCAAGGCGGAGCGGAACGATTTCGTCTCGATCGCCCTGTACGAAGAGCTTGGGTGCGCGAATCCAGCGGATTTTCGGCAAGGAGTTGTAGCTGCGGACCAAGGCTGGTCCGACAATGGGCAGCACGGTGGCGGCCACGTCGGCGGCCGATGTGAAAGGCGCTTCGAGAATCAATCCCGCGCAGGGGCGGCGGTTGGCCAGGTCAATGGCGACGGCAGTTCCTAGCGACTCGCCGTGCAAGATGATCTGCTTCTCGCGAATGCCCATTCCCAATAGATGAGTGAAGCCCGCCTCGCTGTCGCGGTACAGTCCCTGCTCGGTCGGCCAGCCGCTACTTTTTCCATAGCCGCGATAGTCCAACACCAGCACGGATGAACCGGCCGCGGTGATCTCTCGAATGTGCTGCGCTCGATGGGTCACATTGCCGGCGTTGCCGTGCAGAAACAGTGTCACGAGCGGCGACCCCTCGCGCGCGGCCCACCAGGCGTGGAGCTTCACACCGTCGTAGGCCGTGATCCAGACGTCGGTAGCGCCGATTTGCCGCTGCACATCCCAGTCGCCGGCCGGATACTTCAAGGGATAGTAAATCGCACGATTTGCCAAATAGTAAGCAAGGGCGGCAGTGAACAAGAGAAGTACTGGCCAGGCGATGTAATACGGCACGCGCACCACGAGGCCACTGTAGCAAAACAGTCGAATAAGCCACGCATTGTCACGCAGATCTGTGTAAGTACCGATTTGCGCATCTTTTCGGCGGACTGTTCATCTACCAGCGTGAAGAAGTTCCGGAAGGGGCGCAAACCCCGGAAAGGGACGACGTCATGAGCCAACCAGACAGCAAGCCCGAACCGGCTCCTTAGCGGGCCTCGTTTCTCCGAACAGAAATCACAGGAATTTGCGCCGGAACCCGGCGTGAGGAGGAGGTGTGTATGTGGACCACTCTGAAGGCGGGCGTGATGCTGGCGGCCGTAATGGTTGTCCTGACGTTCGCGCTGCACTTGCTGAACCAGCCGAGGGACACCGCTGTGGCCGCGGGTTATTTCATCGTGCTAGCGCTGGTGACGCTGGCGGTGGGCGGGGCCGGCTATCTGATGCGCCGACGCCGAAATTAACAACAAAAGAAAAACAAACGGAAGAAAGAGGGAGGAAACTACTATGCGTCGCATTGCGATGTTGTGGATGGTGGGTGCAGCCGTGACTTGTACGGGCTGCTATAAAGTGGTCGCGCCGGGACATGTCGGGATTGTGGTGAAACAGTCCGGCACGGATCGCGGAGTGCAGGATTTCCCGATTCAATCGGGCCGCGTCTGGTACAACCCGGTGAACGAAGCCGTGCTGACTTATCCGACTTACGTGCAGAGGGCGATCTGGACGTCGTCGACGCAGGAAGGCCGTCCAATGAACGATGAGATCAGCTTCCAATCGGCGGAGGGATTGCGGTTCACTGCGGATGTGAACGTGTCGTATCAGTTGCTGCGCGAGCAGGTGCCGCATTTCTACGTGAAGTTCCGGAACGACGATCTGGACGTCTTCACGCATGGCTTCTTCCGCGATGCGGTGCGGAACGCTTTTGAGGTTTCGACAGCATATCGCGCCGAAGACATCAATGGCGCGAAGCAGGCCGAACTGGTCGGGAGAGTGCTCGACCAGGTGAAGGCGACTATGAGCCCGTACGGCGTCGAAGTGCTGCAGCTGGGATTCGCAGCGCCGCCGCGTCCGCCGGAGACCGTGAAGGAGGCGATTGAGGCCAAGATCGCCGCAACGCAGTTGGCTGAGCGGGCCGAGAACGAGAAGCGGCAAGCCATCGCGGAAGCGGCGAAGACCGTGGAGACCGCGCGGGGCCAGGCGGAGGCGAACGAGCTGTTGACCAAGTCCCTTTCGCCGACGCTGGTGCAGTGGAAGCAGCTCGAGATCCTGGAACAGAAGTGGAACGGGCAGTTTCCGCAGGTGCTGGGCAGCGGGGCGATGCCGTTGTTGCCGGTGCAGCCGAAGTAAAACGCATGCAAATCGCAGCCACAGCCGGGCCGGGCAACCGGCTGTGGTTCAATGGAAGATCGGAGTCAAGGAGAGACAGAAATATGAAGATATGTGTGGCTGGTCAAGGTGCTTTTGGCCAGAAGCATATTGAGGCCTGCCAGAACATCCCGGGCATCGAAGTGGTGACGCTGGCGGGCGGCAATCCGGCCAGCACCGAAGAGGTGGCCAAGAAATACGGGATTCCGCATTGGACTTCGGACCTGGGCGAGAGCCTGAAGCAGCCGGGCGTGGAGGCGGTGATCCTTGCGACGCCGACCGGAATGCACGCCGCTCAGGCGGTGCAGTGCATGCGGGCCGGCAAGCATGTGCACATCGAGATTCCGATCGCTGATTCGCTGGCCGATTCCGAGCTGATTTTGAAGGTGCAGAAAGAGACGGGCGTGCTCGCGATGGGCGGGCACACGCGGAGGTTCAATCCCAGCCATCAGTGGATTCACAAGAAGATTCAGGCCGGCGAGCTGAAGGTCCAGCAGATGAACGTGCAGACGTACTTTTTCCGGCGGACCAACATGAACGCTGCCGGGAAGCCGCGCAGTTGGACGGATCATCTGCTTTGGCACCACGCCTGCCACACGGTGGATCTGTTCCAGTACCAGACCGGCGAACTGGCGTCGGAGGCGAATGCAGTGCAAGGCCCGTTCCATCCGGAACTTAAGATCGCGATGGACATGAGCATTCAGATGAAGGTGCCGAAGTCGGGCGCGATCTGCACGCTGTCGCTCTCGTTCAATAACAAAGGGCCGCAAGGGACGTTTTTCCGCTACATCTGCGACAACGGGACATACATCGCTTATTACGACGATCTGGTGGACGGCGATCAGAACAAGATTGACTTATCTAAGGTGGATGTGTCGATGAACGGCATCGAGTTGCAGGATCGCGAATTCTTCTCGGCGATTAAAGAGGGCCGCGAGCCGAACGCGAGCATCGAGCAGTGTTTGACGGCGATGCGCGTACTGGATCGGTTGGAGAAAGGGCTGAACGCGAAGCTGGGGACGTCGGCTTAAGCCCGGCGAAACAGGTCGAACGGCTCGAACTCTCCGTTGAGCAACGGGCGCGTGTCGCGCAGTCCCAGCCAGCCGCTGATCATGGTGGCGTAGACGCGGCGGAAATCGGTGGTGAAGACGAGGTTGTCGCCTTCGTCCAACTTGGTGAGGCTGGGGACCGTGCCGTACTGGCCACCTTTCACTTGCTTTCCGGCGACGAACATGAGGTTCGCGGCGCCGTGATCGGTGCCGAGGTTCACGTTTTCGGGTACGCGCCGGCCGAATTCGGAGAAAACCATCACGACCACGTCGTCGGCGCGGCCGATCCGCTCCAGGTCGGTCAGGAACGCCGCGACCGCATCGGACGCATACGTCAATAGCCGCTTGTGCACGTCGTTCTGGAAGACGTGCGTGTCGAAAGCGTTGTTGCGATAGGACGTGTAGTAGAGGCGAGTGGGCATGCCGGCTTGAATGAGTGCGGCCACTTTGGGCAGGTCGAGGCCGACGATGCCGTAATCCACCGGCGTGTGGTACTTGGACCAGGCTTCGCGGACCAGCGCTGAGGCTTCGCGAGCGCTGCGCGCGGTGTCGAGCAGGAACTGCCGCGACGGATTGTTGACGGGCTGGCTGAGGGCCACGGGCTGCAGCGCCTCGCGCTCGTCGAAGAACACCTCTTGTGAAAACTTGTTGGGATCGTCGAACACGACGGGCACGTGCTTGTGGCTGCGAACGGCGAGCGATTGCCGCGTGTCGATGTTCACGATGAAATTCGGCGGCGCTTCCGGCGCCATAACGTCGGCCAGGCGGCCCACCCAACCGTATTGCTCGCCGCTGTTGGGCGCGGCGGTGTGCCAGTAGGCCATGGATGTGAAATGCGAAAACGAGGGATTCGCGTAACCGCAGCCGTGCACGATGGCGAGCCTGCCATCTTTGTACAGCCGTTCGAAGCCGGTCATGCCGTGGCTGAAGCCGAAGTGATCGTCGATGGTGCGCACTTCCTTGCGCGGGATGCCGAGGTTGGGGCGAAGGCGGTAATACGCGTCGTCGCCGTAAGGGACCAGCGTGTTCAAGCCATCGTTGCCGCCGGAAAGTTCGAGCACAACCAGGATTTTGCCGCTGGCTTTGGCCTGCGTCGACAGCGCCGCGGCAGCTTGCGCGAACAGCGGCATGGGAACAGCGGCCGCGCTCACACCAACGCCGTAGAGGCTGAGGCGCAGCAGGTCGCGCCGGTTCGATTCACCAAACGAAAAATGATTCTTCATGGCGTGTCTCCTCAAGCGAGCTGGTACTCGGGCTGGCTCATGATCAGGTGCAGCAGCAGCCGCAGCGAGTCTTCCATATAAGTCTGGGCTTCAGCGACATCGGCGGTGCCCAGCTCCTTATTCAGAAAAGTGACCAGTTCCTTGCGCACGGCGTCGTCGGGCGGGACGCGCAGGAAGCGATGCGTGAAGTAGTCGACTACCTGAGCGGTGCTCGTCAGGTTCCGGCTCAGCACCATGCGCGTCAGATTGACTTGGGCAGTATCGCGCGGGATGGGCTTCACGCGCTCGGTGGCCAGTTGCCAGCCACGATAGCTGCCGTAGCGCGTGTTGAAATCCTCGTCGCGGTCGGCGGCCATGTTGGATTCAGCCAGCGTGCCGGTTTTCGCATCGGGCATCGTAGCCGAACTGATGTCCATGCCTTGGCGGATGCGTTCGGCCACGCGGCGGATTTCGGGGTCGCGCGCGAATCGATCCGGTGGAAGGAAATTGATGTCGGGGAACAGGACGTCGCGGGCGAAGTTGGCGCGTTCCAGCAGAAGACCGGGTGTGATCCAACTGCGGCCTCCGGCCCATCCGGCAACGGTGGGCGGTCCAAAGAGCTGCTGGCCGAGGGCGCTGGTGGAGGAATTGAAATCGGGGACACCAGGCGCATTGGCGAGGCCTAGCTTGCGATACGTGTTTACCGCGAGCTGCACGGGGCTTTTGATTTGCGTGCCCAGTGACACGAGGCTGTAGAAGTCCCGCGATAGGAAGATGGTTTCGAGCAGCGGCATAATCTCGTAGCGAGACCGGTGAAACATTGCGCCCAGCTGCCTCTGGAGGTCGGGCGAGAGGTCCTCGCGCACGAAGAAGCGATAGATTTTGCCGGAAATGAATTCGGCGGTGGCGGGCTGCTCCATGATGATGTCGATCACTTCGACGCCGTCGAAGCGGCCGGTTTTGCCGAGGAAGGTCTTTTCGGTATCGTCGTGCTGGTCTTTGTTCACGACGAACTTGGTATCGACGAAATTCCAGCCGGTGAAGGCGCGGGCAGCTTCGCGGACGTCCTTTTCCGTGTAGTGACCCACGCCCATGGTGAACAGTTCCATGATTTCGCGGGCGAAGTTTTCGTTGGACGCGCCTTTCACGTTGACACCGGCGTCCAGGAAAGCGAGCATGGCCGGGTTCTGCGCGACGGCGACCATGAGATCGCGGAAGTTACCGGTACCGTGCGCCTGGAAGAGCTCCAAATAGGCAAGCAGTTTGCGATAGTCGCGGACTTTGGCTTCGTTCACCGCGAAATGGCCGTGCCAGAACAGGGCCATCTTCTCCTGAAGCGGGCAGGGCGATGTGACCATGCGGTTGGCCCACCAATAGGCGACGCGATTCGTTTCGAGCACGCTGGCGCGCAGCCAGTAGAAGAACTCGTTGACGATGGGCTGCATGCGCCGGCTGCCGGACGGCTTAACTTTGATGCCGAGCGCTTCGTCTTTCTCCTTGGCGCGATCCGTCACCGCCGGGCGGCTGGGAGGGAAGGGCTCCAGGCCGGCGTCGTGAATTCCGGAGTGATCGAACGGCGGGAGGTGGCCGGCGTCGACGCCTTCAAAGCGAACCAGCCGAGCGACGGCTTGCGCCGGAGTCAGCTTCGCGAGCGCTTGCGCTTCCTCTGGAGTTCCACCGAAGCCCGCGCGCTCTAAGAGGTGTGCGGCAAAGTCCGCGTTCCAATCGCCCGGACCGATGGGTGTGAGATCGTTTTGCCAAGCCATACGGCCTCCTTCCGGCCCTGCTTTGACGATAATCTCACGAATGCGATCCGGTCGGCTTGGCCGGTTAGGCCCGCATGGCTTTGGCGGCGGGCTGGGCGTGACCGAGCACGCGATGCGGCTTGTACGGTTTTTCGAGCGCGGCCACTTCGTCGGCGGTCAGCTTGAGGTCCACGGAGGCGATCAGTTCCTTGAGATGCTGCGTCTTGGTGGCGCCGATGATGGGCGAGGTAACGCCGGGCGCCTGCAGAACCCAGGCACAGGCGACCTGCGCCGGGGAAGCGCCGCGTTGCTGCGCGACATTGGCGACAGCGTCGGCTACCAGAAAATCGTCTTCGCTGTAGTACAGGTCCTTGGCCATGGTGTCCACCTGCGAGCGCGTGGTCAGGCCTCCGTCGCGTTTGCGCGTCCCAGTTAAGAAGCCTCGCGCCAGAGGACTCCAGGGAATGATCGCGACGCCCCAATCCAAGCACAGCGGGATCATTTCGCGCTCTTCTTCGCGATAGACCAGGTTGTAGTGATTCTGCATCGCGATGAATCGATGCCAGCCGCGTTCTTTCGATGTGTACAAGGCCTTGGAGAACTGCCAGGCGGCCATGCTGCTCGCACCTAGATATCGCACCTTGCCCGAACGCACCAGCGAATCCAGCGCGTCCAGGGTTTCGTCGATGGGTGTGTTCGGATCCCAGCGGTGAATTTGATAAAGGTCGATGAAATCCATACCGAGGCGGCGCAGCGAATTCTCGCAGCCTTCGATGATGTGCTTGCGGCTGAGGCCGCGCTTGTTGGGGCTGCGGCCCATCTGGCCGCAGACTTTGGTGGCGAGCACGATTTCGTCGCGCTTGGCCATTTCGCGGAGGTGCAGGCCGGTGATTTCCTCGCTCAGGCCGGCCGAATAAACATCCGCTGTGTCGAAGAACGTGATGCCGGAGTCGATCGCGATCTTGAAATGCTCACGGGCGTCTTCCTTGTTCACATGCCAGCCCTTGGTGCCGAGCGCCCAATCGGGTAGGTCACCGCCGCCGTAGCTCATGCAGCCCAAACAAATGCGGGACACGGTGATGCCGGTCTTGCCGAGTAAGGTGTATTGCATCGTCTCTCCTATGAGGTGGAAATCCTCA
>Ga0335071_10007429_pt1 | contig 11264 bp, 14 predicted proteins | sample Lox_Sample_15_FD_206724 | JGI IMG/M metagenome (GOLD analysis project Ga0335071, IMG submission 206724) | Soil microbial communities from Loxahatchee National Wildlife Refuge, Florida, United States - Lox_Sample_1.5 | ecosystem: Environmental > Terrestrial > Soil > Wetlands | place: USA...
AACCAAGACCTGACCAGAATTCCACAAGTTTCTGCCCAAACTGCCGATGTAGATGGCGGGAGGATTGTCGCTGGGTGCTGTCCGTCCTCCGGACAGGATTGGTCCATCATGATTCGCTTGACCCGGTTGAATAGCCGGCCGCTGGTGGTTAACTCGGAGCTGATTAAGTTCATTGAGAACGCGCCGGACACGGTCATCACGTTGGTATCGGACGAAAAGATCGTGGTGCGGGAGACGGCGGAAGAGATTACGGACCGCATTGTGGCCTTTCGTCGTCGGCTGATTGGACTGCCGCTCGAGGCCTCCCCGGCGAAGGGAATTGGGGAACGGGGCGCCCGGTCTGTGGCGCCCGAAGATCCCGGGACGGCCGGGAACATTACTGAGACCGGTGGGTAATGGCATCGCCCTTGGACAAGAGTAGCTGGTTTGGCGTGCTGATCGCCATCGGAGGGATTCTGGCGGGCCTGCTGCTGGAGGGCGGCCGAATCGCCCAGGTGCTTCAGCCCACGGCGGCCTTAATCGTCTTTGGCGGGACTTTTGGCGCGGTACTGCTCCAATTTCCCCTGCCGATTGTACTCAACAGCCTGAAGCGGCTCGGTCAGGTTTTCTTTGAGCCCTCGGTAGACCCACAGCAACTAATCAAGCAAATCGTGAGCTTTGCTTTTAAGGCGCGCAAGGAAGGGATTATCTCCCTCGACCGCGAACTGGACAAGGTAGACGATGCGTTCCTGAAGAAGTCGGTCATGCTCGCGGTGGACGGTACCGAGCCCCAGGAACTGCGCAAGATGATGGAACTCGAACTGGATCACCAAAGCGAGCACGAAGAGCGCTTCCCGCAGGTTTTTGAAGCCGCCGGCGGTTTTTCCCCGACGGTCGGGATTATTGGCGCGGTGCTCGGGTTGATCCAGGTCATGCAGCACCTCGACAATATTAATGAGGTCGGACGCGGCATTGCCGTGGCTTTCGTTGCCACCATTTATGGAGTTGGTGCGGCCAACCTGCTTTTTCTGCCCTCCGCCGGGAAACTCAAGATCCGCCTTCGCCAAGAGAATCAACGGCGGGAAATGATGCTGGAAGGAGTTATTTCCATTCTTGAGGGACTCAACCCGCGCATGGTCGAAACCAAGCTCCAGGCGTACTTGGCCGAGCCTCCTCCATCCAGCCCGCCGGAGGAGGAGGCGAGATGAATCGCCGGAGAAGAAGCACGGACCACGTCAGCCATGAGCGTTGGCTGGTCTCGTACGCTGATTTCATCACGCTTCTTTTCGCCTTCTTCGTCGTGCTTTTTGCCTCCTCCCAGGTCGATAAGCACAAGGTCGTCCAGCTCTCCGCCGCCATTCAGGAGGCCTTCCGCCAGATGGGTGTTTTTCAAAATCCGGGGGCGGGCGTGGCGGTAGTGGGCCCTGACTCCCTGCATGGGGCGCGCGGCGAGCCGGCGAACCTCACCGTAGCACCTCCGGCGTCGGGCATGGACGCGCTAAAGAAACAGGTTGCCGATGCGTTGGGGCCAGAACTCGAACGCCACGAGGTGGTCTTGAAGATCAAGCCCGATGGTTTGGTCGTCAGCCTGCGCGAGATCGGTTTTTTTGACAGTGGCTCAGCCGAACTGCGTCCTGGTTCCGAGGCGGCGGTCCAACGCCTGGCTGACGTGCTGCGGGCGCAGCCCAACTATATTCGCATCGAAGGCCATACCGACAACGTGCCGATCCATAACTCCCATTTTGCTTCCAACTGGGAACTCAGCACCGCGCGGGCCACGGAGATGATCCGGTTGTTTATTACGCAGTACGGATTCCCCTCCTTGCGGTTATCCGCAGCCGGGTACGCCGAGTTCCACCCGGTGGCCGACAATGATTCGGGGGACGGACGCGCGCAGAACCGGCGGGTGGATATCGTTATCCTCACCACCGCGCCGCCGCAGCCAACGCCCGTCGCAGGCCAATCCCCGTAGGGTTTCTGCTCGCGGCTACCCGGGGGCTGCCATGGCCATGCTCGTTTCCGCCGGTTTGTCACGTGTTTATCGCTTTTGTCGATAGGTATCCTCTGGGTTGTAAAGGCGACGATGACTCCAACACTTCGGGAACTCATTCGCGAACGGGTGGAAAAGTTGAATTCCATCCCTACGGTTCCAGCGATCATCCGGCCCCTGCTCTCTTATCTGGAGCGGCCCGCCGATCAGGTGGAGGTGCAGCGGATCGTCGATCTGGTATCGTGCGACGAATCCATCTCGGCCCAGTGCCTCCGGGTGGCGAATTCCGCGCTCTACTTCCGCACGCGGGAAGTCACGTCGGTACACGGCGCGGTTGTGGTGCTGGGCGTCCGCCAGATCCGCGAGATTCTGCTCTCTTGTAGCCTGCTCAATCTACTGCCCAAAACGAGCTGGGTGCTGGACCCCATCCTGTTTTGGGAGCACTCCTTAGGCTGTGCTCTGGTCTGCCGCTACTGCGCTCACAAAATTCAGCATCCGCAACCCGAGCGCGCCTATCTGGCCGGACTGCTCCACGACCTGGGTGAATTGGTGAACATGGTGTCGTTCCAGGAGGAATTTCGGGCGGCCGCCCAGTTGGCGACCTCCGAAAAGATTCCCCTGCATGAAGCCGAGTACGCCTCTTTGGGCTTCACCCATTGCGACACGGGAAAGATTCTCGCGGAACATTGGCGGCTGCCGGATGACATCGCAGAATGCGTGGAGAATCACCACCACGTGCAGCAGGCCAAGCTTTATCCTGGTCTGGTAGCTTTGGTCAGTCTGGTGGATTCCCTGTGTCAGGCGAACGGGATGGGCTATGGTGTGAATGAGCCAACGGAAAACACGCTGGAGGGCGACCCTGCCTGGGAGATTTTAACTCGCCATTTTCCCGAAGTCGCCAAGTCTTCACCGGCGCAGTTCGTTCTAGAAGTCATTGAGTTTGTCATGGAAGCCCGTCGGCTGGTGAGCTCCATCCTGCGCAATTGATTGACGAAATGCGAAAGGCCTGCCGCGGCGCACGCGCCCCGAGTATGGACCCTACCACTGTGTCCCGCCTCATTTCTGGACGAGAATCCCGTTGCCCGCCCGAGGTTTTGCAATTATTTAACAAATGCTGCGGGTAACTCTTGAGGAACAAGCGTCGTCCAAATAGACGGGCATACAAGTATCACAAACCAGAAGAGAATATAGGTGACAACCGGATGAAAAACATCGTATGGCTTGCGTTCTTGCTGGTAATCGTCAGTTGTCCAGCATGGGCAGCCTTGGGTCAGTATGAAGGTTCGATTAGCCTGGATAAGCAAGCCCTTAAGAGTGAAGATCAGGTTCGGGCCTTCCCGGCTTACAAGGTTCATCAACTCACCACCACCCACGGGGTTACCGTGCGCGAATACGTTTCGGCGCAAGGGTTAGTCTTCGGCGTAAGCTGGGGTGGACGCTTCATGCCAGACCTCCATCAGTTGCTGGGAAACTATGTGAATAATGTCCAGTCGGCAAGCGCCTCCGAGACGCACATTCGGCATCTCCGTGGCATCACCATCAAGACCAGCGATTTTGTCTTCACCAACTTCGGCCACATGCAATCCTGGGCGGGCAGTGCCTATGTGCCGAGCATGATCCCCGCGAACGTCACGGCGGAGGTGGTGCGATGAACTTCCGGCGGAGAGCAGTGAACAATCTCATGTTTTTCTTCTTGTTTTTGACGGGGGCGCTCGTGCTCACGAGCTGTGGCGGCGGCAGCAGCACCACGACCACTACTACCACAACGACTCCGGCCGCGAATAATTCCGTGGACCTCACCGTCGGCTTTGGACCCAATGGCCAAGCCGGAGGTTACATCAATGGCGTTTTTACCACGGTGACGATCTGTCAGGCGGGGACGTCGACGTGCACCGATGTTCCCAACGTTCTGGTCGATACGGGTTCGGTCGGATTGCGCGTGCTCTCTTCTGCGATCAGCTCGCTGACGCTCTCGGCGATTAAAGATACCAGCGGGGATGCTTTGCAGGAGTGCATTCAGTACGGCGATACTTCCTTCTCCTGGGGGCCAGTGCTGCTGGCGGATGTGAAACTTGGTGGCGAAACCGCTGCTTCACTACCCATCCAGAGCATCGGCGGCAACACCTTCGCGGTGCCTTCTTCCAACTGCCTTACCATGCCAGTCAATCCTGCCCTTCCCAACAACGGCAATGAGGATACGGTGGCGGCGCTGGGCTCCAACGGCATCTTGGGAATTGGTGACGGCATTTGGGACTGCGGCACGGGCTGTGCCAATGTGAGTACCGGCTCGACGTACTCAGGCTACCCTTACTACATCTGCCCTTCGGGTTCCTGCGAAGAGATCGGCGTGCCTACCAGCGACCAAGCCGCCAATCCGGTGGCGGCTTTCTCCTCATCGGACAAGAACGGCGTGATCATCACCCTGCCGGCGGTGCCAAGCAACGGTACGACTTCGGTCACCGGCACCTTGACGTTCGGCATCGCAACCCAGTCGAACAATGCGTTGGGAAGTCAGACGATTTTCGGCGTGGACGCGTGCGGCGACCTGCCTACTGTGACCTATAACAGCCAACAGTACACCGACACCGCGTGCACCAGCAATACCGGAACCGGCGGCCTGGGTGCGATATTCGATACCGGCTCGAACGCCCTCTATGTCCTGGACGCCACGACTCTGTCCCCACTGGGTATCTCCGACTGTACCGCAACCGGCTATTACTGCGTCACGGGGGGAGGAACGGCGACAATCTCGAACATCGCATTGCTTGGGTACAACAGCGTTGGCTCGGGCACCGTCTCGGTAAATATCGGGGACGCCACCACGCTGCTGAATGCCAATCCCACCTTCGCAGCGTACAACAATCTCGGCAGCGATAGCGGCAGCGGTCCATCTACCGATTTCTTTGACTTTGGCCTGCCGTTCTTCCTCGGCAAGACGATTTACATCTCCATTGGGGGGCAAACCGTCTCCGGCGTCAGTAACGCTCCCAACGGTTTCGTCGCGTTCTAATGACTTGCGTTCCCCTCTCCGGATCTCGGGGAGGGGAACCAGCCACCCGCGAAGCGTCGCGATTTTCCGGCTGCGCTGGGGGACTACCCGGCTTGCGTGTGTTTCGCCGGGTGCCGCTGCGATCGATACATGATCACTCGGACCTTCTCCAACGTGATCAGCCCGCCACCCACCATCTCGTCCAGCTTCGGAAGAATCTTCTCGATGCGATCGCTGTACTCGACGACTTCCAGGATGATGGGAAGATCTTGGGAGAGGCGCAGCAGTTTTTCGGTGTGATAGCGGCTGGCTGAGCCGTAACCGCCCACTCCCCGCAGCACTGTCACCCCGCTGAGCCCTTCTTGCCGGAAGAGCCGGATCAACGCCTCGTAAAGGGGAGCACCTTGCCAGCGGTCCGACTCCCCAATATGAATTCGCATCAATGTCCGTTCGCCTTCGAAGCGCTCGTGTTCCATGGTGCCCCCGTCTAGAATACCTTCGCCAGCCGCATACCGAGACGCATCAGTACAAGCCCGCCAATCACGCTGGCGAGCACATAGGAACCCGCGTGTATCCAGTCGCCGTCCTCCAGCATATGAACTGTTTCCCAGCTAAAACTGGAGAACGTGGTGAAGGCCCCGAAGAAGCCCACCGCTATAGCCACGCGCCACTCCGGCGGGAACGCCAGATGATCGAGACCGAACTGGCCGATGCCGCCGAGCAGCAAGCAGCCCAGCAGATTTACCATTAATGTGCCGGAAGGGAAAGTTGACGATGATCGGTGCTGAACCAAGCCTTGCAGCCCGTAGCGGGACAGCGTGCCGGCTATCCCGAAGATTGCCACCAAGAAGATACGCAACCCTGAATCACTTTCTGCTCGCTTCGGTTTGAATCACGGCCTCCTGGACCCACCGCCGCGGCCAGGAGTCATCAGTCCCCATGGGAGGACGGTTAGAGGCGAACTCCATCGCCTGAGATAACCCTATTATAGCCCGATAGAGCGGATTAGGGGGGCCTATCTGCGTGACGAAAGCGACGGGACTCAATTGGGCTAGCCTCGAAGCACGGGCGGTGGTCCCCACCGGCCCTTTCGAGTTAAACTGTTGCGGGAAGTCGAAGAAAAGAGAAGAGAGAAGATTGATCCAGGTCTGCACCGCGGTTCATTTGTCCGCCCATTCGGCAACTGTATATCGCCCGGGAAGGGCCGCTGCCACGTGGCACGGGCGTCCCGCCCGTGAAGGAGATTAGGCGCGCTGCGCCTGCGGTTTGTATGGGCGCGCCACGGCGTGCCCAAGGGCGTGCCATGGCACGCCTGTACGCTGCACGGCGGCACTGCAGCGCCCGGTCATGGTCGGGGACATCCCACAACTCCGTGCGATGCTCAGTATCAATTTGAAAGGAACTAGAAAAACGCATGCGACGCTCTTTGATTGAACTCATTCACGCGATGGTTATGGCTCTGTTTGCGGGCCTATTTTTTGTCCCTTCCGCGCTGGCCCAGTTTGGTTCTGCTCCGGCCCCCGCGCCGCAAGCCAATCCCTTGCCGCTCACCGGACGTAGCGCTCAGGGCGGAGGAGTGGCGGTCACCCAGGCCCCCGTGCCCAGTACTACGACCAGCGTCAATACGTTGAATGCCGCGGTCTCGGTGCAGGGGGCGTATACCGGCAGCGTCAACAGCACGCCGCAGATGCCATTCTCGGGAAGGCTGTCACTGCTTGACGCCATCCAACGGGGAACCCACTACAATCTGGGCGCCGTGGGGATGACCCAAGCCGTGCTCTCGGCCCGCGGCCAGGCTCGTGTGGCCCGTAGTGCCCTGCTGCCGAACGCTCGCGCCGACATTGGAGACACGGAGGAGACGCTAAACCTGCGCTCGTTGGGTTTCAATTTCAATACAACCGGATTTACCCTGCCATCGCTAGTGGGGCCGTTCAACATCCTGGACCTGCGCGGCCGGATTTCCCAGAACATTGCCAATTTCACCAGTCTGAACAACTATCGCGCGGCTCGTGAAGTAGTGCGCGCCGGGCAGTTCGCGGCGCAAGACGCGCAGGATGTGGTGGTGCTGGCGGTGGCGGGTGCCTACTTGCAAGTGCTGGCTGCCCAAGCCCGCTTGAATTCGGCGCAGGCGCAACTGGAGACGGCGAAAGTTCTGGACGAGCGCACCCGCAAGCAGCTCGAATTTGGTAAAGCCGCCCAAATCGACGTGAACCGCAGCCACGTGGAAGTACTGCTCAGCCGGCAGCGCCTTGTGACCTTGCAGGACGACTTGGCCAAACAAAAGATCAACCTCGCCCGGCTGACAGGGTTGCCGCCCAACCCCGACTATGAGCTTGCGAGCGACGTGCCGTACACGTCCGCGCCTCCGCTGGCCTTGGGCGACGCTCTTCAGCAGGCCATGAGCCAGCGCGCTGACCTGAAAGCAGCGGAGACGCAAGTGAAGGCCGCCGAGCGGGCATTGCGGGCGGCACGGGACGAACGCTTGCCCTCCGCTTCCGTCGATGCCGACTATGGTGAAATCGGCGCGCCTTCCACTCTCCGCCGCACCTACACGGTCGCCGCCACTTTGAGCGTGCCGATCTGGAACGGCGGACGTACTGGTGGCGATATCCAGCAAGCCGAAGCCGCCTTAGGGCAGCGCCGCGCCGAGCTGGCCGACACCCGCAGCCAGATTGAGAGCGAAGTGCGCAACGCGTACCTGGACCTTCAGGCGGCCGCCAGCCAGGTGGACGTGGCGCAGCAGAACATTGAGTTAATGGGGGAGACGCTAGGCCAGTCGCGCCAGCGCTTCGAGGCCGGGGTGAGCGAGAACGTGGAGGTGGTTCAATCCCAGGAGTCGGTAGCGGGCGCTAATCTGGACTACATCAACAGCGTGTTCGCCCACAACCTGGCGAAGCTGAGCCTCGCCCGCGCCTTGGGGAATGCGAGCGATAAGCTGGCGCAATTCCTCGACATCCAGCCGCACCACTGAGCGAGCCACCAAGCTTGCCGCGCGGACCGCCCGTTAACCGACGGATCCCCGCGACGCTGCCTGGCGCCTCGTTGCATGTGGGGTCAGTCAAACGCCATTTCTGTTTTCCATTCCTTCCAGACCTTGCCCACCAAATCGACTCCGGGCTTGAGCGTCGGCTTGCCGGGACGCCAGCCGGACGGAGTGGCTTGGGTACCCTTGGATTCCCGGACTAATTGGAAGGCTTGGATCTGTCGAATGGACTCAGCCACGTTGCGGCCCACCGGTGGTGTCAGTACTTCATAAGCCTGAATGACGCCATCCGGGTCGATCAGGAAGCGGCCGCGAGTTTCCACCCCGGCCTCTTCGTCGTAGATGCCGTATACTTTGCCAACTCTGCCGCCCGCGTCCGACAACATCGGAAACGGCACACCTCCGGCGACCATCTTGCAGAGTTCCTCGTCGTTCCACATCTTGTGCACAAACATGCTGTCAACGCTGGCGGACAGCACTTCTACTCCGAGTTCCTGAAACACGGGGTATTTCCCGGCGACCGCCGAGAGTTCAGTGCTTCAAACAAAGGTGAAGTCACCCGGGTAGAAGCAGAGCAGCACCCATTTGCCCAGATACTCGGAAAGTTTGACATTGATGAACTTGCCCATGTGATATCCCGGAGCCGTAAAGTCCGGGGCTTTTCTTCCGATCAGCATCACGGTTGATTCCTCCTTGCGCTCTTCCTCCGGTGCGTTATTTGGCGCCTCCGGTTCGCCTACGGGGCCACCGGTCGGTCGGGCGCACCCAGGCTTAAGTTCTTCTGGCATAATTCCCTCACGTTATCGACCGTTAACGGGCTGCATCGCGATGGCCGAGTAGCTGCCCCTCGAACTCGACGGTGCAGCCTCAAGCGGGGCTCCCACTGTGGCGTCCCGGCCAACGGCGATGGACTGCGCCTCTCCTTCTTGGCTCTTCCTTGGCCCACTTTACTCCCATCAGTCGCCTTCGGCACTCTTTTTTTTGCCTACGCCATTTTCCCTGTCCGTCCCCTGCTGCCTCATCCCCGTTGCCTTGCCGATATTTCCTTGCTAAGCTGCGCCCATGAATCCCCACGACCGAGCTACCCTGCTGGTGGTCATTCTTGGCGTATTAGCAGTCATCATAGTACTGGCTCTGAAGCGGCGGGCGATGCGCGGTGACTCGAACGCGCCGGCTCCTCCGCACACCCGGACGGTTACCACGCGGATTCAGACCGTAGTGAAGCTCGCGCGACAACCCGGTGACCGGACCGCTTTCCCAAGGTTGCGCGTGATGTGCAAAGGGCCTTCGATTTCGAAACTCGACCGCGTGGAAGTGAAGGCCGAGCGCGAGGACGGTCAGCAGGCGCGCGCCGACGCGAACCTCGCTGCCGGGATGCCCATCAAGCAAGAACCGGGCGATGAAATTGAACTCTCCAGTGCCTTCCGCCAAATCGCCGCTCAGTTGTGCGATTCGTTTGGCTCCAAGACTCGCGTGAAGTACAGCGTGGCGGTTCATCAGTCGGTCCAAGGCCGGACGATTCCCATCGAAACGCCCCAAATGACTGCCGACCTTTGGCCGGACGGCTTGGAAGATATCAGCAGTAGTGGAAACTAAGCCCTGATTCATTGCCGGCCGTACGCCAGCATGGTGCGAACTGGGCTACCCGGTTCTCCCTCATGGGCCGGGTTCCACAACAGAATCACGACTTCATTTTGCGGGAGACCAACATGACACGAATCGGTGTTCTTCTCCTCGCTTTAGTTTTCAGCTCTGCCAAGGGCGTGCCGGCACAGGCGCCGAAGCCTGACCGTGAGGTCGAGAAGTTGCGCGCCGAATTGGGCCATTGGACGTTCGAAGTAGAGGCCAAGACCGGACCGGGGTGCCTCGATGGTAAATTTACCGGCGAGATGGCCTGTCAGGCGATTCTAGGAGACTCCTTTCTTCAGTGCTGGCTTACCGAAAAGGAGCAAGACGGAGAGTTTCGGTTTTTCGTCATTGAGGGGTACGACCCGGTGAACAAGAACTTCACCCGTGACGGCTACGCTGAGGATGGAAGCAAAAGCTCTTCCGTGCTGACCATTCAGAAAAACGAATGGACCTATACAGGAAGATGGATTGCCGACGGGAAGCAATATCGGTACAAGGGAACCTTTATATTTGCTCCCGATTTCGCTAGTGGGACTTTCACGGACGCAATTTCACTCGATGGCGAGAAATGGTCGACCGAGGAGTCCAAATATCAAGGTCAACCCCGCCGCCAACAAGTAGCTGGCAGCTTCGTAGTATCGTAAAGGGGCCCTGCTTCCCCGGGGTCAGCGGCCTTTCCCGGGCACAAAATCAGCGACCACAATTCTTCACGGTTCTTCCGGCAGTTCATTTTGAGTCAGGTTAGCGGGATGTAGTTCCGAACCTGCCTTCGCGCTACCACCGACATAATGAATTTGTTCAGGACCAGGATGCCACTGAACAGAGCCAGCAGCAAGAATGCTTCCGACCTCGCCGAGGGGGCACTGGCCGCTCCGCTCCGCTGAGGCACGACGTTGGATGACAGGAACAGCGAAAAACCCACCATCCAGATCAGAACTATCTCCCCGGACGCATGGAGGATTCCCATCACCGGATGGCCGATGTAGAAGAACCCTCCGCCCGGAATCAGCCACGAGCGTTGTGTGGCGGTTTTCTCATCCTTGAATGCCCGGTGGCAATTGGGGCATTCATAGGCACCTGGAGTCAACGGCGAACGGCAATCCGGGCACAGACTTGTCATGCCCAGGGCGGGTGAACTCTCGCCGACGGCCGAGGGAAGAAATGTGTTCAGCAGAAGCTGCATGCGTTGGGTATCGTGGCGGGCAAGGGAGGAGAAGACTTCTTTCGTTCCATTCCGGTACTTGGCGGTAAATCGAGCGCCCAGCAGACCCTTGGCTTTGGCCTGCTCCAAGTCGCCCCAGCACGCGCACCGTATGCTTCTGTTCCAACTGCCGTCGCGCCGGACGAATAGATGCAGGAGGCGCTTGTTGGTAAATATCAGCACGCCCGGCATTAGATACATGGCGTGCCACCCGAGGAAGAACTGTTCGAAACCGCTGGGCATCCGCCGTGCTCTGGCGATGCTGAAAACTGCCTCGTCCGGTTCCAGAAATCTGCGCAGCGGCTCCTGAAGCTGGTCGAGCAATTTCTCCGCGTGCTTGCGGATACCGCTCTTCTCCGCACCTTTTTGATTGGCGAAAGCCACGTCCTCGCGAACGGGCACGCCGAAATGGGAGGTAAGGCGCGGAGGCTGTCCGGTGTGTACGGATATCTGATTACTGAGCACATGTCACCTCGATCTCGAACTGAGCTGA
>Ga0335071_10007430_pt1 | contig 11264 bp, 10 predicted proteins | sample Lox_Sample_15_FD_206724 | JGI IMG/M metagenome (GOLD analysis project Ga0335071, IMG submission 206724) | Soil microbial communities from Loxahatchee National Wildlife Refuge, Florida, United States - Lox_Sample_1.5 | ecosystem: Environmental > Terrestrial > Soil > Wetlands | place: USA...
GGTCCTCGTACGCTTTGAGCTTTCCGGTCGTTATCAGTTCCGTGCTCTTGTTCGCTATTGCTTCGCCGACTCCGGGGATTTTTTGAAAGTCCTCTCCCTGTTCCAGCATGGCTGCCATTTCTTTGGGGAGGTGTTCGATAACCTGCGCGGCCCGCCGGTAAGCCCTTATTTTAAAAATATTATCCTCCTTGAGTTCGAGAAGGTCGGCCATATCCTGAAACACTCTGGCTATCTCTGAGTTCTTCATTTTTACAAATTCCCCGAAATATAATTAAGCCGGTTTCGTATCCACAGCGCTTCTTCATCAAAGCCTTGATCTTTGCAAAAGACTCTGAGTTTATCGTAGCGCTTTATTATGTCGAATCCTGTGCTGTGCTGGAGCTTGCGGAGACAAACAGGACAGAGGTGTAGAAGCCGGGAGTCACTCTCCTCCAGATGATTGGAACCGTTCATGAGACATTTGAAGAATATGCAGTGTTGTAGTCCGAACATGTGTCCCGTCTCATGAGCAAGGACTTTGCAGCAGCGCTTCAGGAAAATATTCCAGTAATCCGATCCCCGCTTCTGACCATAAAATGCTGGGTCATAGTGGGCAAAACTGTAAACGCCTGTGCGCTCGGTGAGAGACGCCTGACCGAAGACAAAATTCCACGCTGGATCAGGGTAGAGATCCTCCATGGTGATGGCAAGAATGCAGAAACCATCGGATGGTAGCCTTGTCTGGAGAAACTTGAGGACATCACCGGTCAATATCTGACGTTTACCTGTAATTGTGTTGATTCGGGTTGTGAATATTTGGCCTTTCAGGGAAGAAGAAGGAAGGATTTCCGCGTCCATGGCGAAGTATGCACAGGTAAACTCCCTGAGGATGTCCGACGAAGGGCTGCCATCTTCAGAAAAAGTTCCCAAAGGCTGCAGGTATATCTTCTTGCGAATGTTATCAGGCCGGTTGTAGCCTGACCGAAGATATTCTGAAAATGTCTGGCCTTGTTCTCGATGCTCGGCAAGCCAATCACCCGGTTTCGGCACCCCCATGGGTGAAAAATCGCTGCCGGCGTCGAAGGCACGTTTGTGATCCTCAGGGAGTCCTGCTAAAGGCCCGATGGCCTTGATCCGCTCCGATTCTCCTGGTGGTGTGAAAACCATAGCTGCATGTATAAGAAATGCTGTGGCCAAAACAATTGTTAAAAAGGCTTTCATCTGCAAATTAAACTAGTCTATGACAGCAACAAACTTATGAACCCCGTCTGTAGTATTTTTTTATATCTAAATTTAATTTTTTTCGAGTCAACTAAATTATACATAATTATCTAAATTAATGGAAGGACAGTGATAACTGTGATAAATGACTTCATGTTGAGATATAAGGGAAGAGATGGTAAAGGAAACCGTAGGGCTGTTGAAAAATCTGAAGGCTATACAAAGCGCTGATCCCCGCCTGCGTGGGGACGGCATCTGCTGCGTTGCTCTGCAAACCGAAACGCTCAACCCTTCGGCAAGCTCAGGGCAGGCTTAATACAGCCACATGTGTCATGGTGAGCCTGTCGGACTATGAGCGCCTTGCATCTAAGGGTTTTTGAACACCTCACAATAAGGATGTTTTTTAACAATCCCCCTGTCGGAAACTTTGTATTATGTATGTTTTATAGATTGAATTTAATTCTAACCTGGATGTAAGATTTGCCGGTTCATTTCTCTCTTTGAAGCCAACCATATAAACATTGGGGATTTGCCTATGAATTACGCTGCTGAGGCTTTAATTGTAGTAATCGGGATTTGTTTGGGAGCATTGGGTGTTTATCTATCACTCAGGTCGCGGGAAGAGATTTCCGCCCTGCATGAAGAAGTTAAATCGCAGTCAGACAGACGCTCGGCTGCGGAAGAAAAGAGTACGCGTATACCTGAGCTTGAAACAATCATTTCGTCTAAAGAAAAGAAGATAGCGGAGCTGCAAAAAGAAAATGCCGACTTTAAGGCAAAAATGTCGGAGATTGAAACTAGACTTTCTGAGGAACGAAAAGCCGCGGAAGAAAAACTAAGACTTCTTGACGAGGCCCGGCAGAAATTGTCTGATGCATTCAAGGCACTGTCTGCGGATGCACTCAAGAGCAGCAATCAGTCCTTTCTGGAACTTGCGAGAGAGACGCTGGACAGATATCAGGAAGCCGCAAAAGGTGATCTGCAAACTCGGCAGAAGGCCATTGATGAACTTGTCAAACCGTTGAAGGATTCACTGGATAAGGTTGACGGTAAGATTCGTGAAATTGAGAATGTACGTGCAACTGCTTATGTTTCTCTTACAGAGCAGTTAAAATCCCTTGCCACGACACAGAATCTTCTTCAGGCTGAGACGACAAACCTTGTCAGGGCGCTCCGGGCGCCTATAGTCCGTGGACGCTGGGGTGAGATTCAGCTAAAGAGGGTGGTGGAAATTGCCGGCATGGTTGAATACTGCGATTTCATGCAACAGGAATCTGTTACGACTGAAGACGGCCGCTTTCGTCCGGACATGGTCATAAAGCTTCCTAACGATAGCAACATTGTGGTGGATTCCAAGGCGCCCCTGCAGGCTTACCTCGAGTCATTGGAGACTCTGGACGAAGCAACCCGTGTGGCAAAGCTGAAGGAACATGCCCGGCATATAAGGAATCATTTAATCGGCCTGGGATCAAAGGCTTACTGGGATCAGTTTAAACCGACGCCGGAATTTGCTGTACTGTTTCTCCCCGGTGAAACCTTTTTCAGCGCCGCTCTGGAGCAGGATCCGGGTTTGATTGAGTTCGGTGTAGATCAACGGGTTATACTGGCAACGCCAACTACACTAATTGCATTACTGAAGGCAGTGGCGTACGGCTGGCGCCAGGAGAAACTTGCGGAAAATGCCCAGGAGATAAGTGATCTCGGCATGGCCCTCTATGATCGCATCAGAGTTCTGGCTGGGCACTTTTCGGAGATGGGGAAAAACCTGGATCGGACTGTGGAATTCTACAATAAAGCCGTAGGATCTCTGGAGGGGAGAGTGCTCGTGACCGCGCGGAAATTCAAAGAGCTGGGAGCTTCGACCGGAGAAGACATAGAGTTTGTGGAAAATATTGATAGATCTGCGAGATCATTGAGATCGACAGAAATGGCCGTTGATTTGTCGGAATCGGATGAAAGCAACAGTAAGATTATTGAGGAATAAATTATGAAATTGTTGCATCTGGTAAGCTTGGAAGGTTCAGGAAAGAAAGCCTTAATAAAAAGTTCCCTCCGTATTTTGATATTTATTGTGTGTTTGATATTGCTGGAGCGAACCCCGGCATGGGGTGATCTTCCTCTTATCCTTGAACCACCTTCTTCCGATTCGATGATTTCATCTCTTAATATAAAGGGGCCGCTTAATTTTTGCGGTGAGCCTGTCCCGTTGGATAACCAGGAAGTGCGAGAGAGATTTGAGAAGGAGCTGCTGGTTACTCTCTGGAATCGTCCACAGATTATTCTGTGGATGAAAAGATCCGGCCGTTTTATGCCTTTCATTGAGGAAATACTGAAGCAGAATAATATGCCGGAGGACCTAAAATATCTGGCAATAGTAGAAAGTTCACTGATATCACATGTGAGTTCTTCCAAGGGTGCAAAAGGATACTGGCAGTTTATGGAAGATACAGGAAAAAGATATGGTCTGAAGGTCGATTCGGACATTGATGAACGCAGAAATTTTTTTTCGTCCACCAGGGCCGCCATCAGTTATCTGAAAAAACTTTATGGAGACTTTGGTTCGTGGACGCTGGCAGCCGCGGCCTATAATATGGGAGAAGAGGGCTTGAAGACAGAGATTATGGTCCAGAAGGAGAACACCTATTATAATCTCTATCTCCCGGTAGAGACACAGCAATATATTTTCCGTGCGATTTCTGCCAAGGTGATTTTGTCCAACCCTGAAAAATATGGATTCAAATTAACCAAGGAAGATATTTATCTGCCCTTGCAATTTGAATATGTCGAATTGATGTGCGATCAGGATACCCCCATCTCTATCGTTGCTCAGGCTGCAAAAACGTATTTCAAGGTTATTAGGGACTTGAACCCTGAGATAAGGGGGCATTATCTGGTCAAAGGGCGACATGTCATTCTAATTCCGATGGGCGCTGCTGAGGGGTTTCAGACGAGGTTTGAAGATTTATTTAAAAAATGGCTAGCAGAACGCAAAGAACATACGTATGTGGTCAAAAAGGGGGAGACACTTACTTCGATAGCTGCGCACTTTAATGTACCGGTACAAGCTATACTCATCTGGAACAATCTGGGGGCTAAAAAACATGTTAAGCCGGGGGATCGGCTGTTTGTTTTCCCGGGTGAAGGGGAAAAAAAATAAGAAGCAATTTGATATGAAAGTAATATCTTTTTAATCCAGCATCGCCGATTCGGTTGATGGATGAAAAATTTAGGAGAATCATGGAAAATTCATGAAGAAATATATTTTGCGATGGCCTTGAACATATTAATTTTAAATAATATTATGAAAATCTTGACAATCCGAATTTTATGGCTATTAATTATTAAAAAAATAATGTTAAGGGAGAGGAGGAGAGGAGTGTATGAAATTCAAGCCTTTAAATGATTATGTACTGGTTTCCCACATTAAAACTGAAGAAAAGACGTCGGGTGGTATTATTATCCCTGATACGGCGAAGGAAAAGCCGCAGGAAGGAAAGGTGATCGCTGCAGGTCCCGGAAGACGTGATCGTGACGGCAACAGGATTGCTATGGAGCTAAAAGAAGGGGACCGGGTAATGTTCGGTAAATATTCCGGAACTGAAATTAAGATCGATGGTGTTGATCACATTATCATGAAAGAAGATGAAATATTCTGTATTACAGGTTGATGAAGGGAGGTTATAAAGATGGCGGCGAAAGAGATCAAATATGATGCGGTTGCCCGTGAAAAAATGTTGAAGGGTGTGGATACCCTGGCGGGCGCTGTAAAGGTTACGCTCGGTCCTAAAGGAAGAAATGTTGTCCTTGCAAAGTCCTGGGGTTCCCCGACAATCACCAAAGATGGGGTAACAGTAGCGAAGGAGATAGAACTGGCGGACAAGTTTGAAAACATGGGTGCGCAGATGGTGAAAGAGGTGGCCTCCAAGACCTCTGATGTGGCTGGTGACGGCACCACAACTGCAACAATCCTGGCGGAAGCTATATATCGTGAAGGGTCTAAACTTGTAACCGCTGGTGTGAACCCCATGTCCCTCAAGAGAGGTATTGATAAAGGCGTGCAGATTGTTGTGGATGAACTGAAAAAGATATCCAAGCCGATAAAAGACAAGAAGGAGATTACACAGATTGGCACTATCTCCGCCAATAACGACCGGACAATTGGTGAGATCATCTCCGAATCAATGGAGAAGGTGGGCAAGGAAGGTGTAATTACCGTGGAAGAAGCAAAATCTATTGAGACAACCCTGGAGATTGTCGAAGGGATGCAATTTGATCGGGGCTATATTTCCCCGTATTTTGTAACAGATCCGGAGAAAATGGAGGTTCACCTGGATGACCCATACATTTTGCTCAACGAGAAAAAGATAAGCAGCATGAAAGACATGGTCCCCATCCTGGAACAGATAGCCAAAATGGGAAAGCCGGTAGTGATTATCGCTGAGGATGTTGAAGGCGAGGCCCTGGCTACCCTGGTCGTTAATAAGATTCGCGGCACCCTCAAATGTGCGGCTGTAAAGGCCCCCGGCTTTGGCGACAGAAGGAAAGCAATGCTTGAGGATATTGCCGTTTTGACGGGAGGAAAGGTCATTTCGGAGGATTTAGGCGTCAAATTGGAAAACGTTTCTTTAAAAGATTTAGGGACATGCAAGCGTCTTACCATTGACAAGGATAACACGACCATTGTTGACGGCGGCGGGAAGAAAGCGGATATCGAAGGCAGGGTTAAACAGATTCGGGTTCAGATTGAGGAAACCACCTCAAATTATGACAAGGAAAAATTGCAGGAACGGCTGGCCAAGCTGGTTGGTGGTGTTGCAGTGATAAAGGTAGGCGCAGCTACGGAATTTGAGATGAAAGAAAAGAAGGCGCGCGTTGAGGACGCATTGAATGCGACACGGGCGGCCGTGGAGGAAGGCATAGTACCTGGCGGAGGAGTTGCATATCTGAGGAGTTTGCCTGCTCTGGCAAAGGCCAAAATCGCCGATGATGAAGAATACGGGTTGAAAATCGTTAAACGGGCCATTGAGGAACCGACGAGGCAGATTGCCATCAATGCGGGGTTTGAAGGTTCGATTGTCGTGGAAAAAGTGAAAACTGGCAAAAATGATTTTGGATTTGATGCTGAAAACGGCAAGTATGTGAACATGACAAAGGAAGGCATTATTGACCCGACGAAAGTATCCCGTTTTGCCCTTCAAAATGCCGCCTCTGTGGCTTCTTTGCTCCTTACTACGGAAGCCATGGTGGCTGAGAAACCCAAGAAGAAATCGGCACCGGCAATGCCGGGAGGAATGCCGCCGGACATGGGGGATTATGACTATTAAGTGATTTTGTGATTAAATCCAGCAGGACTCCCGGATAGTAATCAAATATCCGGGAGTTTTTTTATATTCGATGAGTTTAATATTTCGACGAGGAGCAATTTACAATCAGGCAGGAAAGGACAAAGATGTTGCATATGAAAATGTTTTTTTCCGGCCGCATTTTCCGATGGATAAATGTGGCATGGAATGTGCAGTTATTTTCGTTCTAATTTCATAATAGAATGATTGTATAATTAATGATTCCTATCCATGATATCAATGCTGCTGAATTTAATAGACTTCGCGTCGCGTGTGCTTATCTCTTTTCGTTGGAGCACGCAAAAAATACCGAATTTCTCAGAAGCTTAAACCCGGTTTCTGTCAAAAAAGCGTTCAGGGATAAAGCAAAAAGATATCATCCTGACTTACATATCCATGAATCAAAAGAAATGCTTTATCAACGAAAAGAGCGTTTCCTAAAAATCCAGGAGTCTTATGAACATCTAAACAATTATTTTCGGGAAAACCCGATTACACTTTTTGCCCAGGGGGCCGGGCGTGGTGACATTATCGCTGTCGGTGGTGCCAAGGGAGGAATAGGCAAAAGCATATTTGCAGTCAATCTGGCCATACTGTTGTCGTCCATCGGCAGCAAGACAGTCCTTATTGATCTTGATCTCGGAGGAGCAAATCTTCACCTGTATCTGGGAGAAACGGCCCTCAAAGGGACGATCAATGATTTCTTGAATAAAACAGTACCAGATCTTCAAGATATCGCGATTCTCAGCAAATACGGTCCTCTGCTTATTGGTGGGGACAGTTCACAACTCGGAGCGGCAAACATCAGCTTTAACCAAAAACTAAGACTGCTTAAGGCCATCAAGCAGATTGAGGCGGATTATGTGATTTTAGATCTAGGAGGGGATACCTCGTTCAACATCATAGATTTTTTCCTTGCGGCGGATTATGGCATCATATTAACGACGTGCGATCCGGCCTCCTATTTGGAGGCTTATAATTTCCTGAAGGTTGCTCTTTACAGGAAATTATACAGGATATTTGGCACAGAATCAGAATTTAATGAAAGGAAAAATTCGGAGCTCGAGTATCTTATACAAGAATTCATCTTGCGTAAACCCCAATCGAGTATAAAAACAATACAGAATCTGCTTGCTTTGGTTAAGGAAAAACACCCTTCACATTTATCGCTGATAAACGAAGTTGTTTCTACTTACCATCCCAACCTTGCGATCAACCGCGTTACAGATCAGTGTAATGTAAACGAGGTGGTCGAAAGAATAAAGTTGATTTCAAAAAAAATGCTCTCTGTAAACGTCAAATATTTGGGGAGTATCCCCTATCAACCGGAGATAGAAGTCAGCGTCAGAGAACTTATACCCGTTGTTGCCAAGTATCCACAGGGTGTTCTGGCTAAAAAGGCACGCAACTTTCTGAACAAGTTTTTAAAATGTTGAAATAGGCATGCAATCCTGTCTTTCAACATTCGGTATTTAATTCATTCCGGAAAATTTTTCCTATTGCGTAGGTTACGCTGAGGAAGACAGTGTCAGATTCCTTACCACATTCAGCAGGCCATTCAGGAGATCATTCATTTTATCAAAATTCAAGGTATCGATACTATCTGTTTGTGCATGGTAATTCGGATTTCGATAAAAGGCGGTGTCTGTAATCATAACGGCCGGATATCCCATTTTCCAGAATGAGCGATGATCAGAAAAGTCAACGCCCGGAATAAAACTGACCGTTGAGAGGGTTTCAATGTGGATACTGGAACTTTCCCGCAAGGATTTCTTAACCTTTTCCACAAGGTCCCTCGAACTCATATTGCCGACGATAGCTATAAAATTGGGAGTTGATGGATATACCATATTCATCAGGGGGAGAGGGAAGGACTGACCGCCTTTCTTATCGGCATAATATCCTAACATTTCAAGGCAAATCATGGATTTGATATTTTCATTTCTGGCTTTAGCTTCCGCTGCATAGACATAGCTCCCCATGTATTTAGATCTGAACACGGGAGGTTCTTCAATGACAAAAAAAATCAACTTCAACGTCCTTGCGGGTGAAAAATTTTTCGATATCCGGCAGATTTCAAGAAGTACGGCCACGGCGCTGGCGTTATCATCGGCACCGGGGGTGCCATATACGGTATCATAGTGAGCACCGATGATAACCGTTTCAGCAGGGCTTTTTGAGCCTGTCATTGAAACGATTATATTGCTATATTCTCTGCCATTGTAGATAAAGGTTTGAAGCGCCGGTTCACAGCCGAAATCTTTCAGGCTGGAAACGATGTAATCCTTTGTTGCCGTTATTTTGTCATATTCATATACGCTCCTTGAACCAATATGTACGCTTAAATGTTCTACATGCTTATATAACCGGTGAGCATCTCCGCTCTGCGTCGCGGCCGGTCTGCCGACTGACACGGAAGGAGTAAACCGTATTTTGAGCACGGAGTAGATAAGAAATGCGGCAAGAAAAATAATAATTGAGAAAATATAAATAATCATTTTTTTCATCGCCAGATCAAGCGTTCATTACAAAATTTATTAATATTCGCAGCCGGCATTATATACTAAAAATATGCAACAAAAAATTATTTCGTTTTGTGTCTGAAAAAAAGTTAAGTAGCTGTACATGGTTTTCTTCTTGAAAAGAACCTTCCTTTAGGCTATAAAAAACCATTATCGGGCGGTTAACTCAGTGGGAGAGTGCTACCTTCACACGGTAGAAGTCACTGGTTCAAATCCAGTACCGCCTACCAATGATATTAACAGCTTAGCCAGTTGCGGTTAACTTTTTATTGATTAGCAAATTGTAACGAGTTTCTGAAAAATAGCATATTCCAGGCCTGTAAGCTGCTTACCTTATTTATTTGTTTCAGAAGGTCTGCTTAAACCTTCGGTACTACTGGGCCAATTCTGAGTTTGCCAGGTATAGAAAATCTTGTTCACAAACAGTCTTCTCTCTATAGTCTGGTTCCGGTTAATCTATTAATTCCGTTCGCAGGAAGGCGTCCTAGGATCTTAAGTGAACATGATTATAAAATAAAACTATCATGATGAAAGAAGAGAAATCAGAACAGTAATTCGTCGATGAATTGAAAGTTATTCTCATGAAACTTGATGAATCGGAAAAATCAGAATCTCGGGATAAGGATAATCAAGGAGCTCTTCAAGATTTATTGTTTGCCATCCTTGATGCAATGCCTCATGCAGTCCTTGGTTTGAAGGATCGCCTGATTATATCTGCCAACCATGCTGTGGAAACTGTATTTGGCTGGAAACCAGAGGAACTGGTTGGTCAAAGTACCAGGGTCTTATACCGAACTGATGAAGAATTTGAAGAAATAGCAAAACGCTTTTATCCCGCTCTTGAACAACGGAGAACATTCTTTGATGAGTTTCCCTGCCATCACAAGGATGGACGGGACATCGTATGCATGGTTGGAGCTTCGAGAGTCGGAGAGCTTCTCAAGGAAAGAATGATTGTAGTCACTTATGAAGACATAACCGCGCGTAAGCATGCGGAGGAAGAGTTGCGGGAATATCGGGGATATCTTGAAAAATTAGTGGATGTGCGGACGAATGATTTGAAATATGTCAATGAGCAGCTTAAACATGAAATTACCGAACGCAAGCAGGCAGAGGAACTCTATAAAACACTGGCGGAGAAATCGATTACTTCGGTTTTTATCGTGCAGGATGGAAAATTCTGCTTTATTAATACTACCTCTATCGCTTACGCTGGTTATGCTCCTGAGGAGTTGATAGGCAAGGATTCCATGGTTTTAATACACCCGGAAGACAGGGAAGCAGTCAAGAAAAGAACCCGGGAGATGCTGCAGGGGAAAGACACGGCGCCGTATGAATATAGAATTGTAACCAAACAGGGACAAGTCAGGTGGGTAATGCAAACAATTACACCTATTCAATATGGGGGAAAGAGCGCCATTCTTGGTAATGCAATGGATATATCCGACCGCAAACGTGCTGAGGAAGAACAGAACCGCCGTGAAAAACTTCAGGGTGTCCTTGAGATGGCAGGAACAGTTTGCCATGAAATGAATCAACCGATGCAGATAATAGCGGGATACTCCGAACTATTATTAATGAAGACTTCTGAAAGTGACCCTATCTATAAAAAACTTAGTGCGATAATAGATCAAATTCGCAGGATGAGTACTATTACGAGAAAATTAATGATGATTAAAGATTATAAAACGCAAGATTACATCGGTTTCAGCCGAATTATAGACATTCATGATGATTCTGAATAAGCACTGAACAACCTGAAAAGAAAATTTAAGAGATGGTGATTGTGTCATATGCCAGAAAAAAAGATTCTGGTCGTGGACGATGAAATATCAATTCTAGCCATGCTAAAAGAGATTTTTAGCTCGGAAGGCTATACGGTTCGAACCGCTGAAAATGCTGAAGAGGCACTGGATATTCTTGACAGAGAGAGTATCAAGGTCATGTTTTTCGACCTCAGACTTTCCACCATGAGCGGCATCGATCTCTGCTGGAAAATTCGTGAAAAAGATCAAGTCAGCATTATCTATGCTTTTACCGGATACAGCACTTATTTTGGTCTTTTAGAGTGTCGTGCTGCCGGGTTTGACGATTTTTTTGTCAAGCCTGTTGAAACTAAATTACTTTTGCACGCAGCTAAGGATGCGTTTGAAAAACTTGAAAGGTGGAAAGTTCGTTACTATGAACTTGAATAGAGGAG
>Ga0335071_10007431_pt1 | contig 11262 bp, 8 predicted proteins | sample Lox_Sample_15_FD_206724 | JGI IMG/M metagenome (GOLD analysis project Ga0335071, IMG submission 206724) | Soil microbial communities from Loxahatchee National Wildlife Refuge, Florida, United States - Lox_Sample_1.5 | ecosystem: Environmental > Terrestrial > Soil > Wetlands | place: USA: Florida...
GCCCTACAGCGTCGGCGAGGTGCGTCCCATCCGCGGCCCGGGCCGGCGCGAGATCGGGCACGGCGCGCTGGCCGAGCGGGCGATCGAGCCGGTGATCCCGTCGGACACGTCGTTCCCCTACACCATCCGCCTGGTGAGCGACATCCTCGAGTCGAACGGATCGTCCTCGATGGCGACGGTGTGCGGCAGCTCGATGGCGCTGATGGACGCCGGCGTGCCGGTCAAGGCGCCGGTGGCCGGGATCGCGATGGGGCTGATCAAGGAGGGCGACCGGATCGCGGTGCTGACCGACATCCTCGGCGTCGAGGACCACCTCGGCGACATGGACTTCAAGGTCACCGGCACGCGCGAGGGCGTGACCGCCTTCCAGATGGACACCAAGATCGGCGGGATCTCCTTCGACGTCCTGCGGGACGCGATGGAGCGCGCGCGCAACGGGCGGCTGCACATCCTCGGCATCATGGCGGAGGCGCTCGGTCAGCCCCGCGCCGAGATGTCGCCGTTCGCGCCCCGCATCACCATCATCAACATCCCGCCCGACAAGATCCGCGAGGTCATCGGGCCGGGCGGCAAGATCATCAAGAAGATCACCGAGGAGACCGGCGCGCAGATCGACATCGAGGACAGTGGCGAGGTGCGGATCGCGGCCATCAGCGGCGAGTCGGGCCGCCGGGCCGAGGAGTTCATCCGCAACATCATCGAGGATCCCGAGGTCGGCCGCGTCTACCAGGGCAAGGTGCGCAGCGTCGTCACCTTCGGCGCGTTCGTCGAGATCGTGCCGGGGCGCGACGGGTTGCTGCACATCTCGGAGATCGACTACCACCGCGTGGCGCGCACCGAGGACGTCCTCAACGTGGGCGACATGGTGATGGTGAAGGTCATCGGCGTGGACCGCGACGGCAAGATCAAGCTGTCGCGCAAGGCGCTGCTGCCGGAGCCTCCGGGCTACGTGGCGCCGCCCCCGCGCGAGGGCGGTGACCGGGATCGCGGCCGTGACCGCGATCGCGGGCGCGACCGGGACCGCGGGCGGGATCGCGGACCGCGTCGCTAGACCGACAGCACAGGCCGGGCCGGGTGGCAGGGTGACCTGCCACTCGGCGTTTGGGGCGCGGTCGCGCCCCGGGACGGACGATGAGCGCTGGACCCTACCGCAAGACCGTGCTGCCCTCGGGGCTCACCCTGCTCACCGAGCGCATCCCCGACCGGCGCTCGCTCGCGCTCGGCGTCTGGGTGCGCAACGGCGCCCGCGACGAGCCGGCCGAGCTGCTCGGGATCTCGCACTTCATCGAGCACATGATGTTCAAGGGCACCGAGCGCCGCGACGCGCGCGCCATCGCCGCGAGCCTCGAGTCGCTGGGCGGGCACCTCGACGCCTTCACCGGCCGCGAGGAGGTCTGCTACTACGCCCGGGCGCTGGCCGAGCACCTGCCCGAGGTGGTGGACGTGCTGGCCGACATCGTCTGCCGCTCGCGCTTCGCGCCCGCCGAGGTCGACCGCGAGAAGTCGGTCGTGCGCGAGGAGATCTCCTCGGTCGAGGACAACCCCGAGGACAAGGTCTGCGAGACGCTGGCCGAGCTGGTCTGGCCCGGGCACCCGCTCGGGCGGCCCATCCTGGGGACGGCCGACACGGTCGGCGCGCTCGACCACGACCGCCTGCGCGACTACTTCCGCAGCCGCTACCGGCCCGACCACCTGGTGGTCGCGGCCGCCGGCGCGGTGGAGCACGAGCAGGTCGCCGCGGTGATCGACGCGCACTTCGCCCCGCCGGACGGCCCGGACCTGCCGCTCTCGGCGGCCCCCGCGGGATTCGTCCCGCGCGTGCGGCACGAGCGGCGCGCCGACCTGCACCAGCTCTACCTCGCGCTCGGCACCCGGGGCGTCGGCTACAGCGACGCCGACCGCTGGCCGCTGATCGTCCTCAACACGCTGCTCGGCGGCGGCATGAGCTCGCGGCTCTTCCAGAGCGTGCGCGAGGAGGCCGGGCTCGCCTACTCGGTGTTCTCGGCGGCGGACTTCTACCGCGAGGCGGGGATGGTCTCGATCCAGCTCGGCGTGGCGCCCGACCGCGGGCGCGAGGCGCTCGCGCGGGTGCGCCAGGAGCTCGAGGCGCTGCTGCGCGACGGGCCGCCCGAGGAGGAGATCGCCGCGGCGCGCTTCCAGCTCAAGGGCAGCGTGGTGATGGGACAGGAGAGCGTCTCGAGCCGCATGGTCCACGTCGCGCACGAGGAGATCTACCGCGGCACCTACACCCCGCCCGACGAGGAGCTCGAACGCGTGCTGGCGGTGACCCGCGACCAGGTCGTGGAGCTGGCGCGGCGCCTGCTCGTCCCCGGCCGGTTCGCGCTGAGCGCGATCGGCCCGGCCACCGGCCCGCCGCTCGACGAGCGCGACTGGCCGGTCGGGGCGCCGGCCGCGTAGCTCCAGGTCGAGGACGCCGCGCGGTCGCGGGGCGTCCTCGGGCGGAGCCTAGCCGCCCGCCGCCCGGGGAAGCACCGCCGGCGCGGGGCACAACTCGCGCAGCACCGCGCCGAGCCGCCGCACGCCCTCGGTGATGCGCTCCTCCGGCATGTTCGAGAAGTTCAGCCGCAGCGTGTTCTCGTGCCCGCCATCGGGGTAGAACGAGCCGCCCGGCACGAACGCCACGTCCTGCTCGAGCGCCCGTCGGAGCGCGTCGCGTGCGCTCACGCCCTCCGGGAGCGTGACCCACAGGAACAGCCCGCCGCGCGGATGCGTCCAGCCCACCCCGGGCGGGCACTGCGCCTCGAGCGCGCGCAGCATGGCATCGCGCCGCCGCCGGTAGACCTCGCGGATGCGCGCGATGCTGGCGTCGATGTCGAAGCGCTCGAGATAGGCCAGGAGCTGGTACTGCGCCAGGGTCGAGGTGTGCAGGTCGGCGCCCTGCTTGGCGAGCGCGTACTTCTCGTAGATCTCGCGCGGCGCGGCCAGCCAACCGACGCGCATGCCGGGGCAGAAGATCTTGGAGAACGTCCCGAGGTAGACCACCGGGACGTCGCGGGCGAGCGCGGCCAGCGCCGGCGGGGTGGCGCCCTCGTAGCACAGCTGCCCGTACGGGTCGTCCTCGACCACCACCAACCCGTGGCGCGCGGCCGCGTCCAGCAGGACGCGGCGCCGCTCCAGGCTCCAGGTGCGCCCGCTGGGGTTCTGGAAGTTCGGCACGGCGTAGACGAATCGCGCCCGTCGCGCGCCGACCAGCCGGCGCTCGAGGTCCGCGGGCACCATCCCCTCGTCGTCGGTCGCCACCTCGACGAAGCGTGGCTGGTAGGCCCGGAACGCGTTGATGGCGCCCAGGTAGGTGGGGCTCTCGCACAGCACCTCGTCGCCCTCGTCGAGGAACAGCTTCCCGGTCAGGTCGAGTCCCTGCTGGGAACCCGAGGTGATCAGGATCTGCGACGCGTCGAACGACGTGCCGAGCCCCGCGCTCATGCGCCGGGCGATGTGCTCGCGCAGCCCGGGGTGCCCCTCGGTGGTCGAGTACTGCAGGGCGCGCGCGCCCTCGCGGTCGAGCACGTCGGCCGCGACCGCCTTGAGGTCTTCGATCGGGAACAGCTCGGGCGCCGGCAGGCCGCCGCCGAAGGAGATCACCTCGGGCCGCTGCGTGACCTTGAGCAGCTCGCGGATCTCCGATGCCTTCATCGCGTCCAGTCGCCTGGCGAAGCGCACGGTCATGACATCCTCCTCGTTCCTCAGACGATGGGCCGCGTCGAGGCGGCCTCGAAGCCAGCGGGGGTCGCGTGATCGGTCTCCTGGCGGATCGCGGCGGCCAGGCGCGCGACGCCCGCGCGGATCCGCTCCTCGTCCGGGTAGGAGAAGTTGAGCCGGAGGAACTCGGCCGGCGGCTCGTCGGCGAAGCAGGCCCGTCCCGGCAGGTAGGAGACTCCCGCCTCGGCGGCCCGCGACATGAGCGCCGCGGGCCGGATCCCGTCGGGCAGCCGGCACCAGAAGTAGAAGCCGCCCTGCGGGCGCCGCCAGGAGAGGCCGGGCACGGCGGCCGCGCGCAGCGCGGCGTCCATCGTGTCGCGCCGCCGGCGATAGGCCTGGCGCACGGCGCGCACGTGGGCGCTCATGCGCCCGCCCTGCACGAAGCGGTCGAGCACCCACTGGCCGAGCGTGTTCGAGTGCAGGTCGGCCGTCTGGCGCGCCAGCGCGAACTGCCGCACCACCGCGCGCGGGGCGACCAGGAAGCCGAGCCGCATGCCCGGGAAGAGCAGCTTCGAGAAGGTCGAGAGGTAGAGCACGTTGCCGGCCGGGTCGAGCGCCCGCAGCGACGGCACCGGGTCGCCCTCGTAGCGCAGCTCCGAGTAGGGATCGTCCTCGAGCACCGGCACCTGGAAGCGCTGCGAGAGCGCGAGCAGGTGCTGGCGGCGCTCCAGCGGGAGCACCGCCCCGGACGGGTTCTGGAACGTGGGCAGCGTGTAGACCAGCCTGGGGCGGAAGCGCGCCAGCACGGTCTCGAGCACGTCGGTGCGCATCCCGTGCTCGTCGACCGGCACGCCGATCAGCCGCGCCCGCGCGCCGCGGAAGGTCTGCAGCGCGCCGATGAACGAGGGCTGCTCGACCACCACCACGTCGCCCGGGTCGAGGAAGATCCGCGCGGCGAGGTCGAGGCCCTGCTGCGAGCCCGAGAGCACCAGCACCTCGTCGGGCGCGCAGTCCACGCCGCGGGCCGCCATGGTCTGCGCGAGCGTGGCGCGCAGGGAGGTGAGCCCCTCGGTCGGGCTGTGGAGCAGGGCGGCGGGGCCGATCTCGTCCAGCACCGTGCCGATGAGCCCGCGCAGCTCGGCGAAGGGCAGCAGCTCGGGGGCCGGCATGCCGAAGGCGAGCGGGATGGCATCGGCGCGCTCGGTGCGACGCAGCAGGTCGCCCACCAGCGGATCCTGGTAACCGGTGACGGCGGCCCCGAAGAGCTGGCGCCAGGGCAGCTCCGGCTCGGTGGCGGGCGGGACCGGCTCGGGCTCCGGGGGCGTGACCGATGTGCCGCGGCCCACGTGCGCGTCGATGAGTGCGTCCGCACGGAGCTCCTGGTAGGCGATCAGGACCGTGCTGCGGCTCACGCCGAGCGCCTGGGCGAGCCGGCGCTCGGGCGGCAGCCGGAATCCGGCCGGCAGCTTGCCGCCGGTGATGAGGTCGCGGATCTGCCGCGCGATCTGCCGGTAGATCGGCGTGCGGCTCGTGCGGTCGATGGTGATCTCCATCTCGATCTCCGTTCTGTCGATCAGCGAACCTCGATTGGAACCAACCAATCAGTAGTCTAGTGCGCATCTGGCGGCCATCAAGCTCCAATATGGCGCATATCTTGCCATCCAATGCGGCGTATTGGACTGATTGGACTGTTCCGCGCTCGGTAGAATGGCATCTGACCGATTCTGCCGACCTGCGGCCGACCGGATCCTGCCCCGTGCCGTCTCCGCCTCTCCCGGAAGGGGCCACCGCACCGCGGCCGTCGCGCGCGGCCGCTGCCGCGAGACGGCCACGCGGCCGCTGCCGCGAGACGGCCACGCGGCCCGAAGCCCGCGCGCCGCGCGGGTTTGACACCGCGCTGGCCGGCCGACATAGTCCAACGCGATGGAACCCAGGCGCTGGTCGGCACCGGACTTGCGTTCATTCGGGAGGCCATGACGACCCCATCCCGCCTGCTCCGCCGCCTCGCCCTCCCGGCGCCGGTCCTCGCCGGCGCCCTGCTGCTACTGGCCCTGGCCCGTCCCTCGCCGGGGGCGGATGACTCGCTGCCCGCGCCCCGCGACAGCGGCGACATCGCCTCGTCCATCCAGGTGCCGGCACCCGGCCAGCGCGAGGTGCTGCCCGCTCCCGCCCACGCCTTCGGCCCGGGCGAGTCGCTCCGTTTCACGGTCCAGTACGGCTTCATCCACGCCGGGAGCGCCTGGCTCGAGGTCCCCGAGGTGCGCCAGTACCAGGGCCACGAGGTCTACCTGCTGCGGGCGCGCGCCGAGTCGAACGCGTTCTTCAGCCGCTTCTACAAGGTGCGCGAGCGGATCGAGTCCTACTGGGACCGCCACGGCCTCTACAGCCGGCGCTACTCCGAGGACCGGCGCGAGGGGAAGTTCCGCCAGCAGAACGACATCGTCTTCGACACCACCCGCAACCAGGCGGTCTACTCCGACGGCCGCACCTTCCCGGTGCCCGCGCGCGTGCAGGACGCCCTCTCGGCGTTCTACTACTTCCGCACCCAGGCGCTGCCGATCGGCGGCAGCATCGTCTTCCACTATCATGCGAGCCGGAAGAGCCAGCCGCTGCAGGTGAAGGTGATCGGGCGCGAGCGCATCTCGACCCCGGCGGGCACCTACGACTGCGTGGGGGTCGAGCCCATCCTGAAGGCCGGCGGCATCTTCAAGAACTCGGGCCGGCTGGTGATCTGGGTCACCGACGACGAGCGCCGCATGCCGGTGCTCATGAAGAGCAAGGTCGCCATCGGCTCGGTCAGCGTGGTGCTGGCCGAGGCCAGATCGGGGAGCTGATGTCACGCCATCGCGAAGTGGATCTCACGCGGCTCACGGTGGGCTCGGTCACGCGGCGTCCGACCCGCGTGCGGGTGGAGGACTTCGCGCGGCCGCTCGCGCCCGCGGCGGCCGCGGCCGTGCTGGATTCGCTCCCGGATCAGCTGGCGGCCCGCGCCCTGCGCGAACTCGTGGACCGCGTCGCCGGCGCGCACCGGGCGGGTCGGCCGGTAGTGGCGATGTGCGGGGGCCACGTCGTCAAGGTGGGAGTCTCGCCCTGCCTGATCGCGCTGATGGAGCGCCGCGTGGTCACCCACCTGGCGCTCAACGGCGCCGCCGCCCTGCACGACGTCGAGATCGCGCGCGTGGGCCGCACCTCCGAGGACGTCGAGAGCAACCTGCAGTCGGGGTCCTTCGGCATGGTGGACGAGACCGGGGAATTCATGAACGCCGCGATGCGCACCGGCGCCGGCCGCGGGGAGGGCCTGGGGGAGTGCTGGGGCCGCGCCCTGGCCGAGGAGGCGCCGCCGCACGCCGGAGCCAGCCTGCTCGCGACCGCGTGGCGCCTGGGCGTGCCCGCGACGGTCCACGTCGCGGTCGGCACCGACACCATCCACTACCACCCGGGCTGCGACGGCGCGGCGCTGGGCGCGACCTCGCTGCGCGACTTCCGCATCTTCGCCGCGACCCTGGCCGAGGCGCGGGGGGCGGCGGTGCTCAACCTCGGCTCGGCCGTGATCCTGCCCGAGGTCTTCCTCAAGGCGCTCGCCGTGGCCCGCAACCTGGGCGCGAGCCTGGACGGGTTGACGACCGCGAACTTCGACCAGGTCCAGCACTACCGGCCCCGGGTGAACGTGGTCGAACGCCCGACCCGGGCCGAGGGGGCCCGCGGCTACTGCCTCACCGGCCACCACGAGATCCTGATCCCGCTCTTCGCGGCTGCCGTCCTCGACCGGGTCTCCCGCTGACCGGGGCCCGCACGGTCCAGCCCGGCACAGGCTTTGCGAATCGTCTCCCGAAGCCCGGAGGGCCCAGGACGTTTGACAGCGAGCGCCGTCGCCGCCTACAATTCAACTCCCTTTCGCACCGTGACTTGCGGTGCCCCACTCGTTCCAGGGCGGAGGCTCACCAAGACGCGTCTTGTTACCGCTTCGGGCAGGGCTGGTCAGTTATTTGACCCTGCTGATGGATCGTGACCGGGTCTCTCCCGATCCCGATCGAATGCGTCTGGTGGGCCGTCGGATCCTCATCATCCGTCGTAGGTCCCGGCCTCCCCTGCGCTCGGTCTCGGGGAGAGCCTCCATCCTGGGAGTGGTCGTGAGACGCTTCGTCGTCATCGCGTTCGCGTTCGTCCTCGGGCTGCCGTGCGTCCCGGCATTCGGGGCCGCACCCCCCGCCGACACCCCGATCGACCAGATCGACTGGGGCCGGACCCCGGAGTACCGCATCGTCCCGGGCGACGAGCTGTCCCTGGACTTCGGCCCGCGCGAGGACCTCAACGGCGACATGATCCGCGTTTCGGTCGTGCGCCCGGACGGGCGCATCACCGTCTACCCGGTCGGCGACGTCGTGGCCGCGGGTCACACCCCGGTCGAGTTGCAGGCCGAGCTGAGCCGGCTCCTGTCCGGGGAGTTCCGTCAGCCGCGGCTCACGATCGAGGTCACCAAGGCGACCGCGAACCGCGTGCACGTCCTGGGCCGCGTGAAGAAGCCCGGTTCGCAGCTGGTCGGTGGGCTGCCGACCCTGATGCAGGTCATCGCCGAGGCCGGAGGCTTCGAGGACGACGCCGCGCGCAACAGCGTGATCGTCATGCACCGCGTCGGCCTGGGCTCGGTGAGCGTCGCGCGCGTGCGGGTGGACAAGCTGCTGCGGGGCGGCGGCGACATCCCGCTCGGCCGCTTCGACATCGTCTACGTTCCGCGTTCCTCGATCGGCAACCTGGACGTCTTCGCGGACCAGTTCTTCAGCCGCATCATGCCGATGGGGAGCGCGGTGATGCTCGGCTGGGAGCTGTTCAACCTCGACAAGGTCTTCCAGTTCTACCGTGGCGTGGTCCGCTAGGGAAGGGCCAGCATGACACCCGAGACCGCCCCGGCCGCCGTCACCGCTCAGCGCGCCACCGCCCGTGAGTTCCTCGCGGTGGTGTTCCGGCGCCGCTGGATCATCATCGGACTCTTCCTCGTGACCCTGCTGACCGTCCTGGTCGTGGCCTTCGGCACGCCCGCCTCGTTCATCTCGGCCGGACAGGTGCTGGTGCGGCGCGGTGAGCAGCAGAGCATGATGCAGCCCTACCGCCAGGTCCCCAACGAGTGGGAGATCGAGCTCGGCAGCGAGGTCCACACCGCCAAGAGCTGGCCCGTCATCCAGCACGCCCAGAAGATCCTGGACGAGGAGCGGCGCGGGCAGCCCGCGATCCGGCTGGACGAGCGTCAGGTGGACGTCGAGGTGACCGGCAAGACCAACGTGCTGGCCATCGCCTACACCGACCGCGACCCGCGGATCGCCGAGCGCGCCTGCGACGCGCTGCTGCGCGCCTACATCGACTATCGCCAGAGCTCCGTGCTGAGCTATCCCAGGCGCTTCTTCGACAGCGAACTCGAGAAGGCCGCCACGGAGCTCGAACACTGGACGGCGCGGCGGCGGGACTTCGCCAAGGAGACCGGGATCGTGGATCTCCAGGCCCAGCGCACGAACCTGATCATGCTGCGGGCGGGCCTCGAGCAGCGCCGGGCCGAGGCGACCGAGCTGCTGGCGGGGGCGACCTCCTCGTACCGGCTCATGGGCCAGCTCAAGCAGAATCCCCGCATCGACATGGCGAACCTGCTGCAGCGGGACGCGACCGACGGCGCCATCGAGCAGGTCAAGATGCGCGTCATCGAGCAGGAGACCCGCATCGCCAGGATGCGCGAGCGCTACCTGGAGGATTCGCCCGAGTTGACGAACGCGCAGGCCACGCTCGACACGCTGCGTTCGTACCTGCTGCGCGAAGTCGACGCCCGCTATGCGATCTCGCGCTCGATCGTGGATGTGCAGCAGGCGAAGCTCGACGCGATCGACCGGGACATCGCGGACGTGGATGCCCAGCTGGGCCGGATGGGCGATCTCGAGGCCCAGTCGGCGGAGATCGACAACCAGCTGGCCTCGTGGCGCACCCGGTACACCGATCTCGCGAAGAGCAGCGACCAGGCCCGCGTCAACGAGAACACGGTCCCGCTGATCTCGGTCTTCCTCCTGAATCCGGCGAGCCCGGCGCGGCCCCAGAACTCGCGCGACTACGTGCGGCTCGGGCTCGCGCCGGCCTTCAGCCTGGTGGTGGGCGTGGGACTGGCGTTCTTCCTCGACGGCCTCGACCTGACGGTCCACACCGCGGGCCAGGCGGAGGAGGAGGTCCGGCTGCCGGTGCTCGCGGCGATCACCGAGCGCAAGCGGCGCGGCTTCCGTCCCGTGGCCCGCGCCGCCGGGGGGGACCCGGCGTGACGCGCATCTTCGACGCCCTGAGCAAGGGCCGCCCGGCGCCGCCGGTCCGCGATCCCGCGACCCCGCCGGCCCTGGCCGCCGTGCCACCGCGGGCGACGCACACGGTGGAGCGTCCGGTCGCGCCCGGCGGTGGCATGCGCGTCCGGGTCGTGGCGCTGGGCCGCGCCGCCGGGCTGCCGCCCGACGTGCTGCGCGAGATGACCGGACTGCGGGTCAGTCTCGAGGGCGCCCTGACGCAGCGCATCCCGCGCACCGTGTTCCTGGTCGCCTCGCAGGGCGGCGAGGGCACCTCCACGGTGGCGGCCCAGTTCGCCCAGGTGCTCGCGGCGGACGACCGCCTGCGGGTGCTGGTGGTGGACGCGCACGCGCGGCGACCGGCCTACGAGCCGGGCGGCACGCTGGCCGTGCTCCGCGACGCCCGCTCGTCCGCCCAGGACGCGCGGAACCTGGACCTGATGCCGCTCGAGCAGAGCGTGCAGGGCGACCGGAGCGTGACGCCGGAGTCGCTGCGTGCCTCGCTCGACGCCGTCTCCAGCGGCTACGACTGGATCCTGGTGGATGGACCGCCCGTGCTCGAATCGCCCGACGCGGCCTCGCTCGGCGCGGTGGCGGACGGGGTCCTGGTGGTGGTGCAGGCGGGGCGCACCAAGCGCCCGGTGCTCGCGCGTTCCGTGGACCTGCTGAATCGGGCCGGCAGCCGCGTGCTCGGGGTCGTGCTCAATCGCCGCCGCCTGGAGATCCCGGAGTTCATCTACCGGCGGATCTGATCCGCCACCCCCGCGTCCGGTGAGCGAACCCCGCCTCGTGCCCGCGGAGACCGTGCCGGCCGGACCGGGACCGCCGTCGAATCGCGTGCCCGACGCGCTCGCGCCGCCGCTGGACCTGGTGCGGAGCTGGGCCGGTGGCGCCCTCGCGATCCTGCTCGGGGGCAGCCACGCGTCCGGCTCGGCCGTGTGGGCCCGGCTCGACGGCCGCGACCTCTGCCTCTCCGACCTGGACGTCTACGCGCTGGTGCCCGACCGGCCGGCGCAGCGCGCGGCGGAGGCCCGCGCCGCCGGGGACCGGGCGGGGCTGCGCGCCCGCCTGCTCGGCTGGGGGTTCGCCGCGCCGCTCGAGGCGGCCTTCCTCGTCCCCGGCGACCTCGAGTCCCTGCCCGCGCGGCCGGGCACCATCGAGCTGGCGCGGCACGGGCGGGTGGTGGAGGGCGACGCGGCCTGGCTCGCGCGCGTGCCGCGCCGGGAACCGGCGGAGGTGAGCGCGGAGGAGATCCGCCTGCTCCACGAGAACCGCGCCTTCGAGCTGCTGATGGCCT
>Ga0335071_10007433_pt1 | contig 11261 bp, 10 predicted proteins | sample Lox_Sample_15_FD_206724 | JGI IMG/M metagenome (GOLD analysis project Ga0335071, IMG submission 206724) | Soil microbial communities from Loxahatchee National Wildlife Refuge, Florida, United States - Lox_Sample_1.5 | ecosystem: Environmental > Terrestrial > Soil > Wetlands | place: USA...
GGTATCGGATCATCGTGTCGGGCAGGCTGGGCACGATCACCCGCGAGGTATTCGACGATTTGTACGTCGATTACGACGGCGCGAACACCGGGCTGACCGGCGACCTGGACCAGGCGGCCCTCTATGGCGTGCTGAACCGGATTCCGGCGTTCGGCCTCGAGCTCGTGGCATTGAGCCGCCTGGGTGATGAACCATGCCGAGACCGGGCGTGCCCGCGACGGGCACAGTGTGAGCAGCTGCTAGGGTGACCGACCGTGGCGGGACGCGGGACGACGGCGACGGCGGCGCTCGAACGGGCCAAGATCCCGTTCACGCTGCACGAGTACGCCCACGACCCGCGGCACGAGTCCTACGGCGCCGAAGCCAGCCAGGCGCTCGGCGTCTCACCGGACCGCGTGTTCAAGACGCTGGTCGCCGAGGTGGACGGGGCGCTGGTGACCGGGGTGGTCCCGGTCGAGGGCCAGCTCGACCTCAAGGCGCTCGCCGCCGCCTGCGGCGGCAAGAAGGCCGCGATGGCTCAGGTCGCGGCGGCCGAGCGGGCCACCGGCTACGTGGCCGGCGGCATCTCCCCGGTGGGCCAGCGTAAGCGGCTGCCGGTGGTGGTGGACGCCTCGGCGATGGGGTTCGGCACCGTGTTCTGCAGCGCCGGGCGGCGCGGGCTGGAGATCGAGCTGGCGCCCGCGGACCTGGTTAGGGCGGCGTCCGCGACGGTGGCCCGCATCAGCAAGGTCTAGGCTCAGCCGCACGCCGAGGTCTTAAGGGGTGACGCCCTTGAGGGTGTCGGGCTTGATGAAGCCGAACAGGTAGCCCGCCACCCGGCGCATCTGGATCTCCTCGGCGCCCTCGGTGATGCGGTACCGGCGGTGGTGCCGGTAGATGTGCTCGAACGGCCGGTGCCGCGAGTAGCCCAGGCCGCCATGCACCTGCATGGCGCGGTCGGCGGCCTCACAGCACAGCCGGTTGGCCACGTAGTTGCACATGGAGACCTTCTCGGACTGGGTGAGCGGCCCGTAGGTGTCCATGCTCCACGCGGTCTTGTGGATGAGCGCCCGTAGCATCTCGGCCTGGGTTTGCAGCTCGACCAGCGGGAACTGGATGGCCTGGTTGCTCGCCAGCGGCTTGCCGAACGGCGCCCTGGCCTTGGCGTACTCCACCGAGCGGTCGATGCAGAACTGCGCGGCGCCCAGGCTGGAGGCGGCCTGGCGGATGCGGTTCTCGTTGAAGAAGTGCTGGACGATCTGCAGGCCACGGCCTTCGGTGCCGAGGATGGCACCGTCCGGGACGCGCACGTCGGTGAACGAGACGTGCGCGTGGTCGGTGGGCATGTTGAAGGTCCACAGGTACTCCTCGACGGCGAAGCCGGGGGTGTCCACCGGGACCAGGAAACCGGTGATGCCCGTGCCGCTGCCCGGCGTCCCGCTGGTGCGGGCGAAGACCAGGTCGTGCGTTGCGGTGTGGATGCCGGTGTTCCAGGTCTTCTCGCCGGTGATGACCCAGTCGTCGCCGTCGCGGGTGGCGCGGGTTTCCATGAACGTCGCGTCGCTGCCGTGGGCCGGCTCGGTGATGCCGAACGCGAAGTGCCGCCGACCCGCGGCGAGGTCGTCGACCCATTCGGCTTTCTGCTCCGGGCTGCCGTAGTGCAGCATCAGCAGCAGCCCGACGTTGTTGCCCACGATCGCGTGCTCGTTCTGCAGGTCGCAGTGCAGGCCGAGACCCTTGCGCGCCAGGTGCTCGCGGATCACTGCCATGCCGAGGTTGGTGCCGTCCCGGCCGCCGTACTCCTTCGGGAACGCGTACCGGAAGTGCCCGGCCGCGTCGGCCCGGCGCCTGGCCTCGGCGAGCAGCGCCTCCCACTCGCGGGCGGGCAGCCCGCTGCGGTCCCAGTCGGTCCTGGCGTCCTCCCGGCGGTGGTCGAAGAACCTGATGTTGTCGTTCTCGAGCTCGAGCGGCCGGATCTCGCGCTCGATGAACTCATCGAGTTCGGCCAGGTAGTGCTGCAGGTCCTCGGGGAGGGTGAAGTCCACGGGGGGCTCCTTATCCAGGTATGGCCAGGTGGCGGGGGTTGGCGACGGTGAGCTTGTCCACGGCCGCGGCGCGGACCGCCTCGGTGACCTCCTCGAAGCGGTGGTCCAGCGAGCCGTCGCGGATCGCGGCGCAGAGCTCGGCATCGCCGGCGCAGCCGAGGGCGGCGAGCCTTTTCTGATGTTCTTGCTCGTGCCCGGCGGCGAGCAGGGCCTCGCGCTCGGCGATGCGCAGCGCGTTGGCCGCGACCCGGGCGTGGAACTTCGCGACCGGGTCGTTGGTGCCGGCCTCGGCGGCGAGGAAGTCGCGGACGGCGCGCAGGAGTCCGGGGCCGGACGGACGATCATGAGGCCGAACGGGCGGGTACTCGCGGTCCTCGAGCGGATCTGGCACGGTGACCGGTGTGGCGTGGCCCAGCGCGAGCAGCACGTCGTACTCCTGCTCGCAGACCCGGCGGCCGAGCACGGCGAGCTCGACCGAGGGCTCGGCGCCGGACAGGTACCGTTCGGCCTGGCCGCGGCAGAGCAGCGCCCAGCGCACCGTGCCGTACAGTTCCCACCACCGCTGGGTCTGCTCGTCCGGCGGGGTGCCGCCGGCCGCGGCGTAGCCGGCCATCAGGTCGGCGCGCGGGCCGAACCCGCCGACCGGGCCAGCCGAGCCGAACCGCCAGGCCTTGGTGCACAGCCAGCCCAGGTCCTGCCGCGGGTCGCCGCGGTGGGTGAGCTCCCAGTCGAGTACCCCGCGCAGCCCGTCCGCGCCGACCATCAGGTTGCCGGTGCGGAAGTCCCCGTGCACCAGGGTGTCCGCGACAGGCGGGGGCTGGTGCTCGCGGAGCCAGCGCAGCCCGATCTCGAGCGCGGGCCGGGGCTCGGCGAAGCCCTGGTACAGCTCGGTGAGCTGGCCGAGCGCGTCGACCTGCGGGAGCCCGGGGAGGCGATCCGGGTCGATCTGGTGGATCCGGGCCAGCACCTCGCCGAGGCGGCGTGCCAGATGGGGGCGGGCGGCGGCGTAGGCGTCGTCGCGTAGCAGGCGGCGCGGGATCGTCTCCCCGTCCAGGCGCTCCATCAGCAGGTAGGCCCGGCCGAGGGCGACCTCCCCGTGGTCGTAGAGTTCGGCCACCGGGACGCCGGCTGCTCGTGCCGCGGTCATCGCCGCCGCCTCGACGGCTATGTTCCTGGCCGGCTGCCGGACCCGGCCGCCCGCGTCGCGGAGCAGGATGAGGCGGCGTTCCGTGCCGTCGGCGGTCCGGACCCGGACGTCCCAGCTCTCCCGGCTCGCGCCGCCGGGCAGCGGCCGGACCGCGGTGACCTCGACGGCCGGGCCCCAGAGCGCTTGCAGCCGCGAGGTCAGGGCGCCGGCCAGCTCGGTCATGACCGTAAACCTAGGCCGCGGTGCGGCGGCGGAACAAGATGGCGGACAGCGCCACCGAGACGACCCCGATGCCGGCGCACCAGGCCAGCGCGGAGCCCAGCGGGACCGCGCCGCCGAGCAGGAGTCCGCGGATCGTCTCCGTGACCGGGGTGGCGGGCTGGTTCTCGGCGAACCCGCGCAGCCACCAGGGCAGGGTGCGGACCGGCACGAACGCGCTGCTGGCGTAGCAGAAGAACATCAGGAACATCATGGCCGAGTTGGCCGCCTCGGGCGCGCGGACCAGCAGACCGAACGCGGCGGCCAGCCAGGAGACGGCGGCCACGAAGAAGAGCAGCACGCCGAGCGCGGCGGCGAAGTCACCCGCCGAGGCGTGCGGCCGGAACCCGATGCCGATCGCGACCGCGACGACCAGCACGGTCGAGGCGAGGTTGCGTAGCAGGCTGGCCACCACGTGGCCGGACAGCACGGCCGTGCCGGGCACGTCCAGCGACCGGAACCGGTCGATGATGCCGCTGGCCATGTCCTGGCAGACGGTCACCGCGGTGGTGGATGCCCCGGTCACCGCGCACAGCAGCAGGACGCCGGGCGCCACGTAGCTGACGTATCTGGTGCCGATGCTCACCGCCCCGCCGAACAGGTAGACGAACACCACCATCAGCAGCACCGGCAGCAGCAGCGCGGTCAGCAGCGCTTCCGGGCTGCGGGCGGACAGTCGCAGGCTCCGCCCGGCCATGGTCAGGGCGTTAGACATGAGCGGTCTCCTTAGCGTGGTCGGGCTGGGTCAGGGTCAGGAAAACGTCATCCAGGCTGGCGGTTTGCACGGCGAAGCGGGCGATCCGGGTCCGGTCCGGGTCGGCCGCGTCGAGCAGCGCCCGTACCTGCGCCGCGCTGGCGTCGGTCGGCACGCCCAGCGTCAGGCTGGCCTCATCGCGATGGCTGGCGTGATCGCCGAGGTAGCGGCTGACCTCGGCGAAGGCGGCGGGGTCCGAGCACGTCAGGTCCAGGCGCTGGGCGGCGACGCGCTGCTTGAGCTCGGCGGCGGTGCCCTGCGCGATGATGCGCCCGCCGTCCAGGACCGCGATGGTTTCTGCCAGCCGTTCGGCCTCTTCTAGATACTGGGTGGTGAGGAAGACCGTCACCCCTTCGGCGGCCAGCCCCTCGATGACCTGCCACATGGTCAGCCGGCTCTGCGGGTCGAGGCCGGTCGACGGCTCATCCAGGAAGATCACCGACGGGCGGCCGACCAGGCTGGCGGCGATGTCGAGCCGGCGGCGCATCCCGCCCGAGTAGGTGCCCACCCGGCGCCGCGCGGCCCCGGTCAGGTCGAACCGCCCGATCAGCTCGGCCGCGCGCTGGCGGGCCTCGGCCCGGGACAGCCGGGCCAGGCGGCCCATCATCCGCAGGTTCTCCTCGCCGGTCTGCGCCTCGTCCAGCGCGGCGAACTGCCCGGTCAGGCTGATCCGGCGGCGGACGCGGGACCGGTCGCGGCGCACGTCGAAACCGGCCACCCGGGCCTGCCCGGCGTCCGCCTCGGTGAGCGTGGCCAGGATGCGCACGGTCGTGGTCTTGCCCGCCCCGTTCGGCCCGAGCAGGGCGAACACGCTGCCGCGCGGGATGTTCAGGTCGACCCCGTCCAGCACGGCCACATTCCGGTAGGACTTGGCCAGCCCGCTGGCCTCGATGGCCAGGTCGTCGTTCATCTTTCTTAGCTCCCTTCTTATTGCGTATGAGATACGCTTATTTGCGTAAGCTATACGCAGAACTAAGATGATGTCAACTTCGTTTGGCAGAAGGGGAGCTGAGATGGCGCATCCCGAGGCGGCTGAGGCCGAGGTGCCCGGTATTCCGCCCCGTGAGATCCCACGGGGCGTGGCGGCGGCCTGGGGGGTGCGCGAGCGGCCGCACAAGGGCCCGAAGCCGGCCCTGAGCCTGGCGCGGATCGTGGATGCCGGAGTGCGGGTGGCCGACACCGAGGGCCTCGGCGCGGTATCCATGGCGCGGGTGGCGGCCTCGCTGGGCACGGCCCCGATGTCGCTCTACCGGCACGTGCCCTCCAAGGAAGAGCTGCTCAGGCTGATGGTGGACGCCGCCTGGGGCGACTCCCCCGGGCCGCTTGCGGCCGGGGAGAGCTGGCGGGACGGGCTGTCCCGCTGGGCCTGGGCGATGCTGGCAGCGTTGAGACGCCACCCCTGGGCGGCGCGGCTGCCGATCAGCGGGCTGCCGATCATGCCGCGCGAGATCGCCTGGTTCGAGGACGCGCTGGCCTGCCTGGCCGGCACCGGGCTGACCGAGGCGCGGAAGGCCTCCGTGATCATGCTGCTCGGCGGGTACGTGCGGAACCTGGCCACCACCGAGGCCGATATCGCGGCCGCAGTGGCGGCGTCGGGTCTGGGCCCGGATGAGTGGATGGCCTCGTACCCCCGGATGCTCGGCCAGCTGACCGACCCGCGGCGGTTCCCCGCGCTCACCGCGTTCATCGCGGCCGGGGTGTTCGACACCGCCGACGGGACCGATGACGAGTTCGTGTTCGGCCTGGACCGCATCCTGGACGGGGTCGGGGCGCTCGTCTCGCGGTTACGCGTTTGCGAAGTAGTGACCCTCGTCGAGGTCGGCGATGAGCCCGGGCTGGACAGGGTGCCAGCCGAACCACTGCTGGGTGATCGCGCAGCTGGCCGGGACGTCCATGCCCGCGGAGGACGCCCGGCGTCCAAGACCCATGTCGAACCAGGCCATGCGTTCGGTGCATCACCACAGCTCACAGCGCCCTTTACTCGGTCCGCTCCCAAGGCATTGGCGGCCGACCGGGATTAGCCGTGCCGGGGCTCTAGCGCGGCGTGATTGCAGGGATAGGCGAGGCTGCGGAGGCGTCGCTAGCGCGTTTCCAGCGGTCAGTGGCTGCCGCATTCCATGATCGCGAATGGTTTTCAGTCTGCCGCGACTGAAAAGTCTTCGGGATCATGAAGACGGGGGTGGCGCGACGGCGGGAGGCGGGCGAGGCGGGACCGGGCGAGGCGGGACCGGGGCGAGGCGGCAGCGGGGTGAAGGGCAGGCGGAGCTAGAGGGGGAGGCGGTAGGCGAGGAGGCGGACGTGGTGGATCTGCCAGTCGCGGGAGGGGTCGCGCAGGTAGCCGCGGCGCTCGTATAGGCGCTGGGCGGCCTGCATGCCGGTCTCGGTGCACAGGATCACCGCGGCCAGGCCCTCGTTCCTGGCCAGGGTCTCGCAGGTGGCCATGAGGCGGTCCGCGATGCCCCGGCCGCGGGCGGCCTCGTCGACCGCGAGCATGCGGACCTCGGCTTCATCGGCCCGGCTCAGGTGGGCGAGCGGGGTTCCGGGTAGCGCCAGGGTGACGGTGCCGGCGATCGCGCCGTCGGCGAGGGCGACCAGGACGATGCCGTCACGGACGCGGGACCGGCCGTCGCGCAGCACCGTGGCGTAGTCGTCGCTGCCGAACCCGCCGGTCCGGTAGGCCCGCTCGGTCAGCGCTCCCACCAGGTCGGCTTCGGCCGGCTCGGCGCGCCGGACCGTGACGTCGGCGGACACGCTAGCCCAGCGCGAGCAGGGCCTGGCGCAGGCGATCCAGGTCCTCGGCGGTGCAGTCGACGTGCGGGCTGACGCGGAGCAGCGGCTGGATCATGTCGCGCGGCGCGCGCTGGATGCTGGCGGCCGTGGTAACGATGCCGGGCAGCAGCCGGGCCCGGGTCTTGCCGACGTCCTGGCCGTTGGTCGCGCGCAGGGCGACGATGGCGGACGGGGCCGCCACCGGGTCGGCCACGGCCCAGCCGGGCAGGCCGGCCAGGGCTTCCCGGGCCTGCCTGCCGACCTCGGCCAGGCGGGCCCAGACCAGGGCCGGGCCAGTTTCGGTGTACTCCGCGACGGCGGTGCACAGGCCGATCCAGGCGGCCACGTTCGCCTCGGTCGCGTCCAGCAACCAGAGCGGGCTGCTGTCCGCGGGCCGGATGCTCTTCTCGAGTTCGGGGGCGACGATACGGAGCCGGTCCCACCAGGGCTCGGTCACCCCGAGCACGCCCACGCCGCGCGGTCCGGTGAGCCATTTGCGGCTGGTGGCGTAGATCGCGTCGGCGCCGCACGCGGTGTCCACGTGCCCGAGCGCCTGGGCGGCGTCCACCCAGAGCGGCACGCCGACCGCGCGGCACAGCGCCGCCGCCTCGGCCACCGGCTGGACCAGCCCGCGGTGCGAGGTGACCTGGACCAGGTGGACGGCGGCCGGCGGCGGGCCGGCCAGCACCTTTTCCAGCGCGGCCAGGTCGACGGAGCCGTCGCCGTGGGTCGCGATCTCGGTGACGCGCAGGCCCCGGGCCGCGAACGCGTCCAGGTTGGGGCCCCACTCGCAGGGCACCACCGCCACGGTGCCGCCCTCGCGCAGCGGCCAGATCGCCAGCAAGGTATCTAGCGCCGCCTGCGCGCTCGGCATGAACGCCACCCCGCGAGCCGGGACGCCGAGCAGCCGGGCGAGGTTGGCCCGGCCCTCGGCGAGGACGGGTTCGGCCTCTTCCTGGGCCACGTAGGCGCCGGTGGTGGCCTCCCGCTCGGCGTGCGCCGCGGCCGCGGCCAGGGTGGCCCGCGAGGACCGGCCCGCCGCGGCGGTATCCAGGTGGATCGGCCCCGCGGCAGGCCGCCGTTCCCGCCACCACTGCCAGTCAGGGGACGCTGGGTCACCCATGCGTGGATTCGGAGTTATGGGATTCCTGGGGTTCCTGGGACGGGGTGGAGGCGGTAGGGGCATGGTCGGGCTCGGGGCCCGGATCAGGCTCAGAGGCCTCGGCCGGCACGGAAGCTTCGGCGGGCGCGGGGTCCGGGGCCGGCTCCGGGTCCGGACGGCGCTGGATGCGCCAGAACCAGACCAGGCCGATTATGGCCAGGGCCGAGGCGATGTAGGTGTTCAGGCGCAGGCCGAGGAAGTACACCGAGGAGTCGATGCGCAGCGATTCCTCGAAAATGCGGTACGCCGAATAGCCGAACACGTACAGCGCGAACAGGCCCGGCGGCTTGATCTTGCGGTGGCGCAGCCCGTGGTGGCCGAGCCAGACCAGCACGCCGGCCCAGGCGAAGTCGAAGATCAGCTCGTACAGGAAGGTCGGCTGGAACGTGCTGAAGTTCAGGTACTTGTCGGGGATGCCGCCGGACAGCCGGTACTGGTAGGGGATCTCCAGGCCCCACGGCAGCGACGTGGGGCGGCCGAACAGTTCCTTGTTGAAGTAGTTGCCGATCCGGCCGATGCCCTGCGCCACCAGCAGGGCCGGGGCCACCGCGTCCATGAACAGCGCCGTGTTCACGTGGTGGCGGCGCAGCCGCCACAGGCCGACCACGGTGGCCAGCGCGATGCCGCCCCAGATGCCCAGGCCGCCGTCCCACACCGCGAACACGCCGTACCACACGTGCGGGATGTCCATCGGGGTGGTGATGTCGAAGTAGATCCGGCCGCCGATGATCCCGGCCGGGACGCTCCACAGCGCGACGTCGCCCACGATGTCCGGGTCGCCGCCGACGGCGCGCCACCGGCGCCGGGTGATGATGATCGCCGCGGCGATGCCGACCAGGTACGCCAGGGCGTAGAAGTGTATGACCAGCGGGCCGATGTTGAAGCTGTTGATCGACGGGCTGGGAATGTGCGCCGGCAAGGCCATGGCCATATCGCCGAGATTACACGCCCGGGCGTGAACCGGGCCCGGGGCTCTGTGCCCGGGCCCGTTCGGCCCTAACTACCGGAGTCGGAGTGGGCGGCGGCGTCGGCCGTGGCCACCGCCCGCGGGGCCACCGTGGCCGGCGGGGTCACCGACGGGGCCGCCGCCGACCGGTCCGGCACGCCGGCCAGCCGGTATACCTCGGTACCACCCACGGTCTCGTCCTCGAGCAGCAGGTTGGTCAGCGCGTCGAGCTGGGACCGGTGCGCGGTGAGCAGGTCGATCGCCCGCTTCTCCGCGTCGCGCAGCAGCTTGGCGACCTCGCGGTCGATCTCCGCCTGGGTGGCCTCGGCGAACGGGCGGCTGGACATGCCAGGGCCGCCGCTGCCGAGAAACACCGAGCCGCCCTCCGGGTACCCGACCGGCCCGAGCGTCTCGGACAGGCCGAACTCCCTGACCATCTTGGTGGCCAGGTCGGTCGCCCCGGCCAGGTCGTTGGCCGCGCCGGTGGAGCCCTGGCCGAGCACCACCAGCTCCGCCGCCCGGCCGCCGAGGCGGACGGCGAGCGAGTCGTGCAGATAGTCCTCGCCGTACATGTGCCGTTCGACCAGCGGCAGCTGCTCGGTCACGCCGAGCGCCTGGCCCGCGGGCAGGATCGTCACCTTGGCCACCGGGTCGGCGTGCTCGGACAGCGCGGCCACGATGGCGTGCCCGGACTCGTGCACCGCCACCGCGTGCTTCTCCTCCGGCAGCAGCACGTTGGAGCTCTCCCGGCGGCCGAGAATAATTCGGTCCCTGGCCGCGTCGAAGTCGGCCGCGGTGAGGACGTCGCGGTTGGCCCGGACCGCGAAGATGGCCGCCTCGTTGGTCAGGTTGGCCAGGTCGGCGCCGGAGAAGCCGGGGGTGCCCCGGGCGATGGAATCCAGGTTCACGTCGGGCGCCAGCTTCTTGTCCCGGCAGTGCACCTGCAGGATCGCGGTCCGCTCGGCCACGTTCGGCAGCGGGATCGTGACCTGCCGGTCGAACCGGCCCGGCCGGAGCAGGGCCGGGTCCAGGATCTCCGGCCGATTGGTGGCCGCGAGCACCACGATGCCCGCCGCGGGCTCGAACCCGTCCATCTCCGCCAGGAGCTGGTTGAGCGTCTGCTCGCGCTCGTCGTTGGAGACGATCGCGCCCGAGCCGGCCCGGCGCTGGCCGATCGCGTCGACCTCGTCGATGAAGATGATGGCGGGCGCGCGCTTGCGGGCCTGCTCGAACAGGTCACGGACGCGGGACGCTCCGACGCCGACGAACAGCTCCACGAAGCCGGAGCCGGTGACCGAGAAGAACGGCACGTGCGCCTCGCCCGCGACCGCGCGGGCGAGCAGCGTCTTGCCGGTACCGGGCGGGCCGACCATGAGCACGCCGCGCGGCACCATCGCGCCGGCCCTGGTGTACCGCTCGGGCATCCGCAGGAAGTCCACCACCTCGGCGATCTCGGACTTGGCGCCCTCGTAGCCGGCCACGTCGGCGAACGTGGTGCTGGGCCGCTCCTCGTCGAATATCTTGGCCCGGGACCGGCCCACGCCGAGCGCCCCCTGCAGGCCGCCGGCCGCGCCGCGGGAGATCCGGCGGAACAGCCAGACGAACAGCAAGATCGGCAACCCGAAGGTGATCAGGTAGATCAGCAGCGTGGTGCCGAAGCCCTGCCCGGACGGGGCGCCCTTGATCTCCACCCCCTCGTTATTCAGCTGGTTCACCAGCTCCTGGCTGACCACCGGGATGATGACGGTGTAGTTCTTCCCGTTCTTCAGCGTGCCGGTGGTCGTGCCGCCCGGCGTGGTCGCCAGCACCGCGGTCGTGACCTGATGGTTCTGCACGTCCTTGACGAACTGGGAGTAGCTGAGGGTGGTCGACGGCGAGCGCGTGGGCAGGAAGATCCACAGCGCGACGATGGCGATCAGCATGATCGGCCACAGCCAGTTGCGCCAGGCCGGCGGCGGAGGCGGCGCGGACGGCGCCGGCTTGTCGCCCGGCGGCGGCGGATTCGCTTGCTTGCTCATGGCGGCTCCTTGTGCTGCCCAGTATGCCTGGTGTTTGAGGCGCCCCCATCAGCCGGACGGGTCGTACAGCACATGGTCAGCACACTGGCGGCGAACGATCAGGAAACCCTAGGGGATGAGCACGGCGGCGCCGTCGAAGCGGCCGGCCTTCAGGTCGCGTTGTGCCTGGTCGGCTCGGTCGAG
>Ga0335071_10007435_pt1 | contig 11260 bp, 14 predicted proteins | sample Lox_Sample_15_FD_206724 | JGI IMG/M metagenome (GOLD analysis project Ga0335071, IMG submission 206724) | Soil microbial communities from Loxahatchee National Wildlife Refuge, Florida, United States - Lox_Sample_1.5 | ecosystem: Environmental > Terrestrial > Soil > Wetlands | place: USA...
GCATCAACCCGTCCGATCCGCCGGACAACTGCTACCGACCACCCACGTGACCGGTGCATGCGCGCAAATTTTCCTCAACCACGGCGGAGCGCAGCGGCCCTGGGCAGCTAGCCTGATAAAAGTCAGGTTCAACTACCGACAGCAAGGCCGGCACACCTGTCGATGCGGTCGCAGGTTCAAAGCCCATCCGCGGTGGCGGGCGTGACCGATTCACTGGGCCCCGCACAGCCTGTGGTCAGTCCGGCACGCGGCGGCAAGAAGCACGTCGATTCGGCGGTTCGGGACTTCCGGCCCTATGCGCTTGGGTAGCTCGCCGGTATGCATTAACAATGCGTGTCAGGTATGTCGCCGCAGCGATGGGCATTGCCATCGCCATTCCGTTCATGGCCCCGGTTCCTGCGTATGCGGGTACGACGATCTTCAGCGACGACTTCAGCACCCAAAACAACACTCTGTGGATGTACCGCGCGGGTCCGGGCTGCTCTGTGGTCAACGGCCAACTGGTGTGTCAAACTCTTGCCAATTACAACGGCAATATCGACACAAAAGCCTACTACGACTTCACCGATTGCGCGTTCTCCGCCCAACTGATCCAAGCCCCGTACCCCATCGGCAACGGCACCAATGAAACCGGAATATCGATAGCAACCGACCTGTCGACGGATACCGGAGCCTACCTAAAGGTAGGGGACACTCCCTCCCAATACGCGCTGGGTGCCTTGGCGTCCTATAACAACCCCCAGCCCGAGACAGTAGCGGTTGCCCACTATCCCTGGACCGTAGGAATGTGGCTGCGGATAAGACATTCATCGGCGACTGATCTGCTCTACTATGAGACCTCGACCGACGGAACAACGTATGCCTCTTTCGCCAGCATAGCCCCGTGGTTTGACATCACCCATGTCATCATGGTCATGGGCTCCGGGTACTGGGATTCGTCAACATATAACAATCCCGGCCCCGCGATCTACGACAACGCCAGCCTGGTTCGACTCTGATACATGGACGCCACACGCCAAGAATCCTGTGATTTTCGATAGCCAAAGAGCCAGAAATGGGGGCTTTTTCCACGACGGTGAGAAGTTAATGAGGGTATTTCAAAGACAGGGCTGTGATCTATTCGGCGATCAATGGGTATCGCACAGATCAAAGACCGAGGAATGGAAACTTATGGCGAGGAAGTCGTCACCAGAATAGATCCTTGCTTCGCCCCCGAAGGTCATTGGAACTCACTCCTTTTCATATCATCATGGCTCATTGGCAATTGATTTTCTGAAGGTTGAGCAAGTCAAAGCCTGTCGCTGAGCCTGATTTAGAACTCGTAGAAGTACCCCCAACACCGCATTGGAATGCCGAACCGTCTTGGCCTGATACCGAGCGTCCAGGCACCCGCTTCCGAGAGTTACATGATAACGGCGTCGCCAAAGCTGATGCGACCGTGCGCGGCTGGGTGCGGCAACCGCAAGACTGCAACAATATGCAGAACGACCACCTCAAGATCTACGCGGTCCGATAACGCTCAGGCCCGCATCTGCTCCAATGCATACCGGTTATAATCTACCGCGACCAGTCGCGAAGCGAACACCAGAACGGTGAGGACGACGGCCTTCACATCCCGCCCTGGTAGTAGTCGATTATCTCGGCCTCTGTGATTGGGACGGCGGTTTTGCGGCCGAGGAAGAATACGCTGCTAGCACCGTCGAGCGAGAGCTTCGGGTCGAGGATGCGGTCGGCGAAGCTGAGCCAGAGGAAGCAGAGCGCCACGACATTGCCGAGCCGGCCCGAGCGGGTCAGGGCGCGGGCGAAATAGCCGATCGACCACCGTAACGTCGTGCCAGCGCCGGCTACCGAGCCGGAGTCGATCCGCTCGAAGCTGCGGAACAGATACCGGTGGCCGCTGTCGCTGAAGCGGGTGAAGTCGTAGGGTCCCTTGTGCACCTGCTGCAGGAATTGCGTGTCGGCGTAGACGATCCCCCGCTACGCAGGACACGGTGGATCTCTTTCGCTACCACAGTTGGCTCCAGCACATGCTCGAGCACGGCCTGTATGACCACGCCATCAACGGAGCCGTCGGCCAGCGGGACCGCGTGGCCGTCGGCGATAAACTGCACGGCGGGGCTCGCGTAGATGTCGAAGCAGATGAGGTCGACCCTGGGGTCGGCGTACAGCTCATCGAGGCCTGCGCCCACGACGCCGGCCCCGATGAACAGGATCCGGGGCCGCTGGCCGACCGCGGCATCGTCGGCGCGGAGCAACTCGAGCATGCGGGCCACGTTGGTCGGCGCGGTGGTGTTGACTGGATGTAGTAGCCGCCTCAGTGCGCGGTGGTATCTCGACCGGTGGACCTCCGAAGCGCCCCGGACCTCGCGCAGCCGGCCGGCGTCGAGGACGCTGTGCTCGAAGTCCACGAGGGCGGTACGCCGGAGACGATCGGGAACGGCTCCTCGGCGTACCGGCAGGAAGCTCCGGTGGAGCGCCATCGGCCGACTTCGGGGCGCACTGGACTGGTGCAGCGCGGTCAGATGAAGAGGTCCTGGTCGACCATCGCGTCGAGGGAGAGCATTGATTCAGGATAAGAGGCTGAGTTTCCGCCAGGACACGGAAAGGCGGTTCTGCGGCATTTCGTTTCCCGGTTCATGGTGGTCACGACGTCCGGACTGCCAACCAGCAACTACAAGCTCGCCGCGAAAGTCGTTTGGAACGACCACAAGCCAAACGGAAGCAACACCATCAGCCGATACTCGACTACGCAATACATCGAGTTCGTCCACACAGTGGTTTTGCGTCGGCTAGGTTGTGCTGAAAACCGCGGAGGAGGCCACCGCAAATGTCTGTCGCAGTCTTAGTCAAACGACGGCTGGCGCCGCTGGCGAAGACCGTTGCACCAGGCTGGTTCTGGCGGCGCAAGTACCGCATGCTGCAGAGTCTCGGCGAGTCCAAACCGGAGGTGCAGCTGGTTCAGTCGCTGTGCGATCCGGACCGCGTCTCGCTGGACATCGGAGCCGCCGTCGGCGAATTCACGATTGCGATGCTATCGGCATCGCGGTCGGTGATCGCGTTTGAACCCCAACCGACGCACGCTCGCGCGCTCGCGGCGATGTTCGACGCGGTCGGCAGCACGGTCCGAGTCGAGGCGGTGGCGTTATCGGATAAGCCCGGAGTAACGAAGATGCGGGTGCTGGAGTCCGACCCTGGCCGCAGCACGATCGACAGCGACAATGTCCTGAACGACCCGGACGGCAGTCGAGTCGGCACCATCGAAGTGGAGGTTAGGCGGCTCGATGATTTGCACCTGGACGACGTTGGCTTCGTCAAGATCGACGTCGAGGGCCACGAACTCGCCGTGCTGCGTGGCGCTGCCGAGACGCTCAAGCGCAACCGGCCGACGCTTTTCATCGAGGCCGAAGAGCGCCATCACCGGCACGCCGTCACGGCGACCACCGAATTCTTGGCCGAGCTTGGCTACACGGGGTACTTCGACGTCGACGGCATCCGGCGGCCCATCGACGAGTTCGACCCGGCTAAGCACCAGAACCCGGCGAACATCGGCGGCTGGAAAGACGGCTGGGCGACCCGCGGCGTCTACGTCAACAACTTCGTGTTCCTCCCGACGCCGGCTTGAGCTTCGTTGCAGTTGAAGTTGGCGAGCCGGGAAAGTTCGCGTCGGCTCAGTTCATCGCTTCAGGTCGGCGGCCGCATTTGCCTCCTACAGGGCACCGCGCCCCCATCGAGGCCTCATCCGCCGTCACCCACCACCGCCTCGAGCTGCGCTAGAGACCGCCAGCTCAACTGCTGCCTACGCATCATGGCGATTACCCCAAATAGTCCGCGACAACCCGGACGGACGTATTACCGAATCAAACGAGGCACCTGTGCTGGCGCTCATCGAAAAATGACCAGTGTTGCTCACTGAAAGTGACCACCCTGGCGCGGTGTTCAGGGTAGCGCTATGTGATCACCTCCCGGGGTTGGATGTGGGCGGCGTCGGCCGGGATGACGACGGCGACGACGGCGAGTTCGTGGCGGCAGTGTGGGCACCGTGCGACGCGGTTAGCCGCTGCAACCGCGTGAGGCAGGCCGTTACGGGGGTAGACGACGTCGAGGACGTCGTCGACGTCGTGGGTGACGCCGTTGGCGACGTCGTCGTCGACGCGGTGGTGGGTGCGGTGGCGGGCTTGCCAGGCGGCTTTTCGGCAGCGCGGCGAGCAGTAGCGGCGGTTGGGGTTTCGGGTGGTGACGGTGATGGTGGTGCCGCAGCCCAGGCAGTTGGCGGTGGTCATGGTTTGACCTCCGGGTGCAGGGCACGGCCAGTCCCATTGGGTTTCATCACCCGGCGGGTGATCAATCACCCCCCGATCAGGGCTGCGGTTCTGCTTGCACGCCGCGCACACCGGGCGCAGCGCGCGCTCACGGATCGCCCGAGTGAACGGCGGATATGACCCCGCATAGCCCAGCGCGGTGACTTCATCGAACAACGTGGTGGCCCACAAGTGCGGATCGGCTGACAGTCGCAGCCGACAGTAGTCGACATACTCGGCGAACGGGTCCGGCGCCGAGCTGGCCCGCACCCCCGGAGTGCGTTCTCCCGACAGGTACTGGCGCACCGTCACCCGGGTGACCCCCAGATGGCGGGCGATCGCGCTGATCGTCCAGCCCTGCTTACGTAATGCTGCTGCTTCCACAACCAACTCCCATGCGAGCATCTGAGGCGCGGCCCCTTGCAAGTGCTTCCGGACTCTGACACCCGGAGCCTGGAAGGGGCCCACCTACAACCGGCGGATCTCAAACGGCGAGTCGCCCAGGGGTGGTCACTTTCGATGAGCAGGACTGGTCACTTTCAAATGAGCGGCAGCACCTGGCAAGAGCCACCAAAAAGCTCTGTGCTGCCGCAAACGACGCTTCTCCCATGCCGTGTGCCGTGAGCTCCCACGCGGCGCGACAACACGAGCGGGGGAAGGCCCGGCGGGACACGGGGGCGACTCTAGCGTCCGGCCCACGCCCACCACCAACAACCACCACCGACCACCACCACAACCCGCCCGATGCGCCACGCACGAGGTCGGCTCCCACCGCGGGCACGCCAACCCGATCACTCGGAAGCGGTGCCTGGACGATCGGTATCAGGCCAGGACGGTTCGGCATTCCAATGCGGTGTGGCGGGACTTCTATGAGTTCTAAATCAGGCTCAGCGAGAAGCTTTGACTCGCTCAACCTTCAAAAAATCAATTGCCAGTAAGCCGTTATGATAGGAAAAAGTGTGCGTTCCAATGAGCTTTGGAGCAAAGCGCGGCTCTATTCTGCTAATAATTTCCTCGCTATAAATGTCCGTTCCCAATTCGTTGATCTGTGCGATTCCCATTGATTCGCCGTATTGATCAAAGCCCTGTCTTTGAAATACCCGCAATAACTTCTCACCGTCTCGAAAGAAGCCCCCACTTCTGCCTCTTTCGCTATCGAAAATCACAGGATTCTTTGCATGTGGCATCCATGCATCAGAGTCGAAAGCATCGGAGTAGAATACGTGCAGTTCCGAGCAAAGCTCTCCTATTTCAGAACTATCGATAGTGGTCAGCAGCCACCACCTGTCTTTGAAGAAAAATATGTTGGTGTCTACTGCGGAGACATCCTTAATCAAAGTCTTGTGAAAAGACCACCGAAGTGGAAATTCGGTGCACTTATACAGCCGTATTTCTCTTATTTCCCCAGTTTCGGGACACATATATAGTTCATTGTCAACGGTAAAGATAAATGGGTACGACAGGTGAAACGGCTCATCGAGGGCCGACCCGAGCTCCTCGTATTCGTTGCCGCTGATTTTAACAACAGATATTTTGCCTCTTTTGGTTCTGAAGTCGTAATCCTCAACGAAACACACGTCCAAATCCGCGTGCCTGAAAACGAAAGGATCAGCAAGAAAGCGATGGGGAGGGTTCGCAATGATATTTGATCTCCAGAGCACTGAACTTCGCCAGTTTTCGGCGAACTGATAGGCGACACCCCAGCGTTGATATTTGCCAAATAATTTCTTGAAACGCCGTCGACTTATAGTAATCAAAGTCTTGATTTGATATAAAGCAATAACAAATAATGAAGGCATCGTGTAGAGTTTATGTGCATATGGCGACTTAGGTAGAAATTGGGGTAGAATCCTTGTCTTGCCCAGATCTTCAAGGAATCTATGCATAAAGATATTTGACTTCTTGTAGATTTGTGCAAGATTTCGCGCATAAGGAGATACTGTAGCAATGGAGCCTCTCATGAGCATGTCCCGGTCGATGACGTCGCAGGCCAGTTCCGCGTCCCCACCGTCTAATTCGTCCGGCAATCTTTGTATTACAAAGCCCGTTGACGGCTCTCGATTAAACACCTCCCAGAAGCCGGGCGGGCCTCCCCTATTTACGTCATTATTCCCGTGATGAAAAGAGATAATCCCGAATTCGCAGATTTTCAGAATTTCGCCGCGGAGAATTCCACTTCCTCCGCGTAAAAAGACATCGACATTTAGGCTTTTGATCGTTGCTAGGTCTTCTTCACAGTACCGATAGACCAATCCGTTCGTAGATTTGAGTGGACGGACGTATATTTTTGGCACATGAAAAGTATCAAGAGGATACATGTCAAAAGCGCTTTTAAGCTTGGGATCTCTTACAAATATACGCTTTTCTAAGGTGAAAATAGCCTTGAAGCAGAAAGCAGCCACGAATTTTCGAAAATCCCGTTCTTTGAATAATCTGTAAGCCCGTTTAAGCAGATTTTTGTCCTCGGCAAATTTCTGCACGATCAAGTAGTCGATTGAATAATGCTCTGCCGCTTTGCTTTTTTCAATTAAGTCAAAAACCAGGTCCGGTTGATATCCATCATCGACTAGATACCCAACACTAAGCTTTCTCATAATCTTCGTGCCCCTGCAGGAATATACAAAGCTCGACTGTACCTTAACGGTGTTGGGCGTGTAAGGCAATTCAGCTGATCCTTGGACGCGCAGCGTTTGGTCCTCTCCTGCCACAGGGCGCTGCCAGCGTTGTCGAAGATCGGCAGGTAGTGGTGGGCCTAGAGGGCCAGCCGGCATCATCGTCGGTTTGGGCTATTTCGGGTGCACCGGCGCGCAGCAGCATGACCATGCGGTCGAGCCGGATGCCGACACCGCAAACTGGCGGGACGGTCTCCGCCTCTGCGAGCCCGAAATTCCCCGGTTTGGTGGCTGGTTGGGGTCGCGGGAGGCGGTTTTGGGTCTGGTGATTGGGGCGTATTTGCTATACCAGGCTGTGACAGGGGGAGATGCCGAGCAGTTCGCGAGACCCCTCCCCGGAGAATTCCTGCACTCGGCCGCGGGCCGCCTTATCCGAGCGTTGGTTTCCACGTCTCGTTTAGTTTTGGTGACAGACGCGCCGAACCCAAGGGTCGAACCCAACTATTAGCGCCCGAGCGACCTAGTCATCGCCACTTTGGCGGCGAGCCGGTGCGGTGTCCCGGGGTCCCGTCACGGCACCGACGCCCCCCGACGACGCCGTCACCGTGCCCAGTGCCAACAACGCGTTCGTCTGCATCGAAATAGACGGCTTCCTCGTCAATTTCAGTGCTCGGCAGCGGGGTGGTGGCAGCGGAGGTTGAGGGCGCAGTCACGCCGTGTTCGTTGACGTGCAGAATGCCGTGTCGTGTAGGAAGTAGCGCCAGATAGTGGCGGGTGTGGCGGTTCCGCATCGGGTGAGGTTGCGGGCGAAGAGGCGGTAGAGGTTGCCGGCGACGACGGCGGGGCTGATGTCGAGGTCGGCGTTGGGTGGGACGCCGGAGGAGAGAGCGTTGAGGCACCGCTCAGCACCCTACTCGAAGTCTGCATTAGCTTTATCTTCATTCAAAAAGTATGTAGACTGGCCAAGATGTCGATTATCGGTATCCTACTGTTTTGGCCGTTTTGATCGCCACGATGAGGAGAGAATAGTGCTAGGCGGTGTCACCGGGCGTCGGTCGCGCGGTGATCCGGTGACAGGTGTGAGTGCTCATGGGCCGGGCTCGACGCACGGAGGAGACGTTTCGGCCAACGAACGTCGCCGCAATCACGACTCGCCACGCGCTAAGGCCGCGCTGCCGCTCGAACATCCACACAGCATTCGCACGGTGAATTCGCTTCGGGTGCTGTGGCTTTCGCCGTGGATGCGTACTTTTGCGCGCGTTCGGGCCGAAGCGCTGCGCCGACGGGGTGTCGACGTTCTGCTGGTGACCACCGACAATTACCACCCGGAATCGGACGCGGCCCGTGATTACGAGCTGGTGCTCGATCCGCGGTTTCGCAGGGCTGCGACCTGGCCTGCCTACTTCGCGGCTTGGCGCCGGGTCCGCGATTATCGGCCCGATATCGTGATCGCCGAGCTGGTCACCGATCCGCGCTGGATCGCATTGGCCGGGTCAGCGCCGCGTGTTCAGTCGGTGCACGACGACGCTCCCAAGGACACCACCGAAGAGCGGCTTGCCTACCGGCGCGCCTACCGGCTTGCCGTATTCGACCGCTGGGGGGCGCGTTCGACAGCCACCATCACCCACAGCGACTACGTCGCAGCCGCCGTCGCCACCCGGCGTGATGTACGCGGCACCCCGATACACGTGGTGCCGCTTACCAGCGACCTCGATGCGGCCCTGGTTCCTCCGCTTGTCGGCCCCGAAGGGCGGCACGACTTCGTGATGATCGGCCGGCTCAACCCGTACAAAAACGTCGACGTGGTGCTGGAGGCCTGGCAGCGGCATGTTGCCGGCGGCGGCTGGCGCGGTGACGATCTGGTGTTCATCGGTGACGGGGAGGCTATCCCCCGCACCCTACCGAAGCACACCCGGTGGCGCCCCGGCAGGTACCGCTACTGCGACGTCATCACGACACTGGCGTCCGCGAAGGGTACGATCGTCCACTGCCGGCGCGCCTCACAAAGCGGCGCGCAGTTGCTGTCGCTGCAGTTGGGTGTCATGCCGATTGTTTCCACGGCCGGTGGGCTGCCCGAATACCAGCCGCCGGGCTGCCCGCCGATCGGTATCGACGACGTCGCCGGGCTTGCCGCCGCGTTTGACGAGCTGGCCGATCCAGTCACCGCGACAATGCGCGGGGCCGCGGCAGCGCGCCACTACGCGCAGCGGTTCGCCGTCGACTGGGCCACGGATCGCCTGCTGAACGTGCTCACCGAAGTGCTGGCCGCTCGCTCGCCGGCGGCTCCTACCAACAGGGGGACGCCGTGACCGGTTGGCATCGTTTCGACACGCGGGTTGGCCGGTGTGGCGACTGCCGTCTGGGACTTCAGCCGCGCTCGCCGCAGCAATACGACCCTGGAGCCGGAATCCGGTTGGGTGCGAGCGAGCTTCGACCGGTTCGTGGCGATCCGCCGCTTTGGCGCCTTGGATGGTTTGCGGGCGGTGAGCGTGATCGCGGTGGTTTGGCATCACACCTCGGGCACTCCCGGTCCGTCGTTCACGCACAAGGGCTCCCTGAGGGTGCACTTGTTCTTCGCGATCCAGGCCGACAGGATCTGCGCGCTGGGTCTTCGGCATACGTGCGGTTCCACATTCTGGTAAAAGCTTTGTCGAACAGGCGTTCTCGGGCAGTCAGCAGCCAGCGCCGGTTGGCCCGTTCAGGGTCGAGTTTGCGGCCGCGCCGCTCCCGCAGGTCAAACTCAGTGAGGGGTGTTTGGAAAGCACGACGTATTGGGAGTTGGCCGTATTGATATCGTCGGGCTGAAAGTCGTGGGCAGGGCCCAGTATGGGGTCACCGTGGATGTTTCGGAGTTCACCGTTTCCACCGGCATGGACGAATACGGCGTTGGGTTCGGGCAGCCCCGGAGGCGAGCCGGGGTAGATATTGCGCTGAATCCCGCTAGCGGAGAAATAGGTGACCGTTAGCATGGCGGCGTCAGCCCGGTCAAACCACTTGCCGCCCAGCGTGTTCCAGTGTTCAGCCTCGTCGGCGGCCTCGGCAGCCGGCAGCCCGGACGCCAGCATTTCCTCGTACGAGGGCCAACCCACCTCGCCGATGGCCCCGTGCACATGATTGCGACTCAGCCAGTCGACGAACTTATCGAGCCGGTGCAAGTTCCAGTCGTCGAACGCCTGACCGTGTGTGGTGCCGTCGCTTTGAAATTTTTTGGCCCAGTACGAGTAACGAAGTTCGGGAACCACTTGGCCCGGAACGGCGTATCCGCCGGTCCAGTCGAAATACTGGTGCGCCGAGTACACGACGTCATGTCTTGGATCCTTGATCCAGGCGCGCGGGTGCAGATCAGCGAACGTGTCGACGTTGGACCAACTGATGCCCTCGATCATCAGTTGGTGGTGGTCTCCTGTCTGCCGCACCGCATCGACGGCGGACTGGGAGAACCGCTCCCAGATGACGGCATCGGCGCGGGTCTCAGTGCCGTCGCCGGTGAGGTCGTTCGGCTCGTTCATCAGGTCGTAGGCCGCCACGCCCGCGGTGTCCTTGAACCTGGCGGCCAGTCTCGTCCACACGTTCGCGAACTGGTCGCTGCTGATTCCGCGAGAACATGCCACCACCGAACCATCGGACTGGTGGTAGGTGCAGCCTTCCATCAGGTCGATGATCACATCGATACCCGCGGCGCGTGCCCGGGAGATCTCCGTCATCAGTCGGGCGACTTCCGCCTGGTCGAGTTCGCCGCCCAGGGTGGGCTGGATGCGTTCCCAATTGATTGGCAGCCGCACCACCGCGACACTGTGCTGGGCCTCAAACACATAGGACGCCACCGACTCGTTGCCGGATTGATCGCCGTAGCCGCCAAGCCAGCTGAAAGTAGTGTCGTTGACGCCGCGGAGATAGGGGAGGTAGGGGATATAGGAACGTTCATCAGCGCTCCTGATCGCGGTGCACAGCGTGAGCACTACAACGACCAAAGGTGCGAGGACGACAACGCGGGCAACCCGCGGGCCGCGCCGAACGGACGACCGGGACGCCGCCGGGTTCACTGCCGCACCATCCACACAACCACTCGTCCCAATCAATAGCTCTTCTTGGCCGGCCGGAGACGGATCTCGGTGACCTCCGCGTTGGCAGGAAGGGCGACCACGGCCACCAGGACCTCTGCCACGTCTTCCGGCTGGACGAGCAACTCGGGCACATACGGCCGTCCCTCGTTGGCGAAGATGGCCTCCTGGCGCGGGGTCGCCGTGCGGCCCAGGTAGATACTGCACACCCGGATTCCGTCCGCATTCACCTCCTGGCGCAGGCTGTCCGTGACCGCTCGCATCGCGTGCTGGGTGGCCGCGTATTGGC